>Ga0307415_100000491_pt1 | contig 17126 bp, 19 predicted proteins | sample DK1Cmetagenome_FD_204524 | JGI IMG/M metagenome (GOLD analysis project Ga0307415, IMG submission 204524) | Maize rhizosphere microbial communities from greenhouse at UC Davis, California, United States - DK15-C-2 | ecosystem: Host-associated > Plants > Roots > Rhizosphere > Soil | place: USA...
CTGTGGGTGTATCCGGTCCTGCTCGGCAGCGGCAAGCGGCTGTTCGCCGAGGGCACGGTGCCGACCGCGCTGCGGCTGGTGGAGTCGGCGACCTTCCCCAAGGGCGCCGTGCACCTCACCTACGAGCCCGCCGGCGAGCCGACCTTCGACAGCATGGCCTAGCTGGGGCACCCAACCCGGTGTAGGAAGACCCGTCGCGAGCTGCCTGGAACGGGCCGGCGAGCGGCCCTCGTGGTGGGAGCCTCGTTCTCCCACCACGCCCAGGGTGGAGGGATCTGGCCGGACGGTTCCTGCATGCCCGACCCCCCAGCCGCAAGCCCCCCGCCAACCAACCCGGCACCCGAGCCGACCACGGCCGGCAGTCCTGATCCATGGCCGGCTTCATCGGTTCTATCGCTTGCCCCTGGTGGCCTGTTGGCATGCCACGGTGTCCACCGTCCCCCGGGTCCAAGGGCAGGGCAGACCGCCCGGCCAGGCAGCCTAGGAGGGATGCGGCATGACCGAGGCCAGCGTGAGCTTCGCCGGCAAGCTGACCGAGGACCCGGAGGTCCGCTCCACCGATGCCGGCATCGCCCGGGCCATGTTCCGGGTGCCGTGTCGGGCCGTAGGGAACAGGAGGCGTCGTTCTTCACCGTCGTGGTGTGGCGTGACCAGGCCGAGCACGCCGCGCAGTCGCTGGCTAAGGGCAACCGGGTGGTGGTCGTGGGCCGGCTCCAGCAGCGGAGTTGGACCGCTGAGGACGGCAGCGCCCGCTCCGTCGTGGAGGTCGTCCGCGACCACCTGGAAGAGATCCGCGACGAGACCGGCTACTCGGTCCCGGCCGGGGTCGCCGACGAGATCGCCTCGCTGGTCGAGCGCCTCCGGTAGCGGACCTCGTCGAAGCTGACCCCAAAGGCCTCGCTGGTCTTCTCGGTGCCGTCGGCGGCCCACCCGGCTCGCTCGTAGAAGCGGCGGGCGCGGGCGTTGCCGGGCAGGACCCACAGCACCGACTCGGCGAAGCCCACCCGGTCCAGCTCCGCCTGGGCGGCTCCGAGCAGGTCCCGGCCGGCGCCGCCGCCCCAGTGGTCGGGGTCGACGTTGATGGCGTACAGCTCCCCGGCACCTTGGGGGTCCGGTGACGGGCCGGCGGCGGCGAACCCGACGACCTTTCCGTCCCGCTCGGCGACCAGGATCACGCCGCGGCGATCCTCGCGCCGGAGCACGCCGTCCCAATAGGCCGCCCGCTCCTCGGCCCGGAGGCCGTTGAGGTAGTCGTCGGGCATTTGCCCCCGGTAGGCGGCCTGCCAGGCCCGGACGACCAGCTGGCCCATGGCCGGGGCGTCGGCGACGGTGGCGGGTCGGACCGTGACCATGGCCCCAGCCTAGCTCGTCGGCTTGGCCCGGTCGCCAGGATTTCAGGACCGGACGGTAGCCGACGAGCTGGGGCCGAGCCTCCGTTGGGCGACGGCGACGACGACCAGAACCACGAGGAGTTAGGACCGGTAGCCAGCTCGACCAGCGATGCGACGGTGCGGGACGTGGGCGAAGCATGCTGGCGTTCCGCTCCGTCGTGTCCGTGCTGTTGAGGGCGCTGGAGACTTTTCTCTACACCCTCAAGGCCGGCCCTGCGGGCGGCAGACCCGCGACCGGCACCGGGAACCGCGCACCTTCGCACGCGACCAGCCATCTACCATCACCTGATGAGCACCGCGCCTGATGGCAGCCCCGTCGAGCTGTACGTCCGTCTCCGCCCGGCCGGCGAACCCGAGCTGATCGCCAGCATCCTCCCCCCCGGGGCATCGGTGCTGGAACTCGGCTGCGGAACAGGGCGGATCGCAGATGCGTTGGTGGGGCTCGGTCACCCAACGACCGGGGTGGACCAGTCCGCCGCCATGCTGGCCCACGTCCATCGCGCCACGCCGGTCCTGGCCGACATCGAGGGCCTGGACCTCGGGCGCCGCTTCGACGGGGTCGTGCTGGCCAGCCACCTCATCAACACGGTCGACCTGGCCCGGCGCCGGGCGTTCCTTGCCACCTGCGCGCGCCACGTCGATCCTCGCGGGGTGATACTGGTCGAGCGCCACGACCCAGCCTGGGCCGCTCAGGTGGATGCTGGGCCGCTGGGCGAGCGGGACGGCGTGAGCTTTAGGCTTGAAGGGGTGACGCGCAACGACGACCGGCTCAGCGCGACCTCGGTGTACGTCATCGACGGTCGCGAGCTGCGGCATCGCTGGACCGCGCAGATCCTTGACGATGCCGCGCTTGACCGCGAGCTGGCGGCCGTTGGGCTTACCCGCGTTCGCTTCATCGACCCGGAGGCGAGATGGGCGCTCTGCGCGACCCCGTAGCTCCCTGTTCGACATGGGCGACGAGCGCCACGCACCCTGCGGGCACGTGCCAACGAGGCTCGCGTCGCCCTGGACGGGCTCACCCAACGGCCGAGCCGGTGGCACCGCTGCCAGGTGTGGGCCAAGGTCACCCCCACCGGCCGTGCCATCCCCCTACCATTTGGAGCACGACGCCACAGGTTCGCCACGGTCAACCACGGACACTCACGGTCCTCGACCTGCGGCCACCTTATAGCGGCCACCTTATAGAGGTGCGCGGCGGCACGAATGGTAAGGATGCGGTCACCCTGGACGGCCGCCGGCGCGATCACCGACACTCAAGCCTATTTGGGAGGCTGCGGGTCGTGCGCGAGCAACTGGTCACCACGCCCGACGGCCGCGTCTGGTATGTGCGGCGGCGGTGGGCAAGCGGCAACGGCCATGGAAGCGGCAGCCAGACCACGAGCTGAGCCCCGCAGAGCGGGGCACCGTTCCGATTCTGCCGGACATCGACGATGTTATTGGCCCCTTGGGCGGCCTTTTGTCAGTCGACCCCGAGGTCGGGGTTCTCGTAGCGATCGCCCTGCTCGCGCTGGGAGCGCTGGCGGTCGTCGCCGCGGTGGGGGCCGTCGTGCGATGGGTGGTTCCCTTCATGGTCGCCAATGCGGTCTGGATAGGCCTGGCGCTCGCCGTATCTGGGGCACTGGTGCTGGTTGACCGGTTGACGCGGCCGTGGTTTATCGAGGCCGAGTCGGCGCGCCTATTCCACCCGCCACGTCGCATCTGGCGCGTCCACGGGTGGTGGCGAAGCCAACGGGTGTTTCGAGCGGTGGTCGCGGCCGCCGCCGAGGGCCGAATCGACAGCGAGCACGGGGTCATCGTCTTCTCGGACCGATCCAAGGGCCCCTAGCGCCGACGGCCATGGCCCGTGCTGGGTCCGCATGACACCGGAATGCCCTGGTTCCGAGCGGGCATGAGCGGTCACGCTCGGCCAGTCAGAATCACAGGTCATATGCTCTTCACCGCTGCGACCTGGGACGCAACGGAAGCTGAGCCTGGGTTCGAATCCCACCTCTCCCCCAACTCAAGCTCCGGAACGCTACGATTGTCGGAGTGGAGCTGCAAAGGGCGTAGGCACCTGGCGGCGCCGCGACCATTCCCGCCGGGGCGCCTCATCGATCGGCGTATTCTCCCAGCGTGGTCACGATCCGCCCCGCGACGGTCCAGGATGGGCCTGCTCTCGGTCGGCTCAATGTCCGCGTGGGCAGGTCGCCTATGGCCTGCCGGTGCGTGCGGCGGCTTGCGGGCAGATGGCCGACGAGCACCTGGATGGGCTGCGGCCGGAGGAACGGGCGGCGGGCTGGGAGCGCGGCTTGAGCCGCGACCGCGACCAAGATCCCGTCCTGGTCGCCGAGGAGGCCGGCCGGGTGGTGGGGTTCACGGTGGTGGGGCCGGCGCAGGACCCCGAGGGCGCCGGCGAGCTGTACGCCATCAACGTCGACCCCGACCACTGGGGGACGGGCGTCGGCACAACCCTGCTGGCCGCCGCCCAGGCCGAACTTACCCGGTTGGGCTACACCGAGGCGGTGCTGTGGGTGCTGCCCAACAACGCCCGTGCCTGCCGGTTCTACGAGGTCGCGGGCTGGATCACAGACGGAATCCAGCGCACCAGCGAGGTGCTTGGCGTCGTGGTTCCCGAGGTTCGCTACCGGCGGCGATTGCAGGACCTACCCAGCAAGGCTTGACAGACATAGCAGCCTCGTTACGCCCAGCCTGCCTGTCGGATCGCTAGCACCTGCCACAAGGGCACCGTCAACCAACCCACACCCAAACCCGGTAAGTTCGGTGGTTGCCGCCAGAGGCAGAAGAAAGTCCCGCTTGCCTGCCCGCCGTGCCACTCCCGTGCCATATCGGAGGGTCAATCACGGTATCGAGCGGGAAACCACGGTCACTACCATGTGAAGGCTGAGCTGGGCCGTGTCGCGCTCTTCCAGCATGAACGCCTCCCGCGAACATGCCTGATGAGGATGTGCTTGGGCCATCCATTGGACTCCAAGCTCGAAGGCCCGAGGGCATTAGAGCGGCGAGGCGTTGCACCACATCCGCGACATGACCTTCGCCGAGGAAGCCTGCCAGGTCCGCACCGGGCCATGGCCAGCCGCCGATGCCCTGTGGCCTTTCTCCTCACCGTGCTCCACCATCTTGTGGAGGCGCTCATCTAGGACGCTCGCCTGCCTCGTAGAGCCGCCCAGAATTGCTTCAGCTTTGTCACGATGGCCAGATTGGCTCCGATTTGTTGGTTAGGATTGAAGAAAGGCCGTGCCGGTGCCCTGCTTATCCATAGCTGTATGCCGAAAACCTGCTTTGTGTTGACGAGTGTGTCCTCGAGCACCTGGCTCAGCGCCCGGTTCCTTTGTCGGTGATGATGCCCTCTCTTCTCAGCCTGCTCACTTGATCCAACGACATGGAGAAGTCCCTGACGTACCGCGACTGAATGGTGATTGCCAAGCTCAGGTAGACGCAGGTTCCGCCCAACTCGTGGATGACGGGCAAGGACTTGGCGATGAGGGCCGCCGTCGAATCTTGGGTGGACGCCTCTGCGACGAAGCTGGCGAGCAGGTCGGCGACCGAGCGGGTAGGCTGCGGGCGGGGGATCGGCGGCCCGATCGCTCTCTTGGCACACCGCATGACCACCAGGAGGTCCAAATGTCAGAGGCACGTCCCCCGCTTCCGCCATTCACGGAGGAGACCGCGATCCAGAAGATCCGCACCGCCGAGGATGCCTGGAACACCCGCGATCCCGAACGCGTTTCGCTGGCGTATACGGTCGACAGCCAGTGGCGAAACCGCAGCGAGATCTTCAAGGGACGGCCCAAGATCGTCGAGTTCCTGACACGCAAATGGAACCGGGAGCTCGACTACCGGCTCATCAAGGAGCTGTGGGCATACACGGGCAATCGTATCGCGGTCCGGTTCGCTTACGAATACCACGACGATTCGGGAAACTGGTTCCGCGCCTACGGCAACGAGAACTGGGAATTCGACGAGAACGGCCTGATGCGTCAGCGACACGCCAGCATCAATGACCTGCCGATCCGCGAGTCAGAGCGGAAGTTCCACTGGGACCGCAGACGTCCAAGGCCTGCAGATCATCCCGGCCTCGCCGATCTCGGCCTGTGACCCAGGGCCTCGTCATAGCGTGCCTGCTCCATATCCCTCCGGCCGACTAATCCGACCATCACCACCAGACAAGCCCGCACTTTGCCGAGGCCCTGGGAGCCGATCAGATCGACGCGGATCGCCAGGCTACGGAGCCGGCGAGCTGGCCCACCGGGGTAGGGACCAGGTGGCGACCAGGCCAGCGGCCGCGACAGGTTGACCAGGCCTAGCACCTGGCGGTATCGGCGGTCAGGAACGACACCACCTGCCACCCCGGCCAGACGTTGATCAGGTACAGCAGCGTCGCATCCCACACGACGGTGACGGCATAGCCGACTCGCCGGGTGGGGATTGACGGATGACGGGTCGGCTCGGTCAGGGTCATCGGAACCTCCCCAGGAGCCTGCGAGCTGCTATCACCGTATGGTGCGACCCTGGGAAGTCAGAGGCATCGGTCCCCCCACCACAGGGCCAAACAGCGGCCGGTGCGGGTGCGGCGAATCTCGGCGGCCCGGATAGAGGAGACCCAGCTCGCGAACCCGGCTGGCCGGCCCCAGCACCGTTACGGCCCGGTCGCCGGACCCGGTCAGGTCGTGCCGCCCGTCGAGGTGGCTCGGCGCCGCGCATCGACCAGGTCCTCGTCCTGAGAGGACGCTGTCGCGTTCCGGGCGGATCCACCATGATGACGGCGGGACAGAAGGTGCGGACCACTGCGGTAATACAGCCGCGGTGAACCAAGAGTGAGGGACGGCAATGGCCATGGGCAGCGCGATCAGCAGCTTCACCCTCGACGTCGACGCGTTGGGCTGGACGGGCCAGGATCTGCAGCGCCCCGAGTCGGTGGTCGCCGAGCCGGACGGCACCCTGTGGGCCTCCGACGGCCGCGGCGGGGTCACCCGCATCGACCCCGACGGCTCGCAGAAGCTGCTGACCGGCTGGGACGGCGAGCCCAACGGGCTGGCCATCGATCCCGACGGCAACCTGGTCACCGCCAACATCGCCCTGGGGCGGGTGCAGCGGATGACCCGCGACGGTCAGGTCTCCACCGTGCTGGAGGAGGTCGACGGCCAGCGCACCACCAGCGCCAACTTCGTGTTCTATGACCGCCGGGGCCGGCTCTGGCTGACCTGCCTGACCCGCGAGGACCACTGGTGGCCGGCGGTCGCCCACCCCCGCCCAGACGGATTCATCGTGCTGGTCGACGAGCGCGGCCCCCGGATCGTGGCCGACGGCATCTACGCCACCAACGAGGCCCGGCTGGACCCCGAGGAGCGCTACCTGTACGTCGCCGAGACAATGAAGGCCCGCATCCTGCGGTTCCCGGTCCGGGCCGACGGGTCGTTGGGCGAACGGGAGGTGTTCGGCCCCGACGGGCTGGGGCCCGGCGGGTTTGTGGACGGGTTCACCTTCGACGCCGAGGGCAACCTGTGGGTCACCACGGTGGTGCGCAACGGGTTCGGCGTGCTCACCCGCGACGGCGACTGGCACGTGGTGGTGGAGGACCCCCGCGAGGACGTCCTGGCCGCCTTCGCCGACAAGCTGGCCGTGGGCAGCGCCGCCCCCGAGGACATGCTCGCCGCGGCCGGGCCGCGGCTGCAGTTCCCGACCAGCCTGTGCTTCGCCGGCCCGGACCGGCGCACCGTGTACGTGGGCTCCTTGGCCATGTCGCGGCTGCCGACCTTCCGCTCCCCGGTGCCCGGTCTGCCGATGAGCCACTGGCGCTGAGCATCCTGAACTCTCGGGTAGCGCCAACCCCGAGCTGAAGAACCTCGGCATCCGGAAGGTGGCCGGCGCATCAAGCACTACCAGTGGGGCGGATCGTCGCCGGCAGTGGGGAGGAGCGGCGCGAGCTGATCATCCTGCCCGACTGAACGGTCCTAGTCGATGAGGGTCCGCTTGGGACGCACCACGCAGAACTGGTTGCCCTCGGGGTCGGCGAGGACGGTCCAGGGCTCGGAGCCGGTCTGCCCGATGTCCACCCGCCGGGCACCAAGGGCAAGGATGCGCTCGATCTCGGCCTCCTGTTCGCCTGGGTCGGGGCTCAGGTCGAGGTGGAGGCGGTTCTTGGTCGTCTTGGCGTCGGTCACGGGCATGAAGCAGATTCCCACCGGCGCCGTTGCGTCGGCGCCGATGACGACGTGGTGCAACGAGACCGCCATGCTGACCAGTGTGCCTGGCCAGCCGCCTAGCCACCAGCGTCGACCGCGGCCTGCCTGGCCGGGAGCACGCCACGGCGGCACCGTCCCTGACCGGCACGTTCGGTGGAACCAGCTGGGAGCCGAGGGAGGTAGGGTCGTCGTCGTGAGACCACCCTACTTCCGCTACCCCGACCTCTGTCGGCGAGGCTGCAGGTTCAATCACCGGTCCTGGTAGCCTACTCATTCCTGAGCTACAGGAGGGTCTGATGGCCGAGGAGTCCACCGCCCCGACCCCGCCCGACGCGATCGACGTTCAGTCGCTCAGCGACGAGGAACTGCAGCGGCTGATCCAGCTCCTCATGCGCGAAAGGGAACGACGCATGGGATTGGAGCCTGGCCCCGAAGACCCCGAGTAGCCGTCATCGGCCGGCCGGTCAGATCGACCCGCCGGGTGCCCGGCTCACCCAGTGCCGCATCGGCCTCCCCAGCCGCTACACGTACGATCCGGGCGACGGGAGGAGGAGCGAAATCATGGAGCTGGCCGAGGCGCGTGCCCTGGTGAGGGACAAGACCGATAAGGAGATCACCGTCCGCCACCTGATCTCGGTGGAAGGGTGATGCGGGCCTGGCCCGCCGCTTCGGTGAGGACCAGGACCGCTGGGCGCTGGCCGGGCTGTTCCACGACCTCGACCAGGGCCCACGCGCACGAGCAGTACCGCACCGACCTGATGTCCAAGGCCGTGGTGCACGCCGACGCCATCGCTGGGCTGCTGGTGGCGGCGGCGCTGGTCCGGCCCGAGCGTTCGGCCGGCATGAAGGTGTCGTCGGTGAAGAAGAAGCTGAAGGAGAAGGCGTTCGCCCCTGGGGTGAACCGCGAGGAGGTGTACGGCGCCGAGGCCACCCTGGGCCTGCCCCGGAGGAATTCATCGCCATCTCGATTGCCGGTTTCCAGCAGGTCGCGCCGGAGACCGGCTTGCAGAGTGGCGCAGGAGTCCGTACCGCCAGCGAACTGCGGCTCTCAACAAGATCGTGGTGTGACGGAGGGCCGCGGATTGTCCACAGCTGGTAGCCCCGCCGCTGTGGATGGTGGGTAGACGACGTCGGCCAGTGCGTCCCGTGGCTGCTGCTCTCCCACCTTGGCTGCGGCAGGCTTGCCGGTCGTCCTTGGTGCCGCCTTGACGAGCGGTTACCCCATGGAGGGGTCGACCGACATCTGGCCGAGGTAGGTGACGAACCAGGCGGCGGCCTGGCGGGCGACCTCCTCGAGCGCGCCGGGCTCCTCGAACAGGTGGCCGGCGCCCGGCACGACCTCGAGGCGGTGCTCGGCGGTCAGGCGCCCGGCGGCCTGGCGGTTGAGCGCCAGGACCTGGGGGTCGGCGCCGCCCACGATCAGTAGGGTCGGTGCCATCACGCCCTTCAGGGCCGGCCCGGCCAGATCCGGCCGGCCGCCGCGGCAGACCACCGCAGCCACCGGGCTGGGCCGCTCGGCTGCGGCCACCAGGGCGGCGGCCGCACCGGTGCTGGCTCCGAACAGCCCGACCCGCAGCTCCCCGCCGAACCGGGCGGCCAGCCAGTCGATGGCGCCCACCAGGCGCCGGGCGAGCAGGCCGATGTCGAAGCGGAGCTCGCGGCTGCGCAGGTCGAGCTGCTCCTCGTCTTCGGTGAGCAGGTCCAGCAGCAGGGTGCCGAACCCGGCCCGCTGCAGGCGGTCGGCGACACGTCGGTTGCGTGGGCTGTGGCGGCTGCTGCCGCTGCCGTGGGCGAAGAGCACCATCCCGCCGGTGCCCGAGGGTCGCGCCAGGTCGCCGTCGAATGTCACCCCGTTGACGGTGATCCGCACGGCCTCCTGTGCCCCGGGATGCGGCCAATCCTCGGACCGCCCCGCGCGGCCGCCCCGATCGTCGTGTGCCACTGGCGTCCTCCTTGCTCTTTCCAGGTCTGCCCAGGAATCAGCCACGTATCGCCTGCGCCGGGAGTCCCACCAGCGGATCCCTCATCCCCTCCGACCCTCGCCGGCCTCGGCCTCATCTTGACTAGCAGCCACCGCTCGCGCTTGCCCTTCCCGCTCGTCGGTGACTAGCCAGGCATCCAGCCGCCCAGAGGGCGCGGCGCCCGGCCCGCCGTCCAGCATCACCCGCGCGCCGCCGCGGGCCACCAGCAGCCCGGCAGCGGCGTAGCGGGGCGAGTCCGCCACCCACCCCGAGGATGACCAGCCGCATTCAGCCAGCTTATCGCCGCTCCGGCGGCTCGTTGGTGCGCAGCATGTCGCCCACCCACGGCCTGGCGCAATCCCAAGGTCGAGCTTGCTGTGCAGGCTGGATTGCGCCGTGGGGCGGACGGCCATGGGGTGAGCCCTGGGCAGCCCACCGGCCGGGCAGTTATCGTATGTGGCCTAGCGAGGTGTCGCAGCGCAGCTTGCGCTGGCGTGGCGGTCGACAACAGCGCAGACTTGCCTGGTACCAGGCCCGACGCTGTCTGGGGGCCCGCATGTCGTACCACGGCGTTCAGTCGCCAGACCTATTCCCGATCCTCTCTCGAGGCAAGCACCGCAACCCCCGCACGGGTGCCTGTTTCATGGAACTGGCCTCGCTGCTGGCCGGCGAGCGCTGGAGCGACCACCCCGCATGCACCCACCCGCTGCTGGCCGCACTCGCCCGCCAGGTAAACGACCACACCTCCGACGTCGGCCGCCAACGGCTGTCCGAACTGATCCCCTCGGTCATCGGACTGACCGGCGAGGACCTGCACATCGACGCCCGGATCGCGTTGCGGTCGGCGACCATGGCCTTGCCCATGGCGGCGGCCGAGCGCCAGCGCGTCATGGCGGTCTCGGTGCTGACCTGCGAACGCGTTCTGGCTGACCTGGACGGGCGAGCGCCAGGAAGTCTCGAGGAGCAGAGCCGCTTGGCCCTGGCGGGGGTGCCGCACGCTGCCGCGTGGGCCTACCGGTTCACCAGCGGGGTCCGGCCCTCCAACAAGGGCTTTCGCCGGCAGGCCGCGCCCACCATCGTTCAGGATGCCGTTGAGGGCATTGCCCACGCCTGCATGCCGGACCCGGACGGGATGCTCCGTGATCTGCTGGTCCAAGCGATCGATGTATGCGCGACGTGGGTCGACCGCGACCCGGAGCACGGTGCGGTCGTCGATCAAAGCTTCTCGGTGAGCGCGTGTTAACGCACGGAGTGTCAGTGCCGGTGAGGCTTGGAGCGCGTCAGGAGAGCACATAACTGAACGCGGTGAGAGCACATAACTTCGACCCCTACGGTTGAACGCGACCTGCGGGAACGGCGCTTAGCACAGCGGTTCCCTACATTTTGCTGACAAACCTCCCATTGCCCTCGGGATTTCGACTCAGGATGAGGCCGGAGGTCTTACCTGGTTACCGTTTCGTCGGCAGCGTGACGGCCCCTTGGCCGTTGACTCTGCCGCGGAGGGGGCGAGGTCCGCGTCGACCTTGGTAGTACCAGGCAGTCGTCTCCGCGGCCGGAGATCCTCACCTGAGGATGTTGGGTGTCGCCGCTCCCGACCGGAGACGCGGTGTAAGGTGACTTTAGGTTCGTCGCGGTAGCTGGCGTTCGGAAGGCGTCGGTGGCCGGCATGGAAGAGGTACGGGTGGCTGCGGTTCACCGTCCGCCACGCCGGTGGCCGCTGGTGGCCGCCGGGATTGTGTTCGTCCTCGTCTGGGCGGCGAGCGGCCTGGCGCGGTTCTTCGTGGACCTGCTGTGGTTTCGTGAGGTTGGCAAGACTCAGGTCTTCTGGGGGGTGCTGGGCGCCGAAGTCGGCCTTGGCCTGCTGACCGGTCTGGGGACCGCCGTGATCGTCGGCGGCAATCTTTGGATGGCTGAGCGCCTGTCGGTTGCCGCTGGCCTGCGGCCGGTCGAGGAGCCAGGTGTCGAGAGCCTTCGGGGGATGCTTGTGCCCTTGCTGCGTTGGCTCAGGCTTGGGGTTGTCGCTGTGCTCGGCCTGCTGGTTGGGCTGTATGGGGCTGGCCAGTGGCGGACCTACATGCTGTGGCGCAACCAGGTCCCGTTCGGGGACCAGGACGCCCAGTTCGGCCGTGACATCGGCTTTTATGTGTTCTCGCTGCCCTTGCGGCGGGCCGTTTTCGGATGGCTGCTGCTCACCTTGCTGGTGACCGCGCTGCTGGTTGTTGCCGAGTATTGGCTGTTGGGCGGCATCCAACCGGCGGCCAGGGGGAACCGGGTCGCCCCTCATGTGCATGCGCATCTGTCGCTCTTGCTCGGCTGCATCCTGCTGCTGAAGGCGTGGGGTTACCGGCTGGACCAGTTCTCGTTGGTGTTCTCGCCCCGTGGGGTGGTCACCGGCGCCTCCTACACCGACGTGCATGTCCAGCTCCCGGCGCTGCGGCTGCTCATGGTGGTGGCGCTGGTCTGTGCGCTGTTGTTCTTCCTCAACGTGCGCTCTCGTGACTTCACCCTGCCGGTGGTGGGGACGCTGCTGTTTGGACTGTCGTCGGTGCTGGTCGGCGGGGTGGTCCCGGCCTTCGTGCAGCGGTTCCAGGTGGCTCCCCAGGAGCTGCAGCGGGAGGAGCCATACATCCAACGCAACATCGACGCCACCCGCAGGGCGTTCGCCCTGGAAGGCGTGGAGACCAACGAATTCCCCGCGACTGATGACCTGACCCCAGCTGCGGTCCGCGCCAACACGGTAACGGTGGACAACATCCGCCTGTGGGAGGCGGACGTGCTCAAGACGGCCATCCAGAACCTGCAGGCGATCGGTCAGTATTACGAGTTCAGCGACGTGGACGTGGACCGCTATCGGATCGGTGGCGCGCTGCGGCAGGTGATGATCTCCGCCCGCGAGGTCGACCCGAGGAACCTGGACGCCTCAGCCCAGACCTGGGTCAACCTGTATCTGGCCTACACGCACGGCTATGGGGTCGTGGCCGCGCAGGTGAACCGGGCCGAGACCTCAGGGCGGCCCGCCTTTGTGGTCAGCGGCTTCGATCAACAGCAGGCGGCCATCCCGGTCCGCCAGCCACGCATCTACTTCGGCGAACCGCCACCGGACACTCCCGCCTACGTGGTGGTCGACTCCCGGCAGCCGGAGGTGGGCAGCCCGTCGGTGAGCGGCCAGGGCCAGGAGTCGTTTCGCTATGACGGCCGAGGCGGCGTGCAACTCTCGAGCCCGCTGCGCCGGCTCGCCGCCGCCCTGCACTTCACGGACCTGAACCTGCTGATCTCCAGCAACCTCAACGCTCGCTCCCGCATCCTGTTCAACCGGGACGTGCGGGATCGGATGGAAAAGGCGGCCCCGTTCCTGCAGTGGGACGCCGACCCCTATGTCGCCGTGGTGGATGGCCGAGTCGTGTTCATCCGTGACGGCTACACCACCACCGACAACTACCCGTATTCGCAGCGGATCCAATTCGACGTCGCCGCACGGCGGACCGACTCAGAGGACCGAGGCGTGCATGGGGAAGCCAACTACATCCGGAACTCGGTCAAGGCGGTGGTCGACGCCTACGACGGCACCACCACCCTGTACGCCTTCGACGAGAGCGACCCGCTGCTGCGGGCCTGGCGCAAGGCGTTCCCAAACCTGTTCGCGCCCCGCGCGGCAATGTCCCGAGAGCTGCAGGCACATCTTCGCTACCCGGAGGACCTGTTCTCGATCCAGACCGACCGGTACGCCTCCTACCACATCGGCGCCGCCCGTGACTTCTACTCCAAGCAGGACTTCTGGGCCCTGCCCGAGGACCGCTCGGGCCAGCTCACCCACGGCGAGGGCTCGCTCGTGGTGGCCGGCCCCAAGCCTCGGATGCGGCCCTATTACCTGCTCACCAGGCTGCCCGGGGAGCGGGACGAGCAGTTTGTGCTGGTGATGCCGTTCACCCCCAACAACAAGCAGAACATGGTGTCCTACATGGCCGCCCGATCCGACCCCACGGACTACGGCAAGATCATCCTGTTCAGCCTCCCCCGCGCACGGACGGTGTTCGGCCCGACCCAGATCCACGCCCAGATCCTGGCCGACCCCGAGGTATCCAAGGAACTCACCCTGTTCAACCAGCAGGGCTCCACGGTGATCTTCGGCAACCTCCTCACCGTCCCCATCGAGCACTCGCTGCTGTATGTGCAGCCCATCTTCGTGCAGGCCAGCCAGGGAGCGATCCCGGAGCTGCGACGAGTGCCGGTGTTCTTCAACAACCAGCTCGGCTACACCGCCAACCTCGCCGACTCGATCGACCAGGTACTGAACCGGACCACCGAGGGCCCGCCGGCGGGCGGCCGCCCGCCGGCGGCACCACCGCAGACGCCATCGACGGCGCTGGCGGGGATCCTTCAGCAGCAGGCCGAGGAGTACCGGCGCGCCCAGCAGGCCCTCGACCGCCACGACCTCGGCGCCTACCAGCAGGCCATCGAACGTCTCGGCCAGCTCATTCAACAGGCGCAGCGACTCACAGAGGAGCGGCCATCCTCTACGACCGCCCAAGCGGCCAGCCCACCCTGACCAATCAGCAATTGAGAGCTGGCCCTCGACCCCTTCACAAGGGGCGGCAGCCACGCTCGGTCTCGGGGCGAAGTCAGAGCGCCTGGCGTGGGACACAGGGAGGAGCTGTGACGGGTCGACCTCGAAGGGTTCGTGACTCTCGTCTGAGTGGCCGCCGCGATCCCCTAGACTGACGCAGGGCGCAAGCGTCATGGCGCCGGCAGGGAGGTCCTATGGCCGAGAACCTTTGGACTCCAGCGGCCGTGCGTCGCCTGCTCTTCGGCCACGTCCGGCCGCTGTCCCCCCGGCCGGTTCCGCTGCCCCAGGCGTCCGGCCTGGTGTTGGCCGAAGACGTGGGCACGCCGACAGACCTACCCCGGTTCGCGAGTTCGGCCATGGACGGGTTCGCCGTGCGGGCCGTCGATACGGCATCGGCACCTGTGCGGCTACAGGTTCTCGGGCGTGCTCTGGCCGGCCGGCCCTTCGCAGGTGAGGTCGCGGCCGGCGCCACGGTCGCGATCGCGACGGGGGCCGCCGTGCCGACCGGCGCGGACGCCGTCGTCCCGGTCGAGATGGCGGAGATCGATGGTGGGATGGTGGTCATCGGGCGGGCCGTCGAGCCGGGGCGACATGTCCGCGCCGCCGGTGAGGACCTCCTCGGCGGCACGCTGGTCCTGCCGGCCGGCACGATCCTGGGTCCGGGCCAACTGGCCGCAGCCGCCGCCATGGGCCGGGACCAGCTCATGGCCCACCCCCGTCCGATGGTGAGCGTCGTGCCCACCGGCGACGAGGTCCGCCCACCGGGCGCCGCGCTCGGCCCGGGCCAGGTCCATGACGCCGTCTCGGCGCCGCTGAGTGCGCTGCTCGCCGAAATCGGCGCGGTTGCTGATGTCCGCCCGGTGGCACCTGACGACCAGGTCGCCCTTGCCGAGGCAATCCACGCAGCGGCCAGCACGGCCGACCTCGTCCTCACCATAGGTGGAATCTCGGTCGGCGAGCGCGACCTGGTACGGCAGCTTGGCGGCACGATCGACCTCGTGTCGGTCCAGGTCGCGCTGCGCCCGGGTCGCCCGTTCGCGTTCGGCCGGGTCGCCGGGGTCCTCTTGTGCGGCCTGCCCGGCAACCCAGCGGCGGCCCTGGCCAGTTTCGAGGAGCTCGTCCGTCCCGTCGTCCTCAGTCTGCAGGGCAAGCCCCCGTCGCTTCGCCCCTCCCTGCGGGCCACGCTGACTGCGCCGATCAAACTTCGGCCCGGCCGGGTCCATGTGGTCCACTGCCGCATCTGGTGGGAGGCCGGCCGCCTGCGAGCCCAACCGCTCGTCGGTCACAGCACCTCGAGCTTTTCGGCCATGGCCGCCGGCAACGCCCTCGCCGTGATCCCCGCCGACACCACCGACGCGCCCGCCGGAGCAGAGGTCGCCGTCCGGCCGCTGACCGAGCCGCCCCCCGTCCAAGCCGACCCTCCACCGGCATGAGATCCCAGTCCGCCGTATCACCAACCTCCAGCCGAGAAGGCCATCTCCAGCATGCGATACTCGACCTCGAAGACCGCCGAGTACGGCCGGCTGATCCGTGCCGCAGGTCGCCGGCCGGGAGACGTAAGCAGCGATGCAGGGAACCGCACCGACAGGCGGGGCAGGCGGGGCAGGGGCCGTGACTCCTCCGCCGGACCCAACGACGGTCAAGGTCGGTGTCCTCCTCGCCCGGCGACCGGCCGAGCTCGGCGAATGGCTGGCCGACGCGGCGGCATATGAGGCCGCTGGCGCCCATGCGCTCTGGGTCGACCCCGAACCCGAGTCGAGGCTTGATCCCCTTGGGTTGCTGGCGGCGCTGGCGGCCCTCACCTCCCGGGCGCTGCTGGTCGCGAGCCTACCGGCCTCCGACCACCCATCCGAGGCCCTTGGCCGGTCCTTCGCCACGATCGGGCGCCTCAGCCACGGCCGCCTCGCGCTCGCCGCCGAGCCCGGGAGGCTCGAGGAGCTCACCAGCCTCGCGCCCGGTTCCGCCGCCTTCCGCCGCCTGCCCGGAGAGCCGGCGGCCTTCGAGCGCCTGGATGAGACGGATACGGCCGAGCGCTGGGTCCGGACCCCGCCACCGGAGGGTCGCGCGGCCTGGCGGACGGCCCTGGCCGCCGCCGTCACGAACGGTGCCGGCGGGCTGCTGGTCCCGGCCGACCCGCGGCTGCTGGACATCCTGCGCAACCCCAACGACCCGGACGACCGCCGCGACCTCCAGCTCGCCCAGGGCTGAGTCGAGCGCCCGAACCGGTTGACGTCTCGCCGCAGAGGTTTGAAAATCGTTGAAGCTAGCGATTACCGGCATACCCGCGAATCAAGGCAAGCAATGCAAGCGACGCCACGACGCGATGGTGCCAAGGGAGGCCGACCATGGAGGTCACACGGCGCCAGTTCCTGAAGGCCGGCGCGGTGGGCGCCGGAACGCTCGGAGCCTCGGTCCTCGGCTTCGACGTCGCACAGGCCAAACAGGTGCAGCAGCACCTGCGCATCGAGGGGGCCACCGTCTCCCGCTCCGTCTGCCCGTACTGCGCCGTCGGGTGCGCGCTCCTCGCGTACACCAAGAAGGATGCCAACGGCAAGGTCGAGCTGCTGCAGATCGAGGGTGACCCGGACAGCCCGGTCAACGAGGGGCGCCTCTGCCCGAAGGGCGCGACCGCGCTGGAGCTCGCCGTCTCCCGCCGGCGGGTCACCAGCCCGATGTACCGGGCGTCGGGGGCGACCGAGTGGCAGCAGGTCTCCTGGGACTTCGCGCTCGACAAGCTGGCCCAGCGGATCAAGGCCTCGCGGGACCGCACGTTCGTCCCCATGGACGCCGACGGCCACGTGGTGAACCGCTGCGAGGGCATCGCCTTCGCCGGCGGGGCCGCGTTCAGCTCCGAGGAAGGCTACTTCGCCACCAAGTTGCTGCGGGCCATCGGCATCGTCTACATGGAGCAACAGGCCCGGGTTTGACACGGCCCCACGGTGACCAGTTTGGCCGCCACGTTTGGTAGAGGGGCAATGACGAACCACTGGCGTGACATCCGGCACGCCGATCTCATGCTGATCAACGG
>Ga0307415_100000492_pt1 | contig 17115 bp, 22 predicted proteins | sample DK1Cmetagenome_FD_204524 | JGI IMG/M metagenome (GOLD analysis project Ga0307415, IMG submission 204524) | Maize rhizosphere microbial communities from greenhouse at UC Davis, California, United States - DK15-C-2 | ecosystem: Host-associated > Plants > Roots > Rhizosphere > Soil | place: USA...
CGTCGGGAGGGACTTGAGGCCCATTCCATGCGCCGACGCCGTCAGCGCGCCGAGCGCCGTCTGGCCGCGGCCGTCGCCGGCCTGGCCGCCGTCGACCACGAGCCGGACGGTCGCGTTCCCGCCATCGCCTGCGCATAGCCGCCGTGGAGGACGGTCGGTCCGCCGAGGCCCTGCCGACCTCGCCGCGTCCGTACGCACCTGGAGGAGCCCGTTGACCCGAGAGACATCGCCGGCCGCTCTACCCCGGCAGCCGGATGGCTGAGTCCCGGCCGGGCGTCGACCCCCGGTCCATCCTGACCGTCCTCCACCGCCACCGGGTGGACTACGTGCTGCTTGGCGACTGGGCCGCCGTGCTCCACGGCGCCCCTCGTCCCAGCGGCGACATCGACATCGCCCTGGCCCGCGGCCGCCGCAACCTGGCACGGCTGTCACCCGCCCTGACCGACCTGGGCGCCCGCATGCGCTTCCCGGGCCGGCCCGACCCGCTGGTCTTCACCCACGATCCTGGCTCGCTCGGCCGCATGTTCAGCTCGATGCCGTCCGTCAGCCTGGTGACCCCGCACGGGCCGCTGGACATCGTGGTCGAGCAGCCTGGGCTGCCGGACTACCGCGACCTGCGGCGCCACGCCGTCGCCGGGCGGCTCGACGGGGTCCCGGTGCAGGTCGCCTCCCTTGACGACCTCATCCGCAGCAAGCAGGTCGCCGGCCCGGCAGAGCTCGATGCCCTCTCGACCCTGCAGCACCTGCGCGAGCTCCAGGAGCTGAACGAGGCCCTCCGGATCGAGCCCCGGCTCGGCCGGGAGGAGCTCGAGTCCCCCTGGCTCGGCCTGTGAGCGGATCGGCGGTCGATTTTTATGGTTCGTCGCAATGGTGCAAAATCTCGCTCTGTCCCCCAACGGCCCAGCCAGACACCGTGAACCTTCGACACCTGCGGAACCGTACTCGTGTCCGGAACCGCGTTTCCTGTACCGGCCAGAAGGAGCGGCATTGCTGAGAGCGGGCATGCTTCAGGACGGCCGCGGGCGGCGCCCCTGGCGGGCAGCTCCGGTGGTCATGGGTGTCGTCCTGGCGTTGACCGCCTGCTCCGGCGACCGCGGTGCCGAGCAGGCGGCGGTCCCGGCCACCACGACATCGGCGACGACCACCACCACGGCCGAGCCGGCGACGACCAGCACCGCGGCCACCGACGCCCGGGAGGCGGCGGTCCTGGCCTCGTACCGGGCGTTCTGGGACGACATGATCGCCGTGGGTGCGACCACCAACTGGCGCTCACCGCGGATGGATGACCACGCGACCGGCAACGCGCTGGCACAGGCTCAGGCCACGTATCGGCTGCTGCACCGGCGGGGCCTGGTCGCGCGCGGCACGGTCAAGGTGCGCCCAGAGGTCCTGTCCATCAGGGGCGACAAGGCCACCGTCTACGACTGCAACAGCACCAGCAACTTCCTTGCCTACGACGCCAGGACGGGCGAGCTACGGGACCGGAGCAGCGGCCGATCCGACGGCATGACGGTCACGCTCCTCCGCAGGAACGGAACCTGGAAGGTGGCCGACTCGACGACGGAGGTCGGGAAGTGCAGAAGATCGCCACCGTAGTGACGGTCGTGGTTGGACTCCTGGTAGCCGGAATCGCCCCGGCGTCGGCCAACGTGAGACCGGTCAAGGGCGACACCGGCGCCGGCATCAGCGTGAGCGTCACCAGTGTCAGCGGCGGGAGCGGCGGTGGCTCCGGCGGCCGCCCCTGCACCTACCAGAGGGCCAACGTCCCCGGTGATCCGAGCACAGAGCTGGCGGTCACGCCCGACATGGCCCCGAACCCCGGCACCCAAGAGGGCGCCTGGTACTTCTACGAGTGCCAGGATCCACGGGCCCCGCTTGGTGTGCGCAGCGGCGCCATCTTCGTGCCGGCCGGCGCGCCGGCGGTCCCGCCGGCGGTGTTGGCCCAGGAGGCTTCCAGGTTCCTGGCCGCGCCAGCCCCCGGCATCCAGCTCAACCCGCCGGCCGGCGCTGATCATCTGGTCAACCTGGAGAGCTGGCTGTGGGTCGACGCCAGCACCTGGGGACGGCGGTCGGCCACGGCGTCGGTGCCCAACGAGTCGGCGAGCGTGGTGGCCACGCCGGTGTCGGTCACCTGGATCATGGGCGACGGCAGCCGGGTCGTCTGCCGCGGTCCTGGCACTCCCTACGATCCCAACCGATCGCCCGACAGCCAGCACACCGACTGCTCTCACACCTACCGGCGCAGCTCGGCCAGCCAGCCCGGCGAGCGGTACACCGTGTCGGCCACGAGCACGTGGGCGCTCACCTGGACGGCGACCGGTCTCGTCGTCGCCAGCGGGACGCTGCCCCCGCTGCTGCGGACCTCCACCACCACCCTGCGGGTCGCCGAGGCCCAGACCGTCAACTGACCCCCACCAGCCAGGACAGGACCGCCATGGCCACGACAAGCTCAGGGACCCGCTCAGGGCCGCCCGGCCAGCGGCCTCCGCAACGAGCCGCCCCCGAGCTGCGGGTCGGGCCTCCGGCCCGGGAGCGGCGGCCCGCGCTGGCGGTAGCGGCCGTCATGCTGATCCTCGTGTCGGCGGCGGTGGTCGCCACCCTGCTCGTCCGGGCCGGCGACCGCACCGAGGTCCTCGCGGTCGCCCGCACGGTGCCGGTGGGGCGGCAGGTCACCGTGAGCGACCTGAAGCGGGCGCGGATCTCGAGCGACCCGGGCCTCCACACAATCCCGGTGTCGGCCGCCGCCGACGTCGTCGGCAAGGTCGCCGCGACCACCCTGGTGCCCGGCACGCTGCTCACTCCCGAGCAGCTGGGGCCGAGCGAGCTGCCCGGCCGCGGCCAGGCGATCGTCGGCCTCGACCTCAAGGGCGCCCAGATGCCCGTCCCCGCCGAGCGGCTCCAGCCGGGAACCAGCGTCCGGATCGTGGCCACCCCGAGCCCGGAGGGGGCCTCGGCGGCCGAGGGTGCCGGTCCGGGCGAGGACGGCGTGCTCATCGGCCGGGCCGCCGTGTTCAGTGTTGCGGCCGACGAAGCCAGCGGCACCGTCCATGTCGCGGTCGTGGTCGCGCAGCCGGAGGTGGCGAAGGTGCTGCGCGCCGCCGCGCTCGGGCGGGTCGCGCTGGCCGTGCTTCCCGCCGAGCCCGGCCCTGCCGAGCCATGAGCGTGCTCGCCCTGGCCAGCGCCAAGGGGGCTCCGGGGGTCACGACCGCGGCCGTGGCCCTGGGTGCGGTGTGGCCGCGGCGCGCCCTGCTGGTCGAGGGTGACCCGGCCGGCGGCGACCTGGCCGCCCGCTTCCACCTGCCGCCCGAGCCGAACCTTGTCTCGCTCGGCATGGTGGCGCGTCGAGGCCCGCTCGCACCGGGCGACGTCTGGAACCACGTGCAGCGGCTGCCTCGCGGCCTGGAGGTGGTCACCGGCCTGCGTGCCGGCGACCAGGCCCGCGGCCTCGGGCGGCTGTGGTCGCTGCTCCCGGCGGCCCTCGCCCGGGTCGACGACGCCGACGTGCTGGTCGACTGCGGCCGCCTCGGCCCGGAGACGCCCGCCGAGGGCCTGGTGCGTCAGGCGGACCTGGTCGTCCTGGTCACGCGGCCGACGGTCGAGGGGGTGCTGCACGTCGCCTCCCGCCTGGAGGCGTTGGGCCGGCTGGGGGTGGCCGGCGACGTGGTGCTGATCGGCGAGGAACCGTTCGGGCGTGCCGGGGTGCGCGACGCGCTGGCCGGCGAGGGGGTCATGGCGCCCGTGCGGGGCGTGCTGGCCAGTGACCGTCGCGGGGCGGCGATGCTCGCCGGCCAGCCCGGCAGCACGCGCTGGCTGGAGCGGGCCTCCCCGCTGGTCCGCTCGGCCCGCAGCCTCGCCGCCGACCTGCTCGACGTGCTCACCCTCGCACCGGCTCCGCAGGGGACGTGGGTCTGATGGCCGACCCGGTCGCGATCGGCGAGCTGCATGCCCGGGTGGTCGACCAGCTCAGCGCCTGGCGGGAGCGCGAGGAGGCCGCCGGCCGCACGCCGGCCCTCGAGGACCAGCGGGCGTACGCCACCACCCTCATCGAGGCCGAGCTGGAACGCCATGCCCGCGAGCAGGTGGACGCCGGCGAGCCCCTGCTGGACAGCGAGGAGGAGCAGGAGGTCGGCAGGACGATCAGCGCGATGCTGTTCGGCCTCGGCTCCCTGGAGGCGCTGCTGGCCGACCCGGAGATCGAGAACATCGACTACAACGGCTACGACGAGGGATGGCTGCAGTACGCCGACGGCTCGGTCAAGCCGGCCCCGACGCTGTGGACCAGCGACAGTGCCCTGGTCTCGTTCGTGCAGATGATCGGGGCCCGCCAGGGCCACATGCCCCGCCGCTTCGACCTCGGCCAGCCCCGGCTCAACCTGCGCCTGCCCGACGGGAGCCGCCTGTTCGCGCTGATGGACGTCAGCCACCGGCCGTGCCTGTCCATCCGCCGACACCGGCTGGTCCGGGTGTTCCTGGACAACCTGATCGATCTGGGAGCCGTCGACCCCGGCCTGGCCGAGTTCCTCCGCGCCCTGGTCAAGGCGCGCAAGAACCTCATCGTGGCCGGGGGGACCGGCGTGGGGAAGACCACCATGCTGCGGGCCCTGCTCAACGAGGTCCCCGCCGAGGAGCGGCTGGTCACGATCGAGAACGCCTTCGAGCTGGGCCTGCACGAGCCCGACCTGAAGGACCTGCACCCCAACGTGGTCGCCCTCGAGGCCCGCGAGGCCAACGTGGAGGGGCAGGGCGAGATCCCCATGGCCGAGCTGGTCAGGGCCGGCCTGCGGCTGAACCCGTCACGGGTGATCGTCGGTGAGGTCCTCGGCGACGAGATCGTCTCCATGCTGGAGGCCATGAGCCAGGGCAACGACGGCTCGATGGGCACCATCCACGCCACCTCGAGCGCGTACGTGTGGCGACGCATGGCCATGTACGCGGCCAAGTCCGAGCTGCGGCTGCCGGCCGAGGTCACCTACCGGATGATCGACGGCGCGATCGACTTCGTGATCTTCATCGGCATGCACGATGAGCGTCCGCTCGGCGGCCAGCTGCACCGCTTCGTCTCGTCGGTCCGCGAGGTGACCGGAGTGGAAGGCCAGCAGGTGGTCACCAACGAGCCGTACCGGCCGCGACCCGACGGGCGCGCCGTCCCGGTCCCCGGCGTCCTGCGCTGCCTCGAGGATCTGGAGCTGGTCGGCTTCGACCCGGGCTGGCTGGAGAACCCCGGCGGCTGGTGGCCGACATGACGGCGAGCGTCGGCGCGCTGGCCGGCGCCGGCCTGGCCGGTGGCCTGGTCCTGCTGATCCTGGCCCTCCGGGGGCTGCCGCCCCGGCCAGTGTCCCCGGTCCGCAGCGGGGAGGCGCGGCTGGCGGCCGAACGGCTCCGGCTCCGGGCCGGGCTGGCCGCCGTCGGCGCCCTGGCCGCCGCCCTGGTGACCCGCTGGCCGGTGGCGGTGCTGCTCGCCGGCGCCCTGGGCTGGGCCTGGCCGTCGCTGTTCGCCACCAGGAAGGCGTCCCGGGCGGTCATCGACCGGATCGAGGCCATCGCCGCCTGGACCGAGATGCTCCGGGGCATGACGGCGTCGGCCGCGAGCATCGAGCAGGCGATCATGGCCACCGTCCCACGCGCCCCGGCGGCCATCCGTGTGGAGATCCACGACCTCGCGCAGCGGCTGCGCAGGGGGGAGTCGCTGGTGACGGCGCTGCGCCCACTCGCCGAGGCGATCGACGACGACGTCGGTGACCTGGTGGTGGGCGCCCTGTTGCTGGCCGCCGACCCCAGCCAGAAGGCGGGCGGGCTGGCCAGGCAGCTCGACGAGCTGGCCAGGCGGGCTCGCCAGAAGGCCGGCTACCGGCTGCGGGTGCAGACCGGTCGGGCCCGCATCTACGCCTCCGCCCGCGCCATCACCCTGATCACGCTCGGCGTGGTGACGGTGCTGCTGGTGTTCGGTCGGGCGTTCCTGGCGCCGTACGCGACCCCGTTCGGTCAGCTGGCCCTGCTGGGAGTCGGGGCGCTGTTCGCGGTCGGCTTCGCGCTGCTGGCCCGCCTGGGCCGGGTGCGGGCCACCGAGCGGTTCCTGGCCACCACGCCGGGCCATTGGGGGCCGCCATGAGCATGGCCCTGGCCCTGCTCGCCGGGAGCGCCCTCGGGGCCGGCCTGTGGCTGCTGCTGGCCGCGGTCGGGCCGGCCAGGCCGTCGCTGGCCGCCTCCCTGGCGCTGCTCCGCGGCGGCGCGCCGGCCGAGGCCGCCGCCGGCCCCCGGCAGGCCTGGCAGGCGCCGGTCGGCCGGGCGGTCGAGCAGGCCGGGCAGGCGCTGGGACTCGGGTTCCGGTCGCTGCGCAAGGATCTCCTGGTCATGGGCCGGGCGCTGGAGGCCCACCTGGCGGCCAAGGCGCTGGCCGCCGCCGCCGGCGGGCTGGCCGGCCCGGTCCTGGCCGGGCTGCTGCTCCTCGCCGGGGTGCCGGTCCCGCTGGCCCTGCCGCTGTGGCTGGCCCTGCTCGGCGCCGTGCTCGGCTGGCTGCTCCCCGACCGGCGGCTGCGCGCCGCCGCCGCCGCCCGCCGGGCCGGCCTGCGCTCGGCCACCGGTGCGCTGCTGAACCTGGTCAGCATCAACCTGGCCGGGGGGGCCGAGGTCGAGCAGGCGCTCCACAACGCCCTGGGCATCAGCTACGGCTGGGCGTTCACGCTGCTGCGCAACACCGTACGGCGCGCCCAGCTGAACCGGGAGAAGCTGTGGGACGCCCTCGGGCGGCTGGGCCAGGAGTTCGACGTCGACGATCTCGTCCAGCTCGCCCAGAACGTGTCGTTGGCCGGCGACGAGGGGGCCCGCATGCGGGAGGCGCTGATCGCCATGGCCGCCTCGATCGGGCATCGCGAGCTGGCCGAGGCCGAGACCCAGGCCAACGAGGCGAGCGAGCACATGGTCCTGCCCCTGGCGGTGCTGGCCATCGGCTTCACCGTCTTCCTGCTGTATCCCGCCCTCATCCAGCTCACGGTCGGCTTCTGAGCCGACAACCCGAAAGGAGCAGCCCATGCCCGACGACCTGGCAGTGCTGCAGGTGCTGGTGGCCGGCCTGCGCGAGCGCGTCCGGTGCGCCCACCGCGACGCCACCGGCGGCCTGTCGCTGGAGTGGGTCGCCGTCATCCTCGGCATCCTGACCGTCGCCGGCGTGGTCGTCGCGATCGTGGTCCAGAAGGCGACGGCCGGCGCCAACCGAATCCAGATCCCCTGACCGCCGGGACCATGGCCGGACGGCGTCGTGGGGCAGCGGGCGAGCGCGGCGCGCTCGCGGTCGAGCTCGCCGTGGTCTTCCCGGTGCTGCTGCTGCTCGTCTGGATCGGGTTCCAGCTCGCCTTCGTCTTCCTCGCCAACCGGGTCGCCCTGGCCGCCGCGGAGGAGGGCGCCCGCGCCGCCCGCAGCCACACCGGGTCGGCGGCCGCCGGCGACGCCCGCGCCCACCGGTTCCTGGCCCAGCTGGACTCCAACGTCCTGCTCGAGGCGCAGGTCCACGCCTACCGCACGCCGGAGCGGGCCGGCGTGGTGGTCGAGGGCAGGACCCAGCAGCTCGTCCCTGGCCTTGGCATGGTCCTGCGGGTGCGCCGGGTTGTGGACGGGCCGGTCGAGCGCTTCCGGGGAGATCTCGGCCCATGACCGGCCGCCGCCTCGGGCGGGCCGCCGGCGAGCGCGGGTCCATGGCGCTGGAGCTGGTGGTCCTGGTCCCGGTGCTGGTCCTGGTGGTGTGGCTGTTCGGGGTCTACGCCCTGCGGCTGGCGGTGGCCAACGGCGACATCGAGGCGGCCGCCCGGGACGCGGCCCGCAGCGCCTCGATCGCCCGCTCGGCGGCCGGGGCCCGGGCCGCCGCCGCCGCCTCGGCGGCGACCTCGCTGGCCGGCAGCGGACGGGTCTGCCGCAGCCTGCGGGTGGCCGCCGGCACGGCCGACTTCCGGCCCGGGGGGACGGTCAGCGTCACCGTCACCTGCGCCATCCGCCTGGCCGACCTGGCCCCGCTGGCCCTGGGTGGCGCCAAGGAGGTCCGCCAGACCTATGTCGCACCGGTCGACCCCTACCTGGGGGTGCGGACATGAGGCGGGTGACGGCCGGGGCCGCCGACCGCGGCCAGGCGGGCAGCCTGAGCGTGGCCATGCCGCTGGTGGTGGTGCTGGCGCTGACCGTCATCGGCTTCGCGTTCGACGGCGCCAACGCGCTGACCGCCAAGCGCCGCGGCATCAACGTGGCCGAGCAGGCCGCGCGGGCCGGCGCCGGCCAGCTCGACCTGGCCGCCCTCCGCGGCGCCGGCGTCTTCCGCATCGACCCCGCCGGGGCCCGCCGGGCCGCCGGCGACTACCTGGCCAGCGCGGGCTACGCGGGTCAGGTGCGCCTGGGCCGCGACGGCCTGGGGGACCGCGTCGATGTCACCGTCACCTGGTCGCAGCCGGCCCTGTTCGCCCGGCTGGTCGGCGTCGGCCGCTATGGCGGGACGGTGCAGGCGAGCGCCCACGTGTGCCACGGGGTCGTGGAGGAGGAAGGGTGTTGAGCGATCACCGGCAGCGCGGCCGTGCCCGCCGGGAGCGGGCCGGCGACCTGGTCCGGGCGCTGGCCGCCCTCTGCGGCCTTGCCGCCCTGGCCGTCGGGGTGCCGGCCGTCCTCGCCCTGGTCGTCGGGTGGCCGCTGCCTCACGCCGTGCCGTCGCTGTCCGAGCTGACCCGGGCGCTGACCAGCGGGTCTATCCCCGACGAGGCGTTCGGCAAGGCCCTGGCCGTGCTCGGCTGGATCTACTGGGCCCAGTTCATGGTCTGCCTGGCCGCCGAGCTCGGCGCCTCCCGCCGGGGGCGCCCGGCCCGGCGCATTCCCCTGGCCGGGCTCAACCAGGCGATCGCCGCCCGCCTGATCGGCGCCCTGCTGCTGCTGGGCCCCTCCCCGGGCCTGGCCCGGCTGATCCCGGCGGCGGCCGCGGCCCAGCCGACCCCGGTCGTGGCCGCGGCGACGCCGGTCGGGGCGGCGGACGCCACCCGGCGGGAGGCGCCACCTCCGCGCGAGCCAGAGCGCGTGGCGGCCAGGCCGGAATACGTGGTCCAGGCCAAGCAGTCGGGCAGGCCCCGGGACACCCTGTGGGGGATCGCCGAACGGTTCCTCGGCGACCCGTACCGCTGGCGCGACATCTTCCAGCTCAACCAGGGTCGGCCCCTTCCCGATCCCCCCGGCGGGCGGTTCACCGACCCGGACCGGATCTACCCCGGCCAGGTGCTGCTGATGCCCGAGGACGCGGTCGGCCTCCCGACGGCCCGCCCCGGCCCGGCCGCGGCCCCAGGGCCCCAGCACCGCCGACCGGCCCGCCGCCCTGGCCACCCCCCCGACCGCCGGTCCCCCGGTGACCACCGCCCTGGCCGCCACCGCCCCGGCGGCCAGCAACCCGGCGGCCAGCAACCCGGCGACCACCCTGGAGCCCTGCCCGCCGGAGGCGCCCGCGGCCGCGCCCGGCGCCGACCAGCATCAGACCGAGCCGATCCCGCTGCCGGCGGCGCTGCTCGGGGCCGGGCTCCTCGGGGCCGGGGTGGTCGCCCTGCTGGGTCGCTACCGGCGGGCGCAGCAACGCCACCGCCGCCGCGGCCGGCGGATCCCCCTGCCCAGCGGGGACCTGGCCCAGGCCGAGGCGGCCCTGCGGGCCGGCATGGACCCGGAGGGGGCGCGCTTCCTCGACCTGGCCATGCGGGCCATGGCGGCCGGCCTGGGCCGCGACCGGACGGGCCCGCCCGACGTGACGGCCGTGCTGCTGGGGCCGGAGCGGCTGGAGGTGCTGCTGGGCGCCCCGGCCGCCGCCCCGCCCCCGTTCGCCGCCGGCCCGGGCGGCCGCCGCTGGCGCCTGGACCGCGGCGGCGAGGCCGAGCTGGCCGGGCTGGCCGCGGAGGTCGGCGCCCCGCTGCCCGGGCTGGTCACCCTCGGCCACGCCGGCCGGGACCGGCTGCTCGTCAACCTGGAGAGCCCGGGCTCGATCGCCCTGACGGGCCCTGCGGCGGACGCCCGGCCGCTGCTGGACGCCATGGCCGTCGAGCTGGCCACCAGCCTCCTGGCCGGCCACCTGGAGCTGGTGCTGGTCGGCTTCGACCTGCCGGCGCTGGAGCGCCTGGAACGGGTCCGCATGGTCGACGACCTGACCGGCCTCCTCCCCGGGCTCGAGCACCAGGCCCAGGAGGTGACCGAGCTGCTCGGCGAGCTCGGCTGCGGCTCGGTCCTGGGCGGCCGGGTCGCCGACGGCGGCGGCGACAACTGGACGCCCACGGTCGTGCTCTGCGCCCAGCCGCCCGCCCGGAAACGGCCGGGCGCCTGGCCAGGGTGGCCGCCGATCCGGCCGGGTCGACCGTGGCCGTGGTGGTGGCCGGCGACCTCCCCGCCGCCCGCTGGCGCCTGGAGGTGAATGGGGACCTGGTGGGGGTGGCGCCGCTCGGCCTCCAGGTCCACGCCCAGCGGCTCGGCCCGGAGGATGCGGCCGCCATCGGTGACCTGCTCGACCTGGCCGCCGACGACGCCGACGTCGCCCCGTCGTCCCCGCCCTACGACCGGCTCCCGGTGCTGCCCGGGCCGACCGCCCCCTCCGACCGGCCGGCGGCGCCGCCCGGGCCGGACCGCCTGCTCCTGCCGGTCATGGACCTCGATGCCCCTGAGGAGGCGACCTCCGAGGTGGAGGTGCGGGTGCTGGGGCCGATCGAGCTGGCCGGGGCGGCCAGGATCGAGCGGCCCAAATCGGCCGAGCTGATCGTCTGCCTGGCCCTGCACCGCCAGGGGCTCGACGCCGACCGGCTCTCGGAGGCCCTCTGGCCCGGCAAGCCGCTGGTCGGCAACACCCTGTACACGACCGCGTCGGTGGCCAGGGCGGCGCTGGGCAACGCCTCCGACGGGAGCCTGCTGCTGCCCCGGACCAGCGACGGCCGCTACCGCCTGAGCCCGGCCGCCGCCGTCGACTGGGAGCGCTTCCTGGCCCTGGCCGAACAGGGCCGCAGCCTGGGTGACTACGGCGCCGACGCCCTGGGCCGCGCCCTGGAGCTGGTGCGGGGCCGTCCCTTCGAGTCGGCCCGGCCCGGGTCCTATGAATGGACCGTCGTCCACCAGGCCGAGATGGAGGCGCAGATCGCCGAGGTGGCCGAGCAGCTCGCCGACCTCCGCCTAGAGGCCGGCGACCACGCCGGCGCCACCCTGGCGGCCAGGCGGGGCCTGCGGGCCAGCCCGGACAACGAGCGCCTGTACCGGATGCTGCTGCGGGCGGCCCACGCCGCCGGCAACCTGGCCGGCGTCCACGCGGTCTGGAACGAGCTGCTCCGGCGGCTCGACGACGACGTGGAGCCCTTCGACAGCCTCCACCCCGAGACCGTCGAGCTGTACCAGCGCCTGGTGCGACCCCGCGGGCGCCCGGCCGTCGGCTGACCGCCGTCGCTCCTGCCGGGTTCCGTTGACGGTCTGGGCCTCGGCCACCCGCAGGGTCGTGGTGGCGGTGCGGGCCAACGGCGCCAGGCTGCCGCTGGCCGCCACCACCCCGCTCGCCACCCAGCTGATCCGCCAGCTGGTGGTGGCCGTCACCGGATAGCGCAGCCCGGGCTGGCCGGCCGAGCTGCGCCGGTACAGATGGCCGCAGTCGGGACTGGGCCGGGTCGGGTCGCCGCCGGTGTAGGGGGTGCCGGGCCCGTGGCAGACGACCCGGCTCCCGTCGCCCAGCGTCCAGGTCACGCTGACCGGGGTGGCGGTTACGGTGGCGGTCTCGTTGGGCACCGAGGCGGTGGCCGACCGGGGGCCCCAGGTGGCCGGGTCGACCCACAGCCAGGTGGGCACGTTGACCACCTGGTCGACGCTGACCGCGGGGCTGGTCCGGATCCCGGGAGCCGGGAGCGGCAGGTACCGCCGGGCCGTCTGGGCCAGCACCGCCGGAGCCACGGCCGGCTGGCTGTCGGGCACCCACAGGTTGAAGGACACCACGATGTTCTGGTAGCTGATCGGCCCCGAGTGGCAGATCGAGGTGTAGTAGGCGCCCTGCTCACCGGCGTGCGGGTCGGTCACGCCCCCGGCCACGGGCTCGTATCCTTGACGTACTTGCAGGTGACGCCGCTGTTGCCGCCGGCTTCGCTGTAGGCGCCCGGCGTACCTGCCCGATGGACGGTCACGGCGACCCCTCCGGTGCCCCGACTGGTCGGGTTCCAGTCCCCGGCCCAACCGGTCCCGGTCCCGAAGACGAGGGTCGCCACCACGGCACCGGCTACGATTCCCACGCTCGCTCGCAGCCTCAGCATTCTCCCGGCACCACCGTGTCCGCCACCTTCCATCCATCGCTGAAGACGAGCTTCACCTGCTCGGCGTCGGGCTGACCGCCGGGCGGATCGATCCACCGGCCGGCTCTCGGGTCGTAGCGCCCGTAGCGCCTGGTGTCTACACAGTCACGAATCGTGGCCCTCGTGTCGCTGATGCTGACGACGACCGGCGAGAGCTTCACCGAGCCCTTGGCAATCCATCCCTGCGCGTTCACCTCTCGAAACTGCGCCCGGAGCAGCCGCAGGGCCGCCCCCGTCGCGTGCTCGGCCAGGCGCGGGGACTGCCAGTCGGCGGTCTTGCCGACGGCGACGATGTCGTCCCAGAACGCCCGGTAGGCGGCCAGGACCGCCGCCTTGGTGTCGGCCTCCGACGACCTGGTGGTGGTCGTGGCCGCCGCCGTGGTCGGTGCCTGACCGGTCGTGGTCGTGCCGATGGCACCCTCGGCATCACCGTCACCCGAGCAGGACGACAGCGCCAGGACAGCACCCAGCAGGAGCGACGCTGCCCGCCATGGGCTTCCGCCGTGATGCTGGCACGCGCGCGCTCTTGGCACTGGCCTCACAGCCCTCGTCAGCCTTGTCCGTCGGGGTCGGACCTCTCGGTCTGTAGACCGAGGCGGATTCTCCGTCATTGCGGCATTCAAGCAAAGGAGGGAGCTTGCAGGAGTCAATACGGTCCGCCTGCCCTCAGGGTTCAGTCCGAGCACATACCGGGCTCCGTGCAACCGCACGCACGGCGGAGCGCGTCGATCGGTGCCAGGGGACGGCGCGGCCACACCTCGGCCGTGCGCTGACCGGCGGCAGCCAAGAGGTCACAGGCCGAGCTCGTGGCCGTTGATCTCAAGCCGGGGGGGCGCCCAGCGCTCGTGCAGGGCCACCTCGGGCCTGGGCTCGGGGCGGCGCAGCTCGGGTGGGGCCAGCTCCATCCACCGTCCCCGCTCGGGTCTCCAGCGGCCGACCGCGGTGCCGGCCAGGACCGGGTCGGCGAGGCGCTTGACCAGCGAGGTTGCCTGGTCGAAGTCGAGCTCGGCCCGGAGGGCGGCCGGGGCGTCGCCACGGTAGCCCCTGGCGAACCTGGCCACGTCGGGCACCTCGAACCGCTCGGGCGGCGGGATGCCGCGCTCGGCGAACTTGGCGACCACGGCGGCGCGCAGCTCGGCGCCGTCCAGGGGACGCTGCCGGGCGATCAGGGCGAGGTCGACGAGATCGCGGTGCCGGGTGCTGGTCGCGCCGCCCACGGTGGGCGACAGGATCGCCCGGAGCTTCTCGGCGACGTTGTCGGGCATGGCGGTGGCGACATAGTCGGCCTTGGGCAGGCCGGGGATCTCCACCGGGTTCAGGGGTGGGACGCGCTCGGGCTCACCCACGGCGCGGGCGCCAGTGACCACGTCGACGCCGAACCTGTGCAGAGGGCGCTCGCCGACGCCGAGGGTGGCAGTGAAGCTCCATCCCCTCACCTCACCGAAGCCGACGATCGGCCGGCGCCTCATGATCGTGAACTTCGTGAAGTCGCCCAGGTCGACCCCGGCGACCGCCTGCAGCCGCGCGGGAAGCTGGCTCTGGGGGACCGCCTCCCGAAGCCAGAGGTCAATGTCGCGGGTGTGGCGGGCGACCGGAAGCTGGCTGGACAGGCCAGCCCCACCCTTGAGCACCCAGTGATCCGGCTCGGCGATGAAGGCCCTGGCGAGCAGCCGGTCGAAGGCGAACTCCTTGAGCAGCTGCTGCGCGTCGGCCTCGGGTCCGGCCGCCGCCCGGAGACGGTCCAGCAGCGCCTGGCGGAAGGCCTGGCCAGTGGCATAGGGGAGATTCGGCATGCGCCACCCGGATCGCTCGGCTCGGATCCCTCAACCCGTCTACGCGCCCGGTGAGCCGTGGACGCGACAGGACGATGGTCAAGTGGGGCGGTCGGCCAGCAGCCGGCGGAGCAGCCATTCGCCGTCGCCCCTGGGCCCTCCCCGCCGCTCGGCGAGCGGTGCCAGGGCCTCGGCCAGCTCGCCTTCGAGGAGATGCCACCGCCGCAACGCGTCGAGGGCGACATGGACCGCCTGGTCGTCGCCGTCGTCCGCGAGCAGGTCGGCCACGATGCGGCCGGGCTGGGTGGTCGGCAAGCCGGCGACCCACTCCCATTCGTCGCGGCGGACGGGGGCGACGACCAGACGGATGTCGCCGTGGCCGGACCTCCGAGGCCGCGGCACGGTGAAGGTGCGCGCGGCCGGGCGAAGGCCGCCGAGCCCGTAGAGCCTGGCCGCCGACTCGTGCGAGACGACCGCGTCGGGGCCGCCGGGCAGGCGGTCCCGCTGCTCCGCCGTCCTGGACGGGTCGAGGCGCAGCCAGGCCGCCCAGACGTCCTGGTGCTCGGCGTCCCGGTCGCGGCGGAACCGGTACACGCCGCGCGCGACCCGCTCCAGGTCGCCGTCGCGCAGCAGCCGGTGCAGGGTGCGGTCGTCGACCCCGGCCAGGCGGGCCTGGGCGCGGGTCACCAGCCCATGCTGGCCCTGGGTGTGGTCGGCCAGGCGGTCGAACGCCTCGCGCCAGCGCACCGGTCAGCTCCCCGGCGTCTGGAACTCGGCCGCCTCGGTCGCCCGCAGGACGTACAGCAGGTCGGCGCCGTCGTCGGGTGGCAGCCCGAAGCCCTCCGAGAAGGGGGCGAGCGCGGCCACCAGCTCGGCCTCGGTCACCTGCCCCTGGCGGAGGGCGTGGAGGGCGACGCTGGCCACGTGGCCGCCGTCCCTTCCGTCGGTGAGCAGGTCGGCCACGATCCGCTGGGGCCGTGTGAGCGGCAGGCCGTCGACGACCTCCCACTCGTCGGGTTGCAGCGGCGCCGCCACCAGCCGGACGTCCCTGCGGCCGCTGGTCCTGGGCTCGGAGACCGTGAAGGTGTGGATGTCGGCGTACAGGTTGCCGATCCAGTAGATGTCGGCGGCCGACTCATGGGAGACGATCGCGTCCGGGACGCCGGGGCCGGCCACCCGCTCGGCCGCCGTGCGGGCCGGGTCGAGCTGCAGCCAGGCCGCCCACAGGGGCTGGTGCAGGTCGTCCAGGTCGCGGCGGAACCGGTAGACGCCGTGGGCGACCCGCTCCAGGTCGCGGGCGCACAGGTAGCGGAGCAACTCGCGGTCGGGCACGCCGACCCGGCCCGCCTGGGCGCGGGTGACGAGGCCGAGCTGGCGTCGGGTGAGCTCGGCCAGCCGGTCGAAGACCTCCCCTCGCCGCATCCCTGGGCACCTCCCGACTCGCGTCCGGCGGACGCCCGCAGCCAGACGACCAGTCGATTCTAGGCCGCGCCGGAACCACGCCCGAGGACCGTCAGGCGGCCGTCGGGCCCCCGCTCGACCGCGGCCACCGCGTCCGCGCCCGAACGGATATGGCCGAGGCAGAGCACGATGGTCGGGCCGATCGAGGCCTGGAGGCGGTGGTGCAGGTGCCCGCAGAGGTACAGCTGGGGCCGCAGGGCCTGGGCCAGCTCACGCAGCTCCGGCCGCCCGACCGGCCGACCCCGGTACGGCTCGGCGATGCCGGCCGGCCAGTCGTGGGTGACCAGGACGTCGACCGGCCGGTCGCCGGCGGCGCGGGCGACCGCCTCGACCTCCTCCAGGGAGTAGAAGGTGCGCAGCCGGGGGCCGGCGTCGGCCGGCCGGCCGGCCGGACTCACCCGCGGCGACCAGATGCCGGACAGGTAGGCCACCCGCAGCCCGTGGACCCGGCGGACGCCGGCCCGGCCGAGGAACCACACGCCGGGGCTCCACGGCCCGCCGGGGTGGGCGTCCAGCGCCGCCCAGGGCTCATGGTTGCCGCCGACGAAGTACAGCGGCGCCCCGAGGTCGAGCCGTCCGGCAACCACGGCCGGGAAGTCGCCGACCTCGCCACGGTAGCGGGCCGGCCGGCGGATGTGGTCGGCCTCGGCCTCGTCCCGGTTGGCCTGCACATCGCCCACCGCGAGCAGGAAGTCCAGCGGGCCGGCCTGGGCGCGCAGCCGGGCCAGCTCGGCGGCGAGGGCCGCGAAGCGGCCGTGGACGTCGCCGACGGCGCCGAAGCGCAGCGGGCGAACCGGCCCGCCCGGTCCCGGCTCGGTCATGGCACCACCTGTCACGCTGGCCACGTCGGTCGCGGGCGAGGGTAGCGTCCGCTCAGGGGTCATCGGAACACCGGTCGTCGTCCCCGGTGTCCGGCACCGGTCGCAGCAGGGCGAGCTTCGGCCGCCCCGGCGACCCCGGCGGCCGGGGCCCGGCCGCCGGCCCGCCCGGGGAGGGCGGCCGCCCCGGCGCCGGCGGAGACGGGGAGGTCCTCGGGGTGGGCCGGCGGGCCGCGGCGGCGACCAGGGCCCGCAGGTGGCGGTCCCGGAACCAGGGGCGCAGGGCGATGCGGGCCGGCGGCAGCGAGCCGTAGATGAGGATGCCGGTCCCGGCGGCCGACTCGCGGATGCGGGCGGCGGGGGCCAGGGCCCGGTAGATGGACGACTCGGTGGTCGAGCGCGCCTCGGCCCCGGTGGCCACGCTGAGCTGGCGGCGCTCCTCCTCGCCGACCAGGTGGGACACATGGCTCAGGGTCGGCTCGTCGGAGATGCCGGTCAGGAAGACCTTGGCCCGGTGGTTGTTGAGGATCGTGTCGGCCCGCTCGCCGTAGCGGGCCCGCAGCTGCGACAGGTCGTGCCAGACGGTGACCAGCTGGATGCCGACGCCGGCGGCGGTCGTGGCCAGCCCGTCCAGGTCGGCGAGGGTGGCGGTATTGGCGCACTCGTCGAGCACGGCCAGCAGGGGCCGCTCCAGCGGCCGGCCGCGCCGGGCGGCGCGCTCGTAGGCCACGTGCAGGACCTGGGCGACCAGAGCGG
>Ga0307415_100000493_pt1 | contig 17111 bp, 10 predicted proteins | sample DK1Cmetagenome_FD_204524 | JGI IMG/M metagenome (GOLD analysis project Ga0307415, IMG submission 204524) | Maize rhizosphere microbial communities from greenhouse at UC Davis, California, United States - DK15-C-2 | ecosystem: Host-associated > Plants > Roots > Rhizosphere > Soil | place: USA...
GCGCGCGTGCCTTCGCGCTCGGGATAGATGCGGCTTCCATCGCCTACTCCTCCGCCAAGCCTCGGATGTTGCCGCCCACGAACCGTATGTAGACGAACGACACGATCATCACGATGATGAACGTGAGTACGGCCAGGGCGGAGCCGAGGCCGAGGATGCGGTTCGTCTGGAACGTCTCGTACGAGAGGAGCGACAGGGTGTTGGTGCCGTGCGCGCCCTTCGTCAGGACGAACGGCAGGTCGAAGATCCGCAGCGCGTCGAGCGTGCGGAAGATCAGCGCCACGAGCAGCGCGGGCTTGAGCAGCGGGAGCGTGATGCGCGTGAAGCGCTGCCACGCCGTCGCGCCGTCCACCTTCGCCGCCTCGTAGATCTCGCCCGGGATCACCTGCAGTCCCGCGAGCAGCAGCAGCGCCATGAACGGCGCCGTCTTCCAGGTGTCGGCGAGGATCATCACGATCAACGCCTGCGGCTCCTGGCCCAGCCAGACGGTGTCGTTGGGCAGGCCGACCGCCCCGAGCAGGCTGTTCACGAACCCGAGCGACGGCTCGAAGATCGTCTGCCACATGATCGCGGTGACGACGGTGAGCACCGCCCACGGGACGAGCACGACGGTGCGCAGGAGGCCCTGGCCCCTGAACGCGGAGTGCATCGCGAGCGCCATCGCGAGCCCGAGGAGGGTCTCCAGCACCACCGAGGCGCCCGTGAAGATGAACGTCGTCTTGACAGCCGTCCAGAACTCGGAGTCCTGGAGCGCGTTGGTGTAGTTGCGCAGTCCGGCCCAGCGCGAGAGGCCCGCGACGCGGACGCTGTACTCGTGCAGCGATAGCCAGATCGCGTAGCCGATCGGATATGCCGCGACGATCGCGATCAGGATCATCGACGGCGAGACCATCGCCGCCGCTAGGCGGCGCTCCGAGAGTCCTCGGGAGCGCCGCTTCGCAGGGGTGGCCTGGACGGTGGCCGCTTCCATGGTCTTGGATTCCTAGAAGGTCGCCAAGGCCTTGTTGATGTCGTCGTCGGCCTTCTTGAGGGCCGACTGCGGATCCGCCGACCCGGACAGCACGGCGTTCACGTTCTTGTAGATCGCCTGGGAGATCTGCGTGTACACCGGCGAGACCGGGCGCGACTTCGCCTGCTCGACCGACTGCTTGAGCTCCTGCGCGAACGGCAGCGCCTTCTGCACGGCGGCGTCGTCGTAGGTCTCGGCGAGGATCGGCGCCTTCGAGTACTTGACGGCCGCCCGCTTCATCACCTCGGGCGACGTGAAGTAGTCGATCAGCTTCAGCGCGGCCCCCGGGTTCTTCGAGTAGGTCGAGATGACCATGTTGTGACCGCCGAGGATCGCCGCCTTGCCGCCGCCCTCGAACTCCGGATAGGGCGTGACCTTGAACTTGCCCTTGACCTTCGAGCCCTTCATGTTGCCCAGGGCATAGACATACGGCCAGTTGCGCTCGTACGTCGCGCGGCCCGCCTCGAAGACGCGGCGCGCCTCCTCCTCCATGTACGTGGTGACGGCCTTGGGCGCGGCGCCGTCCTTGATCCCGTCGGCCATGAACTGCAGCGCCTTCAGGTTCTCGGGCGAGTTGATCTCCGACTTCTTGCCGTCGTCGGAGAGGACCTTGCCGCCGGCCGCGAACGCCAGCTCGAGGAAGTCCACGGTCAGGCCCTCGTACGAGGCGCCCTGGTAGACGATGCCGTCCTTCTTGGCGGCGTCGGCGTAGACCTCCTGCCACGTGGATGGGACCTCGGAGACCTGGTCGGTGCGGTAGTAGAGGAGCCCGGCGTCGGTCACGCGCGGGACGCCCCAGAACTTGCCGTCGAAGTTCACCGACTCGAGCGTGGACGGGATGAACTCGTCCTTGCGCGACTCGATGTACGGCGTCATGTCGGTGAGCCACTTCTGCGACGCGAACTCGGCGGTCCAGATGACGTCGGACTCGAACAAGTCGCAGTCGGCCGACTTGGCGCGCTGGCGCTGGATGAACTGGTTGCGCTGCTCGTCGGCGGACTCCGGGAACTCGAGCAGCTTCGCCGTGATGCCCGGGTTCTTCGCGTTGAAGTCCTTGACGCCGGCGATCAGGTCGCCGGACGTGTCCTTGCCGGTGCAGTAGGTGACGTTGCCCTTCGCGCCGTCCATCGACGCGACGTCGATCTTCTTGGCGCCCTCGGTCGAGCCCGTCTCGGTGGTGCCGCTCGTTCCGCCGCCGTCGTCGTCGTCGCCGCAGCCGGCGACCACCCCGCCCAACAGCGCGGCGCAGCCGAGCCATACCGCGACGTGTCGATTCCATCTCACTTGTGAACCCCTCCTACTCGGTCGTCCGACCGTGTCTCGATTTGCTCTGAACCCCTCACTCCTGAGACCACCGAGGGCGGGGCGGTGGAGCCCCGCTCGACGACCTCGATTGGCATCCGGCAACTTCCCACATCTTCGCCGGAGATTGCACGCAGCAGCAGATCGGCGGCGAGGCTGCCGATCTCCTCGAGCGGCTGCGCGACCGTGGTCAGGCCCGTGTACCCCGCGGCCTCCACGTTGTCGAAGCCTATGACCGAGAGCTCCTCGGGCACCGGCACCCCCGCCGCCTGAGCCGCCTCCAGCACCCCGATCGCCTGGACGTCGGAGGTGGCGAAAACCGCCGTCGGCCGCGGCACGTGTGCCAGGAGCTCGGCCGCGGCGACGCGCGCCGCGAGACGGTCGTGCGGCCGTCGTATGACCCATTCCGGCGCCGGCTCGACGCCGGCGGCGGCAAGCGCCGCCTCGAAGCCCTCGCGCCGGTGGGCGCTGGAGTCAAACCCGAACAGGTTCTTCTCCTCGTCGCCCAGGAAGGCGATCCGCCGGTGGCCGAGCGCCAGCAGGTGCTCGGCGGCCATCCGGCCGCCCTCGACGTCGTCGATCGTGATGCACGGAAGCGTCGGGTGCGTGCGGTCGAGCAGCACGATCGGCACTCCGGCCCGCTGGAAGCGGCGCGCTTCCCGCTCGGTCGGCCCGAGCGAGATCGCGAGCACGCCGTCGATCCGGCCGCGCGCCGCGAGCGAACGGAACAGGTCGCGACGCTGGTCGGGCCGCTCCACGTCGTGCAGGATCAGCTGGTAGCCGTCGCTCGCAAGCGTGTGCGAGACGCCCCGCAGCCGCTCGATGACCGACGGCTGGGTGAAGAACGGCGCAACGACGCCGATCGTGTTCGTGCGGCCGGTCGAGAGTGCGCGCGCCGCCGGGCTGGGCTGGTAGTCGAGGGTCGCGATCGCCTCGAGCACGCGCCGGCGCGTGTCCTTGCTGACCGCGGGTGAGCCGTTGAGCACGCGGGAAACCGTGCCGACGCCAACTCCGGCTTCCTCGGCGACCCGCGCGATGGTGGTGCCCCTCATCCCTCATTCCGCCTCCTCAGCGGCGTGTGGAAGCGGTTCCATCCTGCCATCGCTGTCAAGCGCTCGACCCGTATCCTGCGCCGCCATGCGAGCAGAGACGTGGTGGCGGGAGGGCGTGCTGTACCAGATCTATCCGCGCTCGTTCGCGGATTCCAACGGCGACGGCATCGGCGACCTGCGGGGGATCCTGGCGCGCCTCGACCATCTCGAGTGGCTCGGCGTCGACGGGATCTGGCTGAACCCGACGATGCCGTCGCCGAACGACGACTGGGGCTACGACGTCTCCGACTACTGCGGCGTGCACCCCGAGCTCGGCACGCAGGCGGACCTGGACGCGCTCGTGGACGCCGCCGGCGAGCGCGGGATGCGCGTGCTGCTCGACCTCGTCCCCAACCACACGAGCGACCGCCACCCGTGGTTCGTCGACGCTCTGTCGGGTCGCGACGCGCCCTATCGCGACTACTACGTCTGGGCCGATCCCGGGCCGGACGGCGGTCCTCCGAACAACTGGGTGTCCAGCTTCGGCGGCTCCGCCTGGCAGCTGCACGAGCCGACGGGCCAGTACTACCTGAACAACTTCCTGCCGAGCCAGCCGGACCTCAACTGGTGGAGCGACGACGTCCGCGAGGCGTTCGACGACATCCTGCGGTTCTGGTTCGCGCGCGGGATCGCCGGCTTCCGGATCGACGTCTGCCACGCGATCATCAAGGACCGCGAGCTGCGCGACGATCCGCCGGCGACGGACGACGATCATCCGGTGGTCCGCTACCACGGCCTCAAGCGCGTCTTCTCGATGAACCGCCCGGAGGTCCACGACGTGCTGCGGCGCTGGCGCACGCTGGCCGACGCGCAGGACCCGCGGCGCGCGCTCGTGGGGGAGACCTACGTGCTCGACCTCGACTCGCTGATCCCGTACTACGGCCGCGGCGACGACGAGCTGCACCTCGCCTTCAACTTCCTGTTCGTGCACTCCGAGCTGGACGCGGCGCCCCTGCGGACGATCGTCGAGGCGATGGAGGAGCGGCTGCCGGCCGGGTCCTGGCCGGTCTACACGGGCTCGAACCACGACGCGGGCCGGCTCGCGACTCGCTGGGCCGCGGGCGACGAGCGGCGCGCCCGGACGGCGCTGATGATGCTCCTGACGCTGCGCGGCACGCCGTTCCTCTACTACGGCGACGAGATCGGGCTGCCCGAGGTGCCGATCGACCCGGCGGCGGCGCTCGACCCGGTCCCGCGGCGCACCGGCGACCCGTCGCGCAACCGCGACGTCTGCCGCACGCCGCTGCCGTGGTCCGACGAGCCCGGCGGGGGCTTCACGACCGCCGACGCGGTCCCGTGGCTGCCGTTCGGCGACCTGTCCGCCTGCAACGTGGCGGCGCAGCGCGGCGATCGCCGCTCGGTGCTGCATCTCGTGCGCGACCTGATCGCGCTGCGGCGCGAGCACGCCGACCTGCGAACGGGCTCGTACGAGCCGCTGCCGGCACCGGACGGCGCGTGGGCCTGGCGGCGCGGCGAGCGGTTCGCGGTCGCGCTGAACCTGTCGGGCGTCGAGGTGGCGATAGACGGCGTCGCCGGCACGGTCGCGATCGCGACCGACCGTGCCCGTGACGGCGAGGCGGTCGACGGCATGGTGGGGCTGGCGCCGTACGCGGGCGTCGTCGTGCGGCTCGGGCGATGATGGGTGGCGGCGACGCCGGCGGCCCGGCGGTCGGGGGCGGCGTGCCGCCGCTGGCACCGCTGCTCGCCGCCGAGGGGTGGGCATACGCGTCGCTGCCGCCGCAGGAGCCGGGCGACCCGGGGCGCTTCCACGCGCTGTTCGGCCGCGACTCGCTGATCTGCGCGCTCGAGGTGCTGCCGGCGGCCCGCGAGGTGGCGGGCGCGACGCTGCGCGCGCTGGCCGCGCGGCAGGGCCGGGTGGTCGACCTCGACACCGACGAGGAGCCGGGCAAGATCCCGCACGAGTACCGGCCCGAGGCCGCCGCCTGGTTCGCCGAGACGGGCTGGCCGGTGCGCGACGGCGGACTGCTGTACTACGGCACCGCTGACGCGACGAGCTGGTTCCTGATCGTGCTGGCCGCACTCGGCGACGCGGAATTGACGAGCGAGCTCGAGCCAGCCTGGCGCGCCGCGGCGGCCTGGCTCGTGGGTGCGCTCGACGCCGGTGCCGGCCTGGTCCGCTACGGCCCGCGTCGCGGCGCCGGCGGCCTCGCCCAACACGGGTGGCGCGACGCGATCGCGCCGGTGCAGGACCACCCGGAGGGGGCGGGAATCGTGCGCCCGGACGGGACCGAGCCGGCCGCGCCCCTGGCGGACGCCGATTGCCAGGCGGCGGCCATCGCCGCGCTCGACGGACTCGAGCGCCTGGATCCGAGCGGAGGCTGGACCGCCCGTGCGGCGGCGTTGAGGGCGCGTGTCAGCGCCGCATTCGCGCCGGGGGCCCCGTCGACCGCGTCACCATGGGGCGACTGGCCGATGGCGATCGAGGGCGACGGGACGCCGGTCCCCGGCGCGGGCTCACAGCTCGGCTGGCTGCTGTGGGCGGGCGCGCTCGAGGGTGGGGCAGCCGCCGCGGCCGCCGAGCGGCTCGTGCAGCCCGACGTGTTGACGCCGTTCGGCCTGCGGACGCTGTCCTCGCTCCATCCCGCGTTCCGCCCGCACGCCTACCACCGCGGCGCGGTCTGGCCGTTCGACTGCTGGCTCGGCTGGGGCGGCCTGCGCGCCGCGGGCCGCGCGGCGGAGGCCGAGCGGCTGCGCGCCGGCGTCCTCGCCGCACTCGACCGCCTCGGTCGCGCGCCCGAGCTCTACGCCGTCAGCGCCGAAGGAGACCTCGAGCCGGTCGCGGTCGCCAACCGCGTGCAGGCCTGGACCGTCGGGGCCCGTTGGGCGTTCGAGCACGACTGGGACGGCCGGGCGTGACTACCTGCGCGGCCGACTTCGAGACCGCGCCGGCCGCCTGGCATGATCGGCCGATGCTCTCCTCACGCGACGACGGGCGCCTGGGCCCCGGCGGGCCGAGCTCAGCCCGCGGCCTCGCGGCCTGAGCCGACGCCGGCATGCGGCTCGCCGAGCTGGTCGCCGCCTCCGCCGCGGTCGCGGCGACGCCGGCGCGCAACGAGAAGATCGCCGCGCTCGCGGCGCTGCTCGCGCGCGCCGGCCGCGACCAGGTCGCGCCGGTCGTCAGCTGGCTCTCGGGCGAGCTGACCCAGCGTCAGATCGGCGTCGGCTGGGCGCTCCTGCACGAGCCGCCCGCTCCCGCGCCCGCTCCATCACTGACGGTCGCGGAGGTGGAGCACGCGCTCGGCGCTATCGGCGAGCTGAGCGGTCCCGGCTCGACGGCCGCGCGCCGCACCGCCGTGCGGGAGCTGCTGGCGCGGGCGTGCGCGGACGAGCAGGCCTTCCTCGTACGGCTGCTGGTCGGCGATCTGCGCCAGGGCGCCCTCGCCGGCGTGATGACCGACGCGGTCGCGCGCGCCGCGGGCCTGCCCGTCGCCGAGCTGCGCCGCGCGCTGACCGTGCACGGCGATCTGCCCGCCGTCGCCGCGATCGCGCTGGCCGGCGGCCGCGAAGGGCTCGCGACGATCCGGCTGCAGGTCGGCCGCCCGCTGGCGCCGATGCTCGCCGGGACGGCGAAGGACGTGGCGGCCGCGCTCGCCAGGACCGGGCCCGCCGCGGTCGACTGGAAGCTCGACGGAGCGCGCCTGCAGGTCCACCGCGACGGCGGCGACGTCGCGATCTTCACGCGCACGCTCGACGACGTCACGGCGCGCCTCCCGGAGGTCGTGTCGGCGGTGAGCGGGCTGCCGCTGCGCGCGATTGTGCTCGACGGCGAGGCGATCGCACTGCGGCCGGACGGGCGGCCGGAGCCGTTCCAGGTCACGGCGGCCCGGTTCGGCACGCGCGAGGCGCGCTCCAAGCCGCTCGCGTCGCTGTTCTTCGACGTGCTGCACGTCGACGGGGAGGACCTCCTCGACGAGCCCTTGGCGCGCCGCGGCGAGGCGCTCGCAGCGGTGGTCCCGCCGGAGCATCGCGTGCCGCGTGCGACGGCCGACGACGCCGCGGCGGCCGAGCGGACGTTCGCCGAGGCGCTCGCAGCCGGGCACGAGGGCGTCGTCGTCAAGGCGCTCGACGGGGCGTACGCGGCCGGCCGCCGCGGCTCCGCGTGGCTGAAGGTCAAGCCGGTGCACACGCTCGACCTCGTCGTCCTCGGCGCCGAATGGGGGCACGGCCGGCGCCGCGGGCGGCTCTCCAACCTCCATCTGGGCGCCCGCGACGAGGGGACCGGCGGCTGGGCGATGCTCGGCAAGACGTTCAAGGGCCTGACCGACGAGATGCTGGCGTGGCAGACGCAGCGGCTACTGGCGCTCGAGACGCACCGCGAGGGCATCACCGTCCACGTGCGCCCCGAGCTCGTCGTCGAGGTAGCGTTCGACGGCGTCCAGACCTCGCCGCGCTATCCGTCCGGCATGGCGCTGCGGTTCGCGCGCGTCAAGCGCTACCGCGAGGACAAGCCCGCCGCCGACGCGGACACGGTCGCGACGGTGCGGGCGATCCGCGACCGCGGCACGCGCGGCTGAGCGGGCGCTCAGTGCTGCCCGCCGCTCGGGAGCCGCGTGCCCGAGATCTCCAGCACCACCTCGACCTCGCCGTCGATCCGCGCGTCGGTCAGGGCGACCTGCTCGCCGGCGCCCGCGCGCTCGAACAGCAGGTCGACGCTCGCGCCGGCGATCCGCAGGCCCTGCACCTCGACCCGGTTGAGCCAGCCGGGCAGCGACGGCCGCCGCACGCGCAGGCGTCCCTCCAGCGCATCCGGCACCAGCCCGAGGCCGCCGGTGACGAGATACGGGATCGCGCCGGCGGCCCAGGCCTGCGGCTGGCACGCGACCGGGTAAGGGACCGGTGTCTCGAACTCCATGCGCGAGAAGCCGGCGAACAGCTCCGGGAGCCGGTAGGCCTCGGCGTTGGACGCGGCTTCAAGCAGCGCCTCGAAGATCCGCGCGAAGTCGTCGTCGAAGCCGTACTTGCGCAGGCCGAACGCGATCATCGCGGTGTCGTGCGGCCAGACCGTGCCGAGGTGGTAGCCGACCGGGTTGTAGCCCGCCTCGCCCTCGGCCAGGGTGCGGATGCCCCAGCCGGAGAACATCGCGTCCGACATCAGCGCGTCGCGCACGGCCTGTGCCCGCTGCTGCGGCAGGGCCACCGCCCACAGCAGGTGGCCCTGGTTGGAGGCCAGCGCGGCGCTCGGGCGGCCGTCGGCGCCGAAGCCCATCGAGTAGAAGCCGCGCTCGGGCAGCCAGAAGCGCTCGAGCGCGTCGCGCAGCTCGGAGGCCTCGCCGAGCAGCGCCCGCGCGCGCGCCCCGTCGCCGTCGAGATGGAACAGGCGCGCGAGCCGGCGCTTGGCGCGCGCCACGTATGCCTGCGGCTCGACCAGCGCGATCGGCGGCTCCAGCGGCGTGCCGTGCTCGTCGAGCACGCCTTCGTCGGAGTCCTTCCAGCCCTGGTTGCGCAACCCGGTCTCGGCGCGCTGCAGGTACTCGAGCAGGCCGTCGCCGTCGCGGTCGCCGGGCCCGTCGATCCAGCCGAGCATCGCATCGATCTCGCCGCGCAGCTCGCGGAACAGCGACAGGTCTCCGCTCCAGTCGGCGTGCTCGGTCAACAGGCAGAGGAACAGCGGGGTGGCGTCGACCGTGCCGTAGTAGCGGGCGAGCGGGGAGAGGCCGAGCCGAGCGACCTCACCCGTGCGCAGCTCGTGTATCACCTTGCCCGGCTCCTCGTCGTGCGTCGGGTCGGCGCGCGTCCCGAGCAGCTTCGACAGCACCCGCAGCGTCTGCTCGGCCATCGGCGGATCGAAGGCGAGCATCTGCGTCGCCGCGATCAGCGAGTCGCGCCCGAACAGCGTCGCGTACCACGGCACGCCGGCCGCGTAATAGCCTTCGCCATCGCGCCGCGAGTGCAGCATCCGCATGTCGAGCAGCGAACGCCGCAGCACGCGGTTGAACAGCTCGTCGTCGGTCTCGATCGTCGTGCGCTCGGACAGCCAGGCCTCCGGCGTGCGGCGCGCGCGGCGCAGCCGCCGCGGCGGCCCGCCGGGGTCGGGCGCGGGCTCGTCGGCGTCGTGCAGCGCGTAGCGCAGCGTGATCGTCTCCGCGCCGCCGGGCGCCAGCGAGAGCGCGAAGCGCAGTCCGCCGGACTGGTCGCCCGCGCCGCACTCGCGGTCGGCCTCGACGGTCGTCGCCCGAAACCGGCCGTCGCGGCCCCGCACCGCGAAGCGGATGCCGCGCGCCAGCGGCTCGATCGCCACGCCGGCGCCGCGCTCGGCCGGGGCGATGCCACGGATCGACAGCATCGGCTCGAAGTCCGCCGCGAGCATGAGCTCCAGCTCCAGGTCGAGCGGCTCGCGGTCATAGGAGTGGACCAGCAGCCTCTCCTCGAGCTCGTAGTCGTCCACGACGGAGCGCTCGAGCCGCAGCTGCAGGCTCTGCAGCGGCAGGACGCGGCCGCCGCGCAGCGGGAGCGCGGGGTTGGTCAGCTCGTGCACGGACGTCGAGCCGAGCGCTGCCGAGGTCACGAGCAGGCGCGGGCGGACGCCGTTGACGCGCAGCTCGTGGCCCGAGAGGAACCGGCAGTCGTCGGCGTAGACGCCGAGCGGGTGGGCGAAGCCGATCGGCAGCGACCCGTCGCGGCGCGAGACGACGAACAGGTTCTCCTCCTTGACGACGACCGTCTCGGCGAGGTTGACGAGCGCCCCTGGCGGGGACTCGGCATCCTCGGCGGGCGGATGGCCTGCGCCGGCGGCGGTGGCATGTGCTTCGAGGGTCATCGTCGTGGTCACTGCCCGATCCGAGCGGATGCATTCGGCGAACGTCATCCGGGTAAGCGACAGCGGTGCGCATCGCCATGCTCGCACCTCCGTGGATCCCCGTGCCGCCGCCTGGTTACGGCGGGATCGAGGAGGTGGTCCGGCTGCTCTGCAATGGGCTCACGGACGCCGGTCACGACGTGACGCTGTTCGCGCCGCCCGGCTCGAAGTCGCGCGCCGACGTCGTCGCCGTGCTGGAGGACACCTTCCCGGACGAGATCCAGAAGGCGCAGTTCGAGGCTGACCACGTGGCGCGCGCGTTCGCCGAGATCGAGGCCGCCGCCGAGCGCGGCGAGCCGTACGACGCGATCCACGACCACGTCGGGCACACGGCGCTCGCGATGGCCGACCGCGTCTCGGTTCCGCTCGTGCACACCCTGCACGGGCCGTTCGACGAGCGCGCTACCTGCTTCTACGCGGAGCACGGCCACAAGGCGTGCATCGTCGCGATCTCGCAGGCGCAGCTCGACGCCGCACCCACGGCGATGGGCGGCGGCCGCGTCGTGCCCAACCCGATCGACTGCTCGGAGTGGCCGTACCGCGCCGAGAAGGACGACTTCCTGTTGTGGATCGGGCGCATGTCGCCCGACAAGGGCCCGCACCGCGCGATCACCGCCGCGCGCGAGGCTGGCGCTCCGCTCGTGCTCGCCGGCCCTGTCCAGCCCGGGCAGGAGGCGTTCTTCGCCGAGGAGGTCGAGCCGCAGCTCGGGGACGACGGGATCTACTACGTCGGCGAGGCCGACGGCGAGCGCAAGCGCGATCTCTACCAGCGTGCGCGCGCACTGCTGATGCCGATCCGCTGGCCCGAGCCGTTCGGGCTCGTGATGGTCGAGGCGCTCGCCTGCGGCACGCCGGTGATCGCGTTCCCGGAGGGCTCGGCCCCCGAGCTCGTGCAGGACGGGAAGACCGGCTTCGTCGTCGACGACGAGCACGCGATGGCCGATGCGGTCCGGCGGCTCGGCGAGATCGACCCGGCCGCGTGCCGCGAGTCGTGCGAGGAGCGCTTCGGCGTGCCGGCCGTCGTGCGCGCCTACGAGGACGTGTATCGCGCCGCGACGCGCGTGGCCGCGCGCACGTCGTGACGTGCCACGGTGACCGAACCTCCCCGCCAGGATCATCAGGTTGTGGCGGGGTCCGCGCGGGTAAGGGGAGCACCGGGAGAAGCCTTACGGGAGGTGTGCTAGTGCGTGCTAAGCATGCAATCGGACTCGGGCTGGCGCTTGCGGCGCTCGCGACAGGAGCGGCGCAGGCGGCGACGCCCGAGCTCTCGGTGAGCGACCGGCTGCAGGACCGCCGCGAGGTGGCGGCCGGCACCAGGTCGCAGGTGCTCGGGTTCGAGGACGGCCGGTTCTACGCGAACGGCTGGCACATCACGGGCGAGATGGGCGGCATCTTCACGCCGCCGCTCAAGCTGCTCGACTCCGTCTACTTCGGCGTCAACGACCAGTGGGTGGGGCCCGCGACGGAGTTCTTCAGCGGCCAAGGCTACGTCCGCTATGCGCTGCCCTCGATCGACGGCATCGAGCTGCGGCGGACCGACTTCGCGCCCGACGGCCGCCGCGGCGCGCTGCTCGGGTTGAAGCTCACGAACCCGAAGAGCAACCCCAAGCACGTCAACGTCATGGTCGACGCGCACTCCGAGCTGATGACCCAGTACCCGTGGGGCTTCGACGGCACCGTTCCGAACGCGAGCGACAACGTCGCCGACACGGGGTCCTTCGCCGACGGCAGGCTGGTCTTCAACGACGTTGGCACGCTGCCGCTGGAGCCGGCGGAGCACTCCTACACGGCGATCGTCGGGTCGAACCGCGATCCCGTCGACGGCGACACCGGACCCGGTCACTACGGCCCGTTCGGCGCCGGCCGCACCTGCGCCCCGACCGACGAGACGTCGCTGCCGAGCGCATGCGACGACGGTCCGTTCGGACGCGGAACGGGCGGGCGCCTGCACTACCAGGTGGACGTCCCCGGCCACGGTTCGGCGACCCTCTGGATCGCCGTGGCGGGCTCCGAGCGCTCCGCTGACGAGGCGGAAAGTGAGTTCGCGCGGCTGATCGACGCACCGGCCGCGCAGCTCGCGCGCAAGCGCTACAAGCGCGAGACACTGGCAAGTCGCACGCGGCTCGACCTGCCCGGCGATGAGCAGCTGGCCCGCTCGATCGACTGGGGCAAGCAGAACCTCGCCGACCTCACGCAGGTCGCCAAGGACCTCGACATCCGCTGGACCAACCAGGGCCACGAGTGGACGCACGAGGGCTTCGTGGCGAAGATCCGCTGGGTCGGCGCCGGCTTCCCCGACTATCCGTGGCTGTTCGGCGTCGACGCCGAGTACACCGCACACGCTTCGGTCACGCTGGGCCAGTTCCGCGCGATCAAGGATCACATGCGCGCACTGCGCGACATCTCCGACATCCTGAGCGACGGCTCGGGCGTCGTGGTCCACGAGGTCGTCGCCGACGGCTCCGTCTGGTACGGCAAGGACTCGCGCCATGCGAACCCAGACGGGTCGGTGAGCTACGACTTCAACACCGACGAGATCGTCAAGTTCCCGGGCGCCGTCGCGCTGATCTGGCGCTGGACGGGCGCCAAGGGCTTCCGCGACGAGATGCTCGACTTCACGTGGCGCAACCTCGAATACGTGCGCACTCAGCTCGACGCCGACGGCGACGGCTGGCCCGAGGGCAACGGCAACGTGGAGCGCGCTGGGATGGGCGAGGAGAAGCTCGACAACACCGTCTACTACATCCGCGCGCTGTACGACTTCGCCGACATGGCGCGGTCCGCGGGCCAGACGATGCGGGCCGACACGGCCAAGGCCCGCGCCGACGACCTCGTCGCGCGCTTCGAGGACGCGTGGTGGATGCCTGACGAGCAGCAGTACGCCGACTCGCTGGACGACCCGGGCGACGTGAAGCTCAACCAGAAGCACTGGATCGGCGTCGACCCGATGGAGGTCGAGCTCTACCGCGACGGGGATTTCGTGCCCGGCCTGGCCGCGTTCGACCACGGCTCGGCCGCCCTCGGCACGCGCGAGAACAACTGCTACAGCGGCGAGCGGCCGGGCAACCGCGGCCTCTACCACACCGGCTGCGGCGGAGGGCCCAACGGTCAGGGCGAGTTCTCGATCTTCTCGCTCGGCACGGGGATCCAGGCCGTCGGCGAGGGCAACTACGGCCGGCTCGGCACGACGCAGCAGCAGCGCTACACGGAAGCCAACGCCGAGACTCAGTTCTCCGAGCCCGCGACGGGCGGCACGCCGGACGAGCAGCCCGGCGCGATGCCGGAGATCTTCCCGACGATGCCTCCGGGCGAGACCGATACCACCAAGTGGGCCTTCGCCCCGAACATCGACCGCTGCTGGAAGTGCCGCGCGATGTTCATGCAGGCCTGGGGCCACTACGGCACCGCCTGGTCGGTGGTGCACCAGCAGCTCGGAGTGCGTCCGCACCTCGGGCGCGACTACCTCGAGGTGGTCCCGCAGGTGCCGCCCGGGCAGCCGAGCGTGCAGGGCGCGAACATCCGCCTCGGCGCCGGCTCCGTCGACGTGCTGGCCGCGCACGACGGCGCCCGCTACACGACGACGACGGACACGACCGCGGCCCCGGTCGTCGACTTCCGCATCGGCCACACGCTGCCGCGCGGGTCGGCGATCGCGTCGGTTGAGCTCGACGGCAGTCCCGTCGAATACACCACCCGCGAGACCAACCGCGGCGTCGAGGTCCGCGTCGCCGCCGATCCCGCCGGGCACCATACGCTCGTCGTGACGGCCGCGTGAGCCGGTCGCTCCCCGCCCCGACCCGGGGCGGGGAGCGACCGCCGCCCGAGGGAGCGGCGGCCGTGTGCGGTGCCGGTGGGTGCGCCCGCGGGGCGCGTGCGCTTGCGTCACGGGGGGCAGGTCCGGGCTCGCCGGGCGGGTGCGAACGCTTACGTCAACGGCGCAGTGAGGGTGGGTCGGCCTGGTTGGCCGGGGCGAACGCTTACGTCAACGGCGCAGTGAGCGGCGGGTCCGGTCTCCCCGGGCGGGGGCGAACGCTTACGTCAACGGCGCAGTTAGGGGGAGCAGGTCCAGGCTGGCTGGGTTTGCGGGGGCGCCGGTCAACGCCGGTCGGCACCGGAATTTCGCGGTCGGACCGGCGTTGACGTCGAAATAGGCCGTGAACGCCGGTCGGCCTGCTCGGAACGCCCGGCGACCGGCGTTGACGCGCGCCGCCACGCGGCTCGTTCCCACCCTCTCGATGCCCGCCGTTGACGGAGGCGAGCGCGCCCGCACGGCGCCGGAAGCGCGCCACGACCCGTTCCGTCCGACAGCTTCCATACTGTTGGTCAGCTATGCCGCCCTTCAAGCTCGACTCGATCTACTCCCCAACGGCCGACCAGCCGGTGGCGATCGACGGCATCGCCGAGGCGGTGACGGCGGGCGCTCGCGGCGTGACCCTGCTAGGCGCCACCGGCACGGGCAAGACCATGACGATGGCGGCCACGATGGAGCGGCTGCAGCGGCCGGCGCTGGTGATCGCCCACAACAAGACCCTCGCTGCCCAGCTGTGCAACGAGTTCCGGACGTACTTCCCGAACAACTCGGTCGAGTACTTCGTCTCCTACTACGACTACTACCAGCCCGAGGCTTACGTCCCGTCGCGCGACCTCTACATCGAGAAGGACTCGGCGATCAACCAGGAGATCGACCGGCTGCGCCACGCCGCGACGGCGGCGCTGTTCGCGCGCCGCGACGTCGTGATCGTGGCGTCGGTGTCGTGCATCTTCGGCCTCGGCTCGCCCGAGACCTACAACGCGAACTGCCAGGTGCTGGTCAAGGGCGGCTACGTCGACCGCGACGAGCTGCTGCGCAAGCTGGTCTCGCTGCAGTACAACCGCAACGACCAGGCCCTCGGACGCGGCACGTTCCGCGTGCGCGGCGACACGCTCGAGGTCTTCCCGGCGTACGAGGAGACGGCGTTCCGGGCGATGCTGTTCGGCGAGGAGGTCGAGCGGCTGCAGCACTTCGACCCGCTGACGGGCGAGCTCATCCGCGACGATCTCGAGCACGTCGCCGTCTGGCCGGCGACGCACTACAACGTCAAGGAGGGGCGGCTCGAGCAGGCGGTCGCCGAGATCGGGCGCGAGCTCAACGAGCGCTGCGCCGAGCTCGAGGCCGAGGGCAAGCTGCTCGAGTCGCACCGGCTGCGCCAGCGGACGCAGTACGACATGGAGATGCTGCGCGAGGTCGGCTTCTGCTCGGGGATCGAGAACTACTCGCGCATCCTCGACGCGCGCCCGCCCGGGTCGCGTCCGTACTGCCTGATCGACTACTTCCCGAAGGACTTCGTCTGCTTCATCGACGAGTCGCACCAGACGGTCCCGCAGATCGGCGGCATGCACGAGGGCGACCGCTCGCGCAAGCAGACGCTCGTCGACTACGGCTTCCGCCTGCCGAGCGCGCTCGACAACCGGCCGCAGACGTTCGAGGAGTTCCTCGCGATCACGCCGCAGCTCGTGTACGTCTCGGCGACGCCCGGGCAGTACGAGCGCGCTCACTCCGCGCGCGTGGTCGAGCAGATCGTGCGCCCGACGGGCATCGTCGACCCCGAGGTCGAGGTGCGCGAGACGCGCAACCAGATCGACGACCTGATGGGCGAGATCCGCCAGCGCGTCGAGCGCGACGAGCGCACGCTGGTCACGACGCTCACGAAGAAGATGAGCGAGGACCTGACCGACTACCTGCTCGAGATGGGCTTCAAGGTGCGCTACCTGCACTCCGAGGTCGACACGCTCGAGCGGATCCAGATCATCCGCGAGCTGCGGCTGGGGGAGTACGACGTGCTCGTCGGCGTCAACCTGCTGCGAGAGGGGCTCGACCTGCCGGAGGTGACGCTGGTCGCGATCCTCGACGCCGACAAGGAGGGCTTCCTCCGCGGCGAGACGTCGCTGATCCAGACGATCGGGCGCGCCGCGCGCAACATCGGCGGCACGGTGCTGATGTACGCCGACAAGTACACCGACGCGATGACGAAGGCGATCGACGAGACGAACCGCCGGCGCGCGATCCAGGTCGCCTACAACGAGGAGCACGGCATCACGCCGGAGACGATCGTCAAGGGGATCTCCGACATCACGGAGTTCCTGATGGGCGATGCCAAGGTGCCGACGAAGCGCCGGCGGCGGCGCGAGCGCCAGACCGACATGGCTCCCGCGGAGCTCGAGTCGATGATCGTCGAGCTCGAGGAGGAGATGCTCGCGGCGGCCGAGGAGCTGCGGTTCGAGTACGCCGCGAAGCTCCGCGACGAGATCCGCGAGCTGCGACACGAGTTGCAGGAAGCGACCGCGCCGAGCTGAGCGCGTACCCTGGTAGGCCATGGCGACGCAGACCAGGGTGCCGGGAGCGGCGTCCTCCGAGGTCGACTTCGAGCTCGAGCGCTTCGAGCGGACCGCCGAGGACCGGATCGAGATCTCCGGCCGCTGGTTCGGCCTGCGCGGCCGCCGCTTCGTACGTCCGGTTCTGAACCTCAACGCGGGCGGCTCGCGCCGGCGCGCGATCGCGCTGCTCGAGCACAAGCCGTGGGCGGCCGACGACGGCCAGAGCTGGCTCGCCGCGTTCCGCTGGCCGGAGGGCGCGGGCGAGGTCTCCGGCGCCGAGCTGGAGGTCGGACCGGGGCTCGTCGTCGAGCTGCCGGCGCCCGGCGGCAAGCCCGGCTCGGCCGTGCGCGTCAGCGCGCTGCGCCCGCACGTCCCGACCCCGCCCAGGCGCGAGTTCCACACGGCCGACGATGAGATCGGCGGCGAGGGTGACGGCGCCGCGGGCGAGCCGTCCGGCCGCTCCGCGCGCGAGCCGTCCGACCTCGCCGCCGGCACGGCGCCCGAGTGGACTCCCGTGCCCGCGCGCCACCCGCCTCGC
>Ga0307415_100000494_pt1 | contig 17107 bp, 16 predicted proteins | sample DK1Cmetagenome_FD_204524 | JGI IMG/M metagenome (GOLD analysis project Ga0307415, IMG submission 204524) | Maize rhizosphere microbial communities from greenhouse at UC Davis, California, United States - DK15-C-2 | ecosystem: Host-associated > Plants > Roots > Rhizosphere > Soil | place: USA...
GTCCCAGCAGCTTGGCGCCGCTGCCGACGGTGACGTTGTTGCCGAGGGTCGGGTGGCGCTTGCCGCGCTGGAAGCCGGTCCCGCCCAGCGTCACCCCCTGGTAGAGGGTCACGCAGTCGCCGATCGCCGCCGTCTCGCCGATCACCACGCCCGAGCCGTGGTCGACGAAGAACTCCTTGCCGATCCTCGCGGCGGGGTGGATCTCTACGCCCGTCACCGCCCGGCTCAGATAGGCGATCGCCCGCGGCAGGACCGGCACGCCCGCCTCCAGCAGCGCGTGCGCGGCGCGGTGGGCTAAGAGCGCCTGCACGCCGGCCCAGCTGGTGAGGATCTCGAAGGCGGAGACGCCCTGGGCGGCGGGGTCGCGCTCGCGCGCCGCCCTGACGTCCGCGCGGATCTCCTTGACCAGCCGTTTCCAGCGATTCATGGTGAGAAGAAGGGTAGGGACATGTAGCGCTCGCCCGAGTCGCAGACGATCGTCACCACCCTCTTCCCCGCCATCTCGGGGCGGGCGGCGACCTCCAGTGCCGCCCAGATGTTGGCGCCGGCGGAGATCCCGGCCAGCACCCCCTCCTCTTTGGCCACCCGCCGCGCCGTCTCCAGCGCGTCCTCGTCGCCGACCGGGAGGATCTCGTCGACGACGTCGCGATCGAGGATCTCGGGGACGAAGCCGGCACCGATGCCCTGGATTTTGTGCGGGCCCGGCTTGCCGCCGGAGAGGACCGGCGAGCTGGCCGGCTCGACCGCCACCACCAGCGCCTCCGGCGCCCGCTCCCTCAGCATCCGGCCGACGCCGGTGATCGTGCCGCCGGTGCCGACCCCGGCGACGAAGGCGCCGATCTGCCCCTCGGTGTCGCTCCAGATCTCCTCGGCGGTGGTGCGGCGGTGGATCTCGGGGTTGGCCGGGTTGGAGAACTGCATCGGCATGAACCCCTTGCGCTGCTCGCGGATCTCTTCGGCCAGGGCGACCGCCTCATTCATGCCGCCGAGCGAGGGCGTCTCCCGCACCTCGGCGCCGTAGGCCCGCAGCAGCTTGCCGCGCTCCCGGCTCATCCCCTCCGGCAGGGTGAGGATCAGCTCGTAGCCGCGGGCCGCGCAGACCATCGCCAGGGCGATCCCGGTGTTGCCGCTCGTCGGCTCGACCACGACCGCCTTGCCGGGCTTGATCTGGCCCTCCGCTTCGGCGGCGTCGATCATCGCCACCCCGATCCGGTCCTTGACCGAGCCGCCGGGGTTGAAGTACTCGAGCTTGACGCAAACCTCCCCCGGCGCCCCCTCGGCCATCCGGTCGAGCACGACCATCGGCGTGTTGCCGACAACGGCGGAAGCCTCAGCTCCGATGCGCATCAGACGGTATCCCTCGAAGCGCGACGCGCCCTCAGAGGGTCATACGGACTTGGTGTCACCCTCGAAGTGGATCGGAGCCGTCGTCTGGTCCAAGGGCACACCCTCCGGAGGCGGGTCCGGCGCAACCGGCTCAGCAGGTGGCTTTTTTTTCCAGAGGCCAAGCATCAGAAGCTGATCACCAAGATAAGGGTAGCGAGCGCAGTACCGACTGCCGACAAGCCGGCCAGGAAACATCTTCCGGCCCATATCACCGCCTGGGCAGCCTTGTCGCCCTGCCGCGTGGTGAACTCGATCGACTTCATAAGCCCCCTGATCGTACGGACGTGGACGCGCCAGAGGTGAGGCTCGTGCGTGAACCGCTCGGTTAGATAGTTAGCAACCTCCTGGGCCGATATATCCGACACCGACTGCGGCGTCAGCGCGCCTCGTAGAGCAGTCACGAAAGCCGCAATCAGCAGGATCGTCCCTATCAGCAAAGAGATCCCGACCGTTACGCGAGCGGCATAGTGCACGGCGCTCAGCATCGGCTCGGCATTGGCGCCGATCAACGCAATGACGGCGCCCGCGAAACCCGCCAACTGACTACCGCGCGAGCGCAGGGACTGGACACGGTCCCGTAGATCGTCGAGGAGAGCTTCCGACCGTTCCAGGTACCAAGCGATTGCCGCGGGATTCGGTTCCACTCAAACCCCAAGGGCTCCGGGGTCCCTTCTTCTCCCCCTCGACAAGGGAGTTCTCCCGCTAATACCTAGATGAAGTACATCCCCGAGCCCGCCTCTTCGGCCTCGCGGCGGGCGACTTCGGCGATCGTCGTTTGGCCGAAGACCTTGCGCAGGGCGGTGACGCCCTCGGCCCAGATGCCGCCGGCCTCGTCGGCCTCGTCGCCGACTTTGCCGTCGAGCGCCTGGACCACCTCCAGCACGGTGATCTCCTCGGCCGGGCGCGAGAGCGTGTAGCCGCCGCGCATGCCGCGGTGGCTGGTGAGGAGCCCGTTGCGGCGGAGGGTGGAGAAGAGCTGCTCGAGGAACTGCTCGGGGATGTCGCGGCGCTCGGCCAGCTCCTTGATCGGAACTGGGCGGTCCCCCGCCCTCGCGAGCTCCGCCAGCGCCACCACCGCATACCTCGACTTTGAGGTAATTGAAATCACTGGTCCCTTTCTATCGCACCCCTCGGCTGGGTAGGATCGGCTGACGGGAGCCGCAGAGGCCACCAGTGCCCGTACACGCAAACGAATCGATCGGAAGCCCCCTGAGTGAGCCCCCACACTGCCTGGTGATCGACGGTCACCCCCTGGTCCGGCTTGGGATCCAGAAGGCCCTGCAGGAAGACTTCGTCGTGCACGAGGCGCCGACCCGCGACGAGGCGCTCGACCTCGTCCGCGACGTCGGCGACTTCGACGTGGCGATCATCGACATGCGCTGGCGCGGCAAAGGCGACGGCAACTCGATCACCGGACCCGAGGCGATCCGGATGCTCCACCGGGAGAGCCCGGCCCTCGGGATCGTCGCCCACGGGGAGCTGCCGGAACGCCACCTGGCGAGCGCCGCGCTGGGAGCCGGCGCCGCGGCCTACGTCTCCCGCATCTCCGGCCCCGAAGAGCTGCGCCGCGCGGTCAGGGCCGCCGCCACGCAGGAGAGCTTCGTCGACCCCGCCGTGCCCCCGAAAGGGAGTCGCGGCAAGCTGACCCGCCGGCAGCGCGAGATCCTGCAGCTGCTGGCCAACGGCGAGTCGACCACCGTCGCCGCCCGCGAACTCGACCTCAGCGAAGAGACGGTGAAGACCCACACCAAGCACGCCCTCGCCCGCCTCGGCGCCAGGAACCGCACCCACGCCGTGGCGATCGCCGTGCGCGAGTGCCTGATCGACTAGGGGACTAGATCCAGCCCCGGTCGCGGGCCATGAGGACGGCCTGCGCGCGGTCGACGGCGCCGATCTTGCCGTAGACGTTGTGGAGGTGGGTGCGGATCGTCGAGACCGAGAGGTGCATTTCGCTGGCGATCTGCTTGTAGACCATGCCCTCGGAGAGGTGGCGGAGGACGTCGAGCTCGCGGCTGGAGAGCGGGCAGGGCTCGCTGATCCGGGAAGCGTCCTGGGTCGGGAGGGGCAGCTCGTAGAGGAGGTCACGCAGGGCCTCCGGGCTGAGGCCGCAGCGCTCGGCGCTGGCGCGCAGGCGCTCGGGGGCGATCGCCTCGCCCTGGCAGTAGTGGGCGACCATGTCCGCGGTAGCGACCATCGCCGCCAGGCCCTCGGCGTCGTCGGCGTGGTGGCGCTCGATCGCGATCGCGATCCGCGCGGGCAGGTTCCAGCGGCGGGCGAGGACCCCGCCGACGAGGGCGTGGTCGATGCCGAGCTGCTCGCGTTCCTCGCGCAGGCGCTGCTCGGGGGTGCGGGAGACGGCGTCGAAGTAGACCTTGTAGCCGGGGTGCAGGCGGGAGATGACGAGGCGGCCGACGTCGTGGAGCAGCGCCGTCACCGCGAGCTCGTCGCGTTCGGTCCAGCCGACCAGGCGGCCGATGCGCTCGGCCGCGCGCTGCGTCGCCAGAGCGTGGACGCGGAAGCGCTCCGGCTTCAGCTCCCAGCCGCTGTTGGATTCGAAGAAGTCGAAGCTGGGGGCGGTGCCGGCGAGGGCGAGGACCCCGGCTGGCTTCAGGGCTTCAAGCGCGGCGGGAACCCCGGCGATGCCGCCGGCGACGAGCCCGCCGCGATTGGCATGGCGCAGGACGGTGATCGCCAGCGCGACGTCGCTCTCCACCGCTTCGACGATCTCGCCGAGGCGGGCGGTCTCGGCCGTCGCGGCGGTGATCACCCGCTCGCGCGACTCGACCAGGACCGGGAAGCGCTCGACCGCCTCGAATGCCTCGGCAAGCCGGCTGCCGGGCGCGGCCGCGGTTCGCGACTTGCCCTTGGCGCCGTCGTTCAGGGAGATCTTGGCGCTGTTCTGCGCAGTGGTAACGCTCATTGGCACAACTAATCGGCAGCAATCGACTTTTGGTTTAGCCCAAAGCCCCTGCCTATCCCCCCAAGCTGGGGTTTCTCGTCGCTCTCAGGCCGCGGAGAGGCGGCCGGCGGCGGCTCTGATCCGCTCCAGCGAGCGTTCCCTGCCGAGCGCTGCGAGGGACTCGAAGATCCCCGGCGAGATCGAGGTGCCGGTGATCGCGACGCGGACCGGCTGGTAGAGCTTGCCCGGCTTGAGGTCGAAGCGGTCAAGCAGCGGCGCCAGCGCCGCCTCGATCTGCTCGGGCTCGAACGGCTCGACGCCTTCGAGCGCTTCGGCGACCGCCTCCAGGACCGGGCCCGTCCCCTCCTTCATCACCTTGCCCCAGGCCTTCTCGTCCTCGACCGGCGGCTCGAAGAGGAAGCGGATCAGGGGCCAGACCTCCTCCAGGGTCTGGGCTTTCTCCTGGGCGATCTCGCAGGCGGCCCGCAGCCGCTCGTCGGCCTCGCGGCCGAGGTGACGGGCGACCGCCGCCGTGTAGGCGTCGAGGGGCATCTCCCGCATGAAGCGCCCGTTCAGCCAGCGCAGCTTCTTCTCGTCGAAGATCGCCGCCGATTTGCCGACGTCGGCGACGCGGAAGCGCCCGACCAGCTCCTCGGTCGACATCAGGGTGGTGTCGTCGTCGGTGCCCCAGCCGAGCAGCGCCAGGTAGTTGCGCACCGCCGCGGGCAGGTAGCCGGCGTCGCGCAGCTCCTGGACGGAGGCGGCGCCGTGGCGCTTGGAGAGCTTCTTGCCGTCGGGGCCGTGCAGCAGCGGCAGGTGGGCGTAATGCGGCGGCTCATGGCCGAGCGCCTCCAGGACCAGCAGCTGCTTCGGCGTGTTGGAGAGGTGGTCGTCGCCGCGCACCACGTCGGTGACCCCCATCTCGGCGTCGTCGACGGCGACGGCGAAGTTGTAGAGGACCGAGCCGTCGCCGCGGGCGATGACGAAGTCGTCGTAGCTGGCATTGGGGAAGGAGACAGAGCCGCGGATCAGGTCGTGGACGACGGTCTCCCCCTCGTCTGGGACCCGCAGACGGATCGCCGCGGTCGGGTCGTCGGTGGGCGTGCCGCGGTAGCCGCGCCCGGTGCCGTGCTCGGCCTTCCAGGCCTCGACCTCCTTGGCGGTGGCGTGGTCGCGGTAGGCGTGGCCGGACTCCAGCAGCCGCCGCAGCGCCGCTTCGTGCTGCTCCGCCCGCTCCGCCTGCGAGACCGGGCCGATGTCCCAGTCGAGCTCGAGCCAGCGCATCGCGTCGAGGATCTGGGCGACGTTCTCCTCGGTCGAGCGCTCCCGGTCGGTGTCCTCGATCCGCAGCACCAGCTCCCCGCCCTCGTGCCGGGCGGCAAGCCAGTTATAGAGTGCCGTCCTCGCTCCGCCGATGTGCAGCGCGCCGGTCGGCGAGGGGGCAAACCTGAGACGGGGGTTATCGCTTGGCATGTTGATCGGAGCGCATGTTTCAACCGGGGGCGGGCTCGCCAACGCAGTCCAGCGCGGCGTGGAACGCGGCTGCGAATCTATCCAGATCTTTCACCAGAGCCCGCGGATGTGGCGGCCGACCAAATACGGGGAGGCCGATTTCGCCGCCTTCCGCGAGGCGATGGACGCCTCGCCGGTCGAAGCGGTGATCATCCACGCGGTCTACCTGATCAACTGCGCGACCAAAGACAAAGAGCTGCGGAAGAAGTCGCTGACCTCGCTCACCCACGCGCTGCGGATCGGCGACGGGATCGGCGCCGCAGGGGTCGTCCTCCATCCCGGAGCGCAGAAAGGCGAGCCGCACGGCCCCTCGATGAAACGCGCCGGCAAGGTGATCGCCGAGGCGTTGAAGGAGAGCGAGAGCTGCCGCCTGTTGATCGAGCAGACCGCCGGCCACAAAGGCCTCCTCGGCCGCGACTTCGACGAGACCGCACAGCTGATCGAGATCGCCGGCAGCGGTCCCCGCCTCGGCCTCTGCCTCGACTCCTGCCACCTCTTCGTCCAGGGCTACGACATCACCGACGAGGCCCACCTCGGCACCGTTCTCGACGAAGCCGACGCCAAGGTCGGCCTCAACCGCCTCGGCGCCGTCCACGTCAACGACGCCGCCGTCCCCCTCGGCGCCTGCCTCGACCGCCACGCCAACATCGGCAAGGGCGAGATGGGCAAACGCGGCCTCTCCGCCTTCCTCTCCGAGCCCCGCTTCGAAGGCCTCCCCGCCACCCTGGAGACGCCAGGCCCGGAAAAGAAAGGCTCGAGCAAAGCCGAAGTCACCTACGCCAAGCGCCTCAGGCGCGAAGGCCTGAAGCGTCGAGGGACATAGCTGCTGCGGGGGAGGGTGCCGGTGTCCCTCGGAGGAATGTTCGGCGATATGCAATCTGATCTTGGGCGCGGCGAAGCCGCGCTGTTCGATTGCAGCTAAGCCGCGAAGCGGCGTGCTGCGCAATTCCCGGGGAGGGGGTGTCGACTCCCTCCCCAACGGCTCACGTTTGAAGCAGGCGACAAGGACCGACACCCCTGCCGGCCCTTGCTCTCCCGCCGTAAGTCTCTATTTGATGTGGAAGCCGGAGATCGCGCGGGCGATCACGAGCTGCTGGATCTCGGAGGTGCCCTCGAAGATCGTGTAGATCTTCGAGTCGCGGTGCATCCGCTCGACCGGGAACTCGCGGGTGTAGCCGTTGCCGCCGAGGATCTGGATCGCCCGCTCGGTCACCCAGACGGCGACCTCGCCGGCCTTCAGCTTCGACATCGAGCCCTCGGCGTTTTCGAATTTGTGGCCGTTGCGGCCCATCCAGGCGGCGCGCCAGACGAGCAGCCGGGCAGCGTCGATCTCGAGCTTCATGTTGGCCAGGTCGAAGGCGATCGACTGGTTCTCGACGATCTTGCGGCCGAACTGTTCGCGCTCTTTGGCGTAGTCGAGCGCGTACTCGTAGGCGGCGCGGGCGATCCCCAGCGCCTGGGCGCCGACGGTCGGCCGACTCGCCTCGAAGGTCTGCATCGCCGCCTGCGATTTCGCCTTTTTGCCCTCGCGGACGCGGGCGAGGCGTTCGTCGAGCTTCTCTTTGCCGCCCAGCAGGCAGGAGCCCGGGACGCGGCAGTCGTCGAGATGGACGTCGGCGGTGTGGGAAGCGCGGAGGCCGTGCTTCTTCACCTTGGCGCCCTGCTCGCAGCCCTTGGTGCCGGGCGGGATGACGAAGGCGGCGTGGCCGCGCGAGCCGAGCTCGCGGTCGACCGAGGCGATGATCACGTGGACGTTGGCGATGCCGCCGTTGGTCGCCCAGGCCTTCTGGCCGTTCAGCACCCATTCGTCCTTGGCCTCGTCGTACTTGGCGGTGGTGCGGATGCCGGAGACGTCGGACCCCGCGTCGGGCTCCGAGGCGCAGAAGGCGCCGAGCTTGACGTCGTCCGGGGTGCCGTAGCACTGGGGAATCCACTCCCCCATCTGCTCCGGGGTTCCCTGCCCGAAGATCGCGGCGACCGCGAGGGTCGTGCCCATGATCGCCATGCCGATGCCGGCGTCGCCCCAGAAGAGCTCCTCGTTGGCGATCGGCAGCGTCAGGCCGGTCTCGTCGGCCCAGAACTGGCCGACGGCTTCGAAGCTGTAGAGGCCGATCTTGGCGGCCTCCTCGATCACCGGCCAGGGCGTTTCCTCGCGCTCGTCCCACTCCTCGGCCGCGGGGCGGACGACGTTCTCCGCGAACCCGTGCACCCACTCGCGGATGTCCTTCTGGTCTTGATTGAGCTCGAGCGTGAACTTCGGTTCGCCCTGCTCGCCGGCAGTGGAGTTGGCCTCGTCGAGCAGCGCTTGGGCGTCGACGTCGGCGACGGAGGAATCAGCCATGGCGGCGAAGTTTACATAGAACGGTGTCGCGTCACCGCAGCGTGCAGAGGCTCAAACGTCGCGCAAATCGAAGGCCCGCAGCCCCTCGCCGCCCTCGTCGGTGCAGTCGAAGAAGCGGCGGTTGACGCAGCCGTAGGACCCGCCCGACCCCTCGTAGGCCCGCTCGACCGAGAACTGGCAGTGGGGCAACGGCTCGCCGGTCATCTTCACGCCGCCGAAGCCGCCGGGCTCGAGCACCGCGGAGAGCTCGACCTCCGCCGCGTAGACCTCCTGCATGCAGCCGACGTACTGGTCGCCGCTGAGGCGGTCGATGTAGCTGTAAAGGTAGCGGCAACCGAGCTCGATGCAGCCGCGCGGCTCGACCATCTTGTCGCAGAAGGAGCGGCACTGGCGGCACTCGCCGACCGTGGTGCGCGTTGCAGTCATGGGAGGAGTCTAGGGATGGCAGATCGCGGAACCAAGCGATTTGGCTTGGTCAAGCGGCCAGAGCAGGCGCGCGCAAAAGGTGGTCCAGCTCGGAGCGCAGCATCCCGGAGGGCTTGACCCGGTATCGCTCGCCGACCTTGTAGCGGCGCTCGCCTACCAGGAGGTGGACCTCCGCCTCGCCTTTGTGGTGCTCGAAGATAGCCTTCAGTTCGTCGCTGAGCTCGTTGCTCCAGCGCGCGAGATCGATCGGAACCTCGAAAGGACCGAAGGACGCCGCCGGCGCCGACCTCGCCGCGCTGGTGATCTCCGCCTCGTCCGGTTCGAAGCGCTGCGCCTCCTGGACGACCAGCTTCGTCTCCCCCCGGTCCTTGTGGTCGAGGCGGCCGCGGACGAGGACGATCGCGTCGGGCTGGATCACCTCAGCGCTCTCGGCCTGGTCGGCTTTGAAGACGAGCATCTCGACCTGCCCCTCGACGTCGTCGAGGGTGGCGAACATCATCTGGTTGCCGCTCTTGGTGCGGATCTTTTTGCAGTCGACGACGATCCCGCCGACGGTCACCCAGGCGCCGTCGGGCTTGCCGCCGAGCTGCGCCAGGCTGCAGTCGACCCGCGCCCGCAGGGCCGGTCCGACTTCCGCCAGCGGATGGGAGGAGAGATAGGTGCCGAGCGTCTCCTTCTCCATCGCCAGCAGCTCGGCGCGGTCGAACTCGGCGGCGGGGACCGGTGGGCGGTGATGCGCCTGCGACTGCATCTCCCCTTCTCCGGCTTCGTCGCCGAAGTCGAAGATCGAGCCCTGCCCGAGCTGGGCGTCCTCCTGCGCCTTCTGCCCCGCCGACTGCGCCGCCGGCAGCGTCTCCAGCATCCCTTTGCGGCTGTCGCCGGTGGAGTCGAGCGCGCCGCACTTGACGAGGCATTCGATCGCCCGTTTGTTGACGGCGCGGCTGTCGACCCGCTCGCAGAAGTCCCAGATCGACTCGATCGGTTTCTCCTCGCGGGCGCGGAGGATCGCCTCCACCGCCGCGTGGCCGACGTTCTTGACCGCGTCGAGGCCGAAGCGGATCGCCTTTTCGGAGACGACGAAGCTGTGGCCGGAGGAGTTGACGTCGGGCGGGAGGACGTCGATCCCCATTTCCGCGCAGCGGTTGACGAAGAACGGGACCTTGTCTTTGGTGTTCATCACCGACGAGATCACCGCGGCCATGTACTCCGCCGGGTAGTTGGCCTTGAGGTAGGCGGTGCGGTAGGAGATCAGCGCGTAGCAGGCGGCGTGGGACTTGTTGAAGGAGTAGTCGGCGGCCTTCTCCATCAGGCCCCAGAGGTCGGCGGCGACCCTGTCGGCGGTGTTCGACGCCTTCATCCCTTCGAGGAACTTGGTCTTCATCGTCGCCATCAGGTCGCGCTTCTTCTTGCCGATCGCCTTGCGCAGGTCGTCCGCCTCGGCGGGGCTGAAGCCGGCCATCCGCTTGGCGATCTCCATCAGCTGCTCCTGGTAGAGGACGCAGCCGTAGGTCGGCTCGGTGATCGGCCGCAGGCGCTCGTCCGGGTAGGTGACCGCTTCGGGATTGCGCTTGCCCTTGGCGTAGGCGGGGATGTAGTCCATCGCGCCGGGGCGGTAGAGGGAGACGAGGGCGACGATGTCGTCGAACTCGGTCGGGCGCACCTTCTTCATCGCCTCCCGCATGCCCTCGGACTCGAGCTGGAAGACGCCGGTGGAATCGCCCTTGGCGAGCATCTCGAAGGTCTTCGCGTCGTCCATCGGGATCTCGGCCATGTCCAGCCTGGTGCCGCGCGAGCGCTCGATGATCTCGATCGCGTCCTCGATCACGTCGAGGTTGCGCAACCCGAGGAAGTCCATCTTCAGCAACCCGATCTCCTCGATCGGGCCCATCGAGTACTGGGTCACGATCTTGTACTGGCGCTCGGGCTTGCCGGAGCCGTTGGTGGCGGCCGGGGCGCTCTTGTCCTCGGCGAGCTGCAGGGGGACGATCTCGTGCAGGGGCCGGTCGGCGATCACGACCGCGGCGGCGTGGATCGAGTTGTTGCGGATGATCCCCTCGAGGCCCTGGGCGACGTCGATGATCTTCTTCGCGTCGGGCTCGGAGTCGTAGGTGCGGCGCAGCTCCTGACCGGACCTGAGGCACTCCTCGAAGGAGGGGTTGCGCCCCATGATCGGCTCGGGGATCTGCTTCGCCAGGCGGTCGCCGGTGGCGTAGTCGAAGCCGAGGACGCGGGCGGCGTCGCGGGTGGCGGCGCGCGGCGCCATCTTGCCGAAGGTGATGATCTGGGCGACCGACTCGCGGCCGTATTTCTCGCCCACGTAGCGGATCATCCGCTCGCGGCCGCGGACCGAGAAGTCGATGTCGATGTCCGGCATCGATTTGCGGCCGGGGTTGAGGAAGCGCTCGAAGAGGAGGTCGTTGGCGAGCGGGTCGAGGTCGGTGATGTTGAGGCTGTAGGAGACGATCGAGCCGGCGGCCGAGCCGCGGCCGGGGCCGACGGCGACGCCGTTTTCCTTCGCGTAGCGGACGAAGTCCCAGACGATCAGGAAGTAGGAGGAGAAGCCCATCTCCTCGATCACCCCGAGCTCGAACTCGAGCCGCTCGACCGCCTCCGCCGGCGGCGGGTCCCCGTAACGGGCGCGCAGGCCCTCGGTGGCGACTCGCCGCAGCATCTCCTCCGGCTCCTCACCGGTCTCGGTCGGGTAGCGCGGCAACAGCAGCTTGCCGAGCTCGATATCGATCTTGCAGCGCTCGGCGATCTCCAGCGTGGTCGGCACCGCCTCCGGCCACTCGGCGAAGGAGTCCGCCATTTCCTCGTTGCTCTTGATGTAGAACTCGTTGGTGTCGAAGCTCATCTTCGGCATCTGCAGGGTCGACTTCGTCTGCACGCAGAGCAGCGCCGCGTGGTTGTCGAAGTCCTCGCGCCGCAGGTAGTGGACGTCGGCGGTCCCGACCAGCGGCCGCCCCAGCTCGCGGGCGAAGCGGGCGATCCCCTCGTTGGCCTTGTCCTGCTCGGCGATGCCGTTCTTCTGCACCTCGAAGTAGACCTGCTCGGGGCCGAAGGCCTGGATCAGGTCGTCGAGGTGGCCGCGGGCGTCGTCGTCGCGCTCTTCGATCAGGCGGCGGCAGAAGCGGGACTGCAGGCAGCCGGTGAGGACGATCACGCCCTCGGCGTGCCGCGCCAGCAGCTCCATGTCGACGTTGGCCTTGCCGCGCGAGAAACCCTCGAGGAAGCCGGCCGAGGTGAGCTTGACCAGGTTCGAGAAGCCCGTGTCGTTCTCCGCCAGCAGGGTGAGGTGGTTGCGCTCGTAGCGCGTCTGCTCCTTGATCGCGTGGCGGTCGTCGACGAGGTAGGCCTCGAGGCCGACGATCGGTTTGATCCCGTGCTTGTTGCAGGCCTTGTAGAGGTCGACGGCGCCGTTCATGACGCCGTGGTCGGTCAGGCCGAGGGCAGGCTGATCGAGCTCCGCCGCCCGCGCCGCCATCGCGTCGATCTTGCAGGCGCCGTCAAGTAGCGAGTACTCGCTATGGGCATGGAGGTGTACGGCAGAGACGGAACTCACGCGTCCGTCGATCATGCCAATCGCGCACGACGGACCCGGCACGCTTTCGTGGGCTTTTGCGCTACTTCCGCGCTAACTCAACGCAAGAGCGGCGAGTACTCCGCCGATTACGCTGGCGTTGAGGGTGACGAACCCGATGACCATGGTGCGCTGCATCGAATCAAAGCGGGAGTCAACGGCAGCGAAGCGGCTTTTCATTTCAGAACGCAGTTCGTGCACTTCCCCCTTGACCTCATCGAAGCCCTTGTCCATCCGCTTCGCCAGGTCGTCCAGCCGCTCGTCGGTCCACGCTTCTCTTGGCATCACCGCCATAATGACAGCCTACGAGACATTTTGTCTGCTGTGGCGCGCAGAAAGAAAAATCTTTGGAAAATCTTCCGCGCGACTTCGTGACTTACGCGCAGACCCAGGCGCTGGGGCCGGAGTCGGCCCAGATTTCGGCCGCGATCCGGTCCTGTTCGGCCTTCGAGGCTTCGTGCGGCAGGCCCTTGCCGTCGTACAGTTCCCAGGTGGAGGGGAGGATCTGATAGGCGCCACCGGCCCCGCTGGAGGGGTTGAGGGCGCTGTAGTTGCCGCCCGACTCGCACATCACGATGTAGGTCGGGATCGAGTAGGGACCGCCGAGCCAGCGGCCGACTTCTTCTTCGGCCTCGGTTTCCGATTCCGCGAGGCGGGCTTCCTGGATCTCGTCGACCCATTCGGCGATGTCGGACTCGAGCGTCGCCAGCGAGGCTTCGCGGCTGGCGCCGAGCGACTGCAGGCGCGCCGCCGCGGCCTGGGCGGCCGCTCGCACCTCGCCGATCTGGGCCCTGGCGGCTTCGAGCCGTTCGTCGTAGGCGATCGCCTCCGCCTTCAGGTCGGCGACCTTCAGCACCTGCCGGCGCACCGTCGCCCGCACCTCGGCCACCCGGTCGGCGAGGGCACTGTCGGCTTCCGAGATCACCCGCAGGTAGTCGGCCTGGGTGACGAAGTCGTCGTAGTCGCTCGCGCCGAGGACGAGGCTCTCGGTGCTCGGTACGCCGGTCTCGTAGATCGCCACCAGCCGCTGCGCCAGCACCTGGCGCGAGCGCCGCAGGCGCGCTTTCTCGATCGCCAGGCGCCGCTTCGTCGCCTTCAGCTTCCGCGCGAGCTGCGCCGCCCGCTCGCGGCCTTCGGCCAGCAGGCCGCTCAGTTCCTCCTCGTGGGCCGCGGCCTCCTCGGCTTCGGCTTCGGCGCTCGCGAGCTCCGCCGCGGTCGACTGCAACTTGGCCGACAGCGCGCTCGCCTCGTCCCGCGCCGCCGCCAGCTTCGCTTCCAGCTTCTCGGCCTCGGTCGCACCGGCATTACCGGCAGCGGCGATCAGGGCTGCGAGCAGCGCGCAGAGCAGCGCCGCGGCGCAGATCCCAAGGAGATCTCTTCTCAGCTCGAGCGGCCGCACGAGGCGGCTGAGGCTAGCGAGCCAGCATCAAAAGTCCTGCAAGTTGCCGATAACCCGCAAGCGAACTTGCGGCGGCGGCTCAGCCTTCGGGGACTTCGCGCGTGAGGAGGTAGGCAGCGGCCCCCGCGGCCGCGATCAGCACCCCGAGCACGATGCCGGCGTGGCGGCCGTAGCGGCGCTTCGCGTAGCGGAAGCCATAGCGGACGACGACTTTTCCGATCAAGCTGTACATCAGCTATCTCCTCTTTCCCGAATTCGGTGTGCCATACGCGACTGCAGCGACCAGAGCTCGATGAAGCCGGGCGAGGCGTTCTGGTCGAAGAGGCCGCCGGACTCGGCGAAGGTCGCCAGCTCGGCGTCGTAGACGGCGTTGGGCGAGGAGCGGGTGACGACCCGGACGCTGCCCTTGAACAGCCGCAGGCCGATCTCGCCGGTGACCTGGGCGTTGACCGCGTCCATGTAGGCGTCGAGGTCGCTGCGCAGCGGCTCCCACCAGAGGCCGGCGTAGACCAGGTAGCCCCACTTCTGGTCGAGGGCGGGCTTGAACTGGTTCTGGTGGATCGTCCCGACCAGGCGCTCCAGCTCCTCGTGCGCGGTGAGGAGGATCGCCGCCGCCGGGACCTCGTAGATGTCGCGCACCTTGAGGCCGACGATCCGGTCCTCGATGTGGTCGACGATGCCGACCCCGTGGCGGCAGCCGATCTCGGCCGCCCTTTCCAGCAGCTCGACCAGCTCCAGGCGCTCGCCGTTCAGCGAGACCGGCAGCCCCGCCTCGAAGCCGACAGTGACGGTCTCCGCCTCGTCCGGCGCCTCCTCGGGCCGGGTGACGAGCTGGAAGACGTCGTCCTCGGGCGCGTGGTCGAGCTCCTCGATCCAGCGGCCCTCCGAGGAGCGGCCCCAGAGGTTGTCGTCGATCGAGTAGGGGGCGACCTCGGTCCCGCCCTTGACCGGGATGCCGTGTTCGCGCGCGTAGGCGATCTCCTCCTCGCGCCCCATCGCCCAGGAGCGCACCGGGGCGATCGTCTTCAGCTCCGGCGCCAGGGTCGCGACCGTCGCCTCGATCCGAACCTGGTCGTTGCCCTTGCCGGTGCAGCCGTGGGCGATCGTGTCGCAGTTGCTCCGGCGCGCGTGCTCGACCGCGAGCTGGGCGATCAGCGGCCGGCCGAGGGCGGTGAAGAGCGGGTAGCCGTTGCCGTAGACGGCGTTGGCCTTGATCGCCGGCGCCACGAACTCGGCGGCGAAGCGCTCGCGGGCGTCGACGACGTGGCACTCGACGGCACCGAGCCGGAGCGCCTTGTCTTCGATCACCCCGTAGTCCTCACCCGGCTGGCCGAGGTTGACCGTGAGGCAGACGACCTCGGCTTCGTAGTGGTCTTGGATCCACTTCAGCATCACGCTGGTGTCGAGGCCGCCCGAGTAAAGCAGCAGGACACGGTGGACGCTGGCGGGGTCCGCCTCGTAGCTGGCGGTGGGCTGGAAATGCGGTTGGTCGGAGCTCACGCGGGCGGAAGTCTCGCAGGCCGAGCGCTACGGAGCTTCGATGCCCCCCGAACCGTCTTCTTCTTCGGGCGGAAGTTCTTCTTCCGGTTCCTCTTCGGGCGCTTCCTCGTCTTCTTCGACCGTCGGTTCTTCCTCGGTCGTTTCCGTGGTCGTCGTCGAGTCCGTCGTGGTGGTCGTGGAGCTTTCGGTCGTCGTCGGCTCGGTCGTGGTGGTTTCGATGCTCGGCGCAGTGGTGTCGCCGCCCCCGTCGTCGCTGCCGGCGATGACGGCGATCGCGATCAGGAGGCCGGCGATCACCGCGATCAGGCCGGCGACCAGCAGCCGCATGTTGCCGTGCGGGCGTCCCTCGTCGGGACCGTGGCCCCCGGGTCCGCGGTCTTCCGGGCCCATCAGTCGAGTCGGGTCCTCGTGCATGGCTTAGCGGCCTTCCGATCCGAGAATCGCGTCGAGGATCGCGTCGGCGTCCTCGATCTCGAAACCGTTTCTGAGCCGGCGGGCGATTTCCTCTCGGCTGCTGCCGGAGATCGCCATCTGGGTGGCCAGCAGGCGAGCGCCGGCGGAGTCGGAGCGTACGCGCTGGGCTTCCGGCGCCTGCTCGCCGGCGATGGCCCGCAGCCGTGGCGCCTGCGTTTCCTCCGGCTCTTCGATCTCCTCGCGAGCTTCAGGCGCTTCAGGCTCCCCTTGCCCCTCGAACCGCGCCTGCGCCTCTTCCAGCGTCGCCTGCAGCTTTTCGGCCTCCTGGCGCAGGGAGAGCACCTGGCCGAGCAGGGAGTCGAACAGGTCGGCGTACTCGTCGGCGCGGCCCTCGGCGAGCCGGTCGGCCTCGGCCTGCGCCTGCGCCAGGTAGCGCCGCGCCTGCGCTTCGGCGTCGTCGATCACCCCTTCGGCCGCGCGCTCCGCCGCCTCGACGATCGCCTCCAGCCGCTGCGCCGTGGTGGCGCGCAGCTCGCGTTGCTGCTTGGAGATGTCGCTGGGGTTGCCGAGACCGCTCATCTCGCCGCACAGCCTAGAAGCGATTCGCCGATCAGGCCAACCGCCAGGTCGACATGGTCGGAATCGATCACCAGCGGCGGCAGCAGGCGGATGGTGTCCGGCCGCGGGACGTTGACCACCAGCCCCCGCTCGAGCAGGTCGGCGCCGACCGCGGCGGCGTCGGTCCCCTCCTCCAGCCCGACCCCGATCATCAGGCCGCGGCCGCGGGTCTCGCGCACGCCGCCGAGTGCGTCCAGCTTCTCGCAGAGGTAGGCGCCCAGCTCGCGCACGCGCCGCAGCAGCACCGGGTCGTCGACGAGGTCGAGGACGGCGAGGGCGGCCGCGGTGGCAACGGGACCGCCGGCGAAGGTCGAGCCGTGGTCCCCGGGTTCGAGGACGTCGGCGGCGACGGGCGCGGTGACGCAGGCGCCGATCGGATAACCGCCGCCGAGCGCCTTGGCGCTGGTGATGACGTCCGGGCGGACGGGCGTCTGCTCGTAGGCCCAGAGGGAGCCGGTACGGCCGAGGCCGGTCTGGATCTCGTCGAAGATCAGCACCGCCCCGACCTCGTCGCAGGCCTCCCGCGCCGCCAGCAATGCCTCCTCGCCGATCGGGAAGACGCCGGCCTCGCCCTGGACCGGCTCGATCAGGACGGCGGCGGTGCGCTCCCCCACCGCCTCGCGCAGGGCGGCGGCGTCGTTGCGGGGAACGGCGCGGAAGCCCGGCAGCATCGGTCCCAGCGCCTCGTTCGCGGCCAGCCCCGGCGTCGCGGAGAGGGCGCCGTAGGTGCGGCCGTGGAAGTCGCTCTCGAAGCTGAGGATCTCCGGTTCGGAGACGCCGCGCTGGTGGGCGTGCTTGCGGGCGATCTTGATCGCGCACTCGTTCGCCTCGGTGCCGGAGTTGGAGAAGAAGACGCGGCCGCCCAGGCTCGACTCCGACAGGCGCTCGGCCAGCCGCGCCATCGGCTCGGTGTAGAAGAGGTTGGAGACGTGCATCAGGCGCTCGGACTGCTCCTGCACCGCCTTGACCACGTCGGGATGGCAGTGCCCGACCGAGCAGACCGAGATGCCGGTGAGGAAATCGAGGTACCGC
>Ga0307415_100000495_pt1 | contig 17074 bp, 18 predicted proteins | sample DK1Cmetagenome_FD_204524 | JGI IMG/M metagenome (GOLD analysis project Ga0307415, IMG submission 204524) | Maize rhizosphere microbial communities from greenhouse at UC Davis, California, United States - DK15-C-2 | ecosystem: Host-associated > Plants > Roots > Rhizosphere > Soil | place: USA...
GCCCGCAGGGCGTTGGCCCAGCGGGCCGGGCTGTCCATGGTCCAGGCCGCCGAGGCCATCACCGCCTGCTCCGGGGACGGCACGCGCGAATGCTCGCGCTTGGCCTCGACCACCCGCGAGCGCAGGTGGACCAGCATCTGGGGGATGTCGATGGCCACCGGGCAGACGTCGTAGCAGGCGCCGCACAGGGTCGAGGCGTACGGCAGGGAGGCGTTGTCGCCGACCCCGGTGAGCTGCGGGGACAGGACGGCCCCGATCGGGCCCGGGTAGACGCTGCCGTAGGCGTGGCCTCCGGTGCGCTCGTACACCGGGCAGACGTTCAGGCAGGCCGAGCAGCGGATGCAGCGCAGGGCGCTGCGGCCCTGAGGGTCGGCCAGGGTGGCGGTGCGGCCGTTGTCCAGCAGGACCAGGTGGAACTCCTGGGGGCCGTCGCCGGCGTGGACCCCGGTCCACATGCTGGTGTAGGGGTTCATCCGCTCGCCGGTGGAGGAGCGGGGCAGCAGCTGGAGGAACACCTCCAGGTCGCGCCAGGTCGGGACCAGCTTCTCGATCCCCATGACGGTGATCAGCACCCGGGGCAGGGTCAGGCACATGCGGCCGTTGCCCTCGGACTCGACCACGGCCAGGGTGCCGGTCTCGGCCACGGCGAAGTTGGCCCCCGACACGGCCACCTCCGCCTCCAGGAACTTGCGCCGCAGGTGCAGCCGGGCCGCCTCGGCCAGGGCCCGCGGCTCGTCGGTGAGGTCGGGCGGCGCCGGCAGGCCGACCCCGCCCATCTCGCGCAGGAAGATCTCGCGGATCTCGGCCCGGTTGCGGTGGATCGCCGGGACCAGGATGTGGCTGGGGCTGTCGTGGCCCAGCTGGACGATCAGCTCGGCCAGGTCGGTCTCCCAGGCGGCGATCCCGGCCGCGGCCAGGGCCTCGTTGAGGCCGATCTCCTGGGTGGCCATCGACTTGACCTTGACCACCTCGGACGCCCCGGCCGCGCTGACCAGGTCGGCGACGATCCGGTTGGCCTCGGTGGCGTCGCCGGCCCAGTGGACGACCCCGCCCCGGGCGGTCACCTGCTCCTCCAGCTGGACCAGGTAGCCGTCCAGGTTGGCCAGCACCTGGTCCTTGAGGGCGGCCCCGGCGGCCCGCAGCTCGGCCCAGTCGGGCAGCTCCCCGACCACCTGGGCCCGCTTGGCCCGGATGGTCCCGGTGGCCTTGGCCAGGTTGCGCCGCAGCTGGGCGTCGCCAAGGGCCGCCCGGGCCGCCTCCGGGAACGGCCGCCGCCCGCGCAGGTGCCCCACCCCTTCGGGCGCGGTCGGCATGCCGAGGAAGACGGGCTGGCTCACCGGGGCGGCACCTCCGGCTGCTCGGTCCGGGTCGAGGCCAGGATCTCGGCCAGGTGGACGGTGCGGACCCCGGCCCGCAGCCGCGACAGGCCACCGCCGATGTGCAGCAGGCAGGAGCTGTCCGAGGCCGAGCAGACCTCGGCCCCGGTGGAGAGGACGTGATGCATCTTGTCGGCCAGCATGGCCGCCGAGGTGTCCGGGTTCTTGACCGCGAAGGTCCCGCCGAAGCCGCAGCAGGACTCGGCCTGGGGGAGCTCGACCAGGTCGATCCCGCCCACCTCGCGCAGCAGCCGCAGCGGCTTGTCCCCGACCCGCAGCACCCGCAGGCTGTGGCAGGTCGGGTGGTAGGTCACCCGGTGCGGGTAGTAGGCGCCGACGTCGGTGACCCCGAGGGCGTCGACCAGGAACTCCGACAGCTCGTAGGTCCGGGAGGCCAGCTCGCGGGCGGCCGCGGCCAGCTCGGGGTCGCCGGCCTCCGAGGCCACCCAGGCGTGCTGGTGGCGGACCGACCCGGCGCACGACCCGCTCGGCGCCACCACCGCGTCGTAGCCCCCGAACGCGGCCACGTGCCGGCGCACCAGCGGCAACGCCTCCGGGAGGTACCCGGTGTTGATGTGCATCTGGCCGCAGCAGGTCTGGGCCAGCGGCACCTCGACCTGGCAGCCCAGCCGCTCCAGCAGCTGCACCGTCGCCTTGCCCACGTCCGGGAAGAGCCCGTCCACCAGGCAGGTCACGAACAAGGCGACGCGCACGAACCACCCTTTCCGCGAGGGAACTCCCAGACGCTACGCCATCCGCTCACCAGACGTCGCCCGCCCGCCAGTCGCAGACGAGCGGGTCGCCCAGGTCCAGGTCCGGGCTGGCCGGGGTCCGCAGCACCAGGATCCCGCCGTCGTCCCCGGCCGTCCGCACCTTCCCCTCCGGCGCGGCCACGAAGGTCGGCCCCCGCCAGGTCTCCCAGCCCAGCCGCTGGTAGAACCCGGGGATCCGGCTGCCGTCGGCCAGCGCCCCCAGCTCATACCCCTCCCGCACCACCCGCCCGACCTCCCGCATCACCAGCGTCCCCAACCCCAGCCCCCGCCGGTCCCCCCGGGTCGCCACCCCCTCCACGTACCCGCTCCGCAACCCCTGCTCCCCAGCCACCAGCCACCGCGGCACCACCGCCCCATGCGCCACCACCTCGTCGCCGTCGGAGGCCAGCACATGCGTCCCCCCGAGAGCGTGCTCCCAATCGTGCTCGTCGAACCGCCCCCCGAACGCCTCGAACACCAGCCGCCGCAGCCCCGCCAGCTCCTCGGAGGTCAGCTCCGCCGTGGTGGCCCGCCGCAACCGGGTCATGGCCGTCCGGCCGCCGTCATGCTCAGCCTCGAGTCGCTCGAGGAGACGCTCGCCATCCTCAGTGACCCAGAGCTGCTGGCGGCCATCCGCGAGGCCGACGCCGAGGTCGCTGCCGGCGCTACCACCCGGCTGTCGCGCCAGGAGGCGCTGGACGAGATCGAGCGGTGACCGGCGAGCCGGCGCCGTTCGAGATCTACTGGGCGGCGCCGGCGCGGCGAGCGCTGCGGAAGCTGCCCGAGAAGGTGGCGACGGCGGCTGTCGAATGCATCTACGGCCCGCTGGCCGACAATCCGAGCCGGGTTGGGCGACCCCTCCGGTTCGAGCTCGAAGGCAGGCACAGCGCGCATCGGGGGGACTACCGGGTCGTGTACCGCACCGACGAGCGACGCCGGAGGGTCGAGGTGCTGGCGATCGACCATCGGTCCGACGTCTACCGCCGGGGTTGGCGGCCAGAGGTGACGGCGAGCCGGGTCTCGGCCAGGAGCGACCCGGCCAGGACGACGAGGAGGGCGACCAGCTGGGCGAGGGCAGAGACGGTGAGGCCGAGGGGGACGGTGGCCAGGGCGAGGGCGGCGGCGGTGGCGCGGAGGTGGCCGGGGCCGATGGTCAGGGCGCGGCGAAAGAGGACGTCGCCGGCCAGGAACAGGGCGGCGCCGCCGGACAGCAGCAGGGCGTGGGCCGGTTCGAGGGGGTCGTGGGCGTGGCCGATGGCGTCCTTGAGGCCGGCGGCCAGGGCGATGATGCCGAGCAGCATGACCAGGTGCCAGTAGCCGAACGACTGGATGGCGACCCAGCCGCGCCGGGCGTCGGGGATGGCGGCCAGGGCCCGCTCGGCGCGGGTGTCGTCGCCGCCGAAGTACGCCCACCACAGGCAGGCGGCCAGCAGCAGGCCGAGCACGGCCACGGCGGCCAGGGACAGGTCGACGGGGAGGTCGGCGGCGCCGATGCCGATGGCCACGATCGACTCGCCCAGGGCGACGATCACCACCAGGCCGTGGCGCTCGACGAAATGGGCCGGAGCGATCCGGAAGCCGCTCATGGGGGTGAACAGGGGGGAGAGCCACTCCAGCGCCACCGCCGCCCCCCACAGCAGGGAGGTGGCGGTGCCGTTGGTCATCACGGCGGCCAGGACCAGCAGGGCCGAGACCAGGTTGAAGGGGACCAGGCGGACCAGGGCCCGGATGGTGGGGGCCTCCGGGGTGCGGGTGTACAGCCCGGCGTGGATGCCCACGATCACCAGGTAGGCGACCCCGAAGGCGACGTCGCCGGCGGAGAAGGCTCGCGGGATGGACAGGGCCAGGACCAGGAAGCCGGCCATGCCGCCGAGCAGCAGCAGCCGCCGGGCCGCCCGGTCGGCCGCCACGGCGTTGGTCAGCCAGGCGTAGCCGCCGTACATCCAGAAGATGACGCCCAGCATGAGCACCACCCGCAGCAGCCCCCGCCAGGTTGGGTCGTCGCTCAGCACCGCGGTCAGCTGGGTGATGGTGAACACGAACACCAGGTCGAAGAAGAGCTCCAGGGTGGAGACCCGCTCGACCCGCTCCGCCTGCCCGCTCGGCCGGGCCACCTCAGATCCCGGGCTCGGCCGGGAAGCGGCCGGCGGCCACCGCCTTGCGCAGGGCCTCGTGGTCGGCCTCGGTCTGGTCGGCGTACGACCGCGCGAAGCGGGCGAAGGCCCGGTCGGCGCTGTCGCCCTTGCCCAGGTAGGCCGACAGCCGGGTCGCCCCGGTGGAGCGGGCGTGGCCCTTGGCCAGCAGGGTGCCGCAGACCCGGGCGTAGTCGAGCAGGGACGACCCGTCCATACCGTCGACGGTGATCGCCCCCTTCATGTCGCGGAACTGGCGCACGTAGTAGTCGTGCTCGCCGACGCTGGTCCAGCCGAGCAGCGGGTCGCTGACCGTCTGCAGGGTCTGCTGATACTCGACGACCCGCTGGCCCTGGTGGGCGTGCCAGGCCGTGTCGCCGTGCACGAACCGGGCCACGCACGACCGCCGGGCCTGCTTGAGCTGGAGGAACACCACGTCGCTGGGGTCGTTGCCCTGGAGCAGGGCCACATACGCGCGCAGGCCGACGCTGCCCACCCCGACCACCTTGTGGGCCAGGTCGACGACCACGTAGTAGCCGAGCACCCGCCGCCAGTGGGGCGGCAGGGTGTCGAGGTAGCCCTCCAGGCCCTCGATCAGCCGGTCCGTCTCCCGCTCGGACACGTGGGTGATCAGCGGAGGCTGGTCGACGATGTGGCGGGCCCCGCCGCGCTCGCGGGTCAGCTTGGGCAGGGCCCGGTCGCTGGTCCGGGTCCGGGCCTGCCGGGCCGCCCGCTCGATCTCGCCCCGCAGCGACCAGTCGGCCAGCTCGGCCCGCATCCGGTCGATGTCGAGGCGGTCGAAGGACCGGGGCAGCAGCGGCTGGCCGGCCAGCTGGCGCAGCTGGCGCCGGTAGGCGTAGGCGCAGCGCAGGGCCGCGTCCTCACAGGTGTCCTCGGACAGGCCGTTCTGGCGGCCGGCCACCCAGACGCTGGTGGCCAGCCGGTACAGGTCCCACTCCCAGGGCCCGGGGTGGGCCTCGTCGAAGTCGTTGAGGTCGAAGACCAGGTCCCGCTCGGGGGATGCGTAGAAGCCGAAGTTGCCCAGGTGGGCGTCGCCGCAGATGACCGGCTCGATCCCGGTGCGGGGCAGGTGGGCGAAGTCCTCGGCCATCAGCGCGGCCGAGCCGCGCAGGAACGCGTACGGCGAGGCCATCATCCGCCCCACCCGCACCGGGATCAGCCACTGCAGCCGGCCCTCATGGGCCTCCTCGATCAGGTCGATGGGGTCGGGCCGGCCCTCGGCCGGCCGCCACTTCCCCAGATCGCCCCGCTTCACCTGGTCGCGCAGGGCCCGCCCGGTCGCGGCGCGCTCCTCCCCGCTGGGCAGCGAGGTCCGCAGGACGCTCGCCATCTCAACCTCCCGCCGTGCGCGGTCCGTCGGCCCTCATCTTGCCAGGCCGCCCCAGGGGCTGTGGACAGTCCTCGCCCGCGATGCGCGGCGCCTTCCCGCTTGTCGCACCCTTGGCCGAGACTGCCGGCCATGAAGCGCAGCCATGCCGTGATCGGCGTCGCCGCCGGGGTGGCGGTGGCGCATGCCACGGGGGCGTCGATGGTGGCGGGGGGGATCGTGGCCGGGCTGGCCGGGCTGTTGCCGGACGTGGACCATCCCCACTCGGCCGTGGGCCGGCTGCTGCCCCGCTGGTGGCACCGGCTGACCCCCGGGCACCGGGGGCCGACCCACTCGCTGGCCTGGTGCCTGGCCATGGCCGTGATCGCGTATGTGGCCAACACCGCCGTCAACGGCGCGGCCGCCGGGCCGCTGCTGGCCCTGGCCGTGCTCGCCGGCTCGCTGTCGCACGTGCTGGCCGACGGGCTGACCACGGCCGGGGTGCCGCTGTGGTGGCCGATCCGGCGCCGCCGGTCGGTGTTCCTGGGCGCCCTGGCCTTCCCGACCCGCAGCTGGCCCGAGGCCCTGGTCGTGGCCGGGGTGATCGCCGGCGTCGGCTACTGGGTCGCCTTCTGACCCGACGGCTTAACTTGCGCGGAGTTCGGATATATCGTTCAACTAGGGCTTGACAGCGGACAGAAACGGGCTTATACAAAAACAAAACAAAAGAAGACGGACAGGAGGCCAACATGTTCGCCGAGCAGCGCCAGCAGCGCATCGTCGAACAGGCACGCCAGGCCGGCCGGGTGGACGTGGCCGAGCTGGCGGCCGAGCTGGCCGTGACCCCCGAGACCGTGCGCCGCGACCTGACTGCGCTGGAGCGGCAGGGGGTGCTCCGGCGGGTCCATGGCGGGGCCATACCGGTCGAGCGGCTCGGCTTCGAGCCCGGGCTGGCCGCCCGGGACGCGGTCCGGCGGGCCGAGAAGGAGCGGATCGCCAAGGCGGCCCTGTCCGAGCTGCCGATGGAGGGCTCGATCCTGCTCGACGCCGGTACCACCACCGCCCGCCTGGCCGAGGCCATGCCGGCCAACCGCGACCTGATCGTGGTCACCAACAGCCTGCCGATCGCCCTCACCCTCTCGGTGCGCCCCGGCCTCACCGTCCGCCTGGTCGGCGGCCGGGTGCGCGGCCGCACCCAGGCGGTGGTGGACGACTGGGCGCTGCGGGTGCTGGGCGACACCTATGTCGACGTGGCCTTCATCGGCACCAACGGCATCACCGTCGAGCGGGGCCTGACCACCCCCGACCCGGCGGAGGCGGCCGTCAAGCAGGCCATGCTGGCCGCCGCCCGGCGGGTGGTCGTGCTGGCCGACCACACCAAGGTGGGAGCGGTTCACTTCGCCAGGTTTGGAGGCCTGCGCGAGGTGGCTATCTTGATCACGGACTCCGGACTGGACGCCGACGTCGCCGCCCGGCTGGAGGCGGCCGGACCCACGGTGGTGCGCGCATGATCGTGACCCTCACCCCGAACCCGAGTGTCGACCGGACCATCGAGGTGGACGTCCTGCACCGGGGGGCCGTGCTCCGGGCCCGGGCCACCCGGGTCGACCCCGGAGGCAAGGGCGTCAACGTCTCCAGGGCCCTGGCCGCCAACGGCCGCCAGACCAGGGCGGTGCTGCCGGCCGGCGGCTGGGAGGGGGAGCAGCTGGCCGCCCTGCTGGCCCCGCTGGACGTCCCGGTGGTGGTCGTCCCGGTCGCCGGCTCGGTCAGGGCCAACGTCAGCGTGGTCGAGCCCGACGGCACCGTGACCAAGCTGAACGAGCCCGGCCCGCGGCTCAGCGGGGAGGAGATCGAGGCCATGACCGCGGCCACCGTCAAGGCCGCCGCCGACGCCGAGTGGCTGGCCTGCACCGGCAGCCTCCCCCCGGGGGCGCCGATCGACTTCTACGCCCAGGTGGTCGAGCGCCTGGGCTCGGCCCAGGTCAAGGTGGTGGTCGACTCCAGCGGGGCCCCGCTGGTAGCGGCCCTGGACGCCGGCCCGGACCTGATCAAGCCCAACCGGGAGGAGCTGGCCGAGGCCACCGGCCGGTCCATCACCACCCTCGGCGACGTGGTCGCGGCCGGCGAGGAGCTACGCACCCGCGGGGTCGGGGCCGTGCTGGCCAGCCTCGGCGCCGACGGGGCGGTGCTGGTCGACGCCACCGGGGCCACCTTCGGCTCGGCCACCGTCGACAAGCCGCGCAGCGCCGTCGGCGCCGGCGACTCCATGCTGGCCGGGTTCCTGGCCGGCGGCGGCAGCGGCCCCGCCGCCCTGGCCGAGGCCCTGGCCTGGGGGGCTGGCGCGGCCAGCCTGCCCGGCAGCCGCATGCCGACCCCCGACGACCTCGACCGCGACGCCGTCACCATCGCCGACCGCATCGACCCGGACCGCCCCCTCAAGGAACGGAGCTGACGCCCATGGCGGACCTCATCACCCCCGACCTGGTCGACCTCAACCTGACCCAGACCGAGCGCGGCGAGGCGACCCGGGCCCTGGCCGAGCGGCTCCAGGCGGCGGGCCGGGTCACCGACCTCGAGCAGTTCCTGGCCGACGTCCGCGCCCGCGAGGCCCAGATGCCGACCGGCATCGAGGGCGGCATCGGCATCCCGCACTGCCGCTCGGTGGCCGTCACCGAGCCGACCCTGGCCTTCGGCCGCAGCGCCCAGGGCATCGACTGGGGCGCCGCCGACGGCCCGGCCCACCTGATCTTCCTGATCGCCGCCCCCGAAGGCGGCGGTGCCGAGCACATGGGCATCCTGGCCAAGCTGGCCCGGAGGCTCATCCACCCCTCGTTCCGGGACTCGCTTCACCAGGCCCCGGACCCCGAGGCAGTTGTCAGCCTGGTGAAGAAGGAGGTGCTGGGGCAATGAAGATCGTCGCCGTGACGTCCTGCCCCACCGGGATCGCCCACACCTACATGGCGGCCGAGGCGCTGGAGCAGGCCGCCCAGGCCGCCGGGCACGAGATCAAGGTCGAGACCCAGGGCGCGGCCGGCGCCGAGGCGGTGGCCGACGCCGACATCGCCGGCGCCGACGCGGTGCTGTTCGCGGCCGACGTCGAGGTCCGCAACCGCGAGCGGTTCGCGGGCAAGCCGCTGGTCCAGACCTCGGTCAAGCGGGCCATCAACGACGCCCCCGCCCTGATCACTGAGGCCGAGGCCGCGGCCAGGACCGGCGGGGCCGGCGGCGTGATGGCCGGCGCGGCCGCCGAGGCCCAGGAATCGGTGGCCATGGAGACGGCGGCCCGGCCCGAGACCAAGGTCGACCAGGCGGCCGGCCTCGGCACCCGCCTGCGCCAGTGGCTGATGACCGGGGTCAGCTACATGATCCCGTTCGTGGCCGCCGGCGGGATCCTGATCGCCCTGGCCTTCCTGCTCGGCGGCCCCGAGGTGGCCAACAAGGTCAACGGCGGCACCTTCCAGGGCACCGAGTACCAGGCCGTCGAGGACATGTCCAAGCTGATCGTGCAGGCCGGCTACGCCGGGTTGCTGTTCAAGATCGGCGCCGTCGCCTTCTCCATGCTGGTCCCGATCCTGGCCGGCTTCATCGCCTACGCCATGGGCGACCGGCCGGCCCTGGTCGCCGGTATCGTCGCCGGCCTGATCTCGGTCGAGATCAGCGCCGGGTTCCTGGGCGGCCTGATCGGCGGCCTGCTGGCCGGCGCGGTGGTGATCGCCATCAAGCGGGTCAAGGTGCCGCGGGGCATGGCCGGGATCATGCCGGTGGTGGTCATCCCCCTTGTGTCGACCTTCGTCGTCGGCGCGCTGATGCTGGTGGTGATCGGCCAGCCGATCGCCGCCATCCAGAGCGGCCTGACCGACTGGCTGGAGGGCCTGTCGGGCAGCAACGCCATCCTGCTCGGCATCATCCTCGGCCTGATGATGGCCTTCGACATGGGCGGGCCGGTCAACAAGGTGGCCTACGCCTTCGGGCTGGCCGCCCTGGCCAGCGGCAACCTCAAGATCATGGCCGCGGTGATGGCCGCCGGCATGACCCCGCCGCTGGGCCTGGCCCTGGCCACCGTCCTCCGCAAGAACCTGTTCACCAAGGCCGAGCGGCAGGCCGGCGAGGCGGCCTGGCTGCTGGGGGCGTCGTTCATCACCGAGGGGGCGATCCCGTTCGCGGCCGGCGACCCGCTGCGGGTGATCCCGTCGCTGATGCTGGGCAGCGCCGTCACCGGCGCCCTGGTGATGGGCTTCGGCAACACCTCCCGGGCGCCGCACGGCGGCATCTGGGTGGTCGGCCTGATCGGCAAGCCGCTCCTGTACATCCTGGCCATCCTGATCGGCACCGCGGTCACCGCGGCGGCGGTGATCGTCCTCAAGACGGCCGGACGCAGGGAGGCCGCCGACATCGAGCCGGCCGCCTCGCGGCAGGCCACCGCCACCTGACCGGCCCGGCCCGAGCGACGGTGCCCTCCGGCGGCTTCAGCGCTCCGGAGGGCACCGTTCCGTGCTGGCCCCGCCGGTGCGGGCCGCGAGGTAGGAGCCGTTCAGCCGCGGCCCGGTGAGGGCCCCGACCCACTGGACGAAGGCCTTGGGGCGGCCCGGGTCGACCCGCAGCGAGGTCGTCATCGCCCGCACCGCCGGCCACCAGCGGCCGTTGCGGATGTAGCTGGTGCCAACGATGGCCAGCTGGCGGCCGTGCAGCTGGGGGTGGGCCTGGTAGAAGCGGCGGTGCTTGCGCAGCACCAGCCGGGCGCCGTCCAGCATCTGCGCGGCGTGGGCCGACTGGCGCGCCCCGCCGTGGCGGTGGCGGCGGTAGGTCACCTGAGGGGCGGCCTGGATGGAGCAGTGCTCGACCAGGCGGATCAGCAGGTCGTCCATCTCCCAGCCCTTGATCGTCTCGTCCCAGCCGCCGAGGGCGCGCAGGACCTCGACGGGGGCGAACAGGGTGTTGGCATCCTGGGCGAAGCCGTCATCGGGGGCCTGGCGGTAGGGGGTGGCTGGCGGGCCACGGTGGTCGCCCGGCGGGTCTCGACCACCAGACCGTGGGCGTCGACCACCTCGATCCCGGACAGGACCGCCACCGGCCCGGGCAGCGTCGACCGCTCGGCCGCGGCCAGGCTGACCTGGACCATGTCGGGGAGCAGCTCGTCGTCGTCGTCGGTGAAGGTGATCCAGGACCCGGCGGCCACCTTGAGGCCGAGGTTGCGGGCGGCCGAGACCCCCAGGGGGTGGCGGTTGCGGACGACCTCCAGCCGCGGATCCGGGGGCAGCTGGACCGGCTCGGTCGAGCCGTCGTCGACCACCACCACCTGGATGTCGGGGACGGTCTGGGCGAGGGCGCCGGCCACGGCCCGCCCCAGCAGCTCGGGCCGGTCGCGGGTCGGCACCACGATCGTGGCGCGAACAGAAAGGCGGTTGGCCGACATGTCAGACATGTCCCCACCAGCCGCCTCTCCTAACCCCGGCGAGCCCTCGCGATCATGGCGTCACCTCGACCGGCGCGCCGAGCTCGGCCGAGCGGTGCAGGGCCTCCAGAACAGTTGCCTGGGCGACCGCGTCGGCGCGGCCGAACGGCGGCTCCCCGCCGCCGGCGAGGGCGGCCGAGACGGTGTCGAGCTCGATGCGGTAGACGTCGTGCTCGGGGTCGGTGAGGCCGAGGGTGCCGTCGGGGTCGACGAGGACCAGCTCCCGGTCGCCGTCGCGGAACAGCTCCAGGTGGGAGGCGCGGCAGAGCCACGGGTCGGGGACGGTCAGGCGGCCGTCGGTGCCGACCAGCTCCAGCTCGTCGCGGCGGGTCAGGTCGAGGCCGACGTCGAACTGGGCGAGGACGTCGCCGGGCATCCGCAGGGTGGCGGCCAGGCGCAGGTCGACCCCGTCGGGGCCGTCGGCGACCTGGTCGGCGTACATCCGCTCGGGCTCGCCGGCGAACAGGCGGATGCCGCTGACGCAGTAGCAGCCGAGGTCGCCGAGCGCGCCGCCGCCGAGCTCGACCGAGCGGCGGATGTCGCCCGGGGCGACGCCGACGCTGAGGGCGGCCCGCGCGTACGCGAGCCGCCCGATGGCGCCGTCGGCGATCAGCCTGCGGGCCAGGGTGGTCTGGGGGTAGTGGCGCCACATCAGGCCCTCCACGCAGTGGCGGCCGGCCGCCTCGGCGGCGTCGAAGCAGCGGGCGGCGTCCTCGGGGCTGGTGGCGAGCGGCTTCTCGCACAGCACGTGCTTGCCCGCCGCCAGCGCCCTGACCGTCCACTCGGCGTGCAGCGACACCGGCAGGGGGACGTAGACGGCGTCGACCGCCTCGGAGGCCAGCAGCTCCTCGTAGGAGCCGAAGCTGGCCTTCAGCCCCAGCTCGCCGGCGAACGCCCGCCCCCGGCCGGCGTCCCGGCTGGCCACGGCCACGACCTCGGCGTGGGTGGCCGCCCGGGACGCCTCGATCAGCGTCCGGCCGATGTTGGCCGTCGACAGCACGCCCCAGCGGAGCTTGGCCACGTGCCGCTCAGCCCAGCCGGGCGGCGGCCGCCCGCAGGGTCTCGGCCGCGGAGCGCAGCCCCTCCATCTGGTCCAGCTCCTGGTCCTCGTGCTCGATGTTGACCGCCATGTCGGGGTCGATCTTCTCCAGGGCCCGCAGGAACTCGGTCCAGAAGGCGACGTCGTGGCCGCGGCCCACGGCCACGAAGTCCCAGGAGGAGCGCTCGGGCCAGCGGCTCAGGGTGTAGGAGCCGCCCAGGGAGAGGGCGTCGGGGGCGTCGGGGGCGACCCGCCCGAAGCGGTCGTCGAGCACGCCGTTGAGCTTGGCCGCCTCGTTGATGCGGGTGTCCTTGGCGGCCGCGTTGTAGACCAGGTCGCCGAGGTGCCGGGTGGCCAGGACCGGGTCGATGCCCTGCCAGAACAGGTGGCTGGGGTCCATCTCGGCGCCGACGTGGGTGGCGTTGATCTCGGTGGCCAGGCGCTCCATGGTGGCCGGGTTGTAGACTAGGTTGTGAGGGTGCATCTCGATGCACACCTTGACGTCGGCGTCGGCCGCCCGTGCCTGGATGTCCTTCCAGAAGGGGATCCCGACCTCGTTCCACTGGTAGTCGCGGGCGTCCAGGAAGACGCTGTGCCAGGGCTCGACCGTCCAGGACGGGTAGCGGCCGCCCGGGTCGGAGCCCGGCAGCCCGGACATGGTCACGACCCGCTTGACCCCCAGCAGCGCCGCCAGCTCGATCGAGTCGCGCACGTCCTTGGCGTGCAGGGGCCCGACCTCGGGGTTGGGGTCGAGCGGGTTGCCGTTGCAGTTGAGCGCGGTCAGGGTCACGCCGGCCGCCTCGAACACCCCCAGGTACTCGTCGCGGGCGGCCTGGCTGGTCCGGATGTCGTCGACCGGCAGGTGGACGGGCGGCAGGAACCCGCCCGAGTTGATCTCCGCGCTGTCCAGGCCGAGCTGGCGCAGGCTGGCCACGGCCTCGGCGACCGGCTGGTCGTGCAGGCAGGCGGTGTAGGCGCCGAGCTTCATGATTCTCCGTCCTCTCCGTCAGTCGACGACCACTTCGGCGCCGCCGGCCTTGGCCGAGGCGGCGACCGCGTCCAGCAGCCGCAGGTTGTGCAGCCCCTCCTCGAACGAGGCCAGCCGCGGCAGCCCCTCCACCCCGGCGACCTGCTCCAGGAAGGCCCGGGCCTGGAAGGTGAACAGGTCGTTCTGGCCGTAGCCGACGCCGGGGAAGTCCATGGGCAGGCCCCTGGTCAGGTACGGGTGGGCCGGCCCGACCAGCACCTGCCGGTAGCCCTGGGTGGGGCCGGCCGGGGTCGCGTCGACCAGGCCGAACTCGCCCGCCCGGGCCAGGTCGAAGGTGGCCGCGCCCGAGGAGGTGAAGACCTCGAAGCCGAGGGAGTTGGGCAGGCCGTAGGCGACCCGGGAGGCCGAGAAGGTGCCGGCGGCGCCGGAGGCGAAGCTGGCCGTGAAGGTGGCCACGTCCTCGTTCTCGACCGGCTCGGTGACGTCGCTGAGCTCGGCCGCGGCGTGGCCGACGGCCGCGCCCAGGGGCAGGGCGCGCTCGCCGATGACCGTCGGCAGGGCCGCCCCCCGGACCGACCGGATGGGGCCGCAGACGAACTCGGCCAGGTCGATCAGGTGGCTGCCGATGTCGGACAGGGCCCCCGATCCCGGGCCGCCCTTGTAGCGCCAGCTCATGGGGGCCCGCGGGTCGACGCCGTAGTCGCACCAGTAGTGGCCGTTGAAGTGCAGGGGCCGGCCGAGAGGGCCGGAGTTGATCTGGTCCCGGATGGCGTTGACGGCGGGGGAGCGGCGGAACACGAAGCCGATGCCGGTCTCCCGGTCCGACGCCTTGGCCGCCGCCACCATGGCCTCGGCGTCCTCGACGCTGGGGGCCATCGGCTTCTCGCAGAGGACGTGCTTGCCCGCGGCCAGCAGGCCCTCGACGATCGGGCGGTGGAGCGGATTGGCCACGACCACGCTGACCACGTCGACGTCGTCGGCGGCGGCCACCGCCTCCCAGCCGTCCTCGGCCCGCTCGAAGCCGAAGCGGCGGGCGGTGTCGGTGGCGAAGGTGGGGTTGACGTCGGCGATCGCGACCAGCCGGACCTCGGGCAGGCCCTCGTCGTAGACGGTCGTCGCCGACCGGTAGCCGGCGGCGTGGGCCCGGCCGGCCATGCCGGCGCCGATCACGGCCACGCCGATAGGGGAATCTGCCACCTTCCGCTCCCTTCTCCGAGGTTTGAAGCGCTTGATTTGAAGCGCTTCAAACCGTACTATGCGAGACATCGATGGACATGTCAAGAGGTTCGCGCCGTCCTCGGCTGGAGGACGTGGCCGCCCGGGTCGGGATGTCGCCGGCCTCGGTGTCGATGGTGCTGAGCAACGCCCCCGGCCCCAGCGCGGCCACCCGCGAGCGGGTCCTGGAGGCGGCCGCCGAGCTCGGCTACCGGCCCGACCGCACGGCCAGCCTGCTCGCCCGGCGGCGGACCCGCCTGATGGGGGTGCAGATGGTGGCGGGCAGCGCCTTCCACGCCGAGCTGGTCGAGGACCTCTACGAGGCGGCCGAGCGGCGGGGCTACGACGTGGTCCTGAGCGCGGTGACCCGCACCCGGGACGAGCGCCGGGCCAGCGAGACCCTGGTCGACTTCCGCTGCGAGGCCCTGGTCCTGCTGGGCCCGGTCGCCCCGGCCGCCCAGCTGGCCGCCCTGGGCCGGCAGCTGCCGGTGGTGGTGATCGGGCGCCGGGTCGCCGGCGGCGGCGTCGACGTGGTCCGCTCGGCCGACGCCGAGGGGGTCGGCCAGGCCGTCGGCCACCTGGCCGGGCTGGGGCACCGCTCGATCGCGTATGTCGATGGGGGCAGGGGGACGATCGCCGCCGACCGCCGCCGCGGCTACCGGACGGCCATGCGCCGCCACGGCCTGGCCGAGCACGTCCGGGTCCTGCCCGGCGACCACACCGAGGCGGCCGGCGCCCGCGCCGCCCGGACGCTCCTGGACGAGGGGGGTGGGCTCCCCACCGCGGTGGTGGCCTACAACGACCACTGCGCCCTGGGGTTGCTGGACGCCTTCAGCCGGGCCGGGGTGGCGGTCCCCGGCGGGATCTCGGTGGTGGGCTACGACGACAGCAGCCTCTCCCGGCTGGCCCATGTCGACCTCACCACCGTCAGCCAGGACGCCCGTCGCCAGGCCGAGCACGCCGTGGCCGCGGCCGTGGAGCACCTCGAGGACGGCCACCGCGACGGGCACCGCGAGATCGTGCTCGCCCCGCACCTGGTCGTGCGGGGCACCACCGGCCCTCCGCCGGAGCGGGCGCCGTGAGCGAGCGCGACCGGTTCACCCCCGAGGAGTGGCGCACGCTCCAGTTCGCGCCCTTCTGGATGTTCAGCGCCGTGGTCGGCACCTACGACCGCTTCGACCCCCGCGACTTCCAGGTGTTCGGCCGCTGCCTGGAGGCGGCCACCCTGACCGAGGGCCGGCTCCAGCGCGAGCTGCTGGACTCGGTGCTGGCCGACCGGGAGCGGCTGGCCGAGCAGTTCCGCGCCGACCCGCGCTCCATCGGCGTCGGCCTGTTCCAGGTGGACCAGGCCCTGCGCCGGGCCGACGACGACGAGGCGGCCCGGTTCAAGGAGATGCTGGTGCTGGAGATCGGCGAGGGCGTGGCCAGGGCCAGGGGCCGCTACGGGACCGAGATGAGCGAGGACGACGCCAACAGCGTCACCCTGGCCGCCCAGCTGCTGGCCATCGACCGCTACCCGGTCGACGACTGACCGAAGTCGCCCTCGGGGTCGCGCCAGACCGAGTGGACGTGGTTGGCCCCGTCCTGGACGTTGTCGTACTCGATCAGCAGCCTGGGGCCCTGGAGGCGGTAGTAGTGGGGCTGGCCGGGCTCGCCGCTTCCCGCCCAGCCGAAGTGGACCGCCTCCAGCCGATCGCCGGCCACCCGCTCGCGCTCCAGCGCGGCCAGCGGGCCGGGGAGTCGGCCCAGGTACTGGTCGAGCAGCCCACCCAGCAGCGCCCGCTGCTGGGGCAGCAGGCCCGCCCCGGCCAGCCCCTCGGGCGGCCCGGCCCGGACCGTCGGCCGGTTCCGCTGGAGGATGTCCCCGGGCGCCTCGCTCGACAGCATGGCCGTGGCCAGCTGGTCCGGGGCCAGGGCGTCGAGCAGCTCGCGGGCCAGGTCCTCCTCGGCGGCCAGGGGCCGCAGCACCCCCGGCCCGACCAGCCGGGTCAGGCCAGGGTTGGCCCCCAGGAACAGCGGGCTGGCCGAGACCTGGCCGCCGGCCCCGACGGTGTAGTTCAGGGCCACGTGGTGGCCGCCGACCCGCCAGCCCCAGGCGCCGGCCCCGGGCTCGCCGAACACGCTGACGAAGTACAGCTGGGGGTCGCGGCCCCGGTGGGGAACGGTCCGGCCGTCGTAGCCCCGCCGCCAGCCCTCCCTGGCGTCGAGCACGTTCTCCAGCCCCATGACGGTGGCCGCGGTGGCGTAGCCACCCTCGCTGAGCCCGCTGGCCGCCAGCCGGTGGGCCAGGCGCTGGGACACCGGGCCCATCTCGGCCAGGGGCAGGCCCCCCCGCTCGGTGGGGGTGTAGTACCAGCGGGTCCGCTCCTCGTCGGCCGGGAACGGGTAGTTGGCCTTGGCCCGCTCGGCCGGGTCCAGGGAGGCCAGCCAGTCGGCCGCCGCCGTGGCCATGGCCTCGCGCACCGGGGCCAGGCGGTCGGTGCCGGCCGGCGCCGGGGCCGCCTCAGCCATACAGCGCCGGCCGCTCGACCAGCTCCACGGCCACCCGCCCGCCCTTGGTCTGGGACTCGACGGCGGCCTCGGCCACGGCCGTGGTGGCATAGCCGTCCCAGGCGCTGGGCCCGACCACCTGGCCGTCGAGCACGCCCGCGACCCACTCCTGGAGCTCGCGCTGGTAGGCGTCCCCGAACCGCTCCCGGTAGTCGGGCGGGATCGGGCCGTGGTGCCCGCCCTCGGCGCGGACCTGCACCCCCGGGTGCTCGCCCAGGGCGACCGTGCCCGACTCGCCGACCA
>Ga0307415_100000496_pt1 | contig 17052 bp, 13 predicted proteins | sample DK1Cmetagenome_FD_204524 | JGI IMG/M metagenome (GOLD analysis project Ga0307415, IMG submission 204524) | Maize rhizosphere microbial communities from greenhouse at UC Davis, California, United States - DK15-C-2 | ecosystem: Host-associated > Plants > Roots > Rhizosphere > Soil | place: USA...
CGGTGACGCGACGCTCGCCCCCGAGTCGGTCACGGGCGGTGACGACACCGTCGGCGCCCTGCAGGACGCCGTCTCCGATCCCGTCGCGCCGATCGAGCCGGCCGCCGACGACGGCCCGTCGCGCGCCCGCGCGTCGATGGACCTGGTCCGGGCGGCCGCCGCCGCACAGGGCGAGCTCACCGGCGCCGGCGTCGACGTCGCGCTGATCGACTCCGGCGTGCTCGGCGTCTCTGCGCTCGACGGGCCCGGCAAGCTCGTTCGCGGCCCCGACTTCTCCGAGGACGCCTACGACCCCGACCTGCGCGGCCTCGACGCGTTCGGCCACGGCTCTCACATGGCCGGCGTGATCGCGGGCAACGACGCCGACACGGGCTACCAGGGCATCGCCCCGGGCGCGCGGCTCGTGAGCGTCAAAGTCGCCGGCGCGGACGGCATCACGAGCCTCGTCCGCGTTCTGATGGCGCTCGACTGGGTGCGCCGCAACCGCGACTCCGGCGGCCTGCGCATCCGCGTGCTCAACCTCTCCTTCGGCGTCGACGCGCGCCGCTCGTACGTGCGCGAGCCGCTGGCCTACGCCGCCGAGCAGCTGTGGAGCCGCGGCATCACGGTCGTCGCCGCGGCCGGCAACAAGGCCGACGGCACCCGCAGCCTCGACCTCCCGGCGGCCGACCCGTTCCTGCTCGCCGTCGGTGCGACCGACATGCAGCACACCGCCGACCCGGCCGACGACACCGTTGCCGAGTTCTCCTCGCGCGACGCCGTTCGCCCGCCCGACGTCGTCGCCCCCGGCACCGGGGTGATCTCGCTGCGCGTTCCCGGCTCGACGCTCGACGAGGAGTTCCCGGCCGCCCGCATCGGCGAAGGCTTCTTCCGCGGAAGTGGGACGTCGCAGGCCACGGCGGTGGTCTCCGGCGTCGTCGCCCGGCTGCTCGAGGCGCGGCCCGAGCTGACGCCCGACCAGGTCAAGGCGCTGCTCGAGGCGGGCGCCGCCGATCTGCCCGAGGATGTCGCGGCCGACGGCGCCGGATGCGTGGAACTCGAGCGCACGCTCGCCCTTCCGACGCCCGAGGCCGCGGCGCAGCCGTTCGAGCCCGCGGTGCTCGACCTGGGCGCGCTGTGGGCGGACCTCACGGACGAGGCGACGGGGCAGGCTCCCGCGGTGGGAACCGGGGAGAACGGATGGACCGGGCGGCGCTGGTCGGGCCGCAGCTGGTCGGGGAGGAGCTGGTCGGGCCGCAGCTGGTCCGGACGCAGCTGGTCAGGGAGCGACTGGAGTGGGGAGAATGGAAGCTGAGGGAACCGTCCGGCTGCGCGCGGCAGCGATCTGGCTGCTCGTGGCGCTGATCGCCGCCGCGACCGCGGCGCTCTACCTGGCGGTCGTGCGCGACCTGCCGGCCTACACGGACGGCTTCCGCGTGCCGTGGTGGGCGCTGGCGGCGGGCTTCGCGGCGACGGAGGTGTTCGTGATCCACGCGCACTTCCGCGGCAGCGCGCACACGCTGTCGCTGTCAGAGCTGCCGCTCGTCGTCGGCCTGCTGCTCGCGGCGCCGCAGGAGCTCGTGCTCGCCCAGATCGCCGGCCCGATCCTCGTGCTGCTGTTCGTGCGCGGCAGCGCGCCGGTCAAGGTCGCGTTCAACGTCGCCCAGTTCGCGCTGACGGCGACGCTGACGGTCGTCGTCCTGCACGCGCTGATGCCCGCGCCCGCCGAGATCGGCCCGGGCGTCTGGACGGCGGCGTTCGCAGCGGTCGGCGCCGCGTCGCTCGTCGCCGCCGGCCTGGTGCTGACCGTGATCGCGCTGGCGGAGGGCGTGCTGCCGTCGATCGACGTCCTCCAGATGTTCGGCGCCGACCTGGTCGTCTCGCTGACCAACACGAGCATCGGCCTCGCGGGCGCGACGCTGATCGCCGAGGACTGGTCGGCCGGCTGGCTGATCATCCCGCCCGCGGCGGTGCTGATCCTCGCCTACCGCGCGTATCTGTCGGAGCACACCAAGCACCAGTCGCTCGAGTTCCTCTACGGCGTCGCGCGCTCGCTCAGCCGCGTGCCCGACGTCGAGACGGCGCTCGTCGACCTGCTGCAGCGCACGCGTGAGTCGTTCCGCGTCCGCACCGCGGAGATCGTCCTGTTCGGCGCCGGCGGCGACCTGCCGCTGCGCACGGCGCTCGACGTCGGTGGCGCGACGCAGACGATGCAGCCCGTCGGTCACGAGCTGGCGACGGCGCTGCGCGCGTGCCTGCGCGAGGAGCGCGCCGTCGTGGTGAACCGCGACACGGCGCCGGCGGCGCTCGCCGAGTACCTGGCCGAGCAGCGCATCTCGGAGGCCGCGATCGCTCCCGTGCCGGGCGAGACGCGGCTGGTCGGGGTGATGGTCCTCGGCGACCGCCTCGGCGCCGCGAACGACTTCAGCAGCTCCGACCTGCGGCTGTTCGAGACGCTTGCCGGCCACGCCGGCATGTCGCTGGAGTTCGACCGGCTCGAGCAGGCCATCCGGCGCATGCGCGAGCTGCAGGGCGCGCTCGAGCGCCAGGCCTACTGCGACCCGCTGACCGACCTCGCCAACCGCGCGCTGTTCATGCGCCGGGTCCACGAGTCGCTGGCCCGCCCGCGCGGCACCAGCACGGTGCTCTTCCTCGACCTCGACGACTTCAAGCGCATCAACGACCACGCCGGTCACGCCGCCGGCGACGCGGTGCTGATCGCCGCCGCCGAGCGCATCCGCCGCTGCGTGCGCCCGTCCCACCTCGCCGCACGGCTCGGCGGCGACGAGTTCGCGGTGCTGCTCGAGGACGCCGACGAGCGCCACGGCGAGGACGCCGCGCACCGGATCGTCGCGCTGCTCTCCGAGGCCGTGCCGATCGCCGGCCAGCCGTGCTGGGTGCGCGCGTCGATCGGGATCGCGTCGGCCGGCGCCGGCTCCGGCGTCGACGCGGACGACCTGATGCGCCACGCCGACGTCGCGATGTACCGGGCGAAGGAGGCCGGTAAGGGCCAGGTGCGCGTGTTCACCACGGCGATGCACCCGAACGCGCCGACCAAGGCGCCGTCGCGTGACGAGATCCTCGCCGCGGTCGATGCCGGCGAGTTCGTCGCCCACTACCAGCCGATCGTCGCGGTCGGCTCGGGCGCGGTCGTCGCCGGCGAGGCGCTCGTGCGCTGGAACCACCCCCGCCACGGCCTCCTGGCGCCGTCCGCGTTCGTTCCCGCCGCCGAGGCGACGGGCACGATCCCCGCCATCGACCGCGTGGTGCTCGAGCAGGCCTGCCGCGAGGCCTCGGACTGGTGCGAGGACGACGGCTACGCGCCCGACGCGGCCGTGCACGTGAACGTGAGCGGCGAGGGGCTGCGGACGAACGAGCTCGTCCGCGTCGTCGAGGACGTGCTCGAGCGGACCGGGCTGGCGCCACGCCGGCTCGTGCTCGAGCTGACCGAGAGCGTGCTCATCGCCGAGATGCCGACCGCTCGGCCGGTGTTGACCGAGCTGCGCGCGCTCGGGGTGCGGATCGCGCTGGACGACTTCGGCACCGGATATTCGTCGTTGGCCTGTCTGCGCTCGCTGCCGGTCGACATCCTCAAGGTCGCCAAGCCGTTCGTCGACGGCGCGGGCCGCACGCCGCACGACCACGCGCTCCTGGCGATGATCATCGAGCTGGGCTCGCTGTTCGGCGTCGGCGTCGTCGCCGAGGGGATCGAGCGCGAGGACCAGCTCGACGCGCTCGCCGAGCTCGGCTGCGAGATGGGCCAGGGCTTCTATCTCGGCCGCCCGCTGTCAAGCGAGACGCGTCGCTTCGCGTTGCGCGATCCACTTGCCGTCGCGGCGTAGTGCCGTCCGACCCGCGGTCTAGCATGCGAACATGTGTTCTGCTGATTCGACGGATCGGCTCGCGGACGAGATCACCGAGCTGGCCTCTCATATTCATGCGGCGACGTGTCGCTGGTTGGGCTTGGTGGCCGAGTTCGATCGCCGCGGCGGCTGGTTCGAGTGGGGTTGTCGCAGTTGCGCGCAGTGGGTGTCGTGGCGCTGCGGGATTCGGCCCGTGGCCGCTCGTGAGCACGTGCGCGTAGCGCGTCGCCTCGAGGAGCTTCCCTCGATCCGGGCGGCGTTCGCCGACGGCCAGCTCAGCTACTCGCAGGTACGTGCGCTCACGCGCGTGGAGAAGGTAGAAAAGGAAGAGGAACTGCTGTCGCTCGCGCGCCACGCGACGGCCGCGCAGCTCGAGCGGCTCGTGCGCGCCTACCGCGGCGTCGTGGCGCGCGCGCGTGTCGCCGAGCGCGGCGGTCCCGAGCGGTTTGTGACGTGGTCGCATGACGATGACGGTTCGCTGCTGCTGCGCGCACGGTTGCCGGCGGAGGAGGGCGCGGTCTTGGTGGCTGCGCTGGAGGCGGGGGTCGACGGGCTCGTCGCGGCGCACGACGCTTCCGCGGAAGCTCCGCGTAGCGCTTCCGCGGAAGCTCCGGCGCGCGACGAGGCCGCTTCCGCGGAGGCGCCGGTCCGCGAACACGCTTCCGCGGAAGCGCTGCCGCGCGAGGACGAGGACGCTTCCGCGGAAGCGCCTTGCATTGCCGAGCTACGGGCGGACGCGCTGGTGCTGATGGCCGACACGCTGCTCGCGGAGGAGCCTGCCGCGCGTGGCGGCGAGCGCCACCAGGTGCTCGTCCATGTCGAGCCGGCGGCGCTGCGCGACGGCGCCGTCGACGGCCGCTGCGAGCTGGCAGACGGGGCGCCGCTGGCGGCCGAGACGGCGCGGCGAATCAGCTGCGACGCCGCGATCGTGCCCTTGTTCGAGCGCGCCGGGCGGCCCGTCAGCGTCGGGCGCAAGACCCGCAGCGTCCCGCCGGCGTTGCGGCGCGCGCTAGCCAGCCGCGACCGCGGCTGCCGCTTCCCCGGCTGCACCAACCACCGGACGCTCGACGCGCATCACATCGAGCACTGGGCAACCGGCGGCGCGACCAGCCTGGACAACCTCGTCCAGCTCTGCCGCCACCACCACCGGCTCGTGCACGAGGGCGGCTACAGCGTCACCAAGCAGGGAGCCCGGTTGGTGTTTCGCCGCCCGGACGGCCGCACGCTCCCGACGATTCCGCGGAAACCGCGCGTCCGCGGCGCGACGCTGCAGCAATTCAACCGCCGCCACGGCCACTCGATCGAACCCGACGCCTGCGTCAGCCAGTGGGACGGCCAACGCATGGACCTCGCCCTCAACGTCGACGCGCTGCTCGCCTTCGCACCACCAGAAGCCCCGGGGATCTAACGCACACGCACGAACGTCAACCCGTCGGAGCCGATCGTCATCGCCATGTCGACGCGATCGTCGTCGTGGATGCGGCGGTTCAAGGCATCGATGACGCGGGTGCTCTCGGTGTCGGGAGAGACGATCCGGCCGCCTTGGAGCATGTTGTCGAGCAGCACCAGCCCACCTGGACGCATGCGCGCGAGGACCAGCTCGTAGTAATCCGGATAGCCCGTCTTGTCGGCGTCGATGAACGCGAAGTCGAACGCCGGCGTGGTCGGGATCGCCTCGAGCGACTCCCGCGCCGGCCCGGTGCGGATCTCGACGCGATCGCCCACTCCCGCGTCGTCGATGTTGCGCCGCGCGATCGCGGCGAACTCCTCGCTGAGCTCGAGGCACGTCAGGCGCCCGCCGTCGGCGAGCCCGCGAGCGATGCAGATCGCGCTGTAGCCGGTGAACGTCCCGACTTCGAGCGCGTTGCTCGCGCCGATCAGGCGTACGAGGAGCTCCATCAGTGCGCCCTGGTCGGCCGCGATCTGCATCTCGGCGTCCGGCCTTTCGGCCGTCTCGGCCCGCACGCGATCGAGCACCGGGTCGGTCCGCGCGCCGTACCGGTGCAGGTAGTCCAGGAGCTCCGCGGTCGGCTCGAGTCCACCACGCGCCATCGTGGGCGCATGCTAACCGTCGCTGCCCGAATCGACGCTGGCGGCCAGCCTCAGACGAACTGATCCGCCACGGCGAGCCCGAGCCGCTTGACCGCGAGGCGCGTGCGCCACCCGAGCGCCTCGAGCGCATAGGTGCCGCTGTCGAGCATCGTCGCGAGCTGCTCGTCGTACGGGATCGTCACCGCGCGATGGAGGTGCTCGGCGCGGAATCGATTCTCCACCGCGATGACGGCGGCCGACTCGAGTCGCGACTTGTTGATCACCACCGTGGTGTGCTCGTGCTGCACGTACGAGAGCGCCTCGAGCACGACGCTCGACGTGACCCACTCCGGTGTCGTGACGAGCACCAGCTGGTCGGCGCGCCCGATGGCGAACCGGGCAAGCGGGCCAGCGACGCCGGTGCCGAGATCGAGCAGCACGACCTCGTAGAACATCGCCAGGAAGGCCACGAGCTCGCCATAGCGCTCGGGTCCGAGGGTGGCGGTGAGCTCGGCATCGTCCGGGGCGCTGAGCACGTGCAGCCCGGTCGGAAGGCGCGAGACGTACGGCGTGAGCTCGGCGGCGGTATTGATCCTGTCGAGATCCGCCAGCAGGTCCGCAAGCGAGCGCTTGGACCGCCGGTGATCGGGCGCGAGCCGTGCGAGCGTGCCGAAGTCCGGATTGGCATCGATAGCAATCGCCCGCACGTTCAGATGACCGGCGAGCAGGTTGCCGGCCAGGAACGTGCTCGTCGTCTTGCCGACGCCTCCCTTCGGGCTGACGAGCGCGACCGTGTTCGGCCGCGTCACCGGCGGCCGAGCGCGGATGCGCCGCTCGAGCATGGCCTCCTCGTGCTCATGCTGCGAGACGAGCAAGCGCTGCAGCCGCCGGCGCAGCTTCCCGGCGGCGGTCGGCTTACCGTCGATCAGGACGTCGGGGTGGACGCTGCGCCGCTCCAGGCCGCCCGGAGGTGCGCCGTTCATCGCACGACGAGCCGCGTGCCGGACAGCAGCAGATCAGGGTCGCCGGTGCCGATGCGGCCGCTGTTGAGCTCCCAGAGCCGGTTGACCTCGCGCGCGATCCGGGCGGCCGACGCGTCGTTCCCCAGAAGGTCCTTGGCGATCGACCAGAGCGACTCGTTCCGCTGGACTACGTGCACGCGCTCGACCCGGCGCGCTCGTCCCTCGTGCCGCTCGGTCGCCGCGGCGGCGGGCTCGACCTCTGGCGCGGCAGTCGCGGGGGGAGCGCTCGCGTACGCGACCGGCTGCGGCTGTGGAGCGGGAATCGCCGGCACCGCGGGAGCACCGACCGGGTGGCTTGGCGTCTGCCGGTCTTGCTTGCCGTCTCGCGCGAGCTCGCGACGTGGCTCCAAGCCGCTCTTGTGGCGCTCGGGCGCGGGCGGGACCACGGGCGTGTCGGCCGCCGGCGCGCTCGAGACCACTTCCGGGGGTGATGCGCCGGCGTCAGGCACTGACGGCGGAGCGTCGGCCGCAGGCGGTGTCGCTGCCGGGGTCGGGGTCGGGGTCGGGTCGGCAGCCTCCGGCTCTTGCTCCTGCGGTTGATCCGGGACCTCGTCGCGATCGCCGGGATCAACGATCGGTAGAACCTCGTCTGTCGCCGGCTCCTGCTCGACGGGTCCGGCCTCGTCGTCCGGGTCCGTCGGAGCCGGGGCCGCGGTTACCGGCACTTCGACGACCGGGTCATCCGCCCCGCCGGGGTCGAACACCGGGTCGCTTGGAGAGCCGGTGGCGGCCACCTGGTCGGGCACTATCGCCTCCGCCTCTTCCTGATCCGGCTCGGTAGCGAGCGCCGCCGTTGGCGAGGCCGACCAGACAGCGACAACCCCTGCAGCGAGCAACGCCTTCGTGCGGCGACTGACGAACGCATCCTGTGGTGGGGTGCCGGAGAGACGGTCACGACGGCACACGGGACACTCGGGGTGGAACGCAAGTCCCCCGTGGTCGCCGGGCTGGAGCAGGTGCACGGTCAGCGAAGCCATCGCTCCTCGCTTCGTGGTGGGGTTGAGCTCGTCATGGGTCAGTTGAGCGGGTCCGTCACGCAGCGGAATGCCTTGCCGCCTGCGCCGGTGTTGGGAGTGAGGGCGAAGCTGCCGACCTGGTCCGTTATGTAAAGCACGTCGAGCCTCGTCGGGTCCGACTGAGATGGATAGACGTTCGACGTGAGTTCGCCACCCGGCGCGAGCGTCACCGCTGTCAGCGCCGCTTGGAGCTCGCCATGTGTTGGCAGCCGTCGTCCGGGCCCAGTCGGCGTGCCTACGCGAAGGCAGTCCAGAACGGCGCTCCCGTAAGCCGTAACTGGCCGCGGATCCCTCTCCACGCACACGTCGGCGATCGGAAATGTGTCGCTCGGGCAGCGAACCTTTAGCTCCGCGGCCGTCACGCCGCCGAGCCGGTCGGCGTTTCGCGCCCGACGCACGTTCAAGCGCGACTCGAGAACCTCTTTCCCGGTGAGCGAATTCAGCTTGATCTTCTTGGCGGGTATGGACCGGTTCTTGATATTCCTGCCGCTGATCGTGAACGCCGCGTAGGAGGACCCGCCTAGCGCGATGAATACCGCGAGCGTCGACATGACGTTCGCGTAGGTCAGGCGCCGGCGCAGCTTCGTGTGCACGCGATCTCCCTTGCTCTCGATCTCGCTGTCATGACCCTCGCGGGCGCCCCGAGTTTCGCGGCTGTCGCGGATCCCGTGTCGCGGCATCACAGGCCCCGAACCCGAACGGTGCGCACTCGCGATCGTCCGCCGCTGAACGGGTAGCCCGCCTCTACCGGCAGTCGCGCGCGGAAGCGGAAATGCTGCACGCCGCGAGTCCGCTTGAACTGGTAGCGGACTGACCACCGCCCCGCGGCGTCGGTGCGGGCGGTGCGGAATGTCTGCCAGCGATCAGACAGCCGTGCCTGGAGTTCCACCAGCTTGCCGCCCGGCGGTGCCGGCCGTGTTCGCAACCGACCGTGGAAGCTGACCGACTGTCCGTTCAGCACGCGCCGGCGGCTCACGTTCAGCGAGGTCAGAGCAGGAACCTTCATTCCGATCGCCCGCTCCGCTGGGAGCACGAGCGGCGATCCGGCGTACGCGAATCGAAGCGTACGGCTCGTACTGCCGACGGCCGTGTAGCTGAAGCGGCCTTCGCGGTCTGTCTGCAGCACGGCGACGAGTTGTTCCGGGGCCACGGCCGAGGACGAGAAGACCCGAACCTCGGCGCCGGGAATACCTCGATCGTCCTGGTTGACGAGTCGTCCGACAACACGTGCATGCCCGCCGGACCTGACGCGTGCCGCCGGCTCGACAACGGTCTCACGACGTCGAACGATGACGCGTCGAGCATGCCTGCGGAGAGTCCTGCGGACGGTTCGGACGCGCTCGAACCCCGCTTCCATGCTCGAGACGATCCGCAGCGGCAGGTTGAGAGCCATCGGCTGGCCGTCGACTCGAAGCTCCGTCGACGCCTCGTTCTTCGCCCGGTCGAACGCGCGCGCTCGCAGCTGATAGCCGCCGGCCGGCAGCGCGGCGTCGTCGATCCTCGCTACGAGGCGTTCGCCGACCTTCTCCGTCGGAAGGCTCTGCCACATGCCGGAGCCGCTCGCGCTGATCTCGATCGCGCCGCCGGCCAGCCCGGAGACCTCGTCGGTCACGTGCACCGTGATCAGCGTCGGATCAGCGGCGGAGGTTGGCTCGAACGCGACCTGCGGCGGCTCGGGGTCGTAGCGGAGCGCGACCGGAACCGAGGCGGTCTGCTCGTTCTCGTTGCCCGCGGCGTCACGGCGCCATACCGAGAGCGTCCACTCGCCCGCCGCCGGAACCTGCAGCCCGACGCGCGTAATGTCGGCGCCGGCCTGCTCCGCTCGGTTGCAGGATCCCGTGTTGACGGGGCACAGCTTGTAGCTGGCGGCGGCGATCGGTGCCCGGTCCGCCTCGGCCGGATTTGCCCACGACACCGCGAAGTCGTTGCGGTTGCGCCAGTCTTCGCCGCCCTCGGCTGCCACATCGACGCGGGCGGGAGGCGTGTTGTCAACCCGCGCGGTGATCGCCGCCGAGTCCCGGACGTTGCCGGCGGTGTCTTGGGCCTGGACGGTAAGCGCCTGCGTTCCTTCGACGAGGTTTTTGGTATCCACGCCGATCTGCCCTGGCCCGTTCGGGCAGGGAATCCGATCGGCAAAGATCTCGTTGGGCACGGCGAACGAACACGGCCGCTGATCCGATCCGCCGGTCCGTCCGCCCACATTCGCATAGGCAAGACGAACACCCACGTTGTCGCTGGCGTCGTAGTTAAGCGGCTGTATTCCGCCCACCCACTCACCGCGGGCAAGCGGCGTGTCGCCGAAGATCATCGCGGCGGGAGGAGTCACATCCTCGATCCGCGCCTCCGCCTCGTACGTGCTCAGGTAGTTCACGCCACGCGACGAGCACTCCTTATGGTCGTCGTCGCCGAGGCAGATCACCCGCTGAACGATCCGTGTCGCGCCAGGGATGCGGTACTCACGAGCGCCGTAGCCGGCGACCTGGCGAGTCTCGGGCCAGTAGTCTCCGGGACTCGGGCCACCGTCGGCGAGGCGCTGGGGACCGTCGCTCCGGATGGGCCTGCGAGCGGGACGCCGGTTCGAGCAGTTGCGGTTGGCGCGGAAGTTCCTAATCGGGAATCGCACCTGGCTGTCGCTGGGATCCTCGGCCCAGAGCTGGACCGCATAGCGGCAGTCCGCCCGGCGGAACTTGCCGCCCCAACGGAAGCTCGTGAACTGCGTACCAGGCGGCGCGGTCATCAGGACACCGGCCACTGCTCCGCGAGGCACCTTGCCCCTGGATACCACGTTCTGCGTGATGAGCGCCCGCAACCCGCTGCCGACGGGATTGCAGGCGCGCCTCACCTTCATCCGACCCTTTAGGAAGGTGTCGAACGCGCGCGTATTGAAGTTCAACTTGTCCGAACGGCAGTTCCCTACCGTGTACTCCCCCGCGACAGCAGCGTCAGCCGCCAAAGCCACGACGAGCGCCGTGATGGCTCCTCCGGCAAGGCAGCGGCGGATGGGACCCCAGCTACGCATCTACTGCCTCCCTTCGGGCGATCATGGTCCGTCGAACTCCCCTGCGCCGCCAGCGGGCGCCGGTGCGGGCTTGCGTGGGGTTGACGTGCGTGGCGCGGTGCCGGCGGACGCGGCTTGCCCGAGTGGCTCGTACTCCTCCGCCGGCACGGGTTGGGGCGTCGGCACGGGCGTCGGCTGCGGCGTTGGCTGAACCGTCGGCTGCGGCGTCGGCTCGGGCGTCTTGGGCGGCTCGGGGGTGGCGGTGGACACCGGCGTCGCCACCGGCGTCGATGCCGTCGTCGCCGAGGCGCGCTTTACGGCCCGCCGCTTCTTGCGCGGCTCTGGCGGCTTCTCCTGGCGGGCGGGAGCGACGGCGTGCGCAAGGTCGCCGATCGGATCGACGCCCTGCGTCACGCAGTACGTCGTGCCCCCGCCGATCGCCAGGCATCCGGCGACAGTCGCCGCGGCGGCGCCGGGGCGGACGCCGGCCAGCGGCGTTGGATCGAGCGCGCGATAGAAGGCGCCGGCGGCGTGCTGCTTGACGTTCGCGAGCCCGTCGCCCGCGCGGTGCACCGCCCACTCGATTCCGCCCGGACGAGCGTGCGGGATCGCAGGCGCGTCCAGCGTCGCGGCAACGTCGTAGACGTCCGCGACTCCCTCCCGCTCCGAAAGGTCGGTGCCCGGAACGAGCTTCACGGACCGCCTCACGACCCAGCGCAGCGGCGCGACGAGCAACGGCAGCGGCGAGAGCGCGCCGAGCCGGCCGAGGCGCGTCGCGTGCAGCTCTCGCACGGTCGCGCGGCAAGCCGCGCAGTTGCGGATGTGGGGCCGCAGCTCGAGCAGCGCGTCGGCGCTCGCGGTTCCGCCGACGAGAGCGGCGAGGGTCGGTGCGAAGCGCTCGCACTCCTCGCCGGCCTCGATCTCGGCGTACACCTTCAGGAACCGCGCGCGGCCCTCGGTGATGCAGCGATTGACCTTCGTGTAGCTCCACGCGAGGGATTCGCCTATCTCCTCGTAGGAGAGACCCTGCGCCTTCAGCATGAGCGCCTTGGCCTCGTCCGGCTTGATCCGGCGCAGCGCCTCGGCCGAGCGGTTCACGCGCTCCCGGCCGGCGAGCAGATCGTCGACAGGCCGCTGGCTCTCGGGCGCGTGGGCGTCGAGGTCGACCTCGTCGAACGGGACCGACTCGGAGCGCAGGCGGCGGACGGCGAGCGCCTCGTGCTTCACGACGACCTTGAGCCACGAGATCTCTGTGGCGGGGTCGAGCGACTCGAGCCGGCGGACGTATATCTCGAGCGCGCGCTGGTAGGCGTCGAGGGCGTCGTCGCGGCAGAGCGACCAGTGGCGCGCGACGCGCATGAGCGAGCGCTCGTGGCGGGCGATCAGCTGCGACACCCGTGCGTCGGGACCGGGCTCCGACCGCCCCGCCCGCCGCTGCGCCGCCCGCGTCGCCAAGGAGGCGACCTCCTTTCCCGTCCTCGAAATCCGTCAGTTCGAGGAGCCGCCTCGGCGGCTCTCGAGGGGTATATGGGATGGGCGCTCGGGGCTCGTCCCCACCGCGCAGGAAATCTTCGGAAATTGCGTCGGAATCGTGCGCACGGCGCGGGACTCTTGCGCGCGCAGTGTCATCGAACATGTACCGAAACGACGCGGCTCGACGCGCGCTCGAACGGGTAGATCGCCTCGCGCCGGATCCGCAGCCGGAACGGCGACGGCTCCGAAGCGCGCGTGGGGGAAGAAGGACCGGGTAGCGCATGGCCTCCGATAGGCGCGAGCCGGGACACTCCCGCCCCCCTGTGCGGCCGTAGACTCACGTCATGTCCCCGACGCCGGCGACCGACCGCCAATCCGACATCAGAGAGTCGATCCTCGAGACGATCGGCGACACGCCGCTCGTCCGCCTCGGCCGCATCGGGGCGGGGCTGAAGCCGCAGATCGTGGCGAAGCTGGAGATGTTCAATCCCGGCGGCTCGATCAAGGATCGCGTCGCCGTGCGGCTGATCGAGGCGGCCGAGCGCGACGGCACCCTCCGGCCGGGCGGGACGATCATCGAGCCGACGTCGGGCAACACGGGAACGGGCCTCGCGATCGCCGCGCGGCTGAAGGGCTATCGGGTGATCGCCGTGATGCCGGACAAGATGTCGCGCGAGAAGATCGACCTGCTGCGCGCGTACGGCGCCGAGGTCGTGATCGCGCCGACGGACGTCGCGCCCGAGTCGCCGCAGTCCTACTACCGCGTCGCGGATCGGCTGACCGAAGAGATTCCCGGAGCGTTCCAGCCGAACCAGTACCGCAACCTGGCGAACCCGCAGACGCACTACGAGACGACGGGTCCGGAGCTGTGGCGCCAGACCGGCGGCCGCGTTACGCACCTGGTCGTCGGCGTCGGCACCGGCGGGACGATCACCGGGATGGCGCGCTACCTGCGCGAGCAGAACCCCGACGTCGTCGTGATCGGCGCCGATCCCGTCGGCTCGATCTACTCCGGCGACGAGGTTCACCCGTACCTCGTCGAGGGCGTCGGCGAGGACTTCTGGCCGAGCACGTTCGACCCGTCGGTGGTCGACCGCTACGTGCGCGTGTCCGACCGCGACTCGTTCCTCACCACGCGCCGCCTGGCCGAGGTCGAGGGCATGCTGCTCGGCGGCTCGTGCGGCCTCGCCGTGCACGCGGCGCTCGAGGTCGCGCGCGAGGTCGACGACCCCGATGCGCTGATCGCCGTCGTGCTGCCGGACGGCGGCCGTGCGTATCTCTCGAAGATCTTCAACGACGCCTGGATGGAGTCGCACGGGATGCTCGAGCGCACGAGCGATCGCAGCGTCGGCGACGTCCTGCGCGCCAAGCAGGCGGCCGGCGAGATCCCGCCGCTCGTGGTCGTCGAGACGCAGCAGAAGGTCAAGGACGCGATCGCGCTGCTGCACGAGCATCGCGTCAGCCAGCTGCCGGTCGTCTCGCACACGGACCCGAGCACGGTCGTCGGATCGATCGGCGAGCGCGGGCTGCTCCGGCACGCGGCCGACAACCCGGGGATCATGGGCACGAGCGTGGTCGACGTGATGGAGCCGCCGTTCCCGGCCGTCGCGGCGATCGACCCGGTGCGCGAGGCGGTCGAGCTGCTGACCGGCGACCGCCAGGCGCTGCTCGTGACAGAGCGCGGGCGGCCGACCGGGATCGTCACGCGCGCCGACCTCCTGGAGGCGCTCGTCTCATGACCGAGTTCGCCACTCGCGCCGTCCACGCCGGCCTGCGGCCCGACCCGAGCTACGGCTCGGTCGTGCCGGCGATCCACCAGAGCTCGACCTACGTTCAGCCCGCGCCCGGGCAGTTCGTCGAGGACTACGACTACTCCCGTGCTGCCAACCCGACGCGCCGCGCGCTCGAGAACGCGCTCGGCGAGCTGGAGGGCGGACACGCGAGCGCGTTCTCGTCGGGCATGGCGGCGACGCACGCGCTCCTCACCGCCGTATGCAGCGCCGGCGACCACGTCGTGATCCCGGACGACCTGTACGGCGGCACCTACCGGCTGGTCGACAAGATCCTCGCGCGCTTCGGCGTCGCCTACGACATGGTCGACCAGACCGACCTCGACGCCCTGCGCGCGGCGCTGCGGCCGGCGACCAGGCTCGTCTGGGTCGAGACGCCGACCAACCCGACGCTCAAGGTGATCGACCTGCCGGCGGTGATCGAGACGGTCGGCGAGAGCGTGCTCGTCGCCGTCGACAACACGTTCGCCACGCCGGTCCACCAGCGCCCGCTGGAGTGCGGCGGCGGCGCGGTGGTGCACTCGACGACCAAGTACCTCGGCGGCCACTCCGACGTGGTCGGGGGCGCCATCGTGGTGTCGGACCCCGGGCTGCACGAGCAGGTCCGCTTCGCCCAGCTCTCGATCGGCGCGGTGCCCGGACCGCTCGACTGCTTCCTCGTCCATCGCGGCCTGCGCACGCTCCACCTGCGGATGGCGGCGCACGCCGAGAACGGGCTGGCCGTGAGCGCGTTCCTGCGCGATCAGCCGGGGGTAAGTGACGTGCGCTGGCCGGGGTTCTCCGGCATGGTCAGCTTCCGCCATCCCGAGGCGGTGAAGATCGTCGCGCGCACGAAGCTGTTCGCGCTCGCGGAGTCGCTCGGCGGCGTCGAGTCGCTGATCGAGGTGCCGCAGGCGATGACGCACCAGTCGGTCGAGGGCTCCTCGGCCGCGGTGCCGGCCGACCTGGTGCGCGTCAGCTGCGGGATCGAGGCGGCGGCCGACCTCGTCGAGGACCTGCGCCAGGCGATCGCGGCGGCGGCGCCGGCCGGCGTGACCGGCTGACGCGCTCAAGCGAATCCGTGCCGTGCCGATGCCGGACGTGGTGCGCCGGGGCGCGGTCATACTGGCTCGGATGCGAGCGGCGGGGGCGATCGGCGCGGTGCTCGCCTGCGCCGTGGGCGCGGGCGGCGCGCTCGCGCTGTCGGCGTCCGGCGACGAGGGCGGCCGTTCGGCGGCGGCGCCCGCAGCGCCGCAGCACGCGGCCGCTTACGTCGAGCGCCCGCGGACCGAGCTGCCGCCACTGCCCGAGAAGCACACGGCGAAGGTCGTCGAGCCAGTGGCGGGTGCCTCCTCCACGCCGGCGCCCGAGCCCCCGCCGGCCCCGCAGGCGCCGCCCACGAAGGCGCCGAAGCCGAGCGGCGCGGCGTCGCCGTCGCGCGACGTCGAGCTGGCGCGGCCGTCGACCGCCGGCGACGGCGTGCGCCAGGCGACCGCGCTGCCCAACGGCATCGCTCTGCCGCCGCTCGAGGCGCCCGAGGCCGTGCGCCAGATGATCGAGGCCGGCAACCAGATCGCGCGCACGCCGTACCTGTGGGGCGGCGGCCACGGCAAGTGGGTCGACAAGGGCTACGACTGCTCCGGCTCGGTCTCGTTCGTGCTCGCCTCCGCCGGCTACCTGCAGGCGCCGCTGGCATCGGGGCCGCTGATGTCGTGGGGCGAGCCGGGTTCCGGCAAGTGGGTCACGATCTACTCGTCGCAGGGCCACGTGTACATGGAGGTGGCGGGCGTGCGCTTCGACACGTCCGGTGCCAGCGCCACGGGCTCGCGCTGGCAGAACGACCTGCGCGGGCGGCGGCCGGGCTTCGTCGCGCGCCATCCGCCGGGTCTCTGACACCTTCCAACCGGCGGCGGCGCGACTCGTTGGAACCGGTGTCGAATGCTGAGTTCAACCGACCAAGGAGCACCATGCGCAAGCTGATCGTCGGCGCCGTCCTGGCGCTGGCCGTTCCCGCCGCCGCACTCGCGCAGGACGCGACCCCTTCTCCGGACGATCTGGCCGCCGCGGCCTGTAAGACGGAGAAGAGCGAGATGGGCGCGAAGAAGTTCAAGCTCACCTACGGCGCCGTCAAGAGCATGTCGAAGGCGAAGCAGGCGTGCCTCGTCAAGAACGGCGCCGTCGCCGCGACCGCGTTCAAGAACGCCGCCAAGGAGTGCAAGGCCGAGCGCGAGACGATGACCGCCGACGCGTTCGCCGAGAAGTACGGCACGAACCACAACGGCAGGAACGCGTACGGCAAGTGCGTCTCGTCGAAGGCCAGGGAGTCGACCGAGGAGGAGACCGAGGACCGCGTCTCGGCCGCCGACACGTGCAAGAAGCTGAAGTCCGACGACAAGGCCGCGTTCGACGCCACCTACGGCACGAAGAAGAACGCGTTCGGCAAGTGCGTCGCCAAGACCGCCGCCGCGCAGGAGGACGACGAGCAGTCCTGACCCTTTGGGGTTCGCACCCCATGCGGAGGAGGGCCGGCCGGTCCGATGAAGTGAGTGCAGCGTGCTCCGGCCCTCCTGAAAGGACTCACCCGATGCCCCGCTTCTACGCGACAACCCACGATCTGCCCCCGGGGCCGCCGCCTGAGGTCCTGCAGCAGATCGACGTCGCGTGGGAGCGGGCACGGGAGCTGTTCCGGTCGGAGCTCGAGCTGCACTTCGAGGTCGACGCGCCCCACGGCCGGGTCTGGGCCGAGCTGCGGGCCGCCGACGGGGCCGTGCTCGAGCGGCTCTCGGCGTCTGAGGCGCTGGCGCTCGCCGCCTGACCCCGGGCGCGCCGCTACGGTGCGCCGATGCTTCCCACGTTGCTGGGGCGCCGCGGTCAGGGCCGAGCGGAGCGCGCGGCGCTGGC
>Ga0307415_100000497_pt1 | contig 17047 bp, 10 predicted proteins | sample DK1Cmetagenome_FD_204524 | JGI IMG/M metagenome (GOLD analysis project Ga0307415, IMG submission 204524) | Maize rhizosphere microbial communities from greenhouse at UC Davis, California, United States - DK15-C-2 | ecosystem: Host-associated > Plants > Roots > Rhizosphere > Soil | place: USA...
GCACTCATAGCTGACTCCCCCCGGCCCTGCTGCGAGGCGCCCCCGCGGCCCCGCACTCCCATACTCAGGCGATCCTTCTCGCTACGCTGTGCCATCAGCCGATCTCACCCGGTAGTGGTAGAAGGCGTAGAAAACCGGTCCTCATTGTGGTCTGGTGTGGACTGCCGTCCTGTTTGTCGCTTGGGACTGCCCCGCCCTTGCCTGGTCGTCGTACGCTGTCCCACTCCGGTAACGGACGCCGAGCGGCTGGAGTGACGCATGAGGCGCAGAGAGCAGCTACAGACCATCCGAGAACGCATCCGAACGACCCGGACCGGACGGCTGACTCTGCAGATCGTCGTGGCGCTCGTAGGACTGCTGGTCGTCCTCATAGGTATCGTGCTGATCCCGTTCCCCGGCCCGGGCTGGCTCATCGTGATCGCCGGCCTGGCCATCTGGGCGATCGAGTTCGTCTGGGCCCAGCGCCTGCTGACCTTCACCAAGGACAAGCTCGAGCAGTGGTGGAAATGGCTGCGCCGCCAGCACTGGTCCATCCGGGTGCTCGCCGGAGTGATCGGCGTCGTGTTCGTCGGCTCGGTCCTGTGGATATCCCTCCGGTACAGCTTCGGGATCCGCAGCCTCGACGACCTGTGGGCCTACATCACCTCCCACTGACCGCCGTCCGGCCCGCCCCTGCCCGCTCGCGCCCTGTGCCCGCCAAGATCGACCTCTCTTGGATCTTGGATGTTTTGTCGGGTCCTGGCCCTACGAACCATCCAAGATCCAGTAGGCACCCTCGCTCCGTCGGCGGATGGGTTCGCTAACCTCATGATCACCGGGATCTTGAAGGCCCGCTCGGCGCATCGGACGTCGCTGGAATCCGGCCGCCGGTCCCGACGACCCGCCGTCACCGTGATCGTGGTCTTCCGCTCCGGTCATGGCCACCCACACCCGTTGGACACCGGCTCCTCGGGGCCCCGCCTCGCTCCGTGATCTTGGCGGCGCGCCGGGCGTACTCGGATGCACCTTCCGCCACCAGTCAGGTACAGTCGGGGCCGTCCCGGGCGATTAGCTCAGCGGGAGAGCGCTTCGTTCACACCGAAGAGGCCACTGGTTCGATCCCAGTATCGCCCACCAGGTCAGGGGCCCTTTCCCATCGATGGAGATGGCTTTCTTCATGCCCGTACAGCACGCAAGTACAGCTACGAGTGACCATCGAGCCGCTCGCCAAGACGCTTGAGCGCTTCGCGGGTCGCCGTGGAGGAGACCTGGGTGTAGATCTCCATGGTGATCGCGAACTTGGCGTGCCGGAGGATCTGCATGGCGACCCTCGGATGAACGTCAAGATCGGCCAGCATGGTGGCGCAGGTACGGCGAGCGTCGTGCACGGTGATCTTCCGGACGCCGGCCTTGCCGATCCGGGTGTCATAGGAGCGGTTGAGGTTGCGCGGTTCGATCGGGCCGCCGTAGCGCGTGGTGAAGATCAGCTTGGAGCCCCGCCAGGTGGCCCCGGCCTTCGCCTGGTCCTCATCCTGTTGTTCCCGGCGCGCCTTGAGCGCGGTGACGCAGATGTCCGGGAGGGGCAGGCTCGCCTCGGAGCCCTCCGTCTTGGTCTCCCGGTGGAGGAGTTGCCGGCCAACCCGCTGGAGTTGGAGGCCGATGGACAGCTCGCCCTGGTCCAGGTCGATGTCGTCCCAGGTGAGGCCGAGTACCTCGCCTTTACGGAGGCCGAGCACGAGGACCAGGACGTATGCGGCGTAGAACGGGTCGTGGTCGTCGCGGGCGGACTCGAGGAAGCGTCGCGCCTCCTCGCCGGACCATGCCTTGCCCTTCCGTGATCGGGGCGTGGTGAGCTTGACGAGCGCCGCGACGTTGCGGGTGATGAGGTCGTCCGTGACGGCGTTGGACAGGGCCGAGCGGAGGGCGCCGCGGATGTCGCTGACCGTTCGGGCCGAGGGCCGGTCCTCGCAGCACTGTCCCACCGCGCAGCATTTCTGCTTGCTCTTGGGCCGGGCTGCGTCCTTGCCCTGGGCGCAGCACTGGCAGGTCTGGCGGACCTTGTTGAGCCAGGTCTGGACATCGCGGACCTGGAGCCGATCGAGCCGCTTCGAGCCGAGGCCGGGCACGATGTAGAGCCGCGTGAACGTCTCGTACGTGGCGTAGGTCAGCGGAGCGCGGTTGGGTTTCACCACGTCCGCAAGCCATGCCGTGACGTACGAGCCGACGGTTGGGACCTTCGTCGCGACCGGGCCGTTCTTGGCCTGGTTGTGCAGTCGGATCCACTTGTCGTGGACTTCCTCGCGGGTCTTGCCGTAGACCCACTTGCGGCCACGCTTGCCGTCGGGCTTGTTGACCCAGACGTAGGCGGCGTAGCCGTTGCGGTACGGGAAGATGGAGCCCTCGCCGTTGAGGCGTGATCGTCTGGCAGTCATTGGTCGGCCTCCTGGGTCCGGCGGGTGACGTATTCGTCGACCCATTCGGGCAGGATGCGTCGGTACTTGCCGTCCTTGATGGATCGCATCTCGCCGGTGATGAGCAGGGTCCTCACCTTGTAGATGCCGAAGCCGAGCATGTCTGCTACCTCCTGTGGGCTGTACCAGCGCTTGCCGAGCACCTTGTCGGGCGGGTGCTCGGGTGGGCGTGGTTTGGGGATGAGCGCGATGATGTCGCCGTTCTCGATCTGGTCGATGAGGGTGCGGATATCCACTGTGGAGCCTCTATGGTGTCATCGGTCGAAGGGTGTGACACGTACGTGTCAGTTGAGCGAGGTGGTCTCAATTCGGCCGATGCGTTGTCGCTCGCGAGCCAGAGCGGCGGCGGTGTTGGCGAGCAGGGCGTCTCCGGCTGTGAGCCAGCCGGCGCCGACGTAGTTGAGGCTGGTAATGACGATGGTGGTCTCGTCGTCGTGTTGCGCGGCGGTGTCCACATGGTCGCGACGCCAGACAAGGCGCCGTTCACGCAGGGCGCGGAAGGTGATGGAGTAGCGGCGAGACTTGGTAAGGAAGTGACCGCCGAAGCCGAGCATGTGCGCCCATCGGCGCATCCCTTGTACGGGCGAGTGCCCTGTTCCGCCAGCGTCAGACCTGGGATTCGGCCACCGAGGCTCCAGCAAGCGTGGATGAGCCTCTCGATGTGGCTCCCGGACGGGTCCGCGAAGAGGTCTGTTGTCTCATGGGTGAGGCGCCGGGACACGTGTCCACTCGCCTCTGTGGATTTCGTGGCGTACTTGGCGAGGTAGCCGGCGACCATCTCGTCGGAAACGGTGCCGTCGCCGGGGATGCGGACCGGTCGGATGTCGAGCTGGTCGCCCCATTCGATGAGCCAGGCCACGTTGAGCTGTCCGTGGGCTTCGGTGATGAAGCGTGTGTGCCGGGCGGCGTCATCGACCGCGTCGACCAGGTCGCCGAGGCCGATCCCGTCGGGTACCGGGGCGATGGCCTCCGGGTCGGTCGGGTTGACGCCGTCGAGGCGGATGATGGCATGGAAGTGGACGACGCCGCGCCGTTGCATCTCGGCGACCTTGCCGTACGAGACCCGGACGGTTGTCGGGTCGATTCCGCGGCGACGCAACGCGCGGACCAGCCCGTCCGGCGCTACGCTGACGGCTTCGGTACGGACCACGCCCCGACGTTGGTGACCCGTCGTGTTACCGGGTAAGCAGGCGGCGGACCGTGGTGCGGATCGCCGGCCATTGGTCCGCGTAGGCGAGCGGTGCGTGGAGCAGTGCGTGAAGCTCGGGGTACGGGCCGCTTACTGTCCGGAGACCTAGCAGCGTGCCCAGTGCGAAGCCGGCGTCTTGTCGGCGTCGATCCGGGTGGGCGAGTTCTTCCCGCTCCAGCAACCTTGCAGATGAGTCCGCCGGAATCTGGGTCAGATTATAGATCCTGTACGCCGTTGAGCCGCTATGCCCGGAGGCTGCGGCTTGGTCAGCGGCCACCGCGGCAATGCTGGCGGCGATCTCCGGGTCTGCGTCGAAGCCGAAGTCGGCCGCCAGGCGACGGATGAGCCAGACCCGGGCGGCATGCTGCGCGGGCTGACTCGCCAGCCGGTAGGCCGCGTCGAGGTCGACGTCCGAGGTCGCTATGGGCGGCAATGGATCGCTCGGCAGCTGCGGGAGGACCACGTACCGATGTGGCCGGCTCAGCCATTCCGCGTCCAGCGCGACGCCGGTGCGGTGCTGCGCGGTCGCCAGCATCGCCGAGCGCCAGTCGCCATCCAGCTCGTCGTTGTCCGGCCTGGCCTCGAAGATGTCGGCCAGATCGGGGTTGAGGGCATCAGGGTCGTCCCCATAGCGATCGTACGGATTCGTGCCCGCAAACGAAGCGAGCGTCCTGCCGTACACCGCATAGCCGAACTTGTTGGCGTTGACGGACCAGAACACGCTGTGCACCCGGGCGCCATCGCTGAGCACGCGGAGCACCTCGGGCCGGCTGCCCTGGAATCCGTTGACCTCCAGTACCGCCACCGCGGAACCGACCTGGCCGACGTAGAAGGCGCCGTCAGACCCGTCGTAAATATTGTCCAGGTCCACCGGCTGCTCGCACCCTTCGTAGCCTCCGCCGCCGAGACGACGGACCACCTCATCCACGTCGACCGGCTTGGTCACCGGCTCGACAACGGTCCAGCACATCGCCATCCACAGCACTTCCAGCCGCTCATCCCCGATGAGCCGTCGATAGCGCAATGCGAGATCACTCGGCATCGACACATTGTGCCTCGGGAGTCCGATCGACGAGGGGCGACCAGGACGGTTGACCCGATGCGGATCCTAAGACGAACGACCACGGCCCAAGGTCAACCCCGGCAACATGTATAACATCACCCGAGGCCACGACGTCAAGCATCAACCGGAGTCGGACAAGGCTCCCAGGCTCGTGCCGAGGTCCACATGATCTGTTACGGATCGGTACCAGATGATCCGTCACACTCCGGCTAGACGATCTTGATTCTTGTTGCCACTGATATGTCGTGAGGTCAGCCTCCGGAGACCTACCCATCCGCTCGCAGCTTGGGAACGCTCGCGGCGAGACGTCCGCTCATGCCCGACGAGCACGCACCCCTCGCGTCCGGCCACTGATCTTCATAAGCCGAGGGTGACTGGGTCAGAGCGAATCCCGGACGTGAGCAAGTCGGTCAGCGGTGTGGCAAGGTCACGGGGCGAAAACAAGTCAGGTCCGGTGTAATTGGTGATCTCAGACAGCTGCCACCATCGAAAGGCGGCGAGGTGCTCAGCGGCGAGTTGGTCGTCGGTGAGCTCGCCTCGAGGCTCGAAGTTGGTAGCGCGGATGAGGAAATAGTCATTGACGATGCCGTCGAAGCCGGGCGCATGATCTGCGGCGATGACTACTTGATGCCAGACATGCGGCGGATCGATGGCGGTGACCAAGCCGGTTTCCTCTCGCAGCTCACGGCGCAGCGCGGACAGCCCGTCCTCACCTGGTTCTATGCCGCCACCTGGAGCAGCCCAGACGGCCTGTGCTCCGTTCGGGACCGCCGGGTGGGGGAAGACGAATCGGCACAGTAGGACGTGGTCATCCTCGTCGAGGATGATCGCGCGGACGGAGGCTCGAAGGTTCAGCGACATGGCGGACTCCTGATCCTGTGCGCGTGGTACCGCAATGATCGACGTGAGACGCAGGGTAACGCTTCAGCAGGCCCGATCCCTTGACGCACCGGCAACTCTGTGACACGCGGGCCAACTTAGGTCGACACGGCCAGCGTCCGGATCTGCCACGATCCGTCGATTTTGATGATCCTCGGATGTGCCGATGAGCGGACCGCCTGGTCGGACTCACTCTTGGGGGCCGTCTCCCGTTCGCGCCAAGCGCTCGCGACTCAGATACCGAACCGGCTTGCCGAGCAACTCCGCGTAGGCAATCTCCCGTCGGGTTGACTCACCTAGGTAGCCGCCCGGATCCACGATGTACACCTCGTCAGCCATGCGAATCTTTTGGAAGTGCACGCCGCCAAGCCGCCCCTTCAGGTCCGAGCTGTCGACTGTCCAGTCGTAGTCCGGCAGATCGGGGAGGCTGAACATTCCGAGGCTGATCACGACGCAACCTTCCATCGTGAGCCGCTGGTTGACCTCCGCGAACTCAGCCTCAAACTTGGTCGAGCCGCAGAGCGTGATGACCTTCGCCTCACCCTCGGGCGACTGCGGCGCCTGGTGGTCCTCCATGAGGTTCATGATCGGTGAACGGGCAGGACAAGTCTATCGCCGCCCCCTGGACGTCCGCTCTATGCCGCGAGTCGCGCGGACCGCCGCGATCGTGTGGACCGTCTGCGTCCACCGGGGACGCCGTGTAAAGCATGTGCTGGGACCGGAGTGTCAAGCATGTCCCGGGACACGACAGATGATGCTTGATCCTGCCCGTGAGAACTTTCCCTACATCATCAAGGCGGCCCGCAAGCAGGCCGCTTCCGCCGGCCCGGGCCGGCGCTCTCCCCGCCGTCGCCGCAGGCCGGGAAGCCCCCGGTTGACCGAGTACGGCCGACACCGAGGGCTCCGACGACCGGACCGCCCGACGGCCCATTCGCCCATTGCGCGGGGGACTTGGCGGGCTCCGCCCCAGGCCCATCGGGACCTACCCCGGGGCCCTCGACGTGCGACGCCACTCATCACCTGGCAGTCCGGCGCCGTGCGCGCAGGTTGCCCCGATCGCCACGTTCGGCGCAGCGCTGGACCGGGACGGCGTGGACCACTAGCAGCAGTACGCACAACGCCTGCAGGTTGATCCCGTAGCTGGTCGGGGCGTCTACGGCAAGTTAGTCCTCAAAGGACAGACAGCGATCGAACACGTACTGTACTGGTCGCGGTGGCGACGACGACGCCAGACCCAAGCGAGAGCCCGCAACTACCGGAAACGACTCAAACAGTCCTTATATAACGATTTCGGGCTGCAGTACTAGCTCACTCGCTCGGCGACTCCGCCATGCTGCGTCGCAGGCTCGCCGGCCGCATGTCGGTCCAGACCTCCTCGATGTAGGCCAGGCACTCATCCTTGGGGCCGCTGCGACCGGCGTCACGCCAGCCGGCCGGGTTCTCCCGCGACTCGGGCCAGATCGAGTACTGCTCCTCGTCATTGATGACTACCCGGTACCGTTGCTCACTCATGTCCGGCTCCCATCGTCGGTTTGATGTTCTGGTTGAGGCGGAACAGGTTGGTGGGATCCCAGCGGTCCTTCAGGGCGACCAGGCGGTCATGGGTCCGCGGCCCGTATGCCTGGCGCAGGCGATCTTCGTCATCGTCCCCGTCGAGGAAGTTGACATAGACGCCTCGCGCCCAGGGTCGCAGCGCCGACCAGGCCGTCCGCGCCCACGCCACGTGCTCGCCGCCGCCGTCGGCCCAACTCGTCGACGCGGTGAAGAAGAAGCCGGCGTCGCGGTGGGAGAACGCGGTGGCCAACGGGTCGACCCGGCTCATCGCCCCGCCGAGCTGGACGAGGACCAGCTGGGACATCGGGTTGGTGGTGGTCGCGGCCGCGGCCACCAGCGTGTCGATCGCATCGTCCGGTAGCGTCGCCAGGAAATCGGACTTCTCGTAGCGGAGCCGGCCGCTGGGCGCCGAGAAGATGCTCTGGACGTTTGTGTAGGCCATCGGCCAGAGCAGGGCGGTCACCGGCGGACCGAACTCCGCCAGCGGCCGGAGGAGCTCCTCGGCCCGCTCCGGATCGCCGAAGGCGAAGGACGCGAGGCTCAGCACCGACCGGCCGTGGATCTCCTCGGGGTACGGAGGTTCCGCCGGCGCGACGAACAGGACGGCCTCGTTGAACGTGTGATCCGGGGCGTCGGCGATGTGGTCGCGCCAGAACCGCAGCACCGGACCGGCCCGGGCCGCGTCGTGGACGATGAACCCGCCGAAGAGCGGGGTCGCGGGGTGAAGACCGTACTCCAGAGCGGTCACCACGCCGAAGTTGCCGCCGCCGCCCTGCAGGCCCCACAGCAGGTCCGGGTTCTCGTCCGCACTGGCCCGCACCTGCTCACCGTCGGCCGTGACCAGCTCGGCGGCGAGCAGGTTGTCACACGTCAAGCCGTGTTCGCGCATGAGGTAGCCGAGGCCACCGCCCAGCGTGAGGCCGGCGATGCCGGTCGTGGCCACCTGCCCGCCCGTCGTCGCCAGCCCGTGCTCCTGGGTCGCGGCGTCGAAGTCACCCCAGGTCGCGCCCGGTTCGGCCCGCGCCGTCCGCCGGTGTGGATCCACGTCGACCCGCCGCAGCGCGGATAGGTCGATCACGAGTCCGCCGTCGCAGACGGAGTGGCCGGGCAGACTGTGCCCACCGCCGCGGACCGCCACCAGCAGGCCGCGGTCGCGGGCGAACCGGGTGCTGGCGGCGACGTCGGCCGGGCCGCGGCAGCGGGCGATCGCGGCCGGCCGGCGATCGACCGAGCCGTTCCACACCCGGCGTACGGAATCGTAGTCGGAGTCGCTGGGCAGGATCAGGGCACCTTCGAGCGCGGACCGCAGACCGGCCCACTCCTGGTCGTTCGGCGCGGCGCCCGTGGTGGCCGCCGGCTGGGCCGGCTGGGACGGCACTCGTCTCGACACCTCTACGGACGGCATCAGTCCGCCTCCCCCACCTGGGCGGCCTGCTTGTCGGGCGGGTCGATCCAGCCGGTGTCCACCAGGTACCCGAGCACCGAGTGGGCCAGCGCCTCGGTCACCCCTGTGCACTCGATCCCGGAGTCGCGCAGGGCGGCGACCGCATGGGCGCAGTCGATCTGCTCGAAGGCGGTCACCTCGAACAGCTCGCGCCGCAGCCGTTCCTCGGGCGGATAGAGGGGCATCACCGGGTACAGCGGGTGGTCGGGGTCGACCGTCAGGACGTTCTCCCGCAACTCGGTGTAGGGCACCACCCTGATCTTGTAGCCGTAGGAACGGAGCCAGGCGTAGATGTCACGCACGTGCGCCGGCTGCGGGTTGGCGTAGTGAAAGATGCTTCCGCGCTGCCCCGGATCCAGCGACAGCCGGGCGATGGCGCGGCTGACGTAGTCCACCGGAACGGCCACGATGACCTCGTCATAGTCCGGCACCATCCCGATTTGCAGGTAACCCTTGAGCGCCACGGCGAGGAAGTCGGTCGTGTGGCAGGCGCCGGTAACGGTGTGGCCCATCGTCAGCGCCGGCCGGTGGATCGTCACCGGCAGTCCGCGATCTCGCGCGATGGCCACCAGCCGCTCCGCCACCCACTTGCTGCGGATGTAGCCGTCCGGCAGGTTCGCCGGGTCGTCGGGCACGTCCGTCTCCACCCACGGCCGGGGCGCCCCCGTACCGAGGAACACGTCCGCTGTCGACACGTAGTGAACGGGTTTGGTCCTCTCGGCGCAGGCCAACCGGAGGATCTCGGCCGTGCCCTGCACGTTGGTCGGCTTGAGGGCCGGGTAGGGGTAGGCGAAGTTGACCCGAGCTCCGCTGTGGACGATGCCGTCCAGCGTGCGGCCCAACTCGGTGAACCGGGCCTGGTCGAGGCCGAGCAGCGGCAGGGCCAGATCGCCGATGACGGGGATCACGCGCCGGTCGTTCTCCGCCGGCCACGGAATGCGGAACGTCTCGAACGTCTCGCGGAGCCGACGCCGGCCGGCCGCGACGTCGTCGGCCCGGACCAGGCAGTAGACGTCGGCGTGCGACTGCTGAAGCAGTTCGTGCGCGATGAAGGCGCCCAGGTAGCCGGTCGCCCCGGTGACCAACAACGCCCGGGGTTCATCCGGGGCCTTCGCCTCGGCCGGCTGGATGGCCGGGTCCAGGACGGCGTCGGCCGCCAGGTCGCCCTCGGTCGCGCTGGCCAAGGCCGCATCGAGCCCCTCGTTCTGGTACACCTCGATGAGCCGGGCCAGCCCCATCGGGGTCGGGACCTCGAAGAAGTACCGCAGCGGCAAGTCGATGTCGACCGCCGCCCGCAGGTTGGAGGCCAGCTGGGCGAGCAGCAGGGAGTGCCCACCGAGGTCGAAGAAGCTGTCGTTGACGCCGATCCGGTCCCGGCCGAGCACCTCGCCGAAGGCCTTGGCGACCGTCGCCTCCAGCGGTGTGCGCGGAGCCGCGTACGAGTCGCGCAGCTCGGCACGGTTCTCCTCGGGCGCGGGCAATGCCGATCGGTCGACCTTGCCGTGGGCGGTGCGCGGCAGCTCCTCCAGGAGCACATAGGTCGCCGGCACCATGTGGTCCGGCAGCCGCGACTGCAGGAACGCGACGAGGCTGGTCCGCGAGGGTTGGATCCCGTCCCGCCCGACGACGTACGCGATCAGCCGTGGACTGCCCGGCATGTCCTCCCGAATCGCGATCGCGGCGTCGGCCAGCTCGGGGTGGCGGCGCAGCACGGTCTCGACCTCGCCGAGTTCGATGCGGTAGCCGCGCAGCTTCACCTGGTCGTCCGCACGACCCAGGAACTCGATGACACCATCGGGACGCAGACGCGCCCGGTCGCCGGTCGCGTACAGCCGCTGACCGTCACCGTCGGCTTCCGGGTCGGGAACGAACCGCTCAGCGGTGAGCGCGGGCCGGCCGTGGTATCCGAGGGCGACGCCGGCGCCGCCGACATACAGTTCGCCGCGCACGCCGAGCGGCACCCGCCGAAGGCCCTCGTCGAGCAGGCGGACGTACACGCCGGGGATCGGCCGTCCGATCGGTACGGGCCCGTCGCCGAGGTCGTGGTCGCACCGGTACGCGGTCGCCCAGACGGTGGTCTCGGTCGGACCGTACTCGTTGACCAACTCGGTGTCCGGCAGCTGGGACCGGTGCCGGCTGACCAGGTCCGGCCGGCAGGCCTCGCCGGCGACGACCGCCAACCGCAGGCTCCGCAGCCGATCGGCGCCGGCCCTGAGCAGCGCGTCGTACAGGGATGGCACGCACAGCAGGTGGGTGATGGCCCCCCTCGCGACCCGGTCAGCGATCGCCGACGGGCCCGCCATCTCCTCGGCCGTAGGCAGCACCAGGCGCCCACCCCGGGCCAGCGTCCAGAAGATGCCGGCAACCGAACTGTCGAAGGACACCGGCGACAGCAGCAGGAACGCTTCCGGCGCCGACTCGTAGTAGGCCCAACGCGCGGCGGTCGAGGCGACCGCCTGCCGGTGGGCCACCATCACGCCCTTGGGTCGGCCAGTGGATCCGGACGTGTAGATGAGGTACGCCACATCGTCCGGCCCGGCCGCCGGCTCCAGCGGGTCGGACGGCCGGCCAGCGGATGCCTCATCCACCTCGTCGAGACAGACGACCGTCGCGGAGCCGGGCGGCACGCTGGCCTGGCGGCGCCGCTCACAGACGACCGCGGCGACACCCGCGTCCTCGAGCATGTACCGCACCCGGTCCGCCGGATAGGAAGGGTCGATCGGCACGTACGCGGCGCCCGACTTGAGCACGCCCAGCAGGGCCGTCAGCACCCGGGGGGAGCGGTCGAGGAAGAGGGCCACCCGCGCACCCCGGCCGACGCCCAGGTCGCGCAGGTGCTGGCCGAGCCGGTTGGCCGCCTCGTCCAGTTCCCGGTAGGTCAGTCGATCCTCATCCTGCTGCACGGCGACGGCCTCTGGCGTCCGCTGGGCCTGCTCGCCGATCAGATCGTGAAGACATGTGTCCGCTACGGTCAGCGGCGGGCCGGATTCGAAGCCTCGAACGGCCGCCTCCTCCTCGGGCGGCAGGGCGGCCAATGTGGACAGCGGGTCCTCCGGCCGCCCGGCGGCCTCGTGGAGCAGGTGCCGCAGCCGGGCCAGCAACCGGCTTGCCGTCTCATCGTCGAACAGGTCGCGGTTGTACGCCAACTGCGCCCGAACTCTGGCCGGGCCCGGGAGCACGGCGAGCGTCAGATCGTGGCGGGCCACGGTGCGGTCGATGGCCGGTGGATGGATGTGCAGGTCCGCGACATCGTGTCCGCGATCGGAACCGTCGGCCACGACGAGCTCGGCCTGGAACAGCGGCGTCCGGCTGAGATCTCGGGTGGGTTTCAGGTGATCGACCAGCCGCTCGAACGGCACCGTGCGTTCCTCGGCCTCGGCGGCCGTGCGGCGGGCCCGGTCGATGAGTTCGCGCAGGTTAGGATCGCCGGACGTGTCCAGCCGAAGGACGGCGTGGGTGGTCAGGGGCCCGATCAACCGACGGGTGTCGTCCGAGCGTAGGTCGACCTGCCGGCCGAGCACCACCTCAGGCGATCCGGTGCTGGCCGCGAGGACGGCGGCGAATCCAGCGGCCACCACGTCCGCGACGCCGGCCGGGAACTCGTCGAGCGAACCCAGATGCTCCTCGACCACCCCGCCGGCATGGGTGAGCACGGCCGGCCGCGGCCGATCGGTCGGCATCTCCAGCACGGGCAGGTGGGACAAGCGGTTGCGCCAGTGGTCCAGGTCGGCCGCGAACCCCGACGTCCGCAGGCGGGCGCGCTCCGCGGCCGCGACGGCGGGGTACTGGAGCGGAAGGTCGGCGCGGGCGGGGGCACCGCCCGCGGCGATCCTCCGGTACCCCTCGGCCAGCTCCGTCGCGAATATCGTCGCCGAGGCTTCGTCGGCGATGATGCGATGCATCGTGGCGACCAATGCGTGCTCGTGGTCGCCGAGGCGGATCAACGTCATCCGCAGCAACGGGGCGCGGGCCAGGTCGAACGGTCGGCCCGCCTCCTGGGCGGCCATTCGGTCGAGCGCGGCCTCCTGCTCGGCGCTTCCAGACCCGCTGAGGTCCTCCACCGGCAGCGTGATGTGGGCGTCCGCGACGACGATGCGCAGTGCCCGCCCGCCCGTCTCAGTGAATGTGGTCCGCAGGGACTCCTGCCGGCGCACCAGATCCATGAGGCTCTGTTGCAGCGCGGCCTGGTCCAGCTGACCAGAGATCCGCATGACCCAGGTCAGGGTGGTGGCGACCGGGTCGAACGCGTGCAGGAACCACAGCCGTTCCTGGACGACCGAGAGGTTGGAGCCGGATGACTGGTCACGCTTGCGCAGGATTTCTGCTAGGCGGGCCCGCTTCTGTTCGGCGGACGAGCCTGGCCTCTGGTCCGTGGTCTCGCTCATCGTCCGTCCTCCTCAGGTGTCGAAGCGATCATCGGGTCGTTGAGCAGCGCCTCGACCTCCTCATCGGTCAGTCCGTCGATGAGCGTGGCTAGGTCGCGGTCACCGCTGGGTGCCGCCCGTTGGAACCGCTCCACGATCGAGGCGATGTTCTCAACCGTCGGTGTGAAGAACAGGCTCTGCAGCTGCAGCTCGACGTGGAAATCCTGGCGCAACCCGGCCAGCAGCTTCGCCGCCAGCAGCGAGTGCCCGCCCAGCTCGAAGAAGTCGTCGCGCAGGCCGACCCGATCGACGCCCAGCGCTCGGGCGAACATCTCGGCGATCTGCCGCTCCAACGGCGTCCGCGGTGCCACATAGTCGGTGGCGACCTCCGGGCGGTCGCCGTCCGGCGCCGGAAGAGCGTTGCGGTCGATCTTTCCGTTCGGCGTGCGGGGCAGGCCGTCATGGAACATGAACATCGCCGGCATCATGTAGTCGGGTAGGCGGGTGCTCAGACGGTCGCGCAGCGCGCGTTCCAACCCGTCGGAGCCCTCGACCGGCGTCACGTGCGCGACCAACCGCTTGTCGCCGGGCCGGTCCTCGCGGGCGACGACGGCGGCCTCGCGGACGCCCTCGTGTTCGCGCAGCGCGGACTCGATCTCACCGAGCTCGATCCGGAAGCCCCGCACCTTCACCTGGTTGTCGATGCGCCCCAGGAACTCCAGCTCGCCGTGCCGACGCAGCCGCACGAGGTCGCCGGTCCGGTACATGCGCGCACCGGGCTCGCCGAAGGGATCCGGGACGAACCGCTCGGCCGTCAGCCCTGGGCGGCACAGGTAGCCCCGGACGACGCCGCGTCCCCCGATGCCCAGCTCGCCCGCGGCCCCCTGTGGCACCCGCCGCAGCGTGCCGTCGACCACGTATAGCTGGGTCTGTTCGATCGGACGGCCGAGTGGTACCGGTGCGCCCGCCGTCACCGTCTCCACCTGGTGGCGGCTGGACCAGATCGTGGTCTCGGTCGGGCCGTACAGGTTCCACACCGTGGCCCCGGCCGCGACCATGCGCTCGGCGAGGTCCGGCGGCAGCGCTTCGCCACCGCACAGTGCCCGGAATCCAGGCGGTGCGCTCCAGCCGGCGTCGAGCAGCAGTTGCCAGGTCGATGGCGTCGCCTGGAGCACGGTGGCGTTGGCGGCGCGCAGGCGGGCGGCGAGCCGGTCACCGTCGGCCGCCTCGTCCCGGGCAACCAGGACCACTCGGCCGCCGGCGAGCAGGGGTAGGTAGAACTCGAGCCCGGCGATGTCGAAGGAGAACGTGGTCACCGCGGCCAGCGTGTCCTCGGCCCGCAGGCCAGGCTCGATCAGCATCGCCTGCAGGAAGTTCACCAGGCCGGCGTGCGGCACCATGACGCCCTTCGGCCGGCCGGTGGAGCCGGACGTGTAGATGACGTAGGCGAGGTGGTCCGGGTGCGCCCGCGGGGGCCGATCGGCGGTGTCGTGGCGGGAGATCTGTGGCCAGTCGCGGTCTATCACCACCACCTCGCCCGGGCGCTCGCCCAACCGGTCAGCGATGGCGCTGTGGGTGATGAGCAATCCGGCGCCGCTGTCGGTGAGCATGTAGTCGATCCGGTCGGGCGGGTACGCCGGATCGAGCGGCACGTAGGCCCCGCCGGCCTTGAGCACGGCCAGCAGCGCAACCAACAGGTCCGGGGTGCGATCCAGGCAGACGCCCACCAGGCGGTCCGGGCCGACGCCACGGGACTTCAGCTCGGTGGCGAGCTGGTTGGCTCGGCCGTTCAGTTCGCGGTAGCTGATCTCCTCGTCGCGGTACATCAGGGCCGTCGCCTCGGGCGAGCGCCGCACCTGGGCCTCGACCAACTCCGGCAGGCTCGCCCGACTTTCGCTGGACACCGGCCCCCGCGCCAACGTGTCGAGATCGTCCTCCTCGGCCGAACCGATGATCGGCAACTGGCCGATGGGAGTGGACGCATCGGTGGCAATCGCCTTGAGCAGCACGCGGTACCGGTCCAGCAACCGATCGACAGTCTCGGGGTCGAACAGGTCGGTCGCGTACTCCAGCTCGATGCGGACTCCGCCCTCGTGCGGCGTGAGGATCATGGTGAGGTCGAACTTGGACGCGCCCGGGTCGAGGTTGATGGGGCGCAGTCGCATGCCCGGGAACTCCAGCACCGGCATCGGCTCGTTGCGCAGCACGAACATGACCTGGAAGAGCGGACTGCGGCTGAGGTCCCGCGCCGGTTGGAGGTCCTCGACGATGCGTTCGAAGGGGACGTCCTGGTTGGCGTAGGCGTCCAGGCAGGTGTCCCGGACGCCACGGAGCAGATCGACGAAGCTCGTCTCCGCAGCCATGCGGGCGCGCAGGACGAGGTTGTTCAGGAAGAACCCGATGAGGTGTTCGAGTTCGGGGTGGGTGCGGCCGGCGATGGGGGTGCCGACGGCGAAGTCGTCTTGGCCGGAGAGTCGGGCGAGGAGGACTTCGAAGGCGGCGAGGGTGGTCATGAAGAGGGTGGCGTTTTCGGACCGGCTGAGGTCGTCGAGGCGTTGGATGAGTTGGGTGGGTAGTTCGGTGGTGCGGGTGCCGCCGCGGAAGCTTTGGATGGCGGGGCGGGGTCGGTCGGTGGGCAGGGTGAGGACGGGCAGTTGGTGGAGCTGTTGGCGCCAGTAGTGCAGTTGGTGGTCGACGTCGTCGGTGGCTAGCCATTGGCGCTGCCAGACGGCGTAGTCGGGGTATTGGATGGTCAGTTCGGGTAGGTCGGGTGGGCTGGTGGTGGCGGCGGCTTCGTAGAGGGTGGCTAGTTCGCGGACGAAGATGCTGCCGGACCAGCCGTCGGAGATGATGTGGTGCAGGGTGACGAGTAGGGCGTGTTGGTCGTGGTCGAGGCGGACGAGGGTGACCCGTAGCAGGGGGGCGGTGGCGAGGTCGAAGCGGCGGCGTACTTCGCGTTGGGCCAGTCGGCGTAGTTCGCGTTCGCGTTCGGTTTCGGTGAGGGTGGACAGGTCGATGGTGGGGATGGCCAGGCCCAGTTCGGGAGTGATGACCTGGACGGGTTCGCCGTCGACGACCGCGAACCTGGTCCGCAACGACTCATGCCGGGCCAGCAGCCGGTCGAAGGCGGCACCAAGGGCGTCCGGGTCGAGCCCACCCTGGATGCGCACGACTCCCTGGACGGCGTAGGCGGCGCTGGAGTCCGGGTCGAGTTCGTTGACGAACCACAGGCGACGCTGCCCGGCCGAGGCCGGGAAGACGTAGCAACCGGCGAGATCCGGCGAGGCGTCGGGGACGCGTGGTTGGACGGTGATGGTGGGTGTGGTGGTGTGGGTGGGTTGGGGGAGGGCGTGGGCGAGGTCGGTGAGGGTGGGTTTTTCGAAGAGGAGGCGGAGGGGGACGGGGGTGCCGAGGGCTTCGTGGAGGCGGGTGGCGACGCGGGTGGCGAGGAGGGAGTGTCCGCCGAGTTCGAAGAAGTCGTCGTCGGCTCCGATGTTGTGGATGCCGAGTAGTTCCGTCCAGACGGTGGCGATGAGTTGTTCTTGTGGTGTTTGGGGTGGGCGGTAGGGGCGGCCGGTTTGGCGTTCGCCTTGGGGGGCGGGGAGGGCGCGGCGGTCGATTTTGCCGTGGGGGTTGAGGGGGAGGTGGGGCAGGGTGATGTAGGCGGCGGGGAGCATGTGGTCGGGTAGGTGTTGGGCGAGGTAGGCGCGCAGGGTGGCGGCGGGGGCGTCGCCGACGATGTAGGCGATGAGGCGGGGGTCGCCGGGTTGGTCTTCGCGGATGATGACGGCGGCTTCGCGGACGTGGTCGTGTTCGAGGAGGGTGTTTTCGATTTCGCCGAGTTCGATGCGGTAGCCGCGGAGTTTGATTTGGTGGTCGGTGCGGCCGATGAATTCGAGGGTGCCGTCGGGTCGGTGGCGGGCGAGGTCGCCGGTGCGGTAGAGGCGGCTGCCGGGTGGGCCGTAGGGGTCGGGGGTGAATCGGTCGGCGGTGAGTGCGGGACGGTGGAGGTAGCCGCGGGCGAGGCCGGCGCCGCCGAGGAAGAGTTCTCCGGCCACGCCGGGGGGCACCGGCTGCATCCCCCCATCCAGCAACCGCACGACG
>Ga0307415_100000498_pt1 | contig 17020 bp, 15 predicted proteins | sample DK1Cmetagenome_FD_204524 | JGI IMG/M metagenome (GOLD analysis project Ga0307415, IMG submission 204524) | Maize rhizosphere microbial communities from greenhouse at UC Davis, California, United States - DK15-C-2 | ecosystem: Host-associated > Plants > Roots > Rhizosphere > Soil | place: USA...
CCGACATACCAGAAGTCCGCCTCCTCGCGATTGACGTCGACGAACTTGGGAATCTGGCCGTTGCGCGCCTGGTGCTGGGCCAGCGTTTCGATCGCACTCGGCGCCTCGCGTTGCAGCGTCGGGTCGCCGGACACCGCCATGCCCAGCGCGCAGATCGCGGCATCGCGCGCGAAAATCGCGAGATAGCCGCGCTCGGCGGCAGCGGCTCCCGGCGTTGCCGCGAGCATGCCCGCCGGCGTCAGGTTGCGGAGCAGCAGCTCGACCGATCGCTGCGCGCACTCCTCGACCAGCGACGCGCCGGCCTGGACGCGCGAACGTGCGGACGCGCCGTGTTGCGTCGGCATCGCAGGCGTCGCCGCGTGGTCAGCGTCCGGCGACGATTTCATCGCGACGCACCAGGAACACGGCGTCGTCGGCATCCGGCGTGACGAGCCAGGTGAACGGCAGGCGCGGAAACGCGGCTTCGGCGGCGTCGCGGTTGTTGCCGATCTCGACCACGAGCACGCCGTCGCGGGACAGGAAGCGCGGCGCGTCGCGCAGGATGGCGCGGACGGCGTCCATGCCATCGTCGCCGCCGGCCAGCGCGATCGCCGGCTCGTGGCGGTACTCGACGGGGAGCGACTCCATCGCGCTCGCGGTGACGTACGGCGGGTTGCTGATGATCACGTCGTAGCTCTTGTCCGGCAGGTTGGCGAAGAGGTCCGAGCGAATCAGGTTGATGCGGTCGGCGAGGCCGTAATCGCTCACGTTGCGCTGGGCCACGGCGAGCGCGTCGGAAGACAGGTCGGAGGCATCGATGTCCGCATTCGCATACGCGTGCGCTAGCAGGATCGCAAGGCACCCCGAACCGGTGCAGAGGTCGAGTGCGGAGGTCACGCGGCTCGCGTCGCCGACGAACGGCGCGAGGCCGTCGGGCAGCAGGCCGGCGATGAACGAACGAGGGATCAGCACGCGCTCGTCGACATAGAAGCGGAAGTCGCCGAGCCACGCTTCGCGCGTGAGGTATGCCGCCGGAACGCGTCCTTCGATGCGACGGGCGAACAGCTGCGCGAGCTGCGCCCGCTCCGCCGGCGCGAGGCGGGCGTCGAGGAAGGGTTCGAGCCGGTCGAGCGGCAGGTGCAGCGCGTGCAGCAGCAGGTAGGCGGCCTCGTCGTAGGCGTTGGCCGTGCCGTGCCCGAACGTGAGCGACGCTTCGTTGAAGCGCGACACGGCCCACCGCAGCCAGTCGCGCAGCGTCTCGAGATCGTGCACGGGCGCGCTCAATCGCGCACCCTCGTGCCCGCGCGATCGCCGGGCCGCCACGCCGTCAGCGACGCGTGGCTCATCGATCCCCCGCAGCGGCGGGGACGAGCAGCCGCTCGAGAATGCGCCGGTAGATCCGCGACAGCGGTTCGAGGTCGGCCACGGCCACGCGCTCGTTCACCTGGTGGATGGTCGCGTTCAACGGTCCGATCTCGACGATCTCGCGGCAGATGTCGGTGATGAAGCGGCCGTCCGACGTGCCACCGGTCGTGGACAGTCGCGCCTCGACGCCGTTCTCGCGCCGGATCGCCTCGCGCGCGGCGTCGACGAGGCGTCCCGGCTCGGTGATGAACGGCTTGCCGGACGCCGGGAACTCGAGCGTGTAATCGAGCCCGTGGCGGCGCAGCACCTCGTTCAGCCGCGCGATCAGCGCCTCGCGCGTGCTCGCCGTCGAATAGCGCCAGTTGAACACGAGCTCGAGCGCGCCCGGCACGACGTTCGCGGCGCCGGTCCCCGCGTGCACGTTCGAGCATTGGAACGACGTAGGCGGGAAGAACGCGTTGCCCCGGTCCCATTCGGTGGCCGCAAGCTCGGCGATCGCCGGCGCCGCCAGATGGATCGGATTGCGCACCTGCTCGGGATAGGCGACGTGTCCCTGCACACCGCGCACGATCAGGCGACCGGTGAGCGTGCCGCGCCGGCCGTTCTTGATCACGTCGCCGAGGCGCTCGCTCGAGGACGGCTCTCCCACGATGCAGTAGTCGATGCGCTCGCCCCGCTGCGCGAGTCGCTCGACGACGCGAACGGTGCCGTCGGTGTTCGCCGGGCCTTCCTCGTCGGAGGTCAGCAGCAATGCGATCGACCCGTCGTGGCCGTCGTGCGCGGCGACGAATCCCTCGATCGCCGTCACGAAGGCGGCAAGCGAGCCCTTCATGTCCGCGGCGCCGCGGCCATACAGGAAACCTTCGCGGACCTGCGGGGTGAAGGGGTCGCTGCGCCACTCGTCGAGCGGTCCGGTGGGGACGACGTCGGTGTGACCGGCGAAGCACACGATCGGAGCGCGGGCGCCGCGCCTCAACCAGGTGTTCGTCACACCGGCACGGTTCAGCGGCTCGGCCGCGAAGCCGAGCGGCGCGAGACGTGCGGCGATCAGCGCCTGGCACCCGGCATCGTCGGGGGTGATCGACCGTCGCGCGACCAGCTCGCAGGCGAGCGCGAGCGTCGGTTCTGCGCGGGCGTCCATGCCGCGATTCTACTTGCCGGTCTCGCCCGGGCGGGCGAGCGCGCTCACCGGTCGAGGAGCTCGGCGTCGATCGACAGCGCGGTGAAATCGGCCGAAGGCGAGCGTCGCGGCTTGCCGTCGTCGCCCGAGCGCTCCATCGCGTCGACGCGCGAGTTCGGGTTGCTCTGGTTGATGAGCCAGGCGAGGTTGGTCGGCGAATCGGACGCGATCATCGCCTCGTCGTAGCCGAGCAGGCCGTCGAGGTACATGCGGCACAGCGCCTGCTCGAACGTCTGCGATCCCGGGTAGAGCGACTGCTCCATCGCCTCCTTGATCTGCGCGAACTCGCCGGTCTTGATGAGCTCGGCGATGAGCGAGGTGTTGAGCAGGATCTCGACGGCCGGCTGCAGCTCGCCATGGCGGTTCTTGATGAGGCGCTGGGAAATGATCGCGCGAAGGCCGATCGACAGGTCGGACAGGACGGCCGAGCGCGCGTCGTACGGGAACAGGTTGATGATCCGCGACAGGGCGTGGTAGCTGTTGTTCGCGTGGATCGTCGACAGGCACAGGTGGCCGGTGAGCGTGTGCAGCAGCGCCGCCTGCATCGTCTCCTTGTCGCGGATCTCGCCGATCATGATGAGGTCGGGCGCCTCGCGCAGCGCGTTCTGCAGCGCCAGGTGGTAGCTCTGCGTGTCGACGTGGATCTCGCGCTGGTTGACGATGCTCTGCCGGTGCTCGAACAGGTACTCGATCGGGTCCTCGATCGTCAGGATGTGGCCGGACTTGGTCGAGTTGCGATGGTCGATCATCGCCGCCAGCGTCGTCGACTTGCCGGAGCCGGTCGCGCCGGCGACCAGCACGAGGCCGCGCTTCTCCATCACGAGGTCGAGCAGCACCGACGGCAGCTTGAGCTGCTCGAACGGCGGCACGCGGTTGCGCACGAAGCGGATCACGAGCGAGATCGTGCCGCGCTGCCGGAAGATGTTGATCCGGAAGTTGCCGACGGCGCGGTCGAGGTGCGAGAGGTTCATCTCCATCTCGCTCTCGAACTCGCGCGCCTGCTCCTTGGTCATGAGCTCGTAGGCGATGCGCCGGACGGTCTCGACGTCCATCGGCTGCGTCGACACCGGCTGGACGACGCCGCTGACCTTGATGTTGATCGGCGCGCCGCAGGAGATGAACAGGTCCGAGGCCTGCTTCTCCGCCATCAGCTTGAACAAGCGGTCGAGATACATGGACGTTCCCCGCGGCTACAATGCTGCGTCGCGCCGGAGCCTCGCCGCCTCCGGCCCTATGATAATGTCATGAATCGTCGGCGGTTTCCACGGCGCCGCCAGGCGAGCCGCCGGACGGGGAGCGGGTCGATGCGACCCTCGCTTCCACCGTCTCCGCGCCCGATCGGACGTCCAAAGCAAGTTCCATGCTCGCAATCATCGGCGGCAGCGGTCTCACACGTCTTTCGACGCTCTCCGTCGCGCACCGCGAAGTCGTGCGCACGCCTTATGGGGAGCCGTCGTCCGCGTTGCTGTTCGGCCAGATCGCCGGGCGCGACGCCGTGTTCCTCGCGCGTCACGGGCACGGTCACACGATTCCGCCGCACAGCGTCAACTACCGCGCAAATCTGTGGGCGCTGAAGGCGCGCGGCGCGACGGCGGTCTGTGCGGTGGCGTCTGTCGGCGGCATCCGCGGCCATGCGCCCGGCGAGCTGGTGCTGCCGCACCAGGTGCTCGACTACACCTGGGGACGCGAGCACACGTACTTCGACGGCGACGATCGCAAGGTCGTGCACGTCGACTTCACGCGGCCGTACACGCCGTGGCTGCGCGCGCGCTGCCTCGAGGCGGCGAAGACGGCAGGCATCGCCATTGCCGACGGCGGCGTGTACGCCGCGGTGCAGGGACCGCGGCTCGAAAGCGCTGCCGAGATCGACCGCCTGGAACGTGACGGCGCGACGATGGTGGGCATGACCGGCATGCCGGAGGCCGCGCTCGCTCGCGAGCTCGAGCTCGCCTATGTGGCCATTTGCGTCGTCGTCAACCACGCCGCCGGCCGTGGCGACAGCGCCGAGGCGATCGCGATGGACGCGCTCGTGCGCACGCTCGATGCGGGCATGGAGAACGTTCGCGCACTGCTCGATCACCTCGTGCCGATCGTCGCGCCGCAGGCCGACGCGTTGCCGGCGACGCCGCCCGAGCAACCGCCGCCGCCGAAACCGGAGAAGACGCCATCATGATCCGGGACGTGCTGCGAATGGGCGACCCGCGACTCTGGCAGGCGTCGGCCCCGGTCGAGCGGTTTCCCTCGCCCGAGCTCGAGGCGCTGCTCGCCGACATGCGCGACACGATGAAGGCGCTGAACGGCGCCGGCCTCGCCGCGCCGCAGATCGGCGTCGCGCTGCGCGTCGTCATCTTCGGCATGGACTTCAACCCGCGCTATCCCGACGCCGAGCCCGTGCCCTATACCGAGCTCGTCAACCCCGTCCTCACGCCGCTCACCGACGCGATGGAGGAGGGCTGGGAAGGCTGCCTCTCGGTCCCGGGCCTGCGCGGCGTCGTGCCGCGCTATTCGCGCCTGCGCTACGAAGGCTTCCTGCCCGATGGCACGCGGGTGCGGCGGGAGGTCGACGGCTTCCACGCGCGGGTCGTGCAGCACGAGTGCGACCATCTCGACGGCATCCTCTACCCGATGCGCATGCAGGACATGGCGCGGTTCGGCTTCACCGACGTGCTGTTCCCCGGCGTGGCCGCGGTGGAAGACTGAACGTCTAACGCGGCACGGGTTGCGAGACGGTCTCGGCCTGCAGCATGACCGCATCGGGTAGCGTCATGCCGAGTGCCTTCGCCGCAGACACGTTCACCACGAGCGCGATGCGCTCGGGCTGTTCGACGGGAAGGTCGGCGGGTCGCGCACCGCGCAGGATGCGATCGACGTAATCGGCCGCGCGCCGGTAGGTGGCACGCAGGTCCGGGCCGTACGACGCGAGGCCTCCCGCATCGACGAAATTGCGCGCCTCGTAGATCGCCGGCAGCCGGTTGCGCGAGGCGAGCGCCACGATCGTCGCGCGATGCTCGACCAGCAACGGGCTGACCTGGACGATCAGTGCCTGAGCGTTCTCCCGGCGGAACGCGTCGAACGCTTCGTGCAGCGCCTGCGCCGCGTGCACTTCACGGACGATCAGCGTCACACCCAACGTCTTCGCCGCGGCGGCGCTCTCCGCGACGAGCGACGCCGTCGTCCCTTGCGTCGGCGACGCCGTCTTTTCGGCGAGGAGCGCGATGCGCGCGGCACCGGGGACGATCTCGCGCGTCAACTGCAACCGCTTCGACGCAACGTCCGGGGTTTGCAGCGACAGCCCCGTCACGTTGCCGCCCGGCCGCGCGAGGCTCGCGACCAATCCGGTCGCGACCGGGTCGGCGGTCGCCGCCATGACGATAGGAAGCGTTCGCGTTGCCGCCATCGCGGCGCGCGTGCCGGCCGTGGTCGCCGTCACGATCACGTCCACAGGCATTCGCGCGAGCTCTTCCGCCATGGTCTTGAGGCGCGCCGCATCGTTTCCCGCGAAGCGATACTCGATGGCGAGATTACGCCCGACCGTGTAGCCGAGCTCGTCCATGCGCCGCACGAAAGCGTCGTCGATGTCGGAGCGAGCCTCGCGTGCGCTGAGGTAGCCGAGCCGGGCCGTCGCGCGCTGCGGCCAGGCGGTCGTGGTCGCGGCGAGGCTCGCGGCCGCGAGGCACAGCCGGCGACGGCGTCGGTTCACGCGCTCTCCGATCGGGTGGCGATCGCGCGCGATGTTACGCCTCGGCGCCGCGCGTTGAACACCGCTACACCCGCAGCTGCTCGACCAGCGCCGTCTCGAGTTTCAGCAGCGCCTGCTCGTCGTGCAGCCGCGCGCCATCGATGAGGAAGACGTCTTCCGCGCGCTCGCCGAGGGTGTTGATCTTCGCGCTGACGACGTTGATGTTCGCGTTCGCGAGCACGTAGGCGATCGATGCGAGCAGGCCCGGCCGGTCGCCGGCGACGATCTCGAGGATGTAGTGCGTTCCCTTGTCGTCGGGAAAGATCTGCACGCTCGGCGTGAGCGGGAAGTGCCGCAGCCGCCGGGACACGCGGCCGCGCTCGGGCGTGGCCAGCGTCGACTGCAGGTCGAGCGCGCGCGTGAGCTCGTGCTCGATGTACTGGATCGCGCTGCGGTAGCTCGCGGCCGGGTTCGCCGGATCGTGCAGCATGAACGAGTCGAGCGCGTAGCCGTGGCGCGTCGTGTGCACCTTCGCCTCGAGGATCGACAGCCCGCTGCGGCCGATGAAGCCGCAGATGCGCGCGAACAGCGCCTTCTGGTCGGGCAGGTAGGCGAACACCTGCAGGCCCGCGCCGGCACGCGACAGCCGCGCCTTCACCACCGGCTGCGGTCGCTCGACGCGCCAGTACAGATGCCTCGCATGCCAGGCGATCTCGTCCGCGGAATGGCGCTGGAAGTACGCGGTGTCCAGGTGCTTCCACAGCGCCTGCTCGGCGCCGTCGGGCACGGCGTACAGCCGCAGCAGACGCCGCGCCTCCGCCTGGCGCTCGGTCAGGCCATCCTGGATCGATCGCAGCGACTCGGTGCCCGCGAGAAGCCGCCGCGTCGCGTTGAACAGGTCCTCGAGGAGCTGCGCCTTCCACGCATTCCATACGCGCGGACTCGTGGCGCGGATGTCTGCGACCGTCAGCAGGTATAGCGCGATCAGCCGGCGCTCGGTCTGCACGCGCGAAGCGAACGTCGCGACGACGGCGGGATCGGAGATGTCCTGCTTCTGCGCGACCATCGACATCGTCAGGTGGTGCTCGACCAGCCAGGCGACCAGGTCGACGTCGTCCGGTGCGAGCGCGTGGTCGCGGCAGAAACGGCGCGCATCGCGGGCGCCGAGCGTCGAATGGTCGCCGCCGCGTCCCTTCGCAATGTCGTGGAACAGGCCCGCGAGGTAGAGCACTTCCTTGCGCTCGAAGTCGGCGATGAGCCGCGAGCACAACGGATACTCGTGCGCGTGCTGCGCCTCGGTGAAGCGGCGCAGGTTGCGGATGAGCATCAGGATGTGCTCGTCGACCGTGTAGACGTGGAACAGGTCGTGCTGCATCTGCCCGACGATGCGGCCGAACGCCGGCACGTAGTGGCCGAGCACGTCGTAGAGGTTCATGCGCCGCAGCTCGTGGGTGATGCCGCGCGGCTCGCGCAGGATCTGCATGAACGCGGCGCGGTTCGCCGGATCGCGCCGGAACGCGGCGTCGATGCGATGACGGTTGCGCCACAGCGCGCGCAGCGTGCCCGCCGACATGCCGTTGAGCTCGGGATGGCGCTGCATGCGCAGGAACGCGTCCAGCATCGCGCCGGGCCGCCGCTCGAACAGGCGCTCGTCGCGCGCGTGCAGCAGCTCGTCGATGGCCACGAACTCGCCGTCGATCGGAATCGGATCGCTGTCGGCGGGAAAGAGCCTCGCGTGCAGGTTCTGCAGCAGGATCGTGTTGAGCTGCCGCACGAGCTTCGCCGCGCGGTAATAGCGCTGCATCAGCTGCTCGGACGCGCGCCTGGCCGTCGTGTCGGCGAGTCCGAGCTGGCCGGCGAGCGCGGTCTGCAGGTCGAACACGAGTCGATCCTCGCGGCGCCCGGCGAGGAAGTGCAGCCGGACGCGAAGCCCCCCGATGAAGCGCTCCTGCCGCGACACGGCGCGCGCTTCGCCGTCGGTGATGAGGCCGTGCTCGGCGAGCTCCTTCCAGCTGCGGCCGAGGCCCGCGGCCCGCGCTATCCACAGCACCGACTGGAGGTCGCGCAGCCCGCCCGGGCTCTCCTTGACGTTCGGCTCGAGGTTGTACGCGGCGTCGTGATACTTGAGATGGCGCTGCTGCTGCTCGAGCGTCTTCGCCTCCCAGAACGCACGAACGTCGAGCGTGTCGACGAAACGCTGTGCGAACGCCGTATACAGCACGCGGCTGCCGGCGAGCAGCCGGTGCTCGAGCAGGCTCGTCCGCACGGTCACGTCGCCCGCCATTTCGCGCACGCAGTCGTCCAGCGTGCGCACGGCGTGACCCACCTCGATGCCGACGTCCCACAGCAGCGCGAGGAACCGCTCGATGGCCAGCGCGGCCGCCCCGTCGGGCGCGCGCGAGACGGCGTCTGCCGCACTCGGCAGCAGCACCATGACGTCGACGTCGCTGTGCGGATACAGCTGCCCGCGTCCGTAGCCACCGACGGCCACCAGCGCGGTTCCACGCGGCATCGCGCAATGCGCCCAGATGGCACGCACGACGCCGTCGACCAGCTGCGCGTGCTCGCGCAGCAACCGGGCGGTGTCCGGATCGGCGAGGAACGCCTCACGGAGGCGCTGCCGCCCGCGCCGCAGCGTGTCGCGCCAGCGCCCGAGGACGTCGTCGGCCGGGGCGCTGCGCTCCGCGACGTTCCCGCTGGGTAGCGACACGTTGAAGGACGTCAGGCCGGCGGTGGCGGCGGCGCGCCCGCGGACAGCGTGAGCACCTCGAACCCGCTCGGCGTCACCAGCACCGTGTGCTCCCACTGCGCGGACAGCGAATGGTCGGCGGTGACGATGGTCCAGCCATCGGCGAGCGCGCGGATGCCGGCGCGCCCGGCGTTGATCATCGGCTCGACGGTGAAGATCATGCCCGCCTGCAGCACGAGTCCGGTCCCCGGGCGACCGTAATGCAGCACCTGTGGCTCCTCGTGGAACTGTCGGCCGATGCCGTGCCCGCAGAACTCGCGCACGACCGAGAAGCCGTGCGATTCGGCGTGCCGCTGGATGACGTGCCCGACGTCGCCGAGGTGCGCGCCCGGCTTCACCGCGCGGATGCCCTTCCACATCGCCTCGTAGGTCACCTCGACGAGCCGTTTCGCCTGGATCGACGGCGCGCCGACGAAGAACATCCGGCTCGTGTCGCCGTGGTAGCCGTCCTTGATGACGGTGACGTCGATGTTGATGATGTCGCCCGACTTGAGCTTCCGGTCGCCCGGGATGCCGTGGCACACGACGTGGTTGATCGACGTGCACAGCGACGCGGGGTAGGGGGCGTGGCCGGGTGGCGCGTAGTTGAGCGTCGCCGGAACGGTCTTCTGCACGCCGACCATGTAATCGTGCGCGAGCTTGTCGATCTCCGCCGTCGTGATGCCGGGCTTGATGTGCGGCGTCAGGTAGTCGAGCACCTCCGCCGCGAGGCGGCCGGCCGTACGCATCCTGGCGATGTCGTCGGCACCCTTGATCGAGACGGACACGGGGAGCGGAGCGCGCATCGTTTCAGCTGCGGAGCAACTCGTTGATGCTGGTCTTCGCGCGCGTCTTCGCGTCGACGCGTTTCACGATGACCGCGCAATAGAGGTGGCAGCTGCCTTCGCCCGACGCAAGGCTCCCCGCGACGACGACCGAGCCGGCCGGCACGCGCCCGTAGCTCACTTCGCCGGTGGAGCGATCGTAGATCTTCGTGCTCTGGCCGATGAACACGCCCATGCCGAGCACCGCGTTCTCCTCGACGATCACGCCCTCGACGACTTCCGATCGCGCGCCGATGAAGCAGTTGTCCTCGATGATCGTCGGGTTCGCCTGCAGCGGCTCGAGCACGCCGCCGATGCCGACGCCGCCCGACAGATGCACGTTCTTCCCGATCTGCGCGCAGGAGCCGACGGTCGCCCAGGTGTCGACCATCGTGCCCTCGTCGACGTAGGCGCCGACGTTGACGTACGACGGCATCAGCACGACGTTGCGCGCGACGTAGGCGCCGCGCCGGGCCACCGCGGGCGGCACGACGCGCACGCCCGCCTGCGCGTGCCGCTCGTCGTCCCACCCGGCGAACTTGGTCTCGACCTTGTCGTAGAACTGCAGCGGTCCCCCGCCCGGCATCGCCATGACGCGGTTGTCCGCGAGGCGGAACGACAGCAGCACGGCCTTCTTGATCCACTGATGCACGACCCACGTGCCGTCGCGCTTCTCCGCCACGCGCGCGCGGCCGGCGTCGAGCTCGCCGAGCACGTGGGACACCGCCTCGCGCACGGCAGGGGGCGCCGCGCGCGGCGACAGTTCACCGCGCGTCTCCCACGCCTGGTCGATCGTCTGCTGCAGTGACATCCGGCACCCGTCGCGAAAACAATGATTTTACCGCGCCGGCTCGCGGCCCCGCTCTGGAGCGAGCGCGCGGCGGTACAGCGGCGCGAGCAAGGCGGGCAGCGTGTACATGGGGATCTGCGCGAGGGCGAAGAATACGGTCACCGCGAACGGCGCGTGGCCCTGCAGCGCGACGAGCACGAGCCCCATGTTGCAGTTGCCTGAAACGAGCGCGACGGTCAGCGCCGCACGGCGGCCGAGGCGGATGAAGAGCGCGTAGCCGCACGCCTGCAGCAGTAGATTGAATGCGTACGCGGCGGCGAGCGCGGCCATCGCGTAGCCGGGTTTGTCGATCGCATAGGCGGTGACCCCGTCCATGATCGCGACACCGAACACCACCAGATTGAGCACGGTGAACCCGTCCAGCGTCTGCCGATGACGGGCGAGCGCGTCGGCGCCGACGCACCGGCGGATGGCCCAGGCCACCGCGAACGCCCCACCGACGAGAAGGGCGAGGCGCAGCATCAGCGCGGCGGCGCCCATGTCGAGCGTCACGCCGATGAGCGCGGCGGCCATTGCAGGAAGCGTGAACGGCACGAGCGCCGTCGACAGCAGCACGGCGACGATCGCGAGGCCGGCGTCGAGTCCGACGATGAGGGCGATGGCCACCGACGAGACGATCGGGGACGAGGCGCCCATCAGCACCAGCGCCTGCTGAAGCGCCGGCGGGAGTCCGAGCGGAACGAGCGCAAGCGTCACCGCCCAGACCAGGACCGGCGACGCGCCGAGCAGCCACAGCTGCAGCGGAACCAGCATCGCCGGTCTGCGCCGCCAGGCGGCGACGATGCGCCAGTCGATGCGGACCAGCGCCAGCGCGAGCGGAATCATGAGCGTCGGGACGAGGAGCGGCTGCGCCAGGCTGGCGAGCGGCGGGGCGACCAGGCCGAGGAGGACGCCGGCGGCCATCGCACGGCTCGCGTGCCGCGCCAACCATCTGAGGGAACGCTCGAGCAAGGGGACCTGGGCGTGCTTTGTAGGACCGATTCGCCGGCGCCCAGTCGCGTTGTCTTACAAGTATACGAAGATACAAGACCGGCCAACGGGCAACCCGCTGATCACTCTACGGGTTTCCCCGCGGGCGCGGCACTTGCTCGCTTCCGGTGCAGGTGTACAACCCAGGGAGGCAAGATGAAACGCACACTGCAATGGATGTTCGCCGGCGTCTTCATGGCGGGCGTCGCCTTTGCTCCGGTCGCGCACGGATATGCGATCTTCAGTGGCGAGGATCTGAACAGTAGCGCCACGACGCGCCTCGCGTCGACGCCGAATGCCTCTGCCGCTTCCGCGGCGTTCCTGGGCAGCCTGATCGGCGTGGGCACCGAGACGTTCGAGGGATTCGCGGCCGGCACGTCGGCGCCGCTCAACCTGACGTTCCCCGGTGCCGGTGCGGCCACGCTGTCCGGCGGCAGCGGATCCATCGTCTCCGTCGGCCCGGGGGTGACGAACGGCTTCGGACGCTATCCCATCTCGGGTACGAATTTCTGGCAAGTGGACGCGGGCGGCGGCGGCAACTTCACGGTGACGTTCGGCGCGCCGGTCGCGGCCTTCGGATTCTGGGGCGTCGACATCGGCGACTTCGGCGGGCAGGTGACGCTGCTCCTCGCCAACGGGACGGCCACCGTGCTCAACGTCGGTAATACCCAGGGCACCGGCGGCAGCACCGACGGATCGGTCCTGTTCTACGGCCTGATCGCGCAGGGCGCCGGCGAGCTCTTCACCGGCATCACGTTCCAGACGACGACCGGGCAGGGCGACGTCTTCGCGTTCGACGACATGACGATCGGCAGCCTGCAGCAGGTTCGTGGTGTTCCCGAGCCGGGCTCGCTGGCGCTTCTGGCGATCGCATTGCTGGGCGCCGGCGGCGTTCGCAGCCTGCGCAAGCGCAGCTAGCACGCGACGCGGCAAAAAAAAAGGGCGGCTTCGGCCGCCCTTTTCATTGGTGCGCGACCGCGCACCGCGTGAGGCTGCCCTCGACGGGGTGACCGATGACGGTCGCTACATCGCCTTGAAGCGGTGGGCGAACGTGCGCGACACGACGAGCTTCTCCGGCCGGCCCTTGAGCGTGATGACGGGCTGATCGCGCCAGTCACGCTCCACTTTCGCGATCGCGCGCAGGCTGACGATCGTGCTGCGGTGGATCTGCCAGAAGGCTTCCGGATCGAGCTCGTCGAACAGCTCCTTGATCGGCTTCTTGATGAGGAGCTCGCCTTCCCCCGTCACCACCTTCGTGTACTTGTCCTCGGACTGGAAGAAGAGCACGTCCTCGACCGGCACCATGCGCATCACGTTCGCGCTCGATGCGCGGATCCACTTCAGGTGCTGTTGCGAATCGCGGTTGGCGAGACGCTGCAGCAGCCCCTCGAGGTCGAGCGGCTGCGAGCCGAGCCGCGCGCGCAGCCGGCTGACGACCTTGTCGATCCGCTCGGCCGTGGCCGGCTTCAGCAGGTAGTCGACCGCGCCCTCCTCGAACGCCGCGATCGCGTACTCGTCGTACGCGGTGACGAACACGATGTGCGCGCGATCGCCGATCGCGCGTGCCACGTCGAGGCCCGACATGCCGGGCATGCGGATGTCGAGGAACGCGGCGTCCGTCGGTGCGCGCTCGAAAGCCTCGACGGCCTCGGTGCCGCTCGCCGCCTCGTGAACGATGTCGAGCTCGGGCCAGGCCTCGACCAGGCGGCGCTTCAGCTGCTCGCGCAACAGCGGCTCGTCCTCGGCGATCAGCGCCGTCGGCATGCGTGGTCAGGTCGGCTCGTACGGGACCGTGATGATGGCACGCGTTCCCCGCGGCGCGGCGGGCTCGAGCGAGAACCGTCCACGCGCGCCATACAGGGCGGCCAGGCGCTCGCGCACGTTGGACAGGCCGACGCCCTGTCCCGAAGTCTCGACGCCGGCGGCCTGGTCGAGGCCCCGGCCGCTGTCGCTGACGTCGACCATGAGATGAGCGCCGTCGCGCCGCGCCGAGACGACGAGCGAGCCGCCCTCGGGCGACGGCTCGAGTCCGTGCTTGATCGCGTTCTCGACCAGCGAGATCACCATGTTCGGCGGGAACGGATGCGCCGCCAGGTCGCGCGGCAGCTCGACGCGCCAGTCGAGCCGCGGTCCCATGCGCATCGCGAGGATGGCGAGGTAGGCGCGGGCGAGATCGAATTCACGGCTCAGCGTCGACGACTGCACGCGGAAGCTCGGCAGTGCGGCACGCAGGTACTCGATCAGGTGGCCGAGCAGCCGGTTCGCTTGCGGCGGATCGGTCTCGGTCAGGTACTGCACCGACGCCAGCGTGTTGAACAGGAAATGCGGCTCGACCTGCGCCTGCATGAGCTTGAGCTCGGCCTCCACCGCCTGCTTTGCGAGCAGCGTGCGCTCGGCCTCGGCGCGATGCAGCGCGGCACTCGCGCGCGCCTCGCGGAACTTCACGAAGAACAGCAGGCTGAAGAAGAGACCGTTCAGGAACGCGGTCACGACGTTCCATGCGAAGAGCGTCCAGCGCTCCCGCACGTGCTCGAGCGAATAACCCTTGACGAGGATGACGAGCAGGACGCCGACCAGCGAGGCGATCGCGATCGCCGCGCACAGGCTCAGCAGCGGTCGCGGCCTGTCCCACGGCTGGGCGACGTTTACCGCATAGGCGATGCACAGTCCGTAGATCTGGACGGTCAGCAGCGGATGCCAGAACGGCCGCGGATCGTTGTCCCACAGAATGAGGGCGATGCCGGTATTGATCGCAATGATCAGCGCCAGCGTCAGAGGACGGAAGCGAAGGCCGCGTGCCAGTGCGCCGCGGGCAAGCGCGGCGGGCGTCGCAGGGGAGGGCGCGGCGACGGTCGACATGGCCGCGATTCTAGGCAAAACGGGCGACGGCTTCGTGCCGCGCCGACCGGGCGCGGCCGACAACGACAGGGCGCTGCCCGACGGCACGGGGCGCCGGGACCGGGCTCCCCGTGCGAGCCGCACGCGACCGGTGCGCGGCGATGGCGCTGGACTCGTTACCGCGCCGGGAGCCCCAGCCGGGTCGCGAAGTGAGCGATGCGCCCCACCGCTTCCGCGCATTCTTCACGCTCGGCGACGAGCGCGATGCGGACGCGGCCGCGGCCCGGATTGGCGCCGTGCGCCTCGCGCGCGAGGAAGCTGCCCGGCAACACGGTGACGTTCTCCTCGGCGTAGAGGCGGCGTGCGAACTCCACGTCGTCGACCGGCGTACGGGGCCACAGGTAGAACGCGGCGTCGGGCATCGGGCAATCGAGCACGGCGGCGAGCTTTGGCTGCAGCAGCGCGAACTTCTCCGCGTAGCTTCGCCGGTTCTCGACGACGTGCGCTTCATCCTGCCAGGCGGCGAGGCTCGCGGCGGCCACGGCGGGGGACATCGCCGAGCCGTGGTACGTCCGGTAGAGCAGGAACGCCGTGATCAGATCGGCATCGCCGGCCACGTAGCCGGACCGAAGCCCCGGTGCGTTCGATCGCTTCGACAGGCTGCCGAACGCGACGAGCCGGCGGTAGTCGCGCCGGCCGAGCGTGTACGCGGCGGCGAGTGCGGACAGCGGCGCCATCGTCTCGTCGAAGAAGATCTCGGAATAGCATTCGTCGGCGGCGATGACGAATCCGTGCCGGTCGGACAGGTCGAAGAGGCGCTGCCACTCGGCGAACGCCGCCACGCGTCCGGTGGGATTGTCGGGCGAGCACACATAGACGAGCTGCGTGCGCGACCACACGTGCTCGGGCACGCTGTCCCAGTCGGGCGCGAAACCGCGGCTCGCATCGGCATTGACGTACCACGGGCGTGCGCCGGCGAGCAGCGCGGCGCCTTCGTAGATCTGGTAGAACGGATTGGGAACGATCACCGTCGCCGACGGGCGGCTCGCATCGACGATCGCCTGCGCGAACGCGAACAGCGCTTCGCGGCTGCCGAGCACGGGAAGCACCTGCGCCGCCGCGTCGGGAAGCGGAATGGCATGGCGCCGCGCGAGCCAGCGCGCGATGGCCTCGCGCAGCGCGGGGACGCCCGCCGTCGTGGGATAATTCGCGAGCCCGGCGCCCGCCGCGGCGAGCGCGTCGAGCACGAGGCGCGGCGTCGGATGCTTCGGCTCGCCGATGGACAGCGATATCGGCCGCCGCGCGGGGTTCGGCGTCACGCCGGCGAACAGCGCGCGCAGCCGCTCGAACGGATACGGCTGCAGGAGGTCGAGACGGGGATTCAAAAGGACGCCGGGGAAGAGCGCACGCGCGATTATAGCGGCGCGCCTTCATGCTTCTCCGCCGCGCCGGCCCGTCCCGCGGTTCACCGTTCGCATCGATGAACGCCGCCCTTCACCGCGCGCTCGTGACGATGGCCAATGTCGCGGCGTTTGCCGTCCTCGCCTGCGTGGTCGCGTACTGGGGCTGGCGCTGGTTCGGCCCGTCGACGTATGTCGCGTCGACGCCCGCGATCGACGACCCGGTGCGCGCGCTCGCGTTGTCCCCGCCGTTCGGTCCCGCATCGTCGGCGGCCACCGCGCCGCCGGCGCCCGCGCTGCAGGTGGAAGGCGAAGGGCGTCTGCTCGGCGTGTTCGCCGAAGCCGACGGCCGCGGGCACGCCTTGTTTCGCATGCCCGACAACAGCGCGCGCCTCGTCGCCGCGGGATCGGCGCTCACACGCGACGCGACGCTGGTCGCCGTTCGGCCGGATGGCGTGACGCTGCGCGATGCGCGGGGCGAGCGGTTCGTCGCGCTGCGCGGCGCGGGCGACGCTTCGCGCATGCCTGCGGCGCGTGGCGCAACGGCGCGCGCCGGCTGCGCGATTCCCTCGGGCTACAAGGGACCCGTCGTGCGACTCAACGCCGAGCTCGTGCAGGGATTGATGGCACAGCCGGAGAGCCTGCGCGCCATCGCCGATGCGCAGGACGGGGGCCTCGTCGTGCGCGACGAAGCGGGATTCGCCGCGCTGCTCGGGATGAAGAAGGGCGACCGTGTGACGCAGGCGAACGGCATCGCGTTGCGCGCGCCGGAGGATGTGATCGTCGCCGTTCTGCGACCGCTGGCGGCGAGCCAGATGGTGCGGCTGACCGGCTCGCGCGGCAGCGAGCCGCGCGAGCTCGTCATCGTCAACGCGAGCGCGTGTCCGCCGTAGCGGCGCGCGCCGGAAGCCAGTCGAGCAGGTCGAACGGCGCCTCGGCGCCACCCGTCGCGGGCCAGGTATCGGGCGGCGCTTCGCTGCCGAGGTAGCCCCAGCGCGCCACCAGCGTCGCCATGCCGGCGGCGTTGCCCGCAACGACGTCGCGCAGGTCGTCGCCGACGTACACGCAACGCGAGGGGGCGACGCTCATCGATCTCGCCGCGTGCAGCAGCGGCTCGGGATGCGGCTTGGCATGGGCGGTCGTGTCGCCGCTGACGACCACGGACGCGCGCGGCACGAGCGCCAGCGCGCGCACGACGGGCGAGGTGA
>Ga0307415_100000501_pt1 | contig 17006 bp, 15 predicted proteins | sample DK1Cmetagenome_FD_204524 | JGI IMG/M metagenome (GOLD analysis project Ga0307415, IMG submission 204524) | Maize rhizosphere microbial communities from greenhouse at UC Davis, California, United States - DK15-C-2 | ecosystem: Host-associated > Plants > Roots > Rhizosphere > Soil | place: USA...
CTGAAGGAAGCGTGTATGCTGTCAGAGATAATCTAAAGCTTAGTTAGCTGCGGCTCATCATTAAATCTAAAGTTTCCTGGCGGGGATCAAATTTGATCGGCGACTTTTTCAGAGGGTCTCTGGTCTAACTCAAATGAATCCAGATTGTAGAGCCGGACAAGCTCCTCCAATCGTGAGGTGATGCGCTTCCAGTTGCGCTGTAGTGCCGAACTTATCACACAGTTGTTTAGAGAAACATTAATTGCCCGGGCGTAACTCCTGACTGCCTTAATTCGGTCGTGAAGTTTCTCCGCGGAATCGGTGTTGAGCTCCTGAGCCGACCTGCGGAAACTTGATAGCAGTACAGGTAAATCGGCGTAAGTGGTTGCTGATATGGGTTGAAGCGGAGAAAGCTCGGCGTTCACTTTCGTCGAAATCGTATCTATATCACTAATCAGAGTTGCGATTAACTGGTCCGTAATAACAGCTTCGCTCCACTTCATCCCATTCATTTTTGCGAGTTGATCGAGGTCTGCGTGCAGCCGACTCCAGGCCATAATCATGTCCGAAGAAACGTCCAGCGCCAGAAGTACCTGTTCGATATCCGATGCTATTTGCATCACAACAACGAGATTGTGGCGTATATAACGAGAATCGGTGAGACCATCCGCGGCGAGCAGAAGATCTTCAAGCAGTTCGTTCAATTCACAGTCAACGGTAATGGTCCTTTCACTTTGCCTGACAAACGTTTTGTAAACGCGCAGTGCTCCCTGATTGATTCGTTTGACCAGTACCTGTTGTCGCTTGACGGGAGCCGGCTTCTTAGTTTGCTTAGTTTGCGCGACAGCGGAAGCGGAGACTGCCGCCACGCAGATCAGCGCCAACGTAATCAGTTTCGATTTCATCTCTACTCTCATCCCGCCGTATCGTAGAGAGTTTCGTGGTGAAGAGTACTGGTAAAAGTGACAGGTAAATGCGGTGTGAGATTTACGAAATCAGACCAAGTCTCAGTGAATACCTTATTAACTCGGCTGTCGTTTCGACCCCGAGGGTCTGCATCATTTCGTATTTATGCGACTCGGCAGTCCTGGTGGAGATGTTGAGTTGAGAAGCGATCTCCTTCATCGTCAAACCGCGGCTAATTAATTCAAGCACCTCACGCTGGCGTGGGGTAATGGTCGTTTTCTGCGTATGGGGGGGCAGGGGTTCGCCTGGAAGGTCGGTTATCAGCGGCGAGACGTAGCTGTTTCCGTGCGCCACCTCTCTGATTGCGTTCGCCAGTTCTTCGCCGGCAGATTGTTTCAGGATATAACCCGAGGCGCCACAACGAAACGCTTCAGACAGGAGCGTTGCATCGTCATGCATCGTTAAAAAGATGATCCTGGCTTCGTTGCCGCTCTCTCTGATGCGTCGCACCGCATCGAAACCGTTGAGAACAGGCATTGAGATGTCTACCAGAATGACGTCAGGGTTCAACTGAAGAGTCGCTTCGACGAGTTCTTCACCATTTCCTGCCGTGCCAAGCAGCTCAAACTCATCACGCAACAAACTCACCAGCCCTTGAGCGAACATTACGTGATCGTCGGCGATTAACAGTCGTATGCGTTTCATCTTCGTCTTTACGCCGCGAGCGGCACTCGCGCAACGAGCGTTGTGCCCTGCGCCGGAGTTGAGCGAATCTCACAACTTCCCTGGAGCAGGCGCAATCGCTCTTCAACACTTATCAATCCCAAACCGCCCGCTTGCGCGAACGTTTCCACGTCGAAGCCCTTTCCTGAATCGGACACTCGCAGTTCCCAGTTGCCGGAAGATCTTGTTAGAGAAACTGCCGCCGACTCAGCGCCGGAATGTCGAGCAACATTTCGCAATGCCTCAACCGCCACGCGATAAAGACAAATCGACGTTTGGAAAGGTATGCGTTCATCGCCGATGTCCGCCGTCAGTTGCACGTCGATTTTTTCTTCGTCAGTGAAACCAGCGATATACGACTCGAGCGCCGTTACCAAACCCAGGTGCTCCAAAACCGCCGGATGTAGTTGATGCGACAACCGGCGCACCTCGTTCGTAAGAGCGTTTGCGGTTTGGCGCAGTTGTTCCAGTTCCGCGATCAGTTCTACATCCTGCATCGGGACGTTTCGTTTGAGCCGGCTGATACTCATCGACAGCGTGGCAATCTTCTGATTCAGATCGTCGTGAAGCTCCCGCGAGATTCGGCGACGCTCAGCTTCCTGAACATTAATCAGCCTGCCCAGCAACTTCCGGATCTGGTTGTGACTGAGGTGCAGCTTTTCCTGACTTACGCTTAGTGCTTGTGAGGCTTTTTGAGCGGCGTCGAGAGCGACTTCGAGTCGTACCTGTTTCTGAGACGCCGCATCCTGCGCCCGCTCGCGCTCTTTAATAAGCGCGGCAAGAAACATCAGCGGCAGCGAGGTAAGAATCAAGAAGAGCTGTACCGAAAGCGCATTCATCTCTGCTGACTGGGTTGCAAATGGTCCCAGGCCATGTATTGCTGCCCAACTTTCAACCACACTTACAATCAAAAGCGCTGAACTGGATCCTATCGGGCCAAACCTGATGGCTGCCCAGAGCAACAGGGGCAAAGGTAGATAGAGAAGAGCTGGTCTCGCGTTGGGTGCTGTCTGTGAACTGAGGACCACGAACACCACTATCAGAAAACTAGCCACGAGCAAACCAGCTTCGATATAGCGGTTCCACGGGCGGCTTCGTAAGTGAGCAAAGTCAATGTTCCACCAGGTAATAATCAGGGGCACCAACGTCAATGTCGCAAGTACATTCGAGAAAACTCGCATCCGGAAAACCGCCCAGTAAGGGCTGTTGCCAAACTGGTTCAGTATCACAAATGCAGTATCGATGAATGACGAAAAGAATGGACCCAGGAATGCTACGAGGATAAACAGCGAGACGTGGTGTGTACTGTCAAAACGCAGTTCAGATTTCGCGAGATACCGGAAGATCGAAGCACCGATGAGAGCTTCACTACAGTTGCTGATAAACCAACACAGGATCATTGTCATCGGTATGTCCTGGTTGATTTGCACTAAGAGATGTGCGGGGAACGCGGCCAGAAGAAGGAACCACCAGACGCGCGTTCGGGACAGCAACAACGCGGAAAGCAGGATCGCGTTAGGAGGCCAGAGAGTCGAAACAGGATTAGGCTGGAACGTTAGGGCAAAACCGATTTTGGCGCCGATGTAATAGCCACTGCCAACCAACAGCGCTGCAAAAGCGGCGTGCGCCATTTTGTCGACACGGCTCTTTAGGTAGCCGTAGGTTGGTTGGATTGTACTCACGACGAGTTCGGGCATCGCCGTGCCTCCGTGTGAGTGAACTTCTGTTAATAGTCAAAAGGCGCTTAAGAAACTTCTTACCGAGGGCGTGATTATATCACGAGACGAAGTCGCGCTTTTTTTGAATGCGACGCCGCGTTCCTTCACGGTGTCACCGTCTGCGCAAAAGCTGGTTCCGCCGCTTTCCGTTCTTCGCCCAGGAAACGACAGGCAACACCGGCGAGTGCAGCGCCCACTATCGGCGCCAACCAGAACAACCACAGCTGCTTCAACGCCCAACCGCCGACAAAAATCGCCGGGCCAGTGCTGCGGGCAGGATTTACGGACGTGTTGGTCACCGGAATGGTGACGAGGTGGATGAGTGTTAACGCCAAACCGATCGCTACACCCGCCAACGCTTGCGGGGCATGCTTGTTAGTGGCTCCAAGAATCACGATCAGGAAAAAGAACGTCATTACTAACTCTGCAACCAGGGCAGCGACCAATGAGTATCCACCAGGCGAATAGGCGTCATAGCCATTCGCCGCAAAACCGGAAGTCGCATTGAACCCAGCCTTGCCGCTCGCGATGACGTACAGGATGGCTGCGCCGGTGATGGCGCCGGCAAGTTGTGCGACGACATAAGGGATGACGTCCCTGGCGAGAAAGCGACGTGCAGTGCAAAGTCCAACCGTCACCGCCGGATTGAAATGTCCTCCCGAAACGTGGCCCACGGCGTATGCCATGGTCAACACTGAAAGACCAAAAGCGAAGGAGACTCCAAGCAGTCCGATGCCCACTTGAGGAAATGCCGCAGCCAGTACGGCACTGCCACAACCACCGAGGACCAGCCAGAGCGTTCCCAAAAACTCCGCTGTCAGTCTTTGTGAAAGTGAGTATTCGTTCATGGCTTGTCCCTTCTGCAATTTGATATCTGGATGGGCCGAAACTTCCCTTCACGCGCCTCGGCCCATCCACTCTGAGGTGTCAGGCGCCACTCTCCTCCTGACGGAGTGGCGCTCGGCTGCCTCAGTTTCGGTGTGCGTAGCCCATTAACCCACACCGTCCCCCCTTGAAAACCAGCGGCGACCAGCCAGGACCTCACTTACGGCGAATAGCAAGTCGCCACCCATTCTTGCTTTGGTTACATACCCTTCCGCGCCTGTCTCGAGGGCGGCTGCCCTGAAATCAAAATCATCGTGAAGGGTCAGGAACACTATTCTGATCTTCGCATCACTCTCTTTAATCCGGCGCGCGGCTTCTATACCGCTCATGTTGGGCATCGATATATCCAGAACGCAAAGATCCGGTTTCAATCGCGCAACTGCTTCGAGGAATGTTGGACCATCATCAACAGCTGCCAATACTTCAAAGCGTCGCTTCAACAACCGGACAATCGTATTACGTACTTCTTCATGATCGTCAGCAACAACAATACGTGCGCGCGCCAAGTCGAACTCCTGTTCAGGAAGTGATCGACAGCCCCCTCAGATGGGTCGCAATCAATGGTGATCATCGTACTGAGGCCGCGTTGAAAGTTAACTGGCAAAATTAACAGGTCAATTCCACCCATGCTGCGGGCTTTGCACAAAAGTGCAAGAGATACCACGGGCTCGTCCCGTGGAGTTTCATGTTGCTGCTAAACAGAATCAAAACCGAGAAGTTCAGATGCCACGGGCTTGCCCCGTGGAGCCTCACGTTTTTCTGCTATCGAGTTCGGAACTGTAGCGGTCAGCGTGAGCCTCCACGGGACAAGCCCGTGGCATCCAGTCTTTCTGCTTTAGACGATCGGTATAGCGCACCAACGCGAGACTCCACGGGACAAGCCCGTGGCATCTTCTTTTTTGAACAACCTCCCGCCTCAAGCGGCAGCGACGATCGAGCTTCGCATTGCGTACTCGATCAACTCCGCATTGCTTCTGATGTGGAGGTGTTCCATCATCGTGTACTTGTGGAAGGCAACGGTGCGGGGAGAAACATTAAGCACAAACGCGACCTCTTTCATCGACCGCCCCTCTGCTAAAAGCTGTAACACTTCTTTCTGGCGCAGTGTCAGAGGGCTGGTGCTTTTCCTTAGTTTGAAGTTTTGTACAAATGAACCATCCATTCCTTTGGTCATCAGCGGCGTTACGTAAAACCCGCCTCGCACAACTTCGCGGATTGCGTTTTGCAGTTCGACAGCGGCCGAATTTTTGAGCAGGTACGCGGACGCGCCTAAACGAAAAGCTTCGCCGGCCATGTCAGGATCATGGTTCATCGTCAGGTAAACGAGTTTTACGAGGGGCATTGCCTGTTTGAGCCGTTCTCCTGCACTCAGCCCATTCATCGTCGGCATGCTGATGTCGAGCACTATGACGTTGGGATTCAGCCCGCGTGCGCCTTCCATGAGCGCACGCCCATCAGCGAACATTCCCACGACTTCAAACTCGGGTTCAAGCAGGTTCTTCAATGCATCCAGGATCAAGGTGTGGTCATCTGCGAGTATAACGCGGGGGCGTTTCATAACTCCTCCTTTACCTTCCATAGTAAATCGGATCTTTCGGGGGAATCAGGGTCAGACTTCAACGGGACCGAAATTTCGATACGAGTGCCGCGCAGAGGTCTCGAGTAAATATTCATCTTACCGCCGAGTACGTGCAGTCGCTCCTTCATGCTGATAAAACCCAGCCCCTTCTCAATCAGGGGTGTCTTTGCGTTAAATCCGCAGCCGTTATCAGAGACCACGAGGCGAACAGCGTTTCGAGTTTTGGTCAACACTACCCGCACCGACTCAGCGGTACTATGCTTGACACAGTTGCGCAAACCTTCCTGCGCGATGCGAAAGACACATAACGTGACATCCCTGTCGAGTGCAGCCGGGAATCCAGTCTGCTGAAAATCCACTTTGAGCTTTCCACTTTGAGTCAATTCCGCGCATAGACTTTTGACTGCGACCGCCAGTCCCACGTGATCCAACTTAGAAGGATGCAGCTTGTACGAGAGGCGGTGAATCTCCGCGGCTATGTCCTGCGCCTGTGACTGCAAACGTTTGACAGTCTCACGAAGGTTGAGCGGTTTTGGAATTTTTTGTCCGAGTTGCTCCAGCTCGAGCGACAGGACCGCCAGCCTCTGATTGAAATCGTCGTGTAATTCGCGCGCCACTCTCCGTCGTTCTTCCTCCTGAGCTGCTATCAAGCGACCACCCAGGTCTTTCAAAGCCTCTTCCGCTCGTTTGCGTTCAGAAACGTCGATCATGAAACCGTGCAGCTTCGTGGCTCCTTCACTTTGAGGACCCAGACTGATGAGGTTTTGTATCCAGACCAGCCTGCCGTCACTCGCCCACATGCGGAAAGTGAGATCGAAGTGCTCGGTAATCCGCGTTTGTTTCCGATAAGCTGCCAGCACCCAGTGCAAATCATCCACATGAATGTGCGACGCCAGGAAATTTGGTTCGTACCACGCTGCTACCGGATAACCCAGCAGCTCAACTGCGTGTTCACTCACGTAACTGAAGCGTTGTCCCTCAATCTCGCCTTCCCAGGACAGTATCTTTGTCCCCAGAAGATCAATCAGGCGCTCTTTACTATCTCTGAAGTCATCTCGAGCGAACGGTACTTCTTCATGAGTTATCAACACTCTGAAAGTCGGTCCGGGCAGATTGAGGCGCGCGGCGTGTATCAGAAAGGGCCGCGACTCGGTCAACTCGTGGCAGAAATACTTGCGATGAAATTCCTTTTCATCTCCATATAGTATGTGTTGAATATCATCAGCCAGAGTGATATTTGCCTCATCGTCAAACTCTGACGACGTGAATCTTCTACAGCTTTCCAGATAGCAAGGTGCAATCCCATTTCTTTCTTCAGGGTTCTGCTCGACCATGCCCCACGCTTTGCTCGCGTAGATAAGGTTTCCCGATTCGTTAAGAACGGCGACATTGGAAACGCAGGCGTCCACAATCGCCCGCAACAAGTGATCCGGCGAATTATTGCCGTCCTGAATGAAGGAACTGCTGGTTTGTTGAGCCGGACTTAAAAGCATGGCACTGGTCCACTCCCGCTGAGTTTCATACCGCCACTTAACCTTCGAGCGATGGTGCTTCACGGTTTACATCGGTGCGAAGTCACATTCGCTTTCGACTCGATGCTGCGAATGCCTAACACTGTTATCGCTCCCCTAAGGACAGCAAAATCATTCGACTCGATGTAGTTGTTCAGATCTGTTTCCGTGTCCCATTCGCTAACCAGCAAAGTCGAGTTCTCGTCTGACGCATCGAGATAGAAACCAAATGTGCGACAGCCCTTCGCGCTCTTGATTGGATCGAGTAAACGACCGACGGTTTGAAAGAACTCGGTACGCTTCTCCGGTTGCACAGTGATTCTGGTAGTGTTCACAATCATCTCGGGTCACCACTGCGACAGACACAACTACATAACGGGCCGCACACTCCGCATAACAGATTTCGAATCTTCTAAAGTTTTTTACTCTCGACTAACGAGAGGGGCGAAATGAGTAAGTTTCACACTTTCACTTAGCAAAACGTGTGCACAAACCACGGCAAGCAGCTAACTTTTTTTAACTCTTGAATATGAGCGGTTTAAGTCCACGAGCGTACAAGAAATTCTTGTGGTCTATGAAGGTGGGCCGTGGTATTTCGCGGGAACTGTGACAATGCGTGGAGGTGAAGGAGCTTGTCGCAATGGGTCACGGTATTACGTGATCCCATTACTATTGGTAGCAACAAAGCTGGCATTGCGCCGCTGTATTCCGAGCTTCAACATCCTGGTGCGAAGAGTGCTCGGATTTAAACCCAGAATCCTCGCAGCTCCAAACTTACCTTCGATGCGCCAACCGGTTTCTTCGAGAGTGCTGATGATGTAATCGCGTTCGACTTCTTCCAGAGTTCGCCTTTGAGCTGATCCATCAACTGCTTCAAACTGATCGAGAACCTGAAGAACATTCGCCGGGCTATGTATCACTGCCCGCTCGATTACGTTCGCCAGTTCCCGGATATTTCCTGGCCAGGAGTGAGCTTGCAAACTCTGCATGGTTCGTGGCGAAACGGACGAGATCGTCTTGCCGAATTTCCTGGCGTAAGTGTTCGAAAAGTGTTCGACCAGCAGCGGGATATCTTCCTTGCGCTGTCGCAGGGGCGGCATTGTTATCGGATAGACATTCAGGCGATACCAGAGATCCTCTCGAAACGTTCCCTGCTCCACTTCAAGCCTCAGATTACGATTCGTGGCGGCGATGATCCTTACATCAACTTTGATCGTTTTACCGCCACCCAGCCTCTCAAACTCGCTCTCCTGTATAACGCGTAACAACTTCACTTGTAACTCCGGAGGCAGCTCTCCGATCTCATCCAGAAAAAGCGTGCCGCCGTTTGCCAGTTCGAACCGACCTTGTTTCTTTCCGACAGCGCCTGTAAACGCCCCTTTCTCGTGTCCGAATAGTTCACTTTCAATCAGTGTAGGCGACAAGGCGCCGCAGTTGACCTTTATTAAAGGCCTGTCTTTTCGACTACTCGCCCCATGAATCGCGCGTGCCGCCAGTTCTTTTCCAGTGCCCGTCTCGCCCGTAATAAGGACGGTTGAGTCGGTAGGCGCGACCTGATTGATTTTGAAGAGCACATACTTGATCGCGTCGCTCTGCCCCACGATCTCCCCAAACTTTTCATCGAGTTGCAGCTCCTGCTGGAGAGAAATATTTTCCGCCTCGAGCTGGTTTTTGAGCTGGTGAAGCTCTTCGTGCGCCGTTTGTAAAGCGACTTCAGACTCTTTACGCTCGGTGATATCGATGGCAGAACCTATGTAACCAAGAAATGTCCCTTCAGATGAAAACCGCGGAATGCCGGTGTCGTATACCCAACGATACTCACCATCGTATCGGCGCACGCGATACTCGAGTTCAACAGGCCGCCGCTCGTTAAAGCTGCTGAAGTAACTCTCGCGACAAGCCTCATAATCGTCCGGATGTACACCCTCCATCCAGCCGTGATCCAATTCTTCTTCGGTTGTTCGTCCTGTGAAATCGAGCCATCGTTTATTAACGTAAGTACAGCGCCCGTCATGATCGACAATCCAGATCATTACCGGAGCACTATCCGCCATTTCTCGAAAGCGTTCTTCACTTTCGCGCAATTGGTCTACTGTCTGCTTTGCCGCCTGCACACGTGCATATTCGGCCAACTCCTTTTCAGTCACATCGACGGTAACGCCGTGACTGCCAACCGTCTTTCCAGCATCGGTAATCGCGGCTACTTGAGCTTTTACCCACACGGTTCGTTTATCCTTCGAGATCCAGCGGAAATTAAGAATGCCCCGTTTGCTTCGGGAAAGGATTTCTTCAAGCTCGCCCCGGATTCGTTCGCGATCTGCCTCGTGTATAAGCTGAATACAGAAGTCAGGAGTCGATAACCACTCCTTTGTCGAGTAACCCAGCATCTTTTCAGCCTGCGCACTTACGAAAGTCATCGCGTGCTTGTGCGTGACCGGATCGATCCGGGTTTCCCAGACCATTCCCGGTACATTGGCAATCAGATCGTTGAGACGTTTGTTTTCGGTTTCGGCAAGACCTTTGAGACGTTCGCACTCGATCTCAGCTTTTCGTTTTCTTGCCCTGGTAATTAACAGACTTAGAATGAGGAATGCCTGCACAAGGAAGAATCCAACAATGAAGATGAGCTGGCCCAGGGGCAATGCCCATAGCACCCGCGGGGAGATAAAGGGTCCCATGACTACATTCTCGACGTGTTGTTAAGTTACACCTCCCTACGGCATTTAAGTGTTTGGGGGAGACACCTTTGTCGGGAAGAGGGTGCTTAAAAGTCTAACACCTATAAAAAAACTTTTGCATAGCTTAATGAAATCTCGTTGTGAAGCATCATTAGAATGCCTCGCCTAGTCCGATCGACAGCGTGCGTCCCTCGCGACCAAAGGCAACATCGATTCGATAGTTGATATGATTCTTCTTGTCTAGTTTGAACCTCAGCCCCGCACCGGCGGCTGGCAGCAATTGATCGGAACGGAAGTCGTTCCAGCGTCTCGCAGTTCCTCCAACACCTCCAAATGCAACCAAACCGAATCGCTTGGGAAGCTCGATGCGATACTCCGCTTGCGTCGCAAACATACGACGATTCTGAAACTCTCCCGTTGTGTAGCCACGGAGATCGCTGTTGAAACCATATAAGCAGAGGTCATAGAAAGGAACGTTACCATTTGCTGAACACGCCATTGCGCGATATGCAAAGACCTGCTTATCTGCTATCTCTTTAAATCCGTTGTAGGAAATCTTGAACGACTGGTACTCGCGCCGGCTGCCCCAAACCTGATCGAAAAAATCCGCCGTGAAGTCGAACAGATTACCCTTCGTTGGATAGAACGTACGATTTCGCCGGTCCCGCTGGAGATGAAAACCAAGCGCTGCCGAGTTCGACTTCAGATCGATCTCCGGAACTTCAAAGCCACCGGGCGGAACCACACCCTCGATACCGGCAGAGAGCTTGCGAAACTGGTAACGTGGTCCAATAAAGATGTTGCGTCCGACATTGCGCATCACTTCGCCGAAAAAGATCGTCCCTTCCATATGCAACGGGACGGAAATCGGAGTTCTTCCCGGTATCCTTCCGATGCCGAAGAAATCCAGGTTTGCCCGGCCCTTAATACCGGCGAAGGTCGTTTGATATTTGTTTTCCTGAAGGTATAACCGTCCGCCTAATGCCAACGCGCGCGTTCCATTGTTGGTGAAAGCGCCGGCTGCTCCAAGCCACGATGGCGGTGATACCTGATCCTGTTCGTTAAGCTTGAACACGTAACCCGTAATGAGTAACAGGCCGGAACCAAACGCGGGACTCGAGATAGGTATCGGCGCGATAACCAGCGAACCTCGTTTTTCTTTATCACTCTGCGGATCCGGCTGTTTATCAACTGTGCCGGTGTCATCGTCTTTGGAAACGTCTTTGGATTGGCCCAACGCCGTCGAACTTCCACTCAAGATCGACATTGCGAAAAGCAAAACCAGGAGCGTCCATTTCCACCAAGCGTGCGGCATACATTACCTGTCATCTCTTCTAGCTTTGCCTCAAAAGCCGGAATCAATGTTGGATACGCAGGTGGTACTGACCGTATCCAACAGAAGTTCTTTCATCTCTCTTTGGAAGCGCGGGCCGCAGCCTCCTTAGTGTCAAGCTCGGTGCTTGACACCTCCCCATGTTGAGGCTGCGGCCAGCGCGTCGGGAAAGTCACCTTTGCTTCGGAATCGCCCCACTCTTCCGCTAGCGCCGGCGACCACCACCTCGAAAACCTCCACCGCCTCCTCTCATACCACCACCACCACCGCGATAGCCGCCGACACTGCCGCCGCTACTGCGGCTGCGGCTATAGGAACCATAATCGCGAGTACGCTGTGATCCGCTACTGCGCGCCGCTCGATCACGTTCGAGCGTGTTCATCGTACCGCGATCCATCTGGCTCGGTCTGGAGGCTGCTTGACCGGTTCGTTCACCTCGGGCTCGCTCCGATTGCCTCGCGCGATCGTTCAACATACTGTCTCGTGCCGAATCTCGCCGCTGCTCCGCTTGCGGCACGGAACCCCAATTGCCGTTCTCCCACTTGGACCAATTGCCATTCTGATCGCGCCGGTAAACATTTCCATCGCGGCCCGCATAAACATTCTCGCCTTTCGATCCGACAAAACCGCCGCCGTCCGGACCGCGACGGGAGATGATTCCTCCCTGATCTCCGCGAGTCACGCGAGTTGTATTACCGGAGCTGTTTGTGAAGCGTTTTGTGTTTACCCAATCATCGCCACGTTGCACGTGCGTCGATCCCCAACTGCCGTAGATATTCGAGCTCTGGCGCGTGGCAGCATAAGTGCCGGTTCGCGGGTTATAGGCTTGGGCGGCTCCACGCGCGCCGTATGGTCCATATGCAAAGGCGCCTCGAGCGTATGTTCCTGTTGACGGGTTGTAACGAGCACCGAAACCGACGCCGCCGTATGGTCCATATATTCTTCCGGCAGTGCCGTACACGCCTGTGAGCGGGTTGTACCAGGCGCCGTATCCGTAGGTGCGCCAGTAGGGGTAATAGATCGGGTAATAACCGCCGTACCAATAATATGGCGGGTAATACCAGCCGGTGCCCCACATGGTACATCCCCAACCGATCATCAGACCGCTGTAACCGGCATACGATGCATACGTCACCCAGTCGTCATTTTCATCTTCATCGTCCTGAACCGTTACGTAAGTGACGCTATGCGACGGAGAGCTCGCGGGGATTTTGTATATATCTTCGGGCACTGACGTCGCGAGGGTCCATGGGCCTTTCGCTGTGTTGGCCATGAACCAAATTCCCTGGTAACACATGTAGTACGTATCGCCTACCTTGATGATCTCTTTGTCCGTGTTTGCCGCGCGTTGTAATTGCGTTCCCTGAATGGCTTCGTATTGCGGTTCGCCCTGGTACGTGACTTCCGGTGCGCTCAGTTCTTTCTTGTTGACGCGGGCAAATTGCGGTATCTGCGCGAGCAGAACAGCCTCGGCTGCCTGCTGTGTTCCCGGCACTGATGCAAGCACGCGAGAGCGCGGATGTTCGAGAGAGATTCTTTTGAAATCTTCCGGCAAACTCGGCGTAGCAAACGTCCATAGACCGCCCAATCCGGGAGCCGAGAACCACCGGCCGGCTACCAGGTAATACACGGGACCATCTTTACCGAGCCGGAACAGATCACTTTCCGAGTTGCTGATCCACAGTAGTCCGGTATTCGGGACGGGCTCATATTTAGGTTCGCCTTCGATGTAGATCAACTCCGTCGGGTCTGTGGTTACGTAGACCTTCGGCAGCACTTTCGTCCTTGTGCCGGGAAGATTAGCGTGGACGTCTTTCCAGTTTTCGTCGTTGGGTAATTTGTTGAAACTATCGGGCAGTTTACCGGCGTTGGACCAGTAACCTTTCAGATCCGTTGCACGCAGCCACACGTTGTCGTAACGCAGGTAATAGAGACCGGTAGGTGCATGCTGAAAGATGTCCCAGTTAGTATTGACGGCAAATTTCAGTTCGTTGTCCTTGATTGGGCTCCAGATGGGTTCGCCATCGAAACTGAGGAGGAGCGACGGTGTTTGAGTGAGAATTATTCGTGGCGGATCGCTCTTCAGGCCCGTAACGTTTTTCGGATTGATGGTGCTTTTATCGACGTAGGCCAGTACGCGATCTAGGGCGATGATACGGTCTTCCTCAGGTATGTTTTTTTCGAGTTCGCTTACGATCTCCTGGGTCTGTTCTTTCGAGAGGGTTTGAAAATTTGTCTCGACGATCTTGATCTTCGAAAACTTGACCAGGCGCTGTTCGACTGAGACTTCCGTGTCTGTTTCGAACTTGATCGTTCCCAGCGCGGGCTTTTGCTCACCTTTCGCCACATGGGAAACAGCCGTAAAAGCCACGAGGTGTTTTTGATCTTCCCAGCTCGCGATCTGCGGTTGATACATCACGATTTGCGCTTCGCTGGGAAGGCTATAACCTCTCGGCCACCCGCGATCCGCCGCCACCTTTGACGACTGCGCGGGAACAATCAACGAGAGACCAAACAGGAGCACGGAGATAATGGCTAACCGCATCGTAGATCTTTCACCTTTCTTGCCCGCAGTCTCACCTTAGCTAGTAATCGAAGCGTTGGAATTTTATTGGCGGTTACAGTGGCGAGTAACTGTCACTTTTGACAGGCGATAGTGAATACGCCGAAGGCGTTCGCTAATTTGAGCCCAGCGGTTGGAGCGCAGCGACAACCCTGGGTTCGCAAAATAAAAATCGAAAGACAACCCTGAAAGGGTTAGGCACGTGCGTGTCTAACCCTTTCAGGGTTCAAAGGATTGGTGGTGGATCTATTCCCAGGGTTGTCGCTGCGCTCCAACCGCTGGGCTGAAATTACCGAACGCCTTCGGCGTATAAATTCATTCGCGCTTACTGGGAAACGTAGATCACTCGCTCAAGATCAATTCCGAGGGGCTGAAATTAGCGAACGCCTTCGGCGTATAAATTCATTCGCGGCTCACGGCAAACGTCGATCACTCGCTCAAGATCAATTCCGAGGGGCTGAAATTAGCGAACGCCTTCGGCGTATAAATTCATTCGCGGCTTACTGCGAAACGTCGATCAGTCGCTCGAGGATTAATTTGTAAGGATCCGAGGAAATACTGACGTAACCATAAAAGGGCTTGTCGTTGATGATGATCATGAAAAGGACCATCGCGAGAAATCCACCCATGAGGGCCACCAGTATTGCGTGTAACTTCAGGTCAGGAATGTTGAAAAAGTAAGCAATCCCGATACTGATCGCCGCGCCCACCCAGATTACGGCCCACATTACCATCGACAGTCCGCCGCCGACCGCGTCGATACGCAGCCGTCGATATTCGAGCAGGCTGTTATAGGCTCTTAGCGTTTCGCCGTGCAGTGTTGCCTGGGAAATGTTTGCAGGTTGAAAGGAGTGCAGATCGTGCTGAAAGTCGTCGAGGATCGAAGTGCCAGTATTAATCGCCTGGCCGTCACCTCTCTTCTGAGCAGGCCAGGCCTCTTCAACGACGAAGACCGTGTACTTACGCAGTTGCGCGCGCAACTGCTCCCGCAACGGTGACGGATAACCACTGACATCGCGATACAGCGCACCAATGGCGACTGCTTCTTTCGAGACGAGTTCTGACGCGTTAGAGTTTGTATTCCAGACACCGACGGCAATCAGTCCGACCGTGATTCCATAAAACACACCAATCGCCTGCACAGTGCCGCTAACAGCATCGTTAGCGCCGTCGTGGTAGTGAAGTCGCGGGAGTACATGACGCCTGACGAGAACAAGCCCGGCCAATGCAGCGCATTCAATGAAGACCACCATGATCAGCGCTGCTGTCGGTGGCGAAACTCCATACAGCCAGGTAGGCATGAATCACCTTCAGAATCGAAACACGCCGCCAAAGAACGGGCCATGCGCTCTCACCAGGATGAAATCGTCGTCCTTCTCCACTCTGTATCGTTGGGCCTTGTAACCACCGCTAAAACCCAGGTGAGTGGTTGCAAAAATCCTTATTCCTCCTTCAACGTGAAACAAGCGCTCACCCTGAAAAGCTATCGCGCCGAGGTTGTTGAAGATGTTAATTCGTGGTGTCGGGTCGTAATCCAGATCGTAGCCCAGCGTAGCCGCGAACTTTGTGATCTTGCCGGTTTCAGTCCTCGTTCCGTTATTCGTTGTACCGCTTATGTTGAGCCGGGTGCTGACCGCGCCCATGTCAGCCATTGGCCCAATTCTGATCTTGTCATTCCCCCAGCGGTACGCGTACATCACGCGAAAGTCACTCAGCCTGAGATCGGCGGAGGCATCAAGATTAGCTACGTAGGTTTGGCCCCGGAAAGTGATGCTACGAGAAAGCGTGGTATTACGATTCCAGGTGGTCTGCGAATACTCGCCGAGAAATTTGTGTTTGCCGTCTTCGGTCCTGTGGGTGTATCGCAACGAGAAACCCAGCTCGTTACGAAAATCGAAGTCGCGCGAAAACGAAATGGTCTCGCCGGCAGTTCCGTTCGAAGAAAAACTTGCTTCACCGGACGGCACCGCAAGCACGCCACGAACTTCAATCTCGTTTTTTGGTCGAGTGTCCTGGGCATCGACGGCCGCGCATGCAATGAACAGAAGCACGCTTGAGATCGACAGAGGGATTCTTAGCTGCATTTATTTTCTCGATAGGTGTGGAAACTGCTTGAACATTTTCTTCACTGCGTTTTTGATCGGCTTTTCAACTGTCTTCGCGTCTTTGGCCTTGTCTCCGGTTGGACCACGGTCGAGTGTATGTGTTGCTGTTCCGCGCCAGACGCTGTCTTTTGTCTTTGAATCAAGAAGATCGATGACTAACGTGCCCTTGGTTACCACCCAGCTTTGCGATCCGACTGCGACACCGGTGGCGATGGAGTTCAATGATGGAGACCAACTCGGATTGGAGACGTGAATGTCGCTGTTTGTGGAACCGAAGACTACGATGGTCAGTTCGGGATCAGTGTTAACTTTCGTTAATCCCTTTGCCGCAAGCTCGCTGTCAACCGAAGCCCTGACGATCTCATTGGCGATCGCATTCGTGCTCGCCACTTTGTCCCAGGTGTAGGTCTTGTACTTCGTCAGGTCTACGCCCGGATCCGCTCCGACGCTCACCTTTTGCGCACTCACGGAGATAGCGCCGAGAAGTATTAATAGGACTGCGATTATTCTCACTGTTTACTTTCCTGCGAAATAAACCTCGACGTTTTTCTTGCTCGTCAGGCTTTTACCTTTCAACGTAAGCCTCACATCTTTGGGGTCTTTGCCGAGCGTTAGTTTTCCGCCGCCTTCAAGCCCGCCGGGAGATGCGCCGCCTGTTATCTGGATATCGAAATCGTCTTGCGAGTCAGCATTCTGAGACCACGTGCCGCTCAGGAAAATCGTTATGTCGGCAACTAGTATGATCTCCGTCTTGTGATCGTCGAGGAGTTTTACACTGACCGCGTTGATCTTGAACTGTTCCTGACCAACCTTGATTCGTCCGTCTCCGTTAGCGTGTGCTAATCGATCCTGTTGCACTTTCGCGACGACGGGCGTACTGACGATCGACAACACGAGTATTGAAGCGGCAGCCAGGATTTGTTTGAGTTTCATTGGGCCTTCCTTTTCGATCGCGTAGGAACATAGTCTGCTGAGGCTACGAGACGTAACTGTCAGTTCTTACAGGCTGGAAGGTTTGCGCACGAG
>Ga0307415_100000503_pt1 | contig 16970 bp, 25 predicted proteins | sample DK1Cmetagenome_FD_204524 | JGI IMG/M metagenome (GOLD analysis project Ga0307415, IMG submission 204524) | Maize rhizosphere microbial communities from greenhouse at UC Davis, California, United States - DK15-C-2 | ecosystem: Host-associated > Plants > Roots > Rhizosphere > Soil | place: USA...
GTCGGTTGCCATGTTCGCGGTATTCGTGACCTGGCACGACGGCCGTGCGCTGCTGCGAGCGGAGCTGCAGCGCCGCGCCGTACCGAACTCGGAGCTGCCGAAACTCCTGCGAGAGGCGACCCGCGTGCCCGGCACCGCGGTCTTCCTGGTCAGCCATCCGGGCTTCGTGCCGACGGCGATGCTGCGGAACCTCGAGCACAACCGCGTCTGCCACGAGAACATCGTTATCCTGAACCTCGGCATCCAGCGCACGCCGCGGCAGGACGTGGTGTCGAGAAGCTATCCCGAGGAGGTCTATCCCGGCGTCCACCTCGTGCATGCGCGCTTCGGCTTCATGGAAACGCCCGACGTCACCGTGGCCCTCGCCGGCGCAGTGCGCAAGGGCCTTCGCATCGACGAGGACTGCACGTTCTTCCTCGGCTGGCACCTCGTCCGCGCGCGAGCACGCCACGGCATCGCCGGCATGAAGATGCGCCTCTTCGCATGGATGCAGCGGCGCAGCGCCCAGGCGGCGGAGTTCTTCCGCATGCCGACGAAGCGGGTCGTCGTACTCGCCACCGAGGTCGAGATCTAGCTCAAGCCGCCCTGGCACCCAGGCGGCGCATGGCCGCGAGCGCCTTGTCGCGCGTCGCCCGGCTCTCCACCAGGCCGACGACCGTTGCCCGCACCGGGCGGATGCCGCAGAAATGCAGGATGTTGCGCTCGAAGCTCTTCAGCGAATGCGCGCGGTAAAACCAGCGATAGAAGAACGAGGGCATCCCCATCGTGACGACGACGCGCGCCGAGCGGCCCTTCAGCTTCTGCTTCGGCAGGCCGCGCCCGCGCGCCGGCCCGAAAGCGAATCCCGGGCGAAGCGCCTGCTCGAAGAACGCCTTGGTCGCGGCCGGCATCGAGCCGAGCCACAGGGGATAGAACACCGCGAGGTGGTTCGCCCACTCGATGTCCGCCTGCGCGGCCGCAATGGCCCTGGGCGCCTGCCCGCTCTGGAACTCCTCGGGTGAGCGCAGCAACGGGAAATCGAGCGTCGCGATCGCGATCGTGCGCACGGCATGGCCGGCGGCGAGCGCCGATTCCCGGTACGCGGTCGCGAGCCCGTGGACGAAATGGTCCCCGCGCGGGTCGGGATGTCCGTCGAGCACCAGGATGCGGCGGGCCATGGCGTCACCTCACGCTGCGAACTTCCGCTCGACGGTCTCGTAGTGATCGATCACCTGGCGCACGTACTGGCGCTTGCTGAGGTAGTCGCCCGGCCAGAAGCTGCGCTTGAACCCGTAGATCACGATCGACTTGAGGTCGTGGCGGTCGAGGCCGAGGTGCTCCACCGCGAGCATCAGCTCGTTCGTCACCGTCGTGTTGCTCATCAGGCGGTTGTCGGTGCAGAGCGTCGTCGAGATGCGCGCGGCGCGGAGCCTGCGGAACGTATGGTCGTTGAGGGCCTTCATCGCCGGATTCGTCTGCAGGTTGCTCGTCAGGCAGATCTCGAGCGTGATGCGCCGGTCGGCGATGTAGTTGCCCAGCTTCTCCACGTAGCGCTCGCGGTCCTCGATCTCGGGGTCGCGGATCTCCTGGGCTTCCAGCAGGTAAGTGCCGTGGCCAATACGGTCCGCGTGCAGGTCGGTGATCGCCTGGAATATGGACTCCGGGCCGTAGGCCTCGCCCGCGTGCACCGTGCGCTTCAGGAAGTTCTTGTGCGCGTACTCGAAGGCCTCCTTGTGCGCGCTCGCGGGGTAGCCCTGCTCCTCGCCTGCGAGGTCGAAGCCGACGACCTGGAGCCCGAGCGTGTCGCGCGCGATGACAGCCGCGCGCACGGCGTCGAGCGAGGCGATCGCGAAGATGTCCTTCGGACGGGTGAACGGGTGAGCCGCGAGCAGCGTGTCGTAGTGCTGGCTGAAGCCCGCTCCGAACATGCGCAACGCGCAGCAGATGATCCCGTACTCGAAGGCCGGCTCGCGGCCCGCGAAGATCTCGGGCCGGCGGTTGTAGACGTCGCGGGCGCGGCGCAGGCCGCGGTCCACCGCCGCCAATACCTGGATCGCGTCGAGCCCGGGGCGCACGTGCAGCTGCGGCGCAAAGCGCACCTCGAGGTAGCGCACGCCCTCGGCCTGGTTGTCCTCGGCGAGCTCCGCCGCGATGCGCTCGAGCGCCTCGGCCGTCTGCATCACGCCGACGGTGTAGCGGAAGCCCTTGAGGTAGTCGCCGAGGCTCGTGTAGCGCTCCTTATATACGGTCTCCCGCAGGCCGGCCTCGGTATAGCTCGGCAACTCGAGGCGCTGCTCGCGCGCGAGCTCGATCAGCGTCGGGATGCGCAGCGAACCATCCAGGTGAACGTGCAGGTCCGTCTTCGGCAAGGCCGCGACGAGCTCGCGCGTGATCTTGGCATCCGGCACGTGGTCCCCGGCACAGGCAACTGGGACGCGCAGCATAACGCGGCCGCGACGGCTTCCGGTAAGCTTGCGATCCGTGGCGACGATCGACACTTCGACCTGGACCCGTCTCATCCGCAACGCGACCCTCGCGACCTGCGCCGAGGGCCGGCCCTATGGATTGATCCCCAAGGGTGCGGTCGCGCTCGCGGGCAGCCGCATCGCCTGGGTCGGTTCCAAGCGAGACGTGCCCGAAACACTGCCGAAGTCCTGCGCCGTCAACGAGGTGAACTACGCCCTCGTGACGCCGGGCCTCATCGACTGCCACACGCACCTGGTGTGGGCCGGCTCGCGCTACAAGGAATTCGAGCAGCGCCTGCAGGGCGCGACTTACGAGGACATCGCCAAGGCCGGCGGCGGCATCGTCAACACCGTCACCGCGACCCGCGCGGCGAGCGAGGCGGACCTGCTGACTTCGGCGCTCGCGCGCGCCAGCAGGTACGTCGCCGAAGGCGTGACGACGCTCGAAGTCAAGTCCGGCTACGGGCTCGACAAGGACAACGAGCTCAAGATCCTCCGCGTCGCCCGCACGCTCGGCAAGCGGCTCGGGATCAACGTGCGCACGACGCTCCTCGCCGCCCACGCCGTGCCGACGGAGTTCAAGAACCGGGCGGACGACTACATTAAATATGTGTGCGACGAGATCATCCCGGCTGCGGTCGCCGAAGGGCTCGCGGATGCCGTCGACGCCTACTGCGACACTGTCGGATTCACGCCCGCGCAGGTGGAGCGCGTGCTCATCAAGGCCAAGGAGGCCGGGCTCGGCGTCAAGCTGCACGCCGAGCAGTTCTCCAACCAGCAGGGCGCGGCGCTCGCGGCGAAGTACAAGGCGCTGTCGGCCGATCACCTGTCTCACCTCGACAAGGAAGGCGTCCAGGCCATGGCAGCGTCCCGCACTGTCGCGGTCCTGCTCCCCGGCGCTTCGGCCTACCTTCGCGAGACGAAGATGCCGCCGATCGAGCTCCTGCGCGTGAACCGCGTGCCCATCGCGGTCGCGAGCGACCTGAACCCGGGCAGCTCGCCGCTCGCCTCGCTCCAGCTCAACATGAACCTCGCCTGCACGCGATTCGGGCTCACGACCGAGGAGGCGCTGCTCGGCGTGACGCGGAACGCCGCGCGGGCGCTGGGGCTGCGCAAGGCGCTCGGCAGCATCGAGCCGGGCAAGATCGCCGACCTCGTGATCTGGAACGCCGAGCATCCCGCCGAGCTTGCCGCGCAGTTCGGGCTGGTCCGGCCCGCCGCCGTGCTCCGCGCCGGCGTCGCCGCATGATCACGCTCGACCAGCTCAAGCGCCGCGGCACCGGCTTCCTGCCCGGCTACATGGGCGTCGTCATCACCGGGCTCGCCGAGAAGGAGCTGCGCGCCGAGCTCACCATCCAGCGCCACCACATCGCGCCCAACGGCTATCTGCATGCCGGCACGGTGGTGACGCTCGCGGACACGGCCGCCGGATACGGGTGCATTGCGCACCTGCCCGAGGGCGCGAACGGGTTCACGACCATCGAGCTGAAGTCGAACTTCCTCGGCACCGCGCGCGACGGGACGATCGAGTGCGTGGCGAAGGGCGCGCACCTCGGGCGCACCACGCAGCTCTGGGATGCCGTGGTCACGCACCGCGAGAGCGCGAAGACGATCGCCCTCTTCCGCTGCACGCAGCTGGTCCTGTACCCCAAGTCCTGACGTGCGGCGAATCGCGTTCCTGACGATGCACGACCCGAGCGGGTTCGTCATCGACGACGAGCTGGCCGTGCTGCCGCTCGCGCGCTGCGGGATCCAGGTCGAGACGATTCCCTGGGACCGGCCCGGCATCGACTGGCGCCAGTACGCGCTCGTGGTGATCCGCTCGACCTGGGACTACCAGCACAAGGCCCGCGAGTTCCTGGATGTGCTCGAGGGCATCGAGCGCCTCGGCGTCAGGCTGGACAACGGCAGCGAGATCGTGCGCTGGAACATGCAGAAGTCCTACCTGCGCGACCTCGCCGGGCGCGGCGTCGAAATCGTCCCAACCTTCTGGCGCGAGGGTCTGCGCCGCGGCGAGCTGGTGCCGCTGTTCGAGGAGCTGCGCAGCGACGAGGGCGTGATCAAGCCCGTCATGAGCTCCAATGCACAGGGCGCCTGGCGCCTCGACGCCAAGCGCGCCCGCGAACTCGCGCCCGAGATCGAGGCTTACTTCGCCGGGCGGCCGCTCATGATGCAGCCGTTCGAGCGCGGCATCACCGAGGAAGGCGAGTTCTCGCTGGTCTACCTCAACGGCCAGCACAGCCACAGCCTCCTCAAGACGCCGCGTCGTGGCGATTTCCGCGTGCAGGAAGAGCACGGCAGCGCGATCGTCGCCATCACGCCCGAGCCCGCCCTCCGCGAGGCCGGCGATGCCGCCATCGCGGCGGTCGGGCAGAAGCTCCTCTACGCGCGGGTGGATCTCGTCCGAAGCGGCAACGCGTTCCGGGTCATGGAGCTCGAGCTCGTCGAGCCGTCGATGTACCTGCGCATCGAGCCCGGCGCGCCGGACCGATTCGCGGATGCCATCGCCTCACGTCTCGCGTGACCCGCGGCCGGCGTCCAGCGGGCTTCGCACTCCTCGTCCACCCTTGTTGAGGACGTGCGTGTAAATCATCGTGGTCTTCACGTCCGAGTGACCGAGCAGCTCCTGCACCGTGCGGATGTCGTAGCCGTCCTCGAGGAGGTGAGTGGCGAAGCAGTGGCGGAAAGTGTGCGTGCTGGCCGGTTTCTCGATGCCGGCAGCACGGACGGCGAGTTTGACCGCACGCTGGACGTTCTGCGGATAGAGGTGATGGCGGGCGAGTACCCGCGTATAGGGGTCCACGGACAGTGATGGTGAGGGAAACAGCCAGAACCATGCCCACGAAACTGCGGCGTCGGGATACTTCCGTGCAAGCGCAAAAGGAAGACTGACTCCGGGGCGCCCCTGTTGCCGATCCTGATCAAACAACGAACGTGCACTCTCGAGTTGACCCCTTATGTGCGGCGCGAGTGCGTCCGGCAACATCGTTACCCGGTCCTTCTGTCCCTTTGCATCGCGAATCACAATCTCGCGCCGCGCAAGATCGATGTCCTTAACCCGCAGCGCGAGGCATTCGCCCAAGCGCATTCCGGTGCCATACAGCGTCGATACACAAAGCCATTCAACGCCGCTGATTCTCTCCAGCACGCGTCCCACCTCGGACCGCGTCAACACGACCGGCAACCGTTGCGGCCGCTTTGCACGAACGACTTCGGTCAGCCAGGGAAGCTTGATCTCAAGCACTTCGCGATAAAGGAACAGGATCGCAGCCAGCGCCTGGTTCTGCGTTGCCGCCGACACCTGGCGATCGACCGCCAACGACGAAAGAAACATCTCGACTTCCGGCGCGCCCATGCTGCGCGGATGCCGGCGATCGTGAAAACGGATGAAGCGCCTGATCCACTGCAGGTAAGTCCTTTCGGTTCGCAGGCTCATGTGCCGCGCGCGGATGCACAGTTTGATTTCGTTGAACAACAGTCTTGGCTCGGCCATCCGTGGCCATCTACCGGAGTATGTTAGATGTGATTCCCGGTAGCTTATTCAGGCACTTACCGCGTCGCGGCGTGATTATCGGCTGGAAATGACGTAAAACATCACGTCACTTTCAGACCCAATAGTAGTTAGGTGGCTTTAGTGCAATCTCGCGGATTGGTCACGTTTCTAGTACTTGCGTCGCTTGGATGTGGGGAAGTCTGTGCCGACGATACTTCCGATTCTGAAAAGATCGAGCGCTCTGCGTTCATGGAGGCGGACTTAGCGCTTGAGCAGTTTCGTGCCATTCAAGCGGCCGTCAGAACCGGAACATGTTCCGAAGTTGCTGAATGGGTCAGTTTTCCATTCTCGTTTCGACCACCAAATAGCCGTGGACCTACGGTCATTGCACAATCTGCGTTTTGCAGACACTTTCCTGTCATTTTCGATTCAATGCGGAGTCGAGCTTTCCTCGATCAGAAGCTCGTAGACGCCGCTGTAGCCAAAGGCGGATTCTATTTTGGGAAGAGCGGCATTTGGGTTATCGCGGAATGCCCCAGAGACTGGGATCAGCCATGCCCTCCTGGACTGCAACTTAGGATCGCGTCCGTGGATCTATGACTCCACTGATTAAGCCACCTAACAATGCGTTCGAGCGGTCCGTGATGGGGATGTGGGAGGGCGCCGCAGGCGCGCGGACGATTGTCGCGCCTGCGGCGCCTGCTTGGGCTGTACCGCGGACCGCTCAACGCGGACGTTAGACGGCCAAAGAATGCGTGTGCTTCTAGCTCCCCTGATCGTCTCCGCAATTGCCAGTACCTGGTGTTCGTCACTTTCTGACTGGGCCACGGAACAACGGTTGGAAACGAAGCGTCGAGAAGCAATGGCCCACGTTGATGTCGAGGCATGCAAAGCTGAAGGTGGAACTGTCAAGGGCGTCTGCATGTTCGGAATGCCGGCTTGTGTGCGACCGTATCGCGATGGTGGCAAGGCCTGCACTGATGGATCTCAGTGCGAAGGCAATTGCATTCAGACCGAACCTTGGGTTCCACCTGGTACCGAGGTAACTGGAGTCTGTGAGGCAAGCGATGAGCCTTGTGGCTGCACGTCGCTTGTCGTAGAGGGACGCGCCATGGTTGGACTATGCGAGGATTAGCCATACTGACTGGCCGTCTAACTATGCGTTGGAGCGGGCCGTGAGAACTTGGCGGGTGGGCGCCGCGGGCGCCTCGGAAATTATTGCGCCCGCGGCGCCAGGCAAGCGCGTCGCGCGGCCCGCTCAACGCGGACGTTAGGCGTCATGAAGCTCCCGGCTTTGCTTGTGCCGTTGCTTGCCGTATCAAGTCTGTCGGCTACAGAAATCACGCCATGGCCACCTCAACACAAGGCCGCTGCTATAGCCGGCTGCAGAGCGAGCATCGCGGACCATACGGAACGCGACTATCTCAAGCGCAGTCAGCTCAAGGAGCTGCCCGCCGACTTTCGCGAAAAGGCGGCTCCGGCAATGGAGCCATTTTTGGCCGTCTGCGACTGCATGTTTGATCACTTTGAAAGAATGTGGACCTTTGAGTACTACGTATCCCATCCTTATGAGGTCCAAGCCCAGCTAAAGGAACTCATGACAGGCGCTTGTGCCGTGAAAGCCGCAGAACCAGTTGCAAAGCCTGACTTGGATCCACCAACACCCAATGACGCCTAACAATGCGTTGGAGCGGTCCGTGACAGGTTTGAGCGAGCGCGCCGCAGGCGCGCAGACCATTATCGCGCCCGCGGCGCGCCGGCCGCGCCTCGCGCGGCCCGCTCAACGCGGACGTTAGACAGCAGTGAACCGCGCGATCATGTTTGCATGCATGACGATTTTCGTAACTGGGGTACCGGCCTTGCTCACCCTTCGATTTTTCCGGCCTCAGAGAATGCCGATGTGGTTGCTTCTGATCCTCGCGGCCCTCCTAGGCTGGGTTTTCCTCAATCTCTACCTCCACTTTTACTATGAGCATCTTGACGATTTGTTGAACGCTGCCGGCGGTGTAGAGCGAGCACCTCGGGACCTAGTGGATGAGTGGCAAAACGATGGCGGGCCACTGAGCTTCACTTTTCTTTTCGGCTGGCTTTACGGACTCCTGTACCTGGGCGCGTGGAGTCTCGTCTACGCTGTATTGGCCTCGGTGCGTAGTTCAAGACACAAGAGGCGCAGTGCTGCTGTCTAACTATGCGTTGGAGCGGTCCGTGAAACGTCGCGGGTGGCGCGCCGCAGGCGCGCCGGAAGAGTTTGCGCCTGCGGCGCGCAGGCCGCGCCTCGCGCGGCCCGCTAAACGCGGACGTTAGACGGCGCTCAAAGCGAGGCCTCATTGCGATGAGATTTGATAGACGGCGCTTCCTAACCGGAACCGTAGCATCAGGCATGGCGGCCATTGCTCCCAATCTCGGAGCGGTAAGCCTTCAGTACGATGACTACACCAACAGTGCGCTAGGCGTAAGGCTTAGGAAGCCCCCAAATTGGCAGTTTGCCTCTGCTCGTGCATTCACCGCTGCGCAAAGCGAGCTGGTGGATCGCCTATCGCGTGCTGATCTGGAAAGATTACGTCAGGAGCTAAATGGGGACGACCCCGTTCTCGTAATTACAAAGCGATCGCTTCGCACACGCGGCTTTGTCCCAATGATTCATCTCCTAGTGGATCCAATTTCAAGTACGCCAATTCAGTTTCGGACTTTGCTTCCCCGCTGCCCCTCCGCGATCGCTCCGTATTTTGAGAACTATCGCATTGAAAGAGAATTGCAGATCTCAGAACTTAGTGGCTTCGAGTTCGGCCAATTCACGGCTCAATATTTGGAAACGATTGATTCACAAAAGTACACGTGTCGATTGAACTTCTATGTAGGAATGACGAACCGCGCAGAGTTGACATTCTGTTCTCTCGGTCTTTGCTCTGGACCCGACGAATGTTCCGAGCAGTTCTCTTCGGTCATGCAGACAGTCCAGTTTTTCTGAGAATCCTACACACTTGCGCCGTCTAACGATGCGTTGGAGCGGTCCGTGAGAGGTCCGAGCGAGCGCGCCGCAGGCACGCCAGAAGAGTTTGCGCCTGCGGCGCGCTGGCCGCGCCGCGCGCGGCCCGCTCAACGCGGACGTTAGGTGGCAGCATGGGTCGCGAACTTATCCTGACTTCTGTCGAAGATGGCGCGACACTGTGCTTGCGCTCTCCAGACGAGTCGTGGGAGTCCATTACCGTGGGCGCTCAGGGAAATGACTTTAGCGTAAGCGCTCCCGTCTACTTCCACTTAGCTCCGTCGCTTCCGGACTTTCTTGATTCTATTGTCGAAGCGGACCTGAAGAAGAATGAACCCTTGCATTGGGAAACCTTGGAAGGGGAATTTCGCCTTGAGGCTTGCCGCGACAGTGTCGGACACATTTTTCTTACCTACCACCTTAGAAGCCCTGACATTGCGTCAAACCGCTGGTGGAGCTTTACGGGCCGACTGGTCCTTGAGCTCGGTGCAATGCCGGACCTGCGCAAGCGGGCGGGTAGATTTTGGAATGCTGCCACCTAACTATGCGTTGGAGCGGTCCGTGAAGAGATCGAGGGAGCGCGCCGCAGGCGCGCGAGCGATTGTCGCGCCTGCGGCGCGTAGCCCGGGCTCAGCCCGGCCCGCTCAACGCGGACGTTAGATCCGCACAGGGGAATGCACATGCGCGGCTGTCTGCTTGTTCTAGGCCTGCTCCTTGTTGCACCAACCATGGCGGCGGACTCAAATGTTACTTCGAGCTGGTATTCGTTCATCTGGCCGCTAGGCTGGTGGGTGGCGTATTACGGCTTTGGCCTGATCATTGGCTCGTTCGTGTTACGAGATGCCAAGAACAGAATTTGGCTATTCCTTGGCATTCGCCCCATTTGGTGGTTGTTTTTAGTTCTGTTCGACCCAGCGCTCGGCTTACTTGCCTACTGGGCGACGCACTACTCCAAACTTGCGCAAAACTACTCTGAGGCCATCGCGACTCGAGACGCGATTCCACCAACCTGAGGTGCGGATCTAACTATGCGTTGGAGCGGGCCGTGAAAGCGTTGAGCGGGCGCGCCGCAGGCGCGCCGGAAGAGTTTGCGCCTGCGGCGCGCAGGCCGCTCATCGCGCGGCCCGCTCAACGCGGATGTTAGACGGCATGTGGACCTGTCGCTCGTGCGGAAAAGTGCATGACGACCTCCCACTTTGCTTCAGCGCAGAGGCGCCTTGGCGCAGCTTCGTTTCGGAAGAAGAGTTTGAGAATCGCGTTGGCTTAACCAGAGATCAGTGCATCATTGATGACAAGCAACACTTTCTTCGGGGTCACATCGTGTTGCCCATCCGCGGCTCTGACTCGAGCTTCGAGTGGTCGGTCTGGTGCTCAGTCAGTGACGAGAGTCACCACATGATATGCGACCGGTGGCACTTGCCGGAGCGGGCCGGAGACAGATACTTCGGCTGGTTATCGACGCGCCTGCCGTGCTATCCCGACACACAGAATCTCAAAACGAACATCCTCATCCGGGAACCAGGCCTTGTTCCAATCATGGAAATCCAGGCGTGCGACCATCCCTTGTACCTCGAGCAGCGCGATGGGATCACGATCGAAACTGTGGCTGCGAGGGCACATGAGCTTCTGCATGCCGTCTAACTATGCGTTGGAGCGGGCCGGGATAGGTTGCGGGTGGCGCGCCGCAGGCGCGCAGAACATTATCGCGCCTGCGGCGCGCTGGTACGGCCTCGCGCGTCCCGCTCAACGCGGACGTTAGGTGTCATGCGAGTTGTCGCACGGGCGCTTCTCGGTACGACAATTCTTGCCATTGCTGGCTGCGACTCGGTGCAGGACCAAACAATAGTAGTTGCGCTGACCCGCGGCGCCGCACCGGCGGCTTCACTGAAAGTACGCCTGCATGCTCTGCAGAACTGTCAGGGATCTTTTGAGGAAGCCACAGCGGCAAGCGACGGCCACGCTCGATTCGTACGAACCGTGGAGATCGGTGGCGTCGGAGTTATCACCGACGAACTCTCAGTGTGTGTCGAATTGGGCCGGTCCTGGGTACCTCTATTGAGCTCCCTCCATGGCCCGGCACCGGCTTTGATCGAAGTCAATTGCGATCTCGACCTCTCGACCCCGCGCTGTCTGGTAGCGTTTGACGGACGCCCGCAGGAAGATCTCGGTACCGAAGGGCATGACACCTAACAATGCGTTCGAGCGGTCCGTGACAAGTTTGGCAGTGGGCGCCGCGGGCGCCTCTGACGAGTTTGCGCCCGCGGCGCCTGGTCGGGCTTCACCGCGGCCCGCTCAACGCGGACGTTAGGTGTCATGATCACCCCCGTCCGTACTTGCACTTTGGCTGTGGTGCTAGCAACGACGTTCGGTTGTGCCGGATCAAAAACGGATATTCACCGCGGCTTCTTAGTCATTGGTGCGGAAGTCGAAACGTTCACTCTTTGTGGGACCGACGCTCCCCTGTGGCTCGACTATTCTCCAGCTCTACGCAAGGTACTTTTTGAAGGCTATCAACTTCTCCGGACTGCCCCATACGATCTGACGTATGCCGAACTGCGTGGGGTGCCTGGCCCAAAACTGGACTGCGGATTCTGTGAGGACTATTCGGGCAGCTTTAAAGTCGACGAGGTTGTCCTTCAACGAGCCAGGAGCCCAGCTGACTGTCATGACACCTAACTATGCGTTGGAGCGGGCCGTGAAACGTTGCGGGTGGCGGGGCGCGCGCGGGGCGGGGGAGTTTTAGCTCGCCGCGCGCGGGGACCGGTTCGCGTGGGCCCCACAAACCGGGCGGTAGGGCACAAGGATTCGGACGCGATGCGACAACTCATTCAACGCAATGCGGACGAGCTTTCGCGTCTTCACTCGCGCATTAGTCAGACCGAGAAGCTTCGGAGCCATGGCTCGGCCGAGAAGCAGGAATGGGAACTAGCGTGTGCGGAGTTCCACGCGAGGTTTGACGATCTCGCTTTCCCGGGAGGTTTCAAGGGCGCCCTTGCTCGAATTGAGGCGGGCGACCCGGACGCAATGGAGGCCGCTATCTGCTTTCTTGAGGTGCGTCCCTACTTTGTCCGTTCCGGCTATATGTTCAAAGACATCCTCAAAAAGGCAAAACGTGCGCCATTATCGGAGCACCAGGCGATTCGGTTGGCTTCGATCATGCGGCGACTGGCTGAAAGGCGCGCCAGCAAAGGACGCCATGAGGCCTAACTATGCGTTGGAGCGGGCCGGGAAAGGTTGCGGGTGGCGCGCCGCAGGCGCGCAGACCATTATCGCGCCTGCGGCGCGCGGATTCGGCCTCGCGCGGCCCGCTCAACGCGGACGTTAGGCATCAGGAAAGCATTCGGGACGCCAGTGAATGCACGCTTTGCTCCGCTGCTTCTAGTTCTCTTTTCAGTCGTCGGTTGCGATCTCGATCCATTCCGCCTGGATGACAGAACGGTTATTGGTAACTACTACTTGAATCGGTTCGAAAGCGGATCATTCTATTTGTGCCATGAATTTCGTGACTGCAGCGGGTATGGGGTCCTAGGGGGAACCGTCAGATCAATCGGGTGGAACGATCGGTACATAGTTGTGTGGCAGAACCCGGATTTTGGCGACTCTGGCTGGGTCGTCGTTGATTCGCAGACAGACAAGATCACAGGTCTCCTCACCGATGATCAATTGACCTCGATGAATTCAATTCCGGGAATCCAAACATTGGGCGCGAGCGACGCCTGGAAGAAACTCGGCGGATCCTGATGCCTAACTATGCGTTGGAGCGGTCCGTGACAGGTTGCGGGTGGCGCGCCGCAGGCGCGCCGGAAGAGTTTGCGCCTGCGGCGCGCCGGCCGCGCATCGCGCGGCCCCCTCAACGCGGACGTTAGGTGGCGCTGAGAATGCCCGTTAAGGTTTACGTCGATGACGACAACCACGCTGAAGTAGCTTGGCTTTGTGACGACATCTGGCATCTCTCTGAGCAGGTTGACGCGCTGGCGGCCTGGCTGCAGCAGAATCACTCGACGCTGGATCGCGGTCGCTACATCGCAGACATTGGCTTTTCTCCTAGACCAGATGCTGCAGGTGGTGGAGCCGCGATTTCGCCTGAGATCTTGCGCACAATGGGCGAGGTCGGTATGTCGCTGTTCTTGTCTGAATATCCGCCATTCATTGAATCCGATGACCGCGCCACCTAACTATGCGTTGGAGCGGTCCATGACAACGATGAACAAGCGCGCCGCAGGCGCGCGGACCATTATCGCGCCTGCGGCGCGCTGTCCGAGCTGTGCCCGGCCCGCTCAACGCGGACGTTAGGTGGCACTAAAGCAGTGATGCTCATCCCCATATTTCACCTCGGGATGCTGGCCTTGCTCGCCGCGTATGGGGTCCTGGCAGCTAAGCGCCCGGAGCTACCTTCTGTCGCCTACTGGCTATTTTGGCTCATGTATGTCGCCTTGCTCGTTGGTGCGGACCGCAAGGTAAAGTGGTGCCTGCGCTTGTCAGTCCTGCCGCCATTACTGATATTCCTCGCCACTGCACCAAGCGTCCTCTATAACGCTTGGGCATTCTTGGCACGACACCCGCTCTATCAAGATTCTCCGGCTACGATCTTCGTGGTTGGCGTAATGGCGCTCTTTCTGACGATTCCTTCTTTGATAGTCTTGGCTGCGTACTGGCGCCATCGAAAACAGATCTTCGGTGCCACCTAACTATGCGTTGGAGCGGTCCGTGAAATGCTTATGCAGGCGCGCCGCAGGCGCGCGGACGATTATCGCGCCTGCGGCGCGCTTCAATCGCCGCGCGCGGCCCGCTCAACGCGGACGTTAGGTGTCATGAGCAACCTAGCCTGTACTTGCGCTTTGGGTGTGGTGCTAGCAACGACGGTCGGTTGTGTCGAATCAAACACCGACATTCACCGTGGCTTCTTAGTCATCGGTGCGGAAGTTGAAACCTTCACTATTTGTGGAACCCACGCCCCCTTTGGCTCGACTATTCTCCAGCACTACGCAAGGTACTCTTTGAACGTTATGAACTGCTCCGGACTGCGCCATACGATCTAACGTATGCCGAGCTGCGTGGGACGCCTGGCCCAAAACTAGACTGCGGATTCTGTGAGGACTATTCAGGCAGCTTTAAAGTCGACGATGTTGTCCTTCAGCGAGCCAAGAGCCCAACTGACTGTCATGACACCTAACTATGCGTTGGAGCGGTCCGTGAAAGGCTCGAGCGAGCGCGCCGCAGGCGCGCGGACCATTATCGCGCCTGCGGCGCGCTGGCCGCGCGTCGCGCGGCCCGCTCAACGCGGACGTTAGGTTTCACTCTCGAGCGCCTATCTGGCGATTCGGAGTCGAAATTTACCCCACCTTGCCTCGGGTGGTTATTGTATATACACTAACCCATGGGCATCACCTACGATCCTGACAAGCGTGCCCGTGCGCTAAAGGAACGTGGCCTCGATTTTGAAGATGCCCCGAGCGTGTTCGCCGGCTTGACCGTGGAGGTCGAGGACACGCGTCAGGACTATGGCGAAATTCGGATGCTCTGCTACGGCAAGCTCGAAGGGCGCCTGGTCGTAGTCGGCTATACGCCGCGTGGCGCGGATCGCCACATCTTCAGCATGAGAAAGGCCAATAGACGTGAGCAAGCCCGCCTCGCGCCGTACTTCGAGATCGGATCTTAGGCGCGTTGACGCGCACCGCATTCGACGCTCGGAGTACAAGGAACTCCCGGAACTGACCGAGGAGATGCTGGGTCGTGCCGTCATCAACAAGGGCGGCCGACCCCGCTCGCCAAATCCACGGCAGCTCATTTCTCTTCGCTTGCCTCCGGAGGTGGTTAAGCGTTGGCGCGCGACCGGCCCCGGTTGGCAAACCCGCATGGCGGACCGCCTCGCTAAGACTCCGATCCCACGCGGCAAGGAGTAAAACCTAACTATGCGTTGGAGCGGTCCGTGAGAGGTTTGGCGAAGGGCGCCGCGCGCGCCTGGGAAAGTTTAGCGCCCGCGGCGCCTGCAACCGGCGTACCGCGGCCCGCTCAACGCGGACGTTAGACATCGCTTGACGCTGCAGCTATGGCCAAAGTTCGAAAAATTGAACGCGCTCCACCCGTCGGCCGCAACTACTACCTGGCCGACGCCAACTTCTTAATCAACCGATGCTTGCCATTGTCCGCTATAGCTCCAGGGCCAGACAGAGATAGGGTTAAGGCTTGTCAGGATTGGTGGGCCGAAATAAATGCGCAGCTAGTAAGACGGCATGCCCGCGTCTACATTCCGGACGTATGCATTGCCGAATCGTTTAAAGCCTTGGCAAGTCTGCGATTCTCTGCCAAGAAACTCTCAGCTGCGGAGTTTGCGAAGGCGCGAAAGCAGTTGTCTTCGTTTGTAAGAATCGAAACCAAGACCCTGCGCGGTTTCTCCAGAAATATTCGAGTTCATGATATCTCTACGCACCGTGACATCATCATCAGTGTGGAGCGATTCTTTGAGCTTTTTGCCAAGCACAAGAAGAATGTGCAAATAGCAGACCTAATTCTGGTGGCGACGGCCAAGTACTTGATGGATTTTTACGACGTTCCGAAGGACCTCCTGCATATCGTTACCATGGACAACGCATTGCGAGAAGGCATTTCTAAGGCTGTGGAATTGCCAAACGCATATGACCCAACGCGCCCAGGTCATCGGGCTGCAGTTGTGTTCATTTAAGGCGCGATGTCTAACTATGCGTTGGAGCGGTCCGTGAAACCTTGCGGGTGGCGCGCCGCAGGCGCGCCGAGAGATTTTACGCCTGCGGCGCGCTGGAACCGTTGCGCGCGGCCCGCTCAACGCGGACGTTGGACGTCGATTCGGAAGCGGTTTGTTGGCCATGCATAAGCTACTTTGTGTTTTGGTTCTATTGAACTTCGCAGTACCAATACGTGCGGACACTAACTTCTCACGGGTAACCTTCGATTGCCTCTATGACCGGGTTGCCGACAAGACTTCGACCGCACCTGTTCATCCCAAGCCACTGCACGTTGTGTTTACCTTTGAGTTCAAGTCAGGGTCCTTTGGAACTGGCATCGCGCACCAGGAAGACCTAGATGTCTCCTTGGAATGGGTGGTTCGCGTGAGTGACCGCGACAATCGCATGAACTACCACGCGCTCGAAAGCCCGGGCGCATATCAAATGGGCACTACTTCAATCGTTCAAAAGTACGGACCCACCGAGACATACGAATCAGTTCGCAGCAAGCATTCAATTACTGCACCCGGAAATCTGGTCGCTTACCAGTATTACGGACAATGTCAACGCACTTGACGTCCAACTATGCGTTGGAGCGGTCCGTGAGAGGTCTGAGCGAGCGCGCCGCAGGCGCGCGGAGATATTTTACGCCTGCGGCGCGCTGGAACGGTCTCGCGCGGCCCGCTCAACGCGGACGTTAGACAACCTTAGTTTGCGGGCTTTGACGTTTTGACGTCATAGCGTCATACTGCGGCCCATGGCAACACCCAAACGAGCAACCGTCTACTTTGATGCCGACGTGCATCGGGCCTTGCGCCTCCGGGCAGCTGCCAATGACCGGTCCGTGTCCGACATGGTCAATGACGCGGTTAAGGCAGCCCTGGCCGAAGACGCGGAAGATCTCGAGGCTTTTGACGAGCGGCGCCAGGAGCGCTCTACCCCTTTCGAGAGCTTCGTCAGGGGCATGAAGCGACGTGGCCGCCTATAGGCTGCTGATCAAGGCCTCGGCCGGCCGGGAGCTTGAACGGCTAGGGACGAAATCCGATCGAAGGCGCATTGTTGAGCGCATAAAAGCACTGGCGGAGGACCCCCGACCGCACGGATCCGAGAAACTGGCGGGCTACACCGACCGTTACCGGATTCGCCAAGGAAACTTCCGTGTCGTTTACCTCATCGACGATCAACGTCGTGAGGTCACAGTTTTTAAAGTCGGTGACCGCAAAGATGTGTACCGCTAGGTTGTCTAACTATGCGTTGGAGCGGTCCGTGAAAGGTTGCGGGTGGCGCGCCGCAGGCGCCTGGGAAAGTTTAGCGCCCGCGGCGCCTGCAACCGGCGTACCGCCGCC
>Ga0307415_100000505_pt1 | contig 16929 bp, 20 predicted proteins | sample DK1Cmetagenome_FD_204524 | JGI IMG/M metagenome (GOLD analysis project Ga0307415, IMG submission 204524) | Maize rhizosphere microbial communities from greenhouse at UC Davis, California, United States - DK15-C-2 | ecosystem: Host-associated > Plants > Roots > Rhizosphere > Soil | place: USA...
ACCGACGTCCCGCTGGCACGGGGCGCAAGCTTCCCCGCGTGACCCTCTCCCCCGCCGACTACGCCACGCTGAACGCCGCGGTCGCCGACCTGCGCGCGTGGGACGCCCGCGACGCGCTCACAGCCAAAGCCGGCGGGCGGCGGAACGCGATGATCGCCCGCGTGGCCGCGGACCTCGAGCGGATCGCGAACGCCGACGAGACTCAGGAGCTGCCCGACGTCCTCCGGCGCTTCCCCTACCGCGAGGCGCTCGACTTCTACGAGTACGCGGTGATCCAGGCAGGGTTCGCGGGGCTCGAGGACGCGCGCGAGGCGCGGCTGGCGGTCGTGGCGCTGCTTAAGCAGCTCAGGGACGAGGCGGGCCGGGAGCGCACCGAGTGACGGCGGTGCCGCCCGAGGCGTTAGGCCTCGGGCGCGGCGGCGCTACGGCGCCACGGTCGTCGCGACCGCGCTCGTCAGGCCGCCCGGGTCGGTGGCCGTGACAGTGATCGTGTGCGGGCCCGGCGTCGTGTAGAGCGCCGCGCGCAGGAAGGCGAACTCCCCGGACCGCTTCAGGCCCCGCAGCGTCGTCGGCGGGCCCTCGCCCCAGTCGATCGCCCAGTCCCAAGGGCCGGCGTCGCCGGGATCTCTCAGCCGCACGCGGAGCCACACGCCGGTGAGGCCCGTCCGGTTGCCCGGCGGGAGCACCGCCGCCGCCAGGCGGTCGACGCTGGGCGCACCCTCGGCCACAGGGCGGATGGTCCAGAGCACGGGACGGCCACCGAAGTCAGGGTCGCCACTCACCCCGACGGCCTGCCCGGCGTCGTTGATGTCCGTGGCGGAGCCTTCCACGTCGCCGGCGAGCAGCGGCAATGCCACGACGCCTCCCCCGGGCTGCCAGAGCGCGGGCCGAGTCTCAACAATGAACTCGCCCTCGCCCAAGGACACCGTGCGCAAGCTGTTGCCGACGACCTGCCCGGCGTTGTTGATCGCCGACGCGCCGCTGACCTCGTCGCCCGGCAGCGTGCCGAGGTCCACCATCCCCCGGCCGCGCTCCCACAGGAACGCGCGGTCCAGCTCGACGGGCTCAGTCTCGATGCTGCTTGAGCCGACGACCTGGCCGGCGTCGTTGATGCCCGTGGCCAGGCTGAAGAGGCCGCCGAGCGTGCCCAGGCTCACCATGCCGCGGCCGCGCTCCCAGAGGAACGCCCGCGCGACGTTGCTGTCGGGCGGCGGGCCGGCGGCGGTAAACCCCACGACCTGCCCCGCGTTGTTGACGGCGTACGCGTAGGAGTCCAAGCCGCCCGGCAGCGTGCCCAGGTCCGTCATCCCGGCCCCATCTTTCCACAGGAAGGCGTGGGGCGGGCGGCACTCCCCCGGAACGTCGCACGCGAGCCCCGTAAAGCCGACGACCTGCGCGGAGTCGTTGACGCCGTGCGCCTCCGACTCCTCGTAGCCGGGCAGCGTGCCGAGGTCGCGCATGCCGCTGCCGGCCTGCCACAGGAACGCGCGCCGCCGGAACGGGGCGTCCGGGCGCTGCGTGGGGGCGTCACTCGTGCCCACCACCTGAGCGCGCGCGTTGACGTCGGCGGCTTCGCTCTCGAATCCGCCCAACGTTCCCAGGTCAGTCACGCCGGCCGTTCGGCTCCACAGGAAGGCATGCCGACCCGCGGGCAACTCGCCGGCCCCGGCGACTTGCCCGGCCTCGTTGATCGTCAGCCGAGGGAACGGCAGGACGCTGCCGCTGAGAGCCGTGAGCTCCTCGACGGTCACGACCACGCGCGAGGAGCGGGCCGTCGAGCCCGAGGTGGAGACCGCGAGCGACGCCGCGGTCGCGGGCCATACGGCGGCCGGTGGGCCGGCCGCCGGTCCGAGGGCGACGACCGGGAGCGCGGCGTCGATCGCCGGCCGGCCGGGTCCTGCCGGCGGCACGTCGCTACACCCGACGGCGGCCACGACGCCGAGCAACACGCGCGTCGCGGGGCGGCGGGCGGGGTGTGCGCGCATGGCGCACCTGCCTAGGTTAGGGCAACCCGGAGGGGCTCCGGCGCGGGGCGTCGGGCCGGCGGCGGGGCGGCAGCCGACGCGTCGGGGCGGGCCCAACCTACAAGCTCACCGCCCGCCGCGCCACGAATCTGCCGTCCCTGAACGCGTTTGTCACATTCTGCGACGATCGCCAGGCCGGGGCGGGCGCGAGGGGGCGGGCGAGCCGCCCGCCGGCGCGCCCCTCGCGTCACCGGCCGCGCGCCCCCTTCCACCGCGCCTCCTGCCGGCGGATCTCGGCCGAGAGCGGGTGCGTGGGCAGCAGCCGCGCGAAGCCGAGGCAGAGCGACGCGGCGTCCCAGCTCTCCGCCTCGTCGCGTATGCGCCAGTACGTGCGCTTGCGCATCCACTTGGGCTTCTGCGCCAGGCGCGGGGACTCGCCCGGCGGGCACCCGATGCGCGCGCGGAGCTTGTGCGCGCGGCGCAGCATGCGGTCCGGGGCCGTCTCCCGCTGACACTGGTACGCAAGCCGGTAGCAACGCCGGCAGCGGAAGCGTTCCGCGCCCGGCGGCAGGTAGAGCGTGGCCGACCGCCGGCCGCAGCGCGGGCACCCGAACCACCACCGCGTTCCGCCGTAGTTGGGCGCGGTGCGGTGAAGCGGCACCGCCTCGTCAACGCGCGCCGCGCCGGCCCGGTAGCGGAGCCACACGCAGGGCGCGGCCGGGTCGCGGAGGTCCGCCTCCCACCAGATCGACGCCGCGAGCTCGCCGCTCGGCCGGCGCGTCCAGCTCGCCGTGCCCGTGACCATGCAGCCGGCGCGGATGGCGCCCCGAGAACGGAGCCACGCCGCGCCCAAGACGCAGCAGTCTTCGACCCGAGCGTACCGCGCGCTGCGCCACTCGCCGGACCCGTACCCGCCCATCTCGGACACCCTCCCGCCGGTTTTTGCGAGATCAATAGGCTAACCCCGCAGTTTTCCCGATTGCCTAACGCTCACGCCGCGGCCAGGAGCGGCGGCCACCGGCGCGAGAGGTCGTAGAGCTCGCACCGGCCGCCGATCTCCTTCACACAGTAGTGCGCCGCGCGCCGGCTGAAGCAGCAGGTCCGTGGTGATTCCCGGCCCGACGGCGAGCCGTCCGACCAGCGCCATCCAGACACGGCGTTCAGTGTCTAGGCGAACTTCGAGGTCCGTGCATGTCTATAGAGTGAGTAGACTCCTCTCCCTTCCCGGGAGTTGGTTCCATGCTCCCGGCCGCACTCGCAATCCCCGGTGGGATAGCCCCGATACGGAGGTTCAACCATGCGCACAAGCATACTCGTACTCGCACTGACCCTCGTCGGCCTCCGGCCCTCCACCTCGCTCGCTGCCGGCCGGCTTGAAGAGATCAGGAGCCGATTCAATGAGGTGCAAGAGGCCTTCAATGACACGAAGGAGTCTCTAAGGGCAGGTGATACAAATTCTGGAGTGTCGAATGCGGAGTCACTGCTTAGCAGCATTGGCGGTATGTGTTCGTTCGTTCCCGACGTTAAGGACAGGATCCAAGCAATACCCTCCCTGCAGCCCGCGTGGCAACAGGTCTCGTATTGGTGCGTGGAACTCCCGGCCCGGGTAATGACCCTTAAGAGCAAGATCGGCAACGAGGACACCAGCGGTCCTCTGTCCCAAGTCGAAGAGGGTTTTCTAAAGCTTGGGGATTCCCTTAAGGCGGCTTACGACCAGTTCAATGAATTCGGAAAGAATTGGCAAGTCATATGTGAGACATGCCGATAACCGAACCATGGCCACCGACTCAACGCCTAACGTAGCCTAGCAGTGGCGGGGGACAACGGGCGCGAGCTCTATGAGGCTGCCCCGCGGCTCGAACTTCAGGATGTATTCGCCCACTCGGTTGCCCGTTCGCTCGGGTTGGCGTTCATCGCGGCCTGCCACAAGGGCGATGGCAGCTGGGCGCGCGCCTACGCCGACTCGCCGCGCGCGCCGGCCGAGCCCCAGGTCCGCGCCCAGCCCGACGACTACCGGTGGCACCTGCAGCTCGGCCGCGCGTACGCCGCGCTCGGCCGCCCGGGCCGCCACGCACCGTGACATCGTCCGCCTTCGGGGTAACACTCGCTCCCAGCGGCAGCTGGAGGGAAAGCCGTAGCCACGCCCGCGAGCCGCGCGCGGGCCCTCAGCGCGCCAGGCACCAGCGCGCGTGCGGGCGGCGGTCGGCGAATGCGACGAACCGCCCGTCCGCCGCGCGCTCGAGCCGCGACGGTACCGCGATCGCCCGATGTACGAGCCAGCGCCGTGCGTCCAGTCGTGCATCCCGCCCCAGCCGACATGACGAAAGAGGGCACGGACTCGACCACCCTTAGGCCGCCGCGAGTAACGGCGGCCACCGGCGCGACAGGTCGTAGAGCTCGCACCGGCCGCCGCGGCCGCTGCCCGCGACGCCGACAAGGCGGAACGCGTACCGCCTGCAGCCTTCGTGCGCATCCCCTCGAGCGGGGTACGAGGCGTCGCGCGAGGCCGCGGCACCGACGGCCCCGGGGGGCCGGCCGCGCCCGGGCGCGGCCTCGGCTCCGCGCCCGCGGGGTGTCAGCCGCCGGGCCTCGCCCCGTTCGACCCGCGCTCGGGGGGACCGGGGAGCGCCCGCGGCTGGATGCGGAAGAGTTGGACCGTGAGGGAGCCCCCCGCGCCGCCGGAGCCGGCGACCCAGTCCTCGGCCCAGATCCAGACCTCGATCCCGGGGGCGAAGAGCCCGTATCCGGCCAGCCAGTCGAGAACCTCGGCATCCTCGTCGAGGATGCGCGCGACCTCCTCGGGCGACGACTCCGTCAGCCGGAGCGCGAAGATCCTCCGGCCCGCGGACTCCGATGCCGGGTCCCGGCGCCGGTCGACGCCCTCCAGCGTTGCCCACTCGCCCACCCGGAGCGCCATCAGCTGGTCCACGTCCTCGGGCGACAGCCCCGGGCGCCGCGCGCCCTCCGCGAAGCCGAGCCCAAGCGCGACCAGCGTCACCGTGACCTCGCCCCCGTCGTCGCCCCGGCAGACGACGTCGACGGCGAACTCCCGCCGCTCGGCGCGCGCGGACGACGCGAGGCGGCGGCCGGCCGCGCGGGCGTACGCGGCGAGGAACGGGGCCAACCCCGCCTCGTCGCCGCCCTCCGGCACGCGCACCCGGCCGGGCACCCGGCCGCGCTCGTCGCCGCGCTCCTCGCCGCGCTCCCCGTCGGCCACCGGTCCCTCCCCGCTGCGGTCCCGCGCTCCCCGACGGTGGGGCGCGCGCACCGGAACTTGCGGCGGCCGCCCGCCCTCGGCAACGCGCCCAGCACCGCGGGGGCCGTCCGCCCTCGGGCGGGCACGCCGCGCCCCGGGGCAGGAGGAAGCGGGCATGGCCGCGCATCCCGGCCGAGACCGGGTGCGTCGGCACGAGCCCGCGACGCGGGGGCAGGGCGACGCTGTGTCTTGATCGTCCGCCTTGTCGCGGGGGCGGCGGGCTCCTGCCCCCCGGGCGCGCGTCATCGGCGGCCCCTGGGGTGATGGGGCGCGCGGCGCTCGATCGACGCGAGCAGGCGCCTCATCTCCGCCAGGCACCGGGCCTCGCGCTGCGCGTTCGCCGCGTCGTAGACCGCGGCGTGGCGCTCGTACGTGCGCCAGTGCATGCCCGGGGGCTTGGGCGGCAGGTCCGGCAGCGTCTCGGGGCGCTCGACGCCCAAGCGCGCAACCACCTTCCGCATCCGGTGCTCGGCCCGCCGGACGGGGTCGAGGCGCTGGACGGGGTACGCGAGCCCGAGGCAGACGCGGCACCGGTAGTGCGCGCCCGTCCACGGCGTGACGTAGAGCGCCGCGCGCCGCGCGCGGCAGCGCGGGCAGCGGAGCCACCACCGCAGGCCGCCCAGGGGCTGCGGCACCGGCTCGAGGTCCGCGCCGGCCGTGCCGACGTCGCCGGGGTCCGGGGCGAGCGTCACGCGCCGCCAGCCGCGGCCGTCCGCCGGCCCCACCGTCAGCGTCCCGCGCGGCCCGCCCGGCGTGGTCCGGTAGTGACCCTCGAGCCGCGCGTGGGGGTGCGCCGTGCGCAGCTCGGCGGCGAAGGCGGCCGCCGCGAGGGTGTACGTCCACTCGTTCACGCACGGCCGGCGCCGGTGCCCGCCCCACCGCGTCGAGCCGTCGCCGCCCACTAGGCCCCTCCGCTCAGCGCCGGCCGCGGGCGCCGGAATTTATCGAAATCCACTGGCAACCCCGGTGTTTTCAACGTTAGGCGCGCGGGAGCGATCGCCCGTGGCACAGGTCCGCACACCGAGGCCAAAGCGCCGGCTACCCTACCGCTCGCTGGTCCTACTGGCAAGCATGCCCGTCAACAGATGCGCATGGGCTTCTCGCACAATCTCTAGAACATCCGCGCTCACAGACGGAGCGAGGGTACGTTCAACTCAAAAGTCACGCCCGTAGTAGAAGCGTACCAGTCGCGTATCTTCCAGAAGATGAAGTTGACTCCACTATTGCCAGAGTACGTTGACACTACATCGCGATATGGCTTGTTGAGCGAGTCCCTCGAGTGATAGCTCAAGAACACTGTCTTTGTTGGACCCGTTCCAGAAACTCTTGTCACCATCATTGTGTGATCCACCTGATCGTGAAGCGTAGCCTGGACTAGATCTCCGATGAACAGATCACTATAAGAGCATTTGCGAGCGCGGCCACTGACTCTCAGAAAGTTTGAGAACGGTTCCGCGCCCGCCCATGTAAAGCTTCGGTGGCGCCGCGTGTGATCAAGTGCCTCCGTGTACCACACAGTTCGATCCCATTTGATCCCATGGATCATCTCCCACCCACCATAGAATAGCGCTTGCGAAATGAAGTTCGTGCAGTCTCCCCCGCCACCATGTGAAGCGGAGTCGTCCGCAAATACCGGGTTCCGCAACAGAGCAAACCTAGTGGCGTAATCTGCGGCGCGCATGCGATTGTAGATTGGCATCGATTGTTCTCCATAAGAGGTGTCGGGCAGGTGCGGACGGCGGGAGCGTGGGCCCCGGGCGTCAGCGCGCCGTCATCGGAGCCTGACGCCGCACCGCGCGTGCGTCACCGCCGTCGATCGTGGAGCGCGGGGCGGGCAACACACGGTGCGGCCCGCCCCGACGTCGCACCAGAGCTGTTTTGTGCCAGTCGGCCCAAGTTGTGACCGCGGCGCGCCGCACTCCGCTGGAACGCGGCGCGCACGACTGCCTAACCCGTCTGTGCGGGCAGTCGCATGCCGCGCACCGATCGCGCGCAGGCGCCCGAGGGTACGGCTTCACGCACCGGGCCTCGAGGATGCGGGCCACGGCCGCGCGCTTAGTTCTGCGCCGCTCGCGTCACCGGCCGCCCGCCGCCGCTGGCCGACGCGAGAGCTCAGCGCACCCCATCCCGCGCAGGCTGTGGCACGCCTTCCCCGCCGTTCTTGAGAAATAGACACGCGAACCCCGGAGTTTTCCCGATGCCCAACGCTTAGGCCGCGGCCAGGAGCGGCGGCCACCTGCGTGACAGGTCGTAGAGCTCGCACCGGCCGCCGACCTCCTTCACCACGTAGTGCGCCGCGCGCCGCCGCGGGTCGTACACGCGGACGTGCGGGATGCCGTGGACCCAGACGCCCTTGAGCTCCGCGATGGTCAGGCCCGCGGTCGCGGCCACGAGGGCGTGGACGTGCGGCCGGGCGGCGTCGGCGCCGGGCTCGATCGCGTAGAAGTACGGGCCGGGTCGTAGCCCTAATCGCCCCACGGCCGCTGCCGGCCCGCGTACCACACGGCGATCGCCACGGCCAGCACCAGGTCGTCGTGCGCCCCCTCCCGCCACGCCCCGTACGAGTCGTGCGCCGTGAGCGGGTCGATCTTCACCCGGAAGCGGAGCAGCTCGTCCACCAAGGTCTGCGCGTCCTTGAGCTCCCTCGCGACCTTGAGGCGCCCCGCCTGCAGCACCACCTGGAGGGCGCTCACGAGGTCCCGCTTGGGCACGCGCCACCCGCCGTCGTACGTCGTCTGGTCCCCGCCCGTGATCGTCACCGGCACCGGCTCGAGGCCCTCGGCCTTGAGCAGGTCGACGACGGGTCGGCCGACGCCCGTCGCGTCCACCACGAGCTTTGGGCCGGCGACGGTGGGGCCGGCGCCGACGTACTTGGTGATCCCGCCGCCGAAGCCCATACACGGCCAGCCCTTGGTGTACCCGCGCGTCTGGAGCTCGGGCCGCGTCACGATCTCGCGCACGCGCCGCACGGCGGCCGGGTACGGTGTGCCCAGTTTCAGGCGCTCCAGGTGCACGACGTCGTACGACGGCTGCGCCTTCGGGGCCTTCGCGCCCTCCTCTGTAACGACTCGGGTTATGGCCTGCGCCGGAGGCGCCTCGTTGCGCTTGACCACGGTAAGCGCCGTGTAGTCCGTGGCCTGCCCCAGGTCCAAGCCCACGAAGAAGTCGCTCTCGCCGCCGCCAAAGTATGATGTCACCGTCCGGGCTCCGCGAAGAGGGGCCGCACGTCCGCGGAGAGGGCGGACATCACCAGGTCGTAGCCGAACACCTGGGATTCGGTGTCGACGAACTCGCACAAGTACTCCTGCCGGAACCACCAGTCGCCGATCCGGTCGCGCTCGGCGGCGAGCCAGTCCGGATCAATGCGCGGGCAGTCACGCGCCGTGACCGTGACGCGCCGCCACGCCGGCCCGCCGGCCGTGGCCTCGTGGTGGAAGAACCCGCGCTGCCCGAACGGCGTGGAGAGGAGGACCAGGCGCCCGCCGCTCACGGCGAGCATGGGCCGCACGGCCTGGTAGAGCGGGTCGGGGACCCGCGCGGCCTCGTCCACCACGAGGAGCGAGACGGCGCTGAACCCGCGGATGGTGGCCTCCTTGCCCGGCAGGCACACGACGCGGGAGCCGGTCTCGAACTCGAGCGACAGCGCCGTCTCCTGCGTGACGGGCGGCACGACGCCATCGCCCAGCGCGGCCAGTACGCCCTTCACCTTCCGGAAGAGCTCCTGCGACTGCCGGAGCGCGGGCGCGAGCAGGAGCACGAGGGCCGGCGCGCGGTGCAGCGCCTCGTCCACGGCGAGCAGGGAGGAGACGGTGCTCTTCCCCGCCTGCCGGCTGCAGAGGAGCAGCATCTGCCGGGCGTCCGACCGGAGGAGGTCGGCCTGCCACTCGTCGGGCACCAGGCCCGCGCGCTCCGCGAGCAGCACCGGGTCCAGGGCCATGGCGAGACTCGCGGCAACGCTAGTTGAGAGCCGCACCGGCTCCCTCCCGATCGAACCGCGCGAGCGCCGAGGCGACGCGCACGCGGGCGTCCGGGAACGGCGCCAGCGCGGTGAGGAGGGCCCCCTGCACCGCCCGCCACTCCGGCGTGACGAGCACGTTGACCGTGGCTCCCGGCTGCAGTCGGCCGATCAGCTGCGCCTGGAGCTCGAGCTGCTTCTCGGCGCGCGCGATCGCCTTGAGGGCGAGGTCGGGTTGGCTGGCCTCCCGCGCCTCGCGGAGGATGGCGAGCGTCGTCCGGTGGAGGCGGAGGAGCCGGCCTAAGAGGTCGTCGCCGCGCGCCGCCTCCCTCGCGCCCTGCGCCTTGGCCAGGGCGGCCGGCAGGTGCTCGGCGAAGTGGCGGTACACGCTGGCGAGTGACAAGCGGTGCCGTTTCGCTATGTGCCGGAACGGGCGCTCGCGCGCCACGAGGGCCCGGTCGATCGCGTCGCGCTTCGGTGCGTCGCACACGGTGCAGCGGCGGGGCACGGCGGGTGTCGCTCCGTCAGCCCGCGCGCCGGCGGGCGGCGAGGGCGAGGGCGTCCGCCTCGACGTCATAGGCACCGGTCGCCGCCGTCGCGGCCTTCCGCGGCAAGTCCGCCCGGCGGATCCTGGGGGCCCCGCGCTTCCCGGCGTTGGGGATCACGCCCAACGAGACCAGGTGGCGCAAGTGGTCGGGGCTGAATCCGGTTGCCACAGAAGCCTCGGCGAGCGTGAGCGCCTCGTCGGCCGCCGTCGCGAGTGCGGCCTCGAGCTCCGCGGCGCACTTGGCGAACATGACCCGCCCGCGCTCGTCGCCGATCGCGCCGCACCGCTCCGCGTCGGCGCGCCACGTTGCGGCGAGCGCGGCGAGGCTCGGGGCCAGGGGGCCAGCCATCATGCCGGCTCTCCGAACAGCGTCCGCCACGCCAGTCGCTCCGCCTCGTCACGCGGCAACCCGCCGTCGTACTCGAGGATGCCTGCGCGCTCTTCCAGGGCCTCCCAGTCCGCGTCCGTCACTGGTCGGCGGGTATCACTAGCCGGTTCTGGGTCCCGGCCAGTTAAGTCACTGTCTACTCGGCCGTTGCATTCACTAGCCGGCTGGCCGGCCCCCTCAGGGTGGACAAACGAATACAGATCGTCGTCTTTAGACGGTTCTGCCGATCCGATGGCAGCGTTCGTCTCACCCACAACTCCCGGAAGCTGCCGGCTAGCCGGCCAGTCGCCACTACCTGTTGTGCTGCTTGATATTGGCTGGCCGGGTGGGGGTGCCGGCCAGTCGCGGCTACCGGCCAGTGCTCCGAATAGTTGGGGCGGCGTGGGCAGCGCGAGCGGCCGGTCGGGCATCGGGTCGCCCGGCCTGAGTTGCATCGGCTGGCGGCTGCGCGGCTCGGTATTCACCAGGAACCCCCGCTTAATGGCGCGGCTCACGCGGTCTTTGGCGGCTGACTTCTCGAGCTGCAGCTCCGTCGCGACCGTGTGCAACGTCACGAACCGCTCGGGCTCGCCCGCGCCGGCCGGGCGGTAGTGTTTCGCGACGGCTGCGACCGTGTCGCGGACCGTCTTCGGGACTGTGGCGCCCGTCCCGTGCGACAGCAGCTCCGCCACGAGGTCGTAGACGGCGGCGTAATCGGCGGCCGTGGCGGCGATTCGGCCCTGCGCGTCGCGGTCCCGGGTCGCTTGGTGCAGAATGGCGTGCGCGGCGATGAGGCTCAGGACGGCCCGGAAGTCCCGCCGCATCCGGACCGCGTCCGCCACGACGAGTCCCCCCAGCGCGCCGCCGAACGGGATCGCGACCCGGCGCTCAGCGCCCTGCAGCCATGCTTGTAGCGCCCGCCAGGGGTCCGCGTCCGGCGCGTCCGGGGACTCGCCGGCGACTTGGCGCCCGAAGGACTCCACAATCGCACGCGTGTGCGCCTCGGCGTCGCTCACCCCGACGGCCAGCATGCGGGTGTCGTTCTCCGCGTGGACCGAGTCGCGCGTCGTCGTCACGATCAGCCCCGTCGGCCCCGCGCGCTCGATGAGCCGCGCCTTGAGGCCGTCGTCCGTCTTGTCGACCACCTCGTAGCGGACGCACCCCTCGCTCAGGAGCGAGCGCAGAAGGTAGAGCCCGAACTCGCCGGAGACGCCGGCCGCCTCGTACAGCACGAGGACCCGGTGCGCGAGCGACTCCTCCGAGTACGCCAGCGCGCGCTCGCTCATCGCCGTCAGCGCGTAGTACGCGCTCGGCGGGAAGAGCTTGAGCGTCTGCGCGACCAGGTACGACTTCCCCGCCGACGAGACGGCCGTGACGGCGAGCGACACGGGGAGGAGCGGCGCCTCGACGAGGCGAGACGTCACCACGAGGTAGATCAGCTTGAGCGTCGCCGCCTCCCCAGCTACGCCCATCGCGGCGAGCGTCTCGGTGACCGCCGACAGGATGTCGGCCCGGCGCGCGAGCGAGAGCGACTCCCCCTCGAGGACCACCGGCGCCGCGGGCATCGGTGCGTCGCCCGGAAGTGGCTGGGCTGGAATGCCCAACGTGCGCCACTGCGGGCCCGCCTCCTTGAGGAGCGCGGCGGCGTCCTCCCGCACGTCCGCCGGCAGCTCCTTAACGAACCGCTTGCGGGACACGTCGCTCGTCAGGTCGAAACGGTGGTTGTGCAGATGCTCAGGCTGCGCCCCGTCACGCACGCGAAAGGCGACCACCCTCGCGACCGGCTTGCCGTTGAGCGTGACGTCGAGGCGCACCGCCCCACGCGCCAGCGGGATCGTGCGCTCCTTCGCGCTCACGGCACACCCCCGGCCGGCCTGACCGGCGCCAGCACGGCGCATTTCGCGGCCGGGACCGGCGTCACGGGCCGCAGCCATGTGAGTGCCGTTACTGTTGGTGCGGGGCGGACCGCACGCAGCGGCCGCACGTGGGGAGTGAGTCCACACCCGGCGGGCCGATGGGCGTTGCGCAGGGCCGACCGGAACGCCGCGCGGAGCTCGCGCTCGACGAGCGGCGGGCGGTTCCCCGCGTTCCAGTGGACGAGCCACGCCCACGCCTCGCGCTCGGGGAGCGCGATGTCACGGACCAGCCAGGCGGCGAGTCTGTACGCGGCGTTGTTGCGGCCTTCCCCCTCGGCGAGCGAGCCGACCGCGCCGACGTACGCGCGAACGCGCCGCTTGAGGTGCTCGGGGTTCGGCACGGGAGGTGGCGCCCACCCGATCGGCACTGCGGGTGCCTGGGCTCCGTCAAGCGCCTGCGCCGCCCGGATGGCCTCGAGCGCCCGCCGCGGCAGATCGGCCACGGCCGCGCCGGAGTCGACCCACTCGTACACGGCGCCGCTCCGGTGGACCGATCCCTCGCCGAGCACGTAACCCTTGTCGCAGCGGACGTCCACGCGGGGCGCCAGCGGGCGGTTGCCGACGTGAAAGGCCGGGCGGCGGAAGTACAGGTGGCGGCCCCGCGCCGTCCGAACCGTGCGCGTGACGACGTCCAGCACGCCCAACGCGTCCAGCACCGCCGCGGTGACGGCAGGTTCGTCGTCGTCGACAACGAGGTAGCCGCTCCGCCCGGGTGCGAGTCCGATGTTGGCGTCGCGGTGCCGGGCCCACGTCTCGCGCACCCGCTCCACGTCGTTCGTCGCGTCGAGGTAGCCGCGGCCGCCCGGCTCGAGCGGCTCCTTGCCGCGCGGCGCGACGGGGAAGATGAAGTCACCCCGCTCGGCATGGGCGACGGCCGCGCGCGCGAGCCCGACGTCTGCGCTCACGCGCACCTCCCGCTTCCTACACCGTACCCGGACTCGGCGCGGAACGCGTCCACGTTCATCAAAGCGCGGCGAGCGGCGGTCTCGTCAAATGCCAAAACACCACGACGTCCGAGTGCCACGCAGCGTCTGAGTACCTCGTCACGCACTGCGGGTGGCTCGCGGACGAGTTCGAACCCGACGCGGGCGCCTACCGCGTCGCCGTCCGCCCCCTCGCGCGTGAGTTCGTAAGCGGCGGCGAGTGCCCGGGGCAGCGAGACGATGCGGACGCTCACGGCGCGGCGCCCTCACGAGCGCCACCGGGCGGCTGTGCCGTGCGGGTGAGAACCGCGGCCTCGGCCGCCAGGTGCTCGCCGACCGCCGGTAACAAGATGCGGCGAATCAGAGTAGAGACGTTCAGTCCGCTCGACGCCGCTGCCGCGACGATCATGGCGCGTTCGCACCGGGTCACTCGGGTCGCGACGAGCACTGGGAAACGTCGCTCCGCCATGCTTGTCTTCCTTCTGCTGGTATCATTTTCAGAACTAACCGGTATCGTGTTAAACACTATCCCGAATAGATTGGCCGGGTTCATTCTTGACAAGACCAGTGGTTAATCTGGCACCGCCTAAGCTCCCCGGGGAACAGACATGACCGGCGATGGCCTGCACAATCGGCTCGAATACGCGCTCGTGGTGCGAAATCTGAGCATCCGGAAGTTTCACAAGGCCCTTCAAGACGATGGGTACCCGCACACCAGCTACCAGGCGGTCCGTCGGTATCTGAAGGGCCACGCGAAACCGACGAGTGACTTCCTCGCGGCTGCCACCCGCATTCTCGGCGTCCGCCCTGAGTGGCTCCTGTGGGGGGAGGGGCCTGACACGCAGGAGGAGTGGGAGCAGGAGCGGCGGCGCGAGATGGAGTCGTTTGCGCTTGAGGTGCTCGACCGCACGCAGAATCCCGACGAGCACTTCGTCGCCAGCCTCGACGAACTGGGTACGAAGTTCTCGACCAAGCGCTCGCGCCGGCGGCTCGCGCTCCTCCGATTCGCACGCAAGATGTTTGACGCGGGGCCCACCTCGGCGTCCCGATGGGCGGAAGTCGAGACGCGCCAGGATCTCCTGCGTGCCGCGGGACGGTTCCTCGTGGGGGTGGAGAAGGCGTTTGAGCAGGCGAGTCGCCGATATCCCGACCGCCTAGCACAAGACGGGTCGCTACCAAATCGGCTCGACGAGTTGCTCGTCACCCAAAGCGCCTCGGACGGCTGGTACGTCCACTGGAGCGACGGCGTGCTGCAACTCTTCGCGTCGCGCGTCATCGGCCTCGGCGAGCGCGATCCCCACAACCTATGGGACTCCCACGCCCCTGTTGATCACGCCCGAGCGCGAGCGGAGTATGGAGTATGAGGAGTGGAGAGAGGGCGCGGAGGCGTCGTCCGCGGCGAGGGCGCAGGTCGCCCGCGACGCTGGTAGCGAACGGCCGTCGCGGGCGCGAAAGGCGAAGCGCGCGACATAGCGGGCGCTCCCCCGCGGCGCGCTGCTCAGCCCACGGTGGCGATCGCGCCGTCCACCGCCAGCGCGACGGCGAGTTGCCCGTCGAGCTTGGCGGCCTCCCACTCGCCCCACGCCACCTGCGTGGCGACCACGGCGGCCCGCTGGCTCGCGCGGTGCGCGGCGTACGCCTCGTCCTCCTCGACGACCTTCTCCGCGGCTGTGACCGACGCGGCGCGGCCGGCGGCCATGAGGCGCGTAATCGCGTCCCGCTTGACGAGCGGCCGCTCGTCCTCGAGCGCCTGCTCGGCGGCCCGCGCCTCGCCGAGCGCCCGGGCGGCGTCGCGGACGCGCTGGATCGACTCGGCGACGGTGGAAGGACTAATGGTGATCGTGGTCATTGGGGTCGTGCCTCCGGTCAGAGCGTGTGAGAGAATGTCGGGGGGAGTTGCGGGGGTAGCGCGGCCGCTCACGCGGGGAGCCCGGCGGCGCGGCGGGCGCCCGCGAGCGTGCGGCGGGCGTGGCGCTCGTACGTCCGCATCCCGCGCGCGGCGTAGTCGGCGACGATCCGCTCCCAACGGGCGACTTGCCCGGCGAGACGGGCGGCGTGCAGCCGGTCGGCCGCGGCGTCGGCCAGCGCGGCGGCCTCGCGCGCGCTGCCGATCCGCTCCAACGCCTCCAGCGTCTCGGCCGACTCCGGCGCGAGCGCCACGCCGGCCACGCTCTGCAGCCAGTAGCGGTGCTCGGCTTCTTCGATCTCGTCGGTCTCGTCCTCGGCGCGGCGCGTCTCGAGCTCGTCGTCGTACGGCAGGTCATACAGCATGGCGGGTCCCTCTGGTTGTCCGGGCCGGGCCGCCGTATACTGTGGGGGCGAGCCCTCTCGGGGGTGAGCGTCTGCGGGGGGTGCCGAGACTCTTGGCCGGGTTGCGGCGCCCCTCGTTTTTCGTACCCGTATGTTACAGCATCCTGTATCGTTTGTCAAGGATGCTGTAACACAGCTTGCTGTAGCGCAGAGCGTGCGCTATCTTCCGACTCATGGGGACCACTGCCCTCGTGCCGGTCCGATTCCGACTCGACGTTCTGCTCGAAGAGGCGGGGATCTCGCAGCGCGAGCTCGCCGCCAGGTCGGGCGTGTCTCCGACCACGGTCAACCGCATGGCGAACAACCTGACTGCCCAGGTGTCGCTGGGTACGCTCGACAGCCTGTCCGTGACGCTAACCGAGATCCTCGGTCGCCAAGTGGAGCCCGGCGAACTGCTCGAGCGCGACGCGCCGCCGAAGCGGCGGGGGCGGTGATGGCGGCGCCCGACGAGCCCCGGCCCCCGCTCGATCCGTTCGGCCGGCTCGACCGCCGCGCGTTCCTCGCGCGCCTGGGTGCCGCCGCGGCGGCCGGCGCGGTCGCCGCCTACCTGCCCGCGTGGGCGGACCGCCCGCGCCTCCTCGCGCTCCGCCCGCCGCCGCCGCGGCCGCTGGGCGCCGTGTGGTTTGACCACGGGCGCGGGCCTGTGGAGGTGTTCCACGACGACGGCCTCCCGGCGCTACCCGAGGGGTGGCCGGCCTCCGTGCGTGAGAGGCTCCGCGGCGCGGAGGCCGCGTGCTACGGGCCGGGCGTCCTCGGCGGGGGGTGCCACGCCGCCGAGATCACCTTCGACGGCTGGGTGACCTACACCTGCGTCCTGGAGGCCCAGACGCCGGGCGCGTTCAGCCCGCTCGCGCTCCCGGCGCTCGTGCCCTTCGCCGACGCCCCGCCGCCGCCCCCGCGCCTCGCCGCCGCGATCGCCGCGTACCGGGGCGGGCCCGAGGGCACGCGGCTCGTGCAGCCGAGCGGGTTGGTGCTCGGCAACGTGTGGATGTGGGGGCCGGGCCCGGCCGGCGCGGCGGGCGCCGTCGGCCGGGCCGAGCCGGCGGCGGCGGCGTTCGAGCGCACGTACGGCGCGGGCGCCCCCTGGTCGGCGGGCGGGTCGGCCCGCGTGCTCGCGGACTGAGGCGCTCCGGTGCCGCGCAAGCGCAAGGCGTGGAGCAAGACGGTCGAGGAGCACGGCGTCGCCGTGCGCGTCTACGAGCGCGCCGCCGGCGGGGTGCTGTGCCGCGAGTGGCGGGACGGCGCCGGCGGGAAGGACCGGAAGTCGTTAGGGCACCGCGACCGCGCCCTCGCCGAGCAGCAGGCGCGGCAGCTCGCCCGCCGGCTGGCCGAGCTCCGGCACGCGGGGCACCTGGGGCCCGTCACGCTGGGCCAGGTGCTCCGCTTCTACCGCGAGCATCGCCTCCCGCTCCTCTCCCCCAAGCGCCAGCAGAACGCGCGCACGGCCGAGCGCCTGCTCCGCGCGCACCTGGGCGACGGCTTCGTCCTCGAGCATCTGGGCCAGTCGCACGTCGACGCGTACGTGGCCGCGCGGAAGGCGGGCGGCCTGCAGCCCGAGCGGAAGGGGAGCCGCCGCGAGGCCGGCGTGCGGGCCGGGACGATCGCCCAGGACCTCCGCTGGCTCTCCGCCGTTTGCAATTGGGGGCACACGTACCGCGTGGGCGGGAAGCGCCTCCTGGCCGAGAACCCGC
>Ga0307415_100000506_pt1 | contig 16921 bp, 18 predicted proteins | sample DK1Cmetagenome_FD_204524 | JGI IMG/M metagenome (GOLD analysis project Ga0307415, IMG submission 204524) | Maize rhizosphere microbial communities from greenhouse at UC Davis, California, United States - DK15-C-2 | ecosystem: Host-associated > Plants > Roots > Rhizosphere > Soil | place: USA...
GACGCTGTGGTGCTTGCCGTCGTAGACGACGACGCGAACGTCGACCACCGGGTTGCCCGAGATTGCACCGGTGGCGAGCACCTCGCGCACGCCCTTCTCGACCGCCGGGATGAACTGGCCCGGGATCGTGCCGCCCTTGACCTGGTCGAGGAACTCGAACCCGCTGCCGCGCGGCAGCGGCTCGACGCGCAGGAACACCTCGCCGAACTGGCCGGCGCCGCCGCTCTGCTTCTTGTGCCGGTGGTGGCCCTCGGCGCGCGCCGTGATCGTCTCGCGGTAGGCGATCCGCGGCGGCCGCGTCTCGACGTCGAAGCGATAGACCTCGCGCAGCCGCTCGAGCAGGACGCGCAGGTGGAGCTCGCCGAGGCCGTAGACGATCGTCTCGTTGGTGCCGGCGACGTGCTCGAGCTTGAGGCACGGATCCTCGTCGACGAGCTTGGTCAGGATCTCCCACATGCGCTGCTCGTCGCCGTGCCGCTTGGGCGCGATCGCCAGCCCGTGCACGGGCTTCGGGAACGGCAGCGGCGCGAGGTGGATGTGGTCGTCCTCGGCGGCGTCGTGGAGGACGGCGTCGAAGCGGATCTCGTCGACCTTGGCGACGGCGACGATGTCGCCGGGCAGCGCGGACGGGACCTCGACGTGGTCCTTGCCCTGCAGCATGAACAGATGCCCCACCTTGAACGGCTTCCTGCCGTCGCCGATGTAGAGCAGGCTGTCCTTCGTGACCGTGCCCTGGTGGACGCGAAAGACGCCGAGCTTGCCGACGAACGGATCGACGGTGACCTTGAAGACGTGCGCGAGCACGTGCCGCTTCGGCTCGGGTGCAGCGGCGAGCGGCTCGGCGGCGTCGCCCTCGCCGCGCAGGAAGTCCGGCGGATTGGCCTCGCCGGGATGCGGCAGCAGCTTGACGAGGATGTCGAGCAGCTCGGCGACGCCGGCGCCGCTCTTCGCCGAGACGAAGCAGACGGGGATGAGGTGGCCTTCGCGCAGCGCCTGCTCGAGCGGCACGTGCAGCTCGCTGGCGTCGATGTCGCCGTCGTTCAGATAGCGGTCGACGAAGTCGGCGTCGACCTCGACGACCTGCTCGACGAGCGCGCGGTGCGCCGCGTCGACGCTGCCGAAATCGGAATGCCCCTCGCGGTTGTGGAAGCAGTCGACGACCTTCGTGCCGCCCGCGTCGGGCAAGTTGAGCGGCAGGCACTCCTTGCCGAACGCCGCCTGGATCTGGGCCAGCACGCCGGGCAGGTCGACGCCGGGGGCGTCGATCCGGCTGACGACGATCAGCCGGTCGCGCTTGCGCGCGGCGGCGTGCTCCATCATCCGCACCGCCATCGGCTCGACACCGGTCTGCGCGTTGAGGACGACCGCGACGGTCTCGACCGCCTCGAGCGCCGGCAGGCTCTGGCCGAGGAAGTCGGCAGCGCCGGGCGTGTCGATGAAGTGCACCCGTGCATCGCGGTGCTGCAGGTGCAGCACGCTGGCGTTGAGCGAGTGCTGCATGCGCCGCTCGAGCGGATCGAAGTCGCTGACCGTCGTGCCGCGCTCGAGCGTTCCGCCGCTGACGATCGTTCCCGAGGCGACGAGCAGCGCTTCCGCGAGGCAGGTCTTGCCCGCCCCGGACGGGCCGACGAGCGCGAGCGTTCGGATCGATTCGACGCCGACGCTGCTCGCGGCTGAAGCTGGAATGGGCATTGCAAGGTTCTCCTTGTCCGCTAGCGACGGCCGGCGAGCGGCGCGGTGGTCAGGGCGCGCAGGAACCGCTCGCTCGCGGCGAGCTGGTCGAGCGACACGTATTCGTCGGCCTGGTGTGCCTGCGCGATGTGGCCGGGACCGCAGACGACGGTCGGGATGCCGGCACGCTGGAACAACCCGGCCTCGGTGCCGAAGGCGACCAGCGTCGTCCGATCGACTTCGGCGAGGCGACGGGCGAGCAGCACCGCGGGGTCGTCGTCGCCGGCGAGGAAGGCCGGCATCGCGCAGATCGTCTCGAAGCGGATCCCGGCCGCGGGATCGACCGCACGCATGGCCGGCTCGAGCGTCTCCGCGTAGGCGCGAACCTCGGCCTGCATGGCCAGCGCATCGCTGCCCGGCAGGTTGCGGAACTCGTAGTGGAAGCGGCAGTCCTCGGGGACGATGTTGTCGGCGACGCCGCCCTCGATCACGCCGACCGAGCCGGTGCTGTACGGGACGTCGAATCCGTCGTAGCGAGAGTCGCCGTCGCGCCAGCGCTCGCTCATGTCGACGAGCTTGCCGATCACGCGCGCGCCGACCTCGATCGCGTTGACCGCATGCGGCGTCAGCGACGAATGCGCTGCGTGGCCGCGGACGCAGCAGCGCCAGCGGTAGACGCCCTTGTGGGCGAGCGCGGGCACCATGCCGGTCGGCTCGCCGACGATGCACGCCAGCGGCTGCACGCCGGCTTCGCGCAGGTCCGCGATCAGCCGCTCGGCGCCGAAGCCGCCGACCTCCTCGTCGTAGCTGAGCGCGAGGTGGAGGGCGTTCGGCAGGTCGGCGGCGAGCCAGCCCGGCACCTGCGCGACCGCGACGCCGATGAAACCTTTCATGTCGGCGCTGCCGCGCCCGTACAGGCGGCCTTCGCGCAGCTCGGCGCCGAGCGGGTCGACCGACCAGTCCTGGTCGTCCCAGGGAACGGTGTCGGTGTGACCGGAGACGACGACGCCGGCCGGCTTGCCGGCGCCGATCGTCGCGAACAGGTTCGCTTTCCTGCGCTCGTCGTCGAAGGTGAGACGGCTCGCGACGCCCTGGCGGGCGAGCTCGTCGCGGACGAAATGGATCAGCTCGAGGTTCGACTCGCGACTGACGGTGTTCATGCGGACGAGCGTTCGCGCCAACTCGAGCGCCTGCGCGGAGGGGGTGACGGGCCGGTCCACCGGTGCAATATAGCGACTGCGCGACTCTCCCCTCCTCATGGACATCACCCGTAGCGACATCGCCGAGGCCGGCCGCCGGATCGCCGGCGACGTCCGCCGCACGCCGCTCGTGCGGATCGACGGCCGGGCGCTCGGCGTCGACTGCGGCGAGCTCTGGCTGAAGCTCGAGCATCTCCAGGTCGGCGGCAGCTTCAAGGCGCGCGGCATGTTCAACCGCATGCGCGCGAACGACGTTCCGGCGGCGGGCGTCGTCATCGCCTCGGGCGGCAACGCCGGCATCGCCGTCGCCCACGCCGCCCGCAAGCTCGGCGTCCGCTGCGAGGTCTTCGTCCCGGAGTCGTCGAGCAGCGCCAAGCGCGAGGCGCTGGCGCGGCTCGGCGCCGTCGTCACGGTCGGCGGCGCGAGCTATGCCGATGCGCTCGCCGCCAGCCTCGAACGCCAGGCCGCGAGCGGCGCGCTGCTCATGCACGCCTACGACCAGCGCGAGGTCGTCGCCGGCGCCGGAACGCTCGCCGCCGAGGTCGAGGCCGATGCCGGCGTGCCCGACCGTGCCCTCGTCAGCGTCGGCGGCGGCGGCCTGATCGCCGGCGTCTGCGCCTGGTTCGGCGATCGCGCGCGCATCGAAGCGCTCGAGCCCGAGCTGGCGCCGACCCTCTCGGCGGCGCGAGCCGAAGGTCGCCCCGTCGATGTCGCCGTCTCGGGGATCGCGGCCGATTCGCTCGGTGCGCGCCGCATCGGCGCGATCGCCTGGGCCCTCGCCCAGCGCCACGTCGCCGCGTCGCACCTGCTCGCCGATGCCGCGATCCGCGCCGCCCAGCAAGCGCTCTGGCGCGAGCTCAGGCTCGCCGTCGAGCCGGCGGCGGCGTTGCCGCTGGCGGCGCTGGCGACCCGGGCGGTCGTGCCGCGAGCCGACGAGAAGGTGCTGCTCGTCCTCTGCGGCGCGAACCTCGACGTCGCGTCGCTGGCCGCCTGACGGCGATGCCGCCGCTGCCGACACCCACCAGGAGCCGACCATGGACATGACCACCGCCCGCCGGGACGAGCGCTTCCTCGCCAGCACCCACGAGGTGACGAACGTCGCGCGCGAGCTGGTCGACTACAACGTCTACCGCGAGGACCGGGCGCTCGGCGAAGCAGTGCGGCGCGAGGGCGCGGCGTGGGCCGACGACGACCTGGCGCGATTCGGCGCGTTGGTCGGCCGGGCCGAGTATCTCGAGCTCGGCGCGCTCGCCAACAAGAACCCGCCCGAGTTCGACAGCCACGACCGCTTCGGCAACCGGGTCGACCTGGTCCGCTTCCATCCGGCGTACCACGCGCTGATGCAGACCTCGATTGAGCACGGCCTGCATTCGTCGCCGTGGGCCGATCCGAAGCCGGGCGCGCACGTCGCCCGTGCCGCGCGCTTCTATCTCCACACGCAGGTCGAGGCCGGCCATACCTGCCCGATCACGATGACCTTCGCGTCGGTGCCCTCGCTGCGCGCGACGCCGGCCATCGCGCGGCTCTGGGAGCCGAAGGTCACCGCGCGCGTCTACGACCCGCGCAACGTTGCCGACGCCGGCAAGCAGGGCGTGACGATCGGCATGGCGATGACCGAGAAGCAAGGCGGCTCGGACGTGCGCGCGAACACGACGCGCGCCCACCCGGTCGGTGCCGAGGGCCCCGGCGAAGCGTACGAGCTGGTCGGCCACAAGTTCTTCGTCTCGGCGCCGATGTGCGACGCCTTCCTCGTCCTGGCGCAGGCGAAGGCCGGGCTGTCGTGCTTCCTGCTGCCGCGCTGGCGTCCCGACGGCACCAAGAACCCGCTGCAGGTGCTGCGACTGAAGCGCAAGATGGGCAACGTCTCGAACGCGTCGAGCGAGACCGAGCTGCGCGGCGCGCTCGCCTGGATGCTCGGCGAGCCGGGCCACGGCGTCCGCACGATCATCGAGATGGTCGCGATGACGCGCTTCGACTGCATGGTCGGCTCGTCCGCCGGCCAGCGCGCCGCAGTGTCGCAGGCGCTCCACCACTGCTCGCTGCGCTCGGCGTTCGGCGCTCTTCTCAACCGCCAGCCGCTGATGCAGAACGTCCTCGCCGACCTCGTCCTCGAGAGCGAGGGATCGCTGGCGCTGACGATGCGGATCGCGCGCGCGCTCGACCGGCACGCCGATCCGCACGAGGAGCTGCTCGCGCGCGTCGGCACGCCGGTCGGCAAGTACTGGATCTGCAAGCGCACGCCGAACCACGCGTACGAGGCGATGGAGTGCATCGGCGGCAGCGGCGTGATGGAGGACAGCCCCATGCCGCGCCTGTTCCGCGAATCGCCCGTCAACGCGATCTGGGAGGGCAGCGGCAACGTCCAGTGCCTCGACGTCCTGCGCGCGATGCGCAAGTCGCCGCAGGTCAAGGACGCGTTCTTCGCCGAGCTCGGCCGCGCCCGCGGCGCGAGCGCGCAGCTCGACCGCTGGGTCGACGCCCTGCAGCGCGACCTCGGCGACGAGGACGGCGCCGAATACCGCGCCCGCGGCGTCGTCGACCGCATGGCGCTGGCGCTGCAAGCCGCACTGCTGGTCCAGCACGCGCCGACCACGGTCGCCGACGCGTTCTGTGCATCGCGGCTGGCGGGCGGCGGCGCCCGCAACTTCGGCAGCTTGCCGCCGGGCGTCGATTGCGCCGCGATCATCGAGCGGGCGACGCCGCGCGCCTGAGCGGGGATCGCGCGGCGCCGATGGCGCCTCGGCGTTTCGCCCCGACAACGGCTCCTTTGCCTTCACGACGGCGTTTTCGCGATCTATTGCACTGCAGTGGCGCTTTGTTGCGAGCCGGCATGAAGCTGAGCGCCGGCTCGGAGCGACGATCGCGTCTCGTGACCAGCATCCTCGCTCGTCTCTCCATCTGGGCGCTGCTCGGCATGCTGCTGGCCGCGCCGCCGGCGCGCGCGGCCGAGCTGACGCAGGTCGAGACCCGCTGGCTGGAAGGCATCTGGCCGGTCGTTCGCTTCGCCAAGGAAGCGAAGCTGCCGCTCGACATCATCGTCCAGCCGCAGGACGCGCCCGACGCCGCGCCGCTCGCGCTCGGCTTCGTCGACGGTCGCTGCAAGCTCGTCCTGTCGATGCGCGGCAACCCGGAAGCAGAGGCCACGCTCGACCGGATCGCGCCCGAGCTCCTCGACGCCACCCTCGAGCTCATGGCGGCCCACGAGCTCGGCCATTGCCGCCGCTATCTCGACGGCACCTGGTTCGGTCGGGCCGCGGCGTTCACCGGCGACGAGCCCGCGAATCTCGACCCCAAGCTCCGGGCGGCCTATCGGACGATGCGGGCGGTCCGCCGCGAGGAGGCCTACGCCGACCTCGTCGGGCTGGGCTGGACCCGGCAACGCCATCCGCGGGCGTACCTGCGGCTGCACGCCTGGCTGGTCGAGGAGCGCGAGCGCGACCTGGTGCCGGGCGGCCACCACGACACGCTCCTCTGGATCCGCCTCGCCGGCGACGGCGACGCCCTCGCCGATCTTTCGATCTTCGCTGCCGCCGCTCGCCTCTGGCAAGCGGGACTCGCCACCGACCGGGACTGATCGCGCCGGGGCTTATCCTCCGAGTCTCCAACTGCGGGGTGGGCAAGCGATGCGCGCGTGGACCGTGGACGCCGACGACATTCGCGTCGCCGAGGACTTCGACGAGTCCTTGCTGCACCGGACTCCCGAGATCGAGGCCTTCCTGACCCCCGATCGCGACGACAAGTTCATCGTCATCGGCACCAAGGGCTTCGGCAAGACGCTGCTCCTGAAGGCCAAGCGCGTCCTCTACCAGCAAGCCGGACAGGCGATCTGCCTGCCGAGCGGCAACCTGCTCGACAAGCCGATCGGCGACAAGATCTTCGGCCGCGAGTCGATCGCCCTGTTCGCCGCCTCGCCGCTGCCGTGGTCGAAGGTGTGGCTGTCGGCGATCGCGCTGGCCGCGCTCAAGCAGGTCGGCGCCACCGAGGGACTGAAGCTGGGCGCGAAGCTGAACGGGCTGATCGCCGACGCCCAGCTGCACAGCGTCATCGACCACTTCGTCCGCCTCCTCGACTTCACGCCGAGCGAGCTGCAGCGCTGCGCGACCGAGACCGACGGCCATCTGGTGCCGCGCCTCAGGGCGCTGAAGTCGCCGCTCGCGATCTTCATCGACGGCATCGACGAGTACTTCAACAAGCACGTCGAGGACGTGCCGGCGAGCGCGAGCGTGACCGGAGAGCTCTCGCCGAACGTCTGGTTCTTCGCCCAGCTCGGGCTGGTCGAGGTCGCCTACCAGCTGCGCCGCATCAACCACCACCTGAAGATCTTCGCCGCGATCCGCAAGGAGGCCTACGCGCGATTGCCGGAGCGGACGGCGATGGTCCAGCAGTACCGCGGCAGCGCGGTCGACATCGTCTACTCGCCGGAAAGCCTGCACGAGATCTTCGTCAACAACGTCCGCCTGGTGAAGCCCGACCGCATGGTCAAGCCCGAGCTCGGCAAGAACAAGCCGCTCGAGGCGTTCCTCGGCCGCACCAGCGTCGTCGACACCTACACGCGCGAGGAGGAGGACGCGTTCGAGTACGTCTGCCGCCACACGCTGCTGAGGCCGCGCGACCTGATGACGATCGGCGAGCGGCTGACCGCGCTCAGGCCCGACGAGCGGCGCAACGAATATCGTCTCAAGGAAGCCGTCAACCAGGCGGCGACCGAGATCGCGCACGAGTACCTCGCCGAGATCGCGCCCTACGTCGCCGGGCTCGATCCCGACCGGCTGTTCCAGCGGCTGCCGGGCCATATCATCACGCGCGCCGAGCTCGAGGCGATCGTCGAGAGCGGCGAGCCGCTGGAAGGCCGCGATCCGTTCAGCAGCCTGTACCGCGTCGGCCTGCTCGGCTACGTCCAGCACGACCGGGTGCGCGGCGAATGGCGGCAGCGGTTCCTCCGCCCCGGCGAGGCGACGCTCGACACCAACGGCAGCCTGCCGCGCGCGACGCATTACCTGATCCATCCGGTGCTGTTCGACGTCATCGCGCGCATCAACCCGGCGTTCCTGCAGCGCATGGCCCGCGCGAGCAACATCGTCGGCTACGACCGTCCCTGGCACGAAACGACGGCGACGATCGACCGCACGGTCAATGTCCGCCAGTGCTGCGTCCTGAAGGCCGACATCCAGTCGTTCTCGACCCTCATGCGCGCCGGCACCGACGCGCCGGTGCGCTCGGCGCTCGAGGAGTCGGTGCACCGCTGGTCGCCGGTCGCCGCGATCACCGAGGTGCGCGCCGGCGACGCGGTGCTGATCGCCGCCGACGACCCGGTCGCGCTCGCGCAGACGGCGCGCCACCTGATGGACGACGTCTACCAGGCGCCGGGCCAGCCGCGCCTGCGCATCGCGCTGCACTACGGCGAGGTGCAGACGCGCCAGGCCGATGTCGATGCCGCGCCGGAGATCGCCGGCGGCGACGCGGTGCTGTGCGCGGCGCGCGTCGAGCCGATCGTCGAGGCCGGCCAGATCTGGGTCACCGAGGCGTTTCGCCAGCAGTTCCTCGAGCGGCCGTCGCTCTGGCGAACGTCGCCGCTGGCGGCGCCGACGGGCGACGAGCTCTTCAACGTCAAGAAGAAGGGCTCGCCGGAGCCGGACGCCTGGCTCCGGCTCTACCGACTCGAGACCTGAGCGCTCGCCGCGGGGCGAGCGTCGGGTCTACTGGCGGATCGCCTCGATCTGGATCAGCAGCGGGATCTCGTCGGGCGTCACCTGCGACAGGAAGCCGAGCCCGTACTGGCTGCGCTGGATCGAGCCTTCGAAGTCGCCGCCGCAGACCTCGCGCTTGAGCTGCGAGTTCTCGTAGCAGTTGAACCGCACCGCCTTCAGCGTCACCGGCTGCGTCTTGCCGTTCAGGGTGAGGCTGCCGGCGACGGTGGCGACCTTGTCGCCGTTGAAGGTGAAGGTGTCGGCGACGAAGCGCGCCGTCGGGTTGGTGGCGACGTTGAAGAAGCGCTCGCCGCGCAGCGTGCCTTGCAGGCCCGTCGACGCGGTGCTGATGCTGCCCAGGTCGAGCGTGATGTCGGCCTTGCCCGTCTTCGCCGCCTTGTCGAGGACGACGCTGCCCTCCTTCGCCTGCAGGCGGCCGCGCTGGGTCGACGTGCCGAGATGGAGCGCCTCGAAGGTGACGATGGTGTGGTCCTTGTCGACGGCGAACGTCGCCGGCTCGGCCGACGCGGCGAACGCGGTGGCGCAGAGGGTTGTTGCAAGCACGGCTTTCAGCATGAAGAGTGTCTCCGTTGTGGTGGGGGTGATGCGTTGCTACAGCGGGCCGAGGCCCGTGAACACCAGCTTGAAGCGGACGCGAACGTCGTTGGCGACCAGCGAGACGTCGGTCCATTCGTTCTCGCCGATCTTGAAGTCGAGCCGCTTGACGACGAACTCGCCGGAGGCGGTCGATTGTGGTCCGTTCTGGACGATCGTCACCGGCACGACCAGCTCGCGCGCGGTGCCCTTGATCTCGAGCCTGCCCTTGGCCTGGAAGCGGCCACCGCCGAGCGCCGTGATGGCGCTCGACTGGAAGGTCGCGCGCGGAAACTTCGCCGTGTCGAACCAAGGCGCGCGCGGCAGCTCGACATCGGTCTCGGCGAAGCCGACGGTGGCGCTGCCGGTATCGACCGACACCGTGACCGATCCGCCCTGGGGCGCTTTCGGATCGAGCGCGAGCTGGGCGTCGAAGCGCCTGAACTTGCCATCGACCGGAACTCCGCTCTGCTTGAGCTGGAACGAGACCTCGCTTTGCGCCGGCACCAGCTTGGCCGGCGCAGCGGGCTGCGCCCGCGCCGCGCTCGCCAGCAGCAGCGAGGCGGCGAGGACGAGCCCGCACCGTGCCACGAACCTCATGTCCTGCTCCGTGTCGGCCACCACGGCCACATGCGCGTCATCAGACGATCGCGATCGACGAACTGGTGCTTCATCGCCGCGACGACGTGGACGACGACGATCGCCGCGAGCAGATACGACGACACCTCGTGCAAGGGCTTCAGCACCTCCTCGCCGAGCGGCTTGTCGCGGGGGACGAAGTCCGGCAGCGGCAACCAGCCGAACAAGACGACGGGAAGGCCGACCGCCGAGGTGTACGCCCAGCCGAGCAGCGGCACGAGGAAGAACAGCGCGTAGAAGACCAGGTGCGTGCCGCGGTAGGCTTGCTGCTGCCACCGCGGCGTGTGCGCCGGCAGGGCCGGCGGCCGATGGCCGGCAACGCGCCAGAGCAGCCTGGCGGCGGAGAGCGCGAGCACACCGATGCCGAGCCACTTGTGCCAGTTGTAGAGGCGCAGCCGCTGCGGCGAGAGCGGCAGATCGACCATGTACAGGCCGATGAAGAACGCGGCGACGATCAGCACCGCCAGGAGCCAGTGCAAGACGATCGCGACGCTGCCATAGCCACCGCCGCCATCGGCGACATCGGCAACCGGCATTGTCCTGGCGTCATCCATGCATCGGCGGTCGGGAATCGCGCAGCGCGCCGGAATGGCCCCGCAGCGGCGCGATTCTAGACAGCGGCATCGCCGAGCGCAGCGCCGCGCGCGCGACCGGGCTCTTGCCGTGCCGCGCGCGCCGGCCGACACTTCGCCAGGAGCTTCGCGATGCCACCCACTTTCCATCTCCTGCCCGCCGCCCCGCGGCCGGTCGCTCCGTACAGCCACGCCGTCGAGGCGGGCGGCTTCGTCTTCGTCACCGGCCAGCTCGCCACCGACCCCGACGAGGACGCGCTGCCGCTGCCCGAAGGCATCGACGCGCAGACGACGAAGGTGATGGACAACCTGCGCCGCGTTCTCGAAGGCGTCGGCCTCGACTTCGGCGACGTCGTCTCGGTGCGCGTCTTTCTCACCGACTTCGAGCGCGACTACGCGACGATGAACGCGCGTTACGCGAGCCACTTCGCCGCCGGCCGGCTGCCCGCGCGAACGACGGTCGGCGTCACCCGGCTGGCGCGCGGCGGCCTCGTCGAGATCGACCTGATCGCGGCGCGGCGCTGAGCCGCGACGCCGCCGCAGCGGCGGTCGTGAACTTCGGCGCACCTTCGATCCGCCGCCGCCGGCCGGCGATTCGCGGCGCCGCCGAAAGCCAGCATCATGGCGCCGGATGACGATCTCGCTCGCGATGACCCTGACCAAGATCGCGCTCTATCGCGCCAGTCTCCTGGCCGACAACCTCGGCATCCGCCTCTGTCTCGCCGCCCTGATGGTCATGCCTTCGGCGTTCGTGTTCCTGCTGCCGATCTTCGCCCTGCTCGGTGCGCCGAGCGACGCGCTGCTCCCTGCCGGCCTGGGCCGCGACGGCGGCGCCTGGGCAGCGCTCTCGTTCGCGCTGGCGATCGGCTTCAGCGGCGCCTGGGTGCGGATCGTCTTCGCCGGCCGCATCCTCTTGCGCCGGCCGGGGCTGCGGCTGTTCGTTCTCGGCGCGCTCACGCTCGGCACCGCGGCGCTGGCGATCGACCTGCTGGTCCTGCTCGGGTCGCCTTCGCGCGACGACGCCGGCTGGCTGCTCTTCGCCGCGCTCCTGGTGAGCAGCTTCCTGCTCGCCGGAACGCTGGGCCAGCCGCGACCCGAAAGGCTGCACCGGATCTGACCGCAGCGGCTGCGACGCTGCGTCAGGCGCTCCGCGGCCGCGGCGCCGCCTTCTCGTCGACGACGATGGTGTTGCCTTCGATCGCACGAACGAGCGACCAGGAAATCGTCGTCGGCTTCGCGTGGCGCAGGCCGAGCCGCGCCAGCAGGCCGCGGCTGCCGTAGAGGAGCTCCGTCACCACGGGTGCGCGGCCGCCGTCGGTGTGCAGGCGAAAGTCGAAGAGGTGGCCGAGCCGTTCGCCGGCCGCGGTGCAGACTTCCATTCCCTCCAGCGCACACGCGCTCTTCAGGACCCGGGGATGCGCTGCAGCCACCGTGCTGCCCTCCTCTCGATGCGGCCGAGGCCGATCTCGCCGGCGCGGCGCTTCAGCTTCAGGCTCTGGCCGAGCTCGGCGACATCGTCCCAAGGCACGCGCACCACGCTTCGACCGAACAGCCAGCGCGCGACGACGGCGAGCAGCGCCGGCAACCGCGGCCCCCAGGCGCCGGGACCGACGACGACGGCCGCGATCGTGGGCGCCTTGCCCGGCGCGTGGTCGAACTCGATGTCGTCGACGATGCCGCAGCGCACGCCCGAGGCGTCGACGATGTCGTGGTCGAGGACGTCGCGCAACAACTCGATGGTCGGCTTCATCCCTTGCCTCCGTGCGTCAGGACGAAGAGAGGGATCGCCGCCAGCGCGGCGGCCGTGATCGCGACCAGGTAGAACCAGCCGAGCGCGTTGGCGACCGGCCCGTTGGCGTGCTTGCCCATGATTCCCTTGTCGCGTGCGACCGCGAGGACCGGGAAGAAGCTGAGCGGCAGCACGACGACCGAGAAGACGATCGAGACCTCGACCACGCTGACCGGATCGATGCCGGTCATGACGACGATCGTCGCCAGGACGAACACGGCGACCCACGAGATCGCGAAGCGCGGCGCGTCGCGCGGCCGCTTGTCGAGCCCCCAGGGCCAACCGGCGAACTGCGCGAGGTTGTAGGCGCCCGAGAGCGCCGTCTCGATCGCCGCGCCGGCGAAGGCGAAGAACATGCCGAGCAGAGCGACGTAGAGACCGACGTTGCCCAGCACGTCGGCCGCCGCGAGCGCCGCCGTGCCTGGCAACGCAGGCTCGAGCCCGTGCGCCTTGAAGAACTCGGCGCCGACCGCGACGAGCGCGACCGCCAGTGCGCCGCCCAGACCGAAGCCGACGACGACGACGATCCGGTTCAGCGCCACGTCGGCGGGCTTCCAGTGGTCCTCGATGCCGCCCGAGGCGTAGAAGTAGGTTTCGTAGGGCAGCATGATCGAGCTCATCAGGGCGACGCCGTAGAACGCGAACAGCAGCGTGTCGCGCTCGCCGAGCTGCGGCAGGCTCGGCACGAAGCCGGCTGCGACCCGGCCCCAATCCGGATCGAAGCGAAGCGCCGCCACGGCGAAGACGACCATGAGCAAGCCGCCGAGGCCGAAGATCCGCTCGATCCACTTGAACGGCGTCGACCAGACGACCACGACCAGAAAGACAAGCGCCGCAACCAGCAGGCCGCGATACGGCCAGCCCGACAGCAGCTGCCAGATCAGCGCGACGCCGCCGACCTCGGCAGCGCACGTCAGCAGGTTGACGAGGTTCGCGCAGACGAGCGTGAGCAGCCCGGCGCTGAAGCCGTCGCGCTCGCGGATCAGGCTGAACACCGCCTGTCGCTTCACCGCAGCGATGCGGCCGGCCATCTCGCAATAGACCATGATCCCGCCGGTGCCGAGAAGCACGACCCAGAGCAGCGCATAGCCGAACGTGGTGCCGGCGTTGAGCGCGAACGTGAGCTCGCCGATCTCGACGAAGCCGCCCATCGCCGTCAGGATGCCGAGAAAGACTTCGGCGAACTTGGCCATGGCCTCATCGGCCCGTCGGCGCGAGAGGCGACGGGCTCATCGCCTGAGCCGTTCCTCGATCGCCTGCAACGCGGCGCCGGACGCCACGACCTGCGCGCTCGTCGAGGCGGCGAGCGGCGCGCGACCTTCGTGCAGCGCGGCCGACGCAGTGACCAACGGCGAGGAGAGACGGAGCGCGTCCGCACGCTGCTCCGACAGCCGCTCGGGCGTCTTCAGCGACGTCAGCTCGTCGCGCGAGCGGTCGACCGTCTGCGCGAGCTGGCCGGCGTGCGCCTGCGCGAATCTGCCGGCGAGACCGCGCGCCAGAGCGCGATCGAGCACGTCCAGCTCGGCGCTTTGCGAGCGCAGCTCGGCGATCGGGATCTTCAGCTCGTTCTCGTCGGCGGGCTGCCGCAGAAAGGCGGCCGCTGCGACGGCGAGGGCGACCAGGCAGACCGCCAGGATCGCTGCCTGACGACGGGCAGCGCGGTTGCGGCGACGGTCGTCCACTCCGCATCCAGAGCAATCCGCGTGCCCCGCACGCGGATTGAGATCAGCGCAAGGCGCCCATCACCGGATCGGGGCGCATCCGCTCGAGGACGTCGGCGACGACGATGCGCGACGCTGCGGGATCATGAGCAAGGTCTCGAGATCGTCCTCGACGCCGACGTCGTGGAGATATCCCATCGTCCAGCCGGCGTGCTCGCGCTCGGGACGGCCGCCTTCGCCGACGACGCGGACGTCGGTGTGGCGCGGATCTCTCGCGATGCGCCGCGTCAGCGCCAGCACGGCATTGCGCTGGAAGACGGCCATGGTGCAGGGCGGAAGGCAGGCTCGATATCGGCAGCGCAGCTGCCCATGAGCCATCGTCACGGTCCCGAGGTGTCGATCCTGAGGTCGATCTGGAACATGTCCTCGGCGACCGCTTCCGGGCTCCTGGCGCGCAGGTTGTCGTCCTGGCTGAGGTCCTGGGCGAGGTCCATCGCCTGCTCCGGCGCGAGCGCCGGGTTGAGCCCGACCAGCCGCTTCGAGCAGCGTGCGCACCAATCGATGTTCGAGCGGATGTACTCGGCGCCCTGCTGGTCCCAGCGCGAGAGGTGCGGAAGGGTCTGATCGAACGAGGTGTGCATTCGCGTGCTCTGCGATTGGACGATGCGCGAGTGTCGCGTGGCCGCCGCCGGACCGGCCGTGACGGGAGCCCCGTTCGTCCGCCGATCGCTGTAACACGGCGGACAATCGTGAAGTGTTCGGCGCTTCCCTGGCAGAGCGCCGGGCTCGTGGATACTTTCGCCTCTCCCCGTCTTCTTCTTGCGGAGCTCGCCCATGAATGCACCTACCGATCTCGCGCGGCTGCTGCCGCGCCTCGAGGGCACCGTCTCGCCCGAGGAATGGCAGACCCGCGTCGACCTCGCCGCGGCGTATCGCCTGGTCGCCCACTTCCGCTGGGACGATCTCGTCTTCACCCACATCACGGCGAAGATCCCCGGCACCGAGCACTTCCTCATCAACCCGTACGGGCTGATGTTCGACGAGATCACGGCGTCGAGCCTGATCAAGATCGACATCGGGGGCAACGTCCTGCAGGAGACGAGCTTCCCCATCAATCCGGCAGGCTTCACGATCCACAGCGCCGTCCACGCCGCGCGCCACGACGTCCAGTGCGTCATGCACACGCACACCCTGAACGGCGTCGCCGTCTCGGCGCAGAAGCGCGGCGTGCTGCCGATCTCGCAGCAGTCGATCTTCGTCCTCGCCGATCTCGCGTACCACTACTACGAAGGCGTCGCGCTGCGCGACGACGAGAAGCCGCGCCTCGTCGCCGACCTCGGCAAGCGCTCGTTCCTGATGCTGCGCAACCACGGACTGCTCACCGTCGGACCCGACACGGCGACGGCGTGGCAGCGGATGTACATCTTCGAGGCGACGTGCGCGATCCAGCTGCGCGCGCAAGCCGGCGGCACGCTCGCCGACGGCGAGCTGACCGAGATCGACCCGGCGATCATCGCCACCGCCGGCGAGCAGTCGCGCGGCGCGACCCGCGGCGCGGGGCCGCGCGAGCTGCTCTGGCCCGGCCTGTTGCGCAAGCTCGACCGCGTCGATCCAAGCTATCGGAACTGATCGTCCTGCCCGCGGCGAGACCGATGGCCCGGAGCGATTCCCGCGCACGCCGTCCCGACGAGGAGTGCATCCTCGTCCTGCAGGGCGGCGGCGCGCTCGGCGCCTACCAGGGCGGCGTCTACGAAGCGCTCGCCGAGACGAAGCAGGCACCGAGCTGGGTCGCCGGCATCTCGATCGGCGCGATCAACGCCGCGCTGATCGCCGGCAACGCGCCGGAGACGCGGGTCGAGCGCTTGCGCGAGTTCTGGGAAGGCGTCTCGACGCTGCCGTTCGGCGTCTCGCCGCCGCCGTTGCCGGACAAGATGACGTCGCTCGGCCGCACACGCGACGTGCTGAACGAGACCAACGCGACCATCGCGATGCTGTTCGGCGTCGCCGGCTTCTTCCAGCCGCGCGTCCCGCCGGCGCCGTTCCAGCCGCGGGGAACGCTGGCGGCGATCAGCTACTACGACACCGAGCCGCTGCGTCGCACGCTCGAGCGGATGGTCGACTTCGACCGCATCAATGGCGGCGAGGTCCGCTTCTCGGTCGGCGCGGTCAACGTCAGGACCGGCAATTTCCTCTACTTCGACAGCAACGAGCGCAAGATCGACGTTCGCCACGTGATGGCGAGCGCCGCGCTGCCGCCCGGCTTCCCGCCGGTCGAGATCGACGGCGAGTTCTACTGGGACGGCGGCCTCGTCTCGAACACCCCGCTTCAGCACGTGCTCGACCAGCCGGGCAACGAACGCCGCCTCGTCTTTCAGGTCGACCTATTCGCAGCGCGCGGCGAGATGCCGGCGACGATCGCCGATGTCTCCGAGCGCGAGAAGGACATCCGCTACTCGAGCCGGACCCGCATCAACACCACCTTCGAGCTGAAGCGCCAGGCGACGATGCAGGCGGTGCGCCGGCTCGTCGCCAAGCTGCCGGCCGGCCTGCGCGACGATCCCGACGCGAAGATGCTCGCCGGCCTGCCGGCCGAAGCCGCCGTCACCGTCGTCCACCTGATCTACCGCAGCAAGCACTACGAGAGCCAGTCGAAGGACTACGAGTTCTCGCGCGCCTCGATGCTCGAGCACTGGGCGGCGGGAATCGCCGACACGGCGCAGACGCTGACCGACCCGCGCTGGCTGCAGCGAAGGCCGATCGAGAGCGGCGTCGAGGTGTTCGACCTGACGAGCGCGCGCCCGCTCGCCGCCACCGTCACCCCCATCCCACTTCCCGGAGCAAGAGTCGCATGACACGCCAGTTGCAAGACAAGATCGCGATCGTCACCGGCGCTGCGAGCGGCATCGGCAAGGAGATCGCCGCCACCTACGCGCGCGAGGGCGCCAAGGTCGCGATCGCCGACCTCGACCGCGACGCCGCCGAGAAGGCGGCCGCCCAGCTGCGGGCCGAAGGCGGCCAGGCGATGGCGGTCGCCGCCGACGTCACCGACGAGGCGCAGGTCAACGTCGCCGTCGCCGCAGTCGTCGAGGCCTGGGGCGGCGTCGACATC
>Ga0307415_100000507_pt1 | contig 16920 bp, 26 predicted proteins | sample DK1Cmetagenome_FD_204524 | JGI IMG/M metagenome (GOLD analysis project Ga0307415, IMG submission 204524) | Maize rhizosphere microbial communities from greenhouse at UC Davis, California, United States - DK15-C-2 | ecosystem: Host-associated > Plants > Roots > Rhizosphere > Soil | place: USA...
GACCGATCTCGCCGAACCACCCAAACGACCTGGCCGGGTTCACCCACCAGCTCGCGTGACCGCCTGCACCGGTCCTACGCCACCATCGGCGGCCTGCCCAGCCACGCTCGTGAAAAACCGAGGCTAGAGCCCCACCGCATCGTCCGCCACAGCGACGTGCTCCAGGGCGAGCTCGTCCGCGACCCCCAGGCCGCCGGCCCCCAGGAGTTGTTCCCGCCGCACCCGGTCTACGGGCAGGTGCCCAGCTGGGCGCCTTCGCAACACCGCCAAAACGGGCAGCCGGCGGTGGCCGGCGACGACGAGCCGCCCGAGGCCACCAAGCGCCGCCGAGTCGAGGCGTATCTGGCCGCGCTCGGCCCCGACCAGCTCGGGCGCCTGACCACCCTGGGGCCTCGGGCGGCCGCCCGCGAGCTCACCGGCACCCTCAACGGCCAGGGCATGCAGGTCTCCGAACGCTATGTGCAGCAGATCCTCGACGACTGGACCCCCGCTACCCGCCAGCAGGCCAACGGACGACGCCGCACGCGCTGACCGGCCGGCGGGGGAGAGGAGCCCACACCGATGACAACCGCCCATGCCGGCTGGCGGCGGGAGCGCAGGGTGCAGCGGTCAACCTCGAATGGCTCGGGCGGTGGTGGCGCGGTCGCCACCGAGGTCCGCTGGTCCAACCGCCCCCTCGCGCACCAGGTCCGCCTGCTCGAGCCTGAGGCGGTGGGCTGCCTGTGACCGGGCTGGGGGAGTGGGCGCTGGCGTACGCGGCCGCGGGCTATGAGGTGTTCCCGCTACGGGGCAAGCAGCCTATGGGGAACTGTCCGGCCTGCGAGCCACGTTCGCCCCGCTACCGGCCCCACCAGGCACTCGACTGTCGGCATGAGCTGTGCCATGGCCTGTACGCCGCCACCGGCGACCCGGCCCGGGTGGCGCGCTGGTGGACGAGGTGGCCGCAGGCCAACATCGGCGCCCGGGTGCCGGCCAGCCTGCTGGTGGTGGATGTCGACCCGCGCCACGGCGGCCTGGGCCGGCTGGCCGAGCTCGAGCGCGAGCATGGACCGTTGCCGCCGACCCGGGTCAGCATTTCGGGCCGCGGTGACGGCGGCCGGCACCTGTGGTTCCTGCACCCCGGCGGCCGGCTGGCGGCCGCCCGGCTGGGCGCCGGCGTCGACCTCAAGACCCACGCCGGCTACGTGCTCCTGCCACCGAGCCGGCATCCCGCCACCGGCCAGCCCTACCGCTGGGCCCAGCCGACCCTGGCGCCCGCCGCCCTGCCGGCCGGCTGGTGGCGGCTGCTGTCGCCGACACCCCAGCCGGCGCCAGCCGCTCGCCGGCCCAGCCTCCCAGCGTCAGCTCGGGGTGGGAGGGTCGCCGAGGCCTTCAACCAGGCGACCAGCTGGGCCCAGGTGCTCGGCCGCCACGGCTGGACCTGCCCCGACCCGGACCCCGACGCCGACGGCGCCCGCTGGCGCCACCCCGGGGCCACCAACCCCAAGAGCGCCACCATCCGCCACGGCCTGCTGTTCATCTACTCTCAGGCCACCCCCTTCCAGCCCACCGAGGCCGGGGCACCCCGCGGCTACAGCCGCTTTCGCGCCTACGCCGTCCTGGAGCACCGCGGGGACCTGCGGGCCGCCGCCCGAGCCCTCCGGGACGCCACCCGGTGACCGCAGTCCCAGTCCCGCCCATCCCCACCGCCCAGGCGGTCGACGGCGCCAAGCTGCTGGCCGAGCTCCACGCCGCGCTGTGCCGCTATGTGGTCCTCCCCAGCCCCCAGGCCGCCGACGCCGTGACCCTGTGGACCGCGGCGACGCACGCCCAGCCGGCCTGGGAGCACGCCCCCCGCCTTGCGGTGGTCAGCCCGCTCAAGCGCTGTGGCAAGAGCCGCCTGCTGGATGTGGTCGCCGAGACCTGCCACGCCCCCCTCATCACCATCAACGCCACCATCGCCGCGGTCGTGCGCTCCATCGGCGCCGACCCGCCCACCCTGCTGGTCGACGAGGCCGACACCCTCTGGGGCACAAGAAAGCAAGCCGACGCCAATGAGGACCTGCGCGGCCTGCTGAACGCCGGCCACCAGCGCAACCGGCCCATGCTGCGCTGGGATGTGACCAGCCGCACCGCCGAGCAGCTCGACACCTTCGCCATGGCCCTTTTGGCCGCCATCGGGGAGCTGCCCGACACCATCATGGACCGCGCCGTCATCATCCGGATGCGCCGGCGCGCCGCCAGCGAGCAGGTCGACCCCTACCGGACCCGCCGGGACGCCCCACCCCTGCACGACCTTCGTGACCGGCTGAGTGGCTGGGCCCGCCAACATCTAGACGGGCTACAGCACGCCCAGCCGGCGATGCCGCTGGAGGACCGGGCCGCCGACACCTGGGGAACCGCTGGTTGCCATCGCCGACTTCGCCGGTGGTGACTGGCCGGCCCGGGCCCGCGACGCCGCGGCCACCATGACCGCCGCCGAGGCCCAACAGGAAGAGGACACCGCGGCCAGCGTGCGGCTGCTGGCCGACCTCCGCCAAGTCTTCCAGGCCGGCGACGCCGAGGCGCTGTATACCAGCACCATCCTGGAGGCGCTGCACCAGCTGGAGGATGCCCCCTGGGCCGACTGGTACGGCCACCCTCTGGCCACTCGCGAGCTGGCCAGGCTGCTGCGCCCCTACCAGGTCGAGTCCAAGAACATCCGCGAGCACGGCACCGGCGCCCCCCGCAAGGGCTACGTCCGTGCCGACCTCCAGGACGCCTGGGCACGCTATGTGCCGCTACATCCGCTACATCCGCTACAAGCCGCCGAACCTGCAGGTCAGACCGGCAACGGGCATGTAGCGGATCTGCAAACCCCTTCCGCTACATCCGCTACATCGCCCGGTCATGTAGCGGATGTAGCGGAACCCCTCATCCCCTCCGCTACAGGTCTGACCTGCGATGTAGCCCATGTAGCGGATGTAGCGGCACCCCCCGTCAGCAACGGCAATGGCTGGCGCTACGACCAGCCCATGACGCCGTGCGTGGTCTGCGGCACCGGCACCAGCAACCGCGCCCCCTCGGGCCAGCCACTCCACCTGGCCTGCGACACCAGGACCACGGCAGAAGGCCCCCACCATGGCTGAGATCCACGGCCGCCTAGGACGTCTGTACGCCTGTCACGTTATCCAACGAGAAGGCCCCCAGCCCTATCCGGGCATGTCAGGACCCGCACCCGCCCGGCTGCGACCGCCTGGGGGCCGCTCACGGCCCGCGCACGGGAGACTGCCGATCCCCGGTCCCAGCCGGCCTGGCCGCCATCCACTTCCTCGACCCACGACCGGTCCGTTCGTTCACGCTGACCTCAAGCGGGAGTGACGATGGCCTCAGCAGGTATCCGAAAATCTCCATCTGGCCGCTACAAGGTCTGGTGGCGGCTGGATGATGCAAGCCAGGGCAGCCATACCTTCGACACCCGAGATCAGGCCCGTGACTTCATGCACGACCTGCTGGCCGGCGTCGCCCGGGACACCTGGGTCGACCCCCGCCGCGGCAAGCAGCCGTTCGGTGATTGGGCTCGGCAGTGGTGGGAGACCTGGTCGTCCGATCCGGACCGCAGCCCAACCACCCTGGAGGCAACTGAGGCGCGTTTCCGCCTCCACGTCCTGCCCTACTTTGAGCAGCGTCAGCTTCGCGCGATCACCGTGACCGTGGTTCGTCGCTGGCAGAACGAGCTGAAAGCCGCACGAGGCCGCGGTACGGTCATGGCGGCCCGATCGATCCTGTATCGCATCCTGCAGGCTGCTGAGGACGAGCGGCTGATCATCGCCAACCCGGTCGGCAAGGTGCCGGCGCCCAAGCCCGAGGTGGACCCGGAGGAGCTGCTCGGCCAGGGAAAGCGGCGGGCGCTCACGCCTGAGGAGGCCGGTCAGTTGCTGGGCCGCATGCCGCCCATTTGGTGGGATCACGTCGTCACGCTGCTCGGCACCGGCCTGCGGTTCGGTGAGCTTGGCGGCCTCCGCCGACGCCGCGTCTTGCTCGACCGGGATCCTCCGGTGATCCAGATCGTCGCCACCCGCTACCAGGCCGGGAAATTCGGTAGTGGCTTCAAGGGTCAACCCAAGAGCCAAGCCGGCATCCGTACCATCCCGCTCGCACATCAGGTCGCCGAGGCCGTTCGACGCCAGCTGCCCCCGGGCGCCGCCCCTGACGACCTTGCCTTTGCCGATCCCGTGCCGGGTACCGGACGGGCGCCGCTCTCCCGCTACCTGTTCCGGCACGTCTACCAGGGCGCGGTGAACCGTCTCACGGATCCCACCAGCGAGCTTTCGCCGACCACCCGGCGGATACTGTGGGCACTCCGCGAGCACGGACCCCAGACCCTGGCTGAGCTCCAGCAGAGGTTCACCGCACCGGGCGCCAAGCTGCGGCTCGCGACGATCCAGGCGGCGCTGTGCGAGTTGGGATCCGCCGGCGTGGTCACGGCCGTCGGTGAGGACGGCGTCGCCCGGTGGGCCGCAGTGAGGGCGGCGCTAATGCGGCGATTCGACGACCTCGACCTCCACGGCCCGCATGACCTGCGCCACACCTACGCCACCTGGCTGGAGGACGCGGGCATCCCCGGCCGGGTGATCGACGAACTTATGGGCCATGACAACACCCACAGGGCCAGGCAGGACCGGGTGAGCCGGATCGGAATGGGCTACCGCGCCACGACCCCGGAGATGCTCATGCGCGCCGTCGCGGCGATCGAGAGTCGCCTCGCCGTGGTGCTTGAGGTAGCTGCGCACAAGACGAAATCTCTGCCCGGTTCGGGCGAACCGTAAGCGACCTTCGGCGCGAGCTGCTTCGCTGGCAAGCTCCGTGGTCCCGCCGGTCCCCGCCACAGTCAGCCGTGGCCGGAGGACGGATCTACGCTATCCCTACGCATGCGACTGGCGTACCCCTCGTGGACGGGGAAGGGCTGTTCTCGCTGGTCATGTCCCTTCGGGGGAGTGGAGCGGCCGCGCCGCAAGGAGCGCTTCGCGCGATTGATGCATCGGCGCGGCCGCGTTCTTGGCGGACCTTCGGCCCGCGCCGCCTGCGGCGGCTATCAGATGCTGATCAATTGCCACGCAGGGTGGCGCGATCAGTGCACCGTGGTCCTTGGGGAGGCCGTCCCTACCGGAGGGTCCTGGCACTCAGACATGCGGGTCGCCTGCACCCAGCCGCCGCTCTGCATCAGCCCGGCGCATCACCCCAAGCAGCCTGCCCTCGGGGGTGGTGACCACCATCGTCTGCAGGTCGTGCCGGCGCATCCTCGCGACTAACTGCTCCAGCTTGCTGTCGGCCCGCACGGTGGAGGGTCCCGACTCCATCACGTCCTAGGCGGCCGCGTTGGGATCGCCCTCCAAGGCGGTTTTACGAAGCTGGCTTTACGAAGCCGGCCCAGCAGCGTGCCATCTTCGGCCAGCACGAAGGCGAACCCGTAGGGGGAGCGGGCAACCCGTGGGCGGATCGTGCCGGCCGGCTCATCCAGCCGGGCGGTCACCATATCCTCGCGCAGCAGATCCTTGGCCCGCGGAACGTTAGCCTGCGTGCCTTCGGTGGGGAGCCCGTGGGCGAGCCAGTCGGCCTTGCCGAGCACGTAATCATGGACCCCGGTGAACCCGAGGGTTTCGAGCCGGCACGCGGCTCGTGGGCTCATGTCTCACAGGCCATCCCAGCAGTAGACGATCACCGGGCGGGTGCGGTCCAGCTGTGCCGCGGTGGTGGCGTCCAGTTCCTTGAGGGGGAGATTGACCGCGCCCGGCAGATGTTCCTCGGCGTACTCGGCTCCGGGGGAGCACCTCGAGACCAGCTGCGCGTCGCCATCCAGCGGTTCCCGGAGCTGGGCCAGGTCAATTCTGGTCGGCATTGGTTCTCCTAGGTCGTTGCTATGGGTGGCCGTGGCAGGTCAGTTGTCGCCATCGGCCGGAGGTGGGGCTCGCTGGCGGCCCTCACCGCCAGGCCGCGATGCCAGGACTGGGAGTTGCCTGGTGATCCGGTTGTCTCTGGTACCCGCGAGTCGGCGTTCACCGTACGGGTTGTCAGGACGGCTTACCCCGAGGCCGCAGGTCGAGGCTGGTCGAGATGGCGACGCAGCCGCCGATGGTGCGGGCGACCGGGCAGCGATCGGCGTGGAAGCCGAGCACCCGCTCGATCGTGGGCCGCTGTGCCTCGTCGGCGGTCAGCCGGTAGGTGACGTGGATACGCCTGACAACCAGGACCTTGCCATCCAGCTCGATCTCGCCGACCGCGTCTGCCTGGAGACGACCGTCTCCGGCCGGGATGCCGCGCGCCTCCAGCGCGCCCCCGAAGGTCCCGGTCAGTCACCCGGCGGCCGCGGCGACTAGATAGTCGAGGGTGGTGGCGTGCGGCTCGGTCTCCTCGGGACCGGTGCCGTAATGGCGAGCGACGGCGCCGTGGACCCCGAAGGTGACCGGCCGACCCTCGGCCGGCACCGTGGCGGTGCGGAGCGGGCCTCGGTGTCGGGTAACGATGACCTGGGAGCGGTAGACAACCTCACCCATCTGTGCCTCCTCCGATGTCTGGTCGACGTGGCCGGGTCGGCTCTCCGGTCTGCGCTCGTGCAGTCTGGTGCCTCTGCAGGGCTACCGGCCTGCTGCTGGGGACGGTTGGTGGGAGGCGGGGCGCCGGCGTGTCGTGGAGATCGCCGCCCGCCGTTCGGCCTCGGTCTTGACGGTGGCCAGTGAGGCCGCGACCGTCTGCTCCCAGGTGCGCGCGACCAACTCGGCCCACCGCTGCCCGACGCCCCACAGGTCGGCGCCAAGCTCCCCCTGGTAGGTCAGCCGCGTGCCCGCGCCACCGTTGTCCTCGGTCAGCTCGAACGCCTCCACGACATGCGGAACCGGCCCGCGAACCAGCCGGAAGTCGACCCGCTCGGGTCGGGTGAACCGGACCGTTTCCACCGTCTGGGCGACCAGGCCCAGCCGCCCACCGAGCGGGGTGAAATGGGCCGCCAGGACCATGTCGCTGCCGCGCTCCAGCACCCGGAGCTTGTCGGCCAGCGCCCGTGGGGCCCGGCCGAGGTAGGGCTCGGCGAGGACGTCGAAGACCACCTCGCGGGGGGCGGCCATCTCGACCAGTTGTGGGCCGAGCGGCCGCACCCGCCGGCCGATGCCGAGGTCGATCGGGCAGGCGCCGGTCACCAGCCCGACGTAGCCGGCCGCGATCATGCCGGCGCCGACGGTCGCATAGCCGAGCAGTCGAGGGATTGTGCGGGTCATGGAAAGCCGCTTCGCACCGCGGACGTGTCTGTGTGGCTCCTGGGCCAGTGTGGCCACCGTCGTGCCGGCAATCCATCGGGAGGGCCGGCCGTGCGGGGATCTGCAGCCCCGTGCTGCCTGCATCAGCCTAGGCCGAGCCGGGTGGCAGCCAGCAGCACCAGGGCGCGGTCCTGGCCGACCACCAGCGACGGCGCCGGACGGTCGGCGCAGAACAGCACCACCCCCTCGACCTCGCTAATCCAGGTGTCGCTGCCGGCTGGATGGTGGGCACCGACCGCGGTGGGGAACGACCGGTCGGCTTGGAGCAGCACGACCCGGTGGCCGCCGGGGTCCTGGTAGGTGTGGGCCACCACCGGCAGGCCGCCAAGGGTGCCACGGCCCGAGCTGCGCCAGCGCAGGTCGTCAAGAAGCGGGGCCGGCGGCGGGCCGGCCGGACCGCTCCAGCTCGCCCCGCCCGACCGATAGCCGGCCACGGCGGCGGCGATCGCGGCCGGCTGGGCCGGCCGCCGGTCGGCGACCAGGAAGCCGACGGCGAGCACCGCGGCGACGGTGACGGCGGCGGCGAGGCCGGCCCACCCGACCGGCCACCGCCGCCGGCCAGTCGGGGCCAGTTCGACCGAGGCACGGACGCGGTCGCGCAGGTGGTGGGGGGCGACCTCGCGGACCGACTCGGCCAGCGCCCGGCCGCGCCGGGCGGCCTGGACCTCGCCCCAGCAGTCCTCGCACGCCAGCAAGTGCGCCTCGAAGCGCTCACGCTGGCGTCGTCCAAGCTCGCCGCCCAGGTAGGCGGCGGCGGTCCGCTGCGGGTCATGACTCACGGCGGTCTCCCTCCTGCTCGCGGACCGCTCGGGCCAGCGCCTTGCGACCCCGGTGGACCCAGGCCAGCACGGTCCCCCGCGGGTGGCCGAGCATCCTTGCCACCTCGGCGGCGGTGAAGCCGCCCAGGTCCATCAGCGTGACCGCCAGCCGCTGGTGCTCGGGCAGCGCCCACAGCGCCCGCTCCACCTGGGCGCGTTGGACCCGCTGGATCGCCTCGGCGGCCACGTCGGTGCCGTCGGGATGATCGGCCAGCGTGTCGATGGTGACTTCTAGGCGGGTGGCCGCCCGCCGGGCCCGGTCACGGCCCAGATTCAGGCAGATCGTGGCCAGCCACGGCTCGACCCGCCGCGGTGGCCGGCCGGCGGTCCAGGCCTGCCAGGCCCGCAGGTAGGTCTCCTGGACCAGGTCCTCGGCGTCGGCCCGGTCGGGCACCAGCCGCCGGGCCAGGTTGAAGACCAGGTCCGAGGCGGCCAGCGTGGCCCGCAGAAACTCCTCAGCGGCCGTCATCACCCTCCTCCCGACCTACCGACGAACCAGGCGGTCGGCTGATTGCATTGCGGCCGCAATCAACCACCCAGTCTGGCCGTCCTCCATGAGGGTCGACGATTGTCGGCAACCAGCGGCCAGGAGGTGGTCACGTGGTGAGCAACCAGACCGGCGCGATGGAGGAACCGGTGGGGCGGCGGCTGGTCCGCGGTGCGGTCGGTGGGGTGGCCGCCGGGATCGTCTTCGCCGCGGTCACCATGTGGTTCGCCGACAGCACCGGCGGCAAGGCCGAGATGCCGCTGCGGATGATCTCCACCATCGTCAAGGGCGACCAGGCCATGGCCGCCGGCACCACCAGCCCGGCGCTGGGCGTGGTCGTGCACCTGGTGCTTTCGGCGCTGTTCGGAATGGTGTTCGCGCTGGCCGTGCCGCGGTTTCGGACCAACGGAACGGTCGCCCTAGCGGGGACCGTGTACGGGCTGCTGCTGTATGTGGTCAATTTCCTGGTGCTGACCCCGTTGGTCTTCACGACCTTCCGCATGGCCAACCAGCCCTTCGAGGTGTTCGCCCACCTGGTGTTCGGCACGCTGTTGTCGTTTGCGTTCTTCGGCTCGGGCGCCCGCCGGGCCGAGCCCGTACTGGCCCTGGGGCGGGGGGCGACAGGCACGATGCCGTGACCGGCCCGGCCCATGCCAGCAGCCCGAAGGAGTAAGCGATGGGGCGACTACGGCGCGTTTCCCAGGCGGAGCTGCGCCGACTCTACGAGCAGGAACGGCTCACCCCCGCCGAGATCGGTCTCCGGGTGGGGCGGAGCGGCCGAACCATACGCGTCTGGCTGCAACAGGCGGGCATCCCGCTCGGCCCTCGGGAGCGTCCACGACGCCACCCGCCCCCGCCCACCACCGACCTGCGCCGTTGCTACTACCAGGAACGTCTGACCGCCGCCGAACTGGCGGCGCGCTATGGGGTGAGCGCCTCGACCGCCAGACGGTGGCTCCGCGATGCCGGCCTGCCCGGCCGGGCCCCTCGCCGTCGCAGCCGCGCGCCCAACGGGCGGGAGCTCCGCCACCTGTACCAGGACCAGGGTCTGAGCACCACCCAGATCGCCCAGCGCTACGGGGTGCGACAGCAGACCGCACATAAATGGCTGCGAGCCGCTCAGATCCCCCTGCGGCCCGTCGGGCAGCCCAGCCAGGCCAGGCCCAGCCCACGAGGGCAGCAAGATGCTCACTCCAGAATACTGCGGCCTTGATGCTCCCGGTGACCTACGCGACCCGCGGTGAGCACAGCGCTCACGGTGCGTGTAATCCGCGACTACGTGGGGTAGCCGTTGCGGCCAAGCCGCCGTGCGGGTCATGGCCCCCTCGGGGGGAAGCAGCGGCAATCTCAAGCCTGCCTGGTTGCCACTCACGGTGATACGGCAGGACCACGCGCTGCTGGCGGCTTCAACTTGTGCCAGGCTTCGCAGGTGCACACATGCCGATCCAAGGGGCTCAGCATGAAGTACCGCCGGCTAGGCAAGACGGGACTGGGAGTCTCGGTCATCGGTGTTGGCACCTGGCAGCTGGGCGGCGAGTGGGGCCAGCGCTTCACCCAACAGGAAGTCGATCAGCTGCTCGGGCGGGCTCGGGAGCTGGGTGTCAACTTGGTCGACACCGCCGAGTGCTACGGCGACCACCTGTCCGAGGCGCTCATCGGCGGCGCCATCCACCACCAGCGAGCGGACTGGGTGGTGGCGACCAAGTTCGGCCACCAGTTCCACCCCGAGGCCCTGCAACAACATGGCCGGTCACCCGTGCAGCTCCGGACCGACCACTGGACCCCGACCGAGGTGGTCGCCCAGCTGGAGGCGTCGCTGCGGGCGCTGCGCACCGATTACCTGGACCTCTACCAGATGCACTCCGGCTCCGCGGAGGTCTTCGGCCGCCATGACCTGTGGGAGGTGCTCAACCAGCAGGTCGCCAACGGCAAGGTGCGGCACCTCGGGGTGTCGCTGGGGGCCGGTGATGTCGAGCAGGCCCGGCGGGCGGCCGAGGTCGGCGCGAATGTCCTCCAGGTCGGCTACAACCGCCTCGACCAGGCCGCCGAGCAGGGCGTCCTCCCGGTGGCCCTGGACCAGGACCTCGGGGTGATTATTCGCGAGCCGCTGGCCAACGGGTACCTGAGCGGCAAGTACCGGCCCGGCGCCTGGGTCACCGCCCGCGACGACTGGCGCTCGGGCCACGACCCGGCAGAGACCCAGGCCAAGCTGGAGCTGGTCGCCGAGATCGGTCGCACCGAGCTGCCGGCAGGGGTGGCGATGGCGCCCTGGGCGATCGCCTGGTGCCTGCAACACCCGGCCGTCAGCTGCGTGGTTGCCGGCGCCAAGTCGGTCCAGCAACTAGAGTCCAACGCCGCCGCGGCCGACCTGGACGTGGTCCGCGACGACCACCCCAGGCAGTACCGACCCTATAGGGAGGCTCCCTGCGACGATGCACAGAACCGAGGCGGCATGCCACCTCGACCGGCCGGCACCTTCGGGCCCCTGGTCTCCGGGTCAGGTCACCAGCACGCCGACCCGCTGAGGTTCTCAGCTCAGTGCAGCCTACGGTCGCGCCTTTCGAACTGTCCTGGCGTTTCGAGGTCGGGAGCGTCTGCTTCGTCCAGCCGCCGTTCAGCATCATCGCGGCGCACGACCCCGAGCAGCCGGCCCTCGGGGGTGGTGACCACCATCGCGTGGAGGTTGTGCTGGCGCATCCGCGCGGCCAGCTTCTCCAGCTTGCTGTCGGCCCGCACGGTGGAGGGTCCCGGGTCCATCACGTCCTGGGCGGCCGCATCAGCATCGCCGTCCAAGGTGGCCTTGCGGAGCCGGCCCAGCAGCGTGCCGTCTCCGGCCAGGACGAAGGCGAACCCATAGGGGGAGCGGGCGACTCGCTCACGCACGGCCCCGATTGGTTCGTCCAGCTGGGTGGTCACCACCTCATGGCGGAGCAGGTCCTTGGCGCGGGGGACGTCGGCGTGTTCGCCTTCGGTGGGGAGCCCGTGGGCGAGCCAGTCGGCCTTGCCCAGCACATAGTCATAGACGTCGGTGAAGCCGAGGGTTTGGAGCCGGCACGCGGCTCGGGGGCTCATGTCTCACAGGCCGTCCCAGCAGTAGACGATGATCGGCCAGCGGTGGTCGAGCTGGCGGGTGGTGGCCGCGTCGAGTTCCTTGAGGGGGATGTTGATGGCGCCGGGCAGGTGCTCCTCGACATACTCGCCACGAGGGAGCACCTCGACCAGCTGGGCGCCGCCGGCCACCAGCTCCCGCAACCCGTCCAGGTCGATCCTGGTAGCCATCGCCGTTCTCCCTCCAGTGTGGGCAGCGGCCGCCGGGGGCGGATCAGTCGTCGCGGCCGGCCAGCGCACTAGCAACAAGCCGTCTCATCCGCGCCTGCTTGTTGGCCGGCTCCCCGGCCGAGCTGGGACCGCCAGGCCGCGGCTCCGGTTGCGGCGGCCTGGAGGAGGGCCACGGCGGTGCCGGTGGCCCCGTGCTGGGCGGCCCAGGCCGCAGCGGTGTCGGGGTCCTCAAAGAAGTTGACCAGCGGGCACCAGTCATCCACCACCGACACCCATGGTCCCTGGGCCAGGAAGACCACCACCTGGCTGCCGGCAACCGGTCTGCCCTGGTGGACGGCGAATTCGATCGGGGCTTGGGTGTGGGGGCTGCGGGAGCGGACCCGCCCGCTGACGCCGAGCGCGGCCAGGATCCCGACCGAGTCATAGGCACACCAGGTCCAGCGCCGCGCGCCCTCAACGGTCAACTCATGAGCGGTGGGTTCGACCGAGAGGCCGAGGCTGCCGGTGACCTCCCCGGCTTGGTTGCGGCGGGTTCGGCCGGCCCGGGCCAGCCGATCGAGCGCCTGCTCGACCGGTTCGGCATCGCGGCCCAGGGCGGCCGCCAGCCGCTGGACGGGGACCGGGCGGCCCTCGGCCAGCAGGAGGTGGAACGCTGCGGCCAGCAGCGGCCCCTCGGCGTCGTCGCGGGCGCCGAACTCCACGGCAACGGTCATCGGAGTCCTTACTTGACGACAGGTCGCTTTCACCGATACTGATATCACGACTTGCTGAAGTGGAGAAGAGATGGTCCAGCCCGCCCCGTTCCGCCTCCCGGCCGCCCCGGCCCCCACCGACCTGGTCGCCAAGTACTTTCGCGCCCTCGGGGACCCGACCCGGCTGCGCATCCTGGGCATGTTGCAGGCCGACCGGGAGCTGTCGGCGGGGGCGCTCGGCCGCCGGCTTGGACAACCCCAGCCCAAGGTGTCCAACCACCTGGCCTGCCTGCGCTGGTGCGGGTTCGTGACCACCCGCCGCGACCACCGGATCGTCTACTACCGGCTGGCCGACCAGCGAGTCGCGGCCATCCTGGACCTCGCCCAGGGGCTGTTGGATGACAACTGCGACCAGGTGGCCGCCTGCGGCCGCATCCCACCGGTCTGACATGGCGGCCACCAGCCCGGCCTCGCTGCCAGCAGCCCGCCCGCGGCCCTGGTCGAGGTGTTGACCTTCGACGGCTGCCCTAACCGCGCCGCCGCGCTCATGCTGGTGGAGCGAGTCCGCACGCAGTTGGGCAGCAACGCCGAGGTGCGGGTGATCGAGGTCCCCGACCAGCAGGCCGCTGAACAGGCCCGCTTCCTCGGCTCGCCGACCATCCGGGTCAACGGCCACGACATCGAGCCCGGCGCCGACCGGCTCCAGGAGTTCGTGCATGCCTGCCGGCTCTACCAGGGCCAGCACAGCCTCCGCGGGTTGCCCGAGGAGGACTGGCTCCGTCAGGCCCTCCTGACCGCCGAGGGCCGCCCTTGACCGAGCCGCCCCCACCGGCCCCAGCCGCCGGGCCGCCGCCAAGGCAGCGTTCGCGCACGGCGGGATTCCTGGCCGCCTGCCTGCTGGTCTTTGCGCTACTGGCCGGCTGGCTGTACTTCCTCGGGCCACGCTCCGCCCCGCCCGGGGTCACCATGGCCGACCTGCACGGCGTGGCCGACCTCCAAGCCCGGTTCAACGCCGACCGCGGCCAACCCCGCCTGGTCGTGATCCTCTCGCCCACCTGAAGCGAGTGTCGACACGGCGCCGGTCTGGTGCAATCCGAGATCCTCAATAGCCATCCCCAAGCCCGCCTGCGGGTCTATGCCATCTGGGTCAACAAGGTGTTCGGTGATGCCCGCAACCGCTGGGACGCCGCCGGGCTGACCGACCCCCGGGTCGTGCACCTCTGGGACGCAGAAGACCTATCGGGGGAGTGGCTGGCCACCAACGTCAACGGCTACCAGGGCAGCGACTGGGACACCTACCTGCTGTTCGGGCCCGACGCCACCTGGACCAGCCAACCGACACCACTGCGCAGCTCCGGCAGCAGCGTCGCCGCACAAATCGACCAGCTCAGCCACGCCCTCAGCCCACTCCTCAGCGCCCCCTGAGCTACCCACAAGACCCGCCTGAGCCAGTTCGGGACGTAGCGGTCGCCAGTGACCCCGCACGACCTGCCCGATAGCACGGCGTTCAAGCGCGGTGTCTCCGAGTTCGGCGGGTCGAGCCGAGAGAGGCTACAGAGCGGCTCACGGCTCGGCCGTGAGCCGAACAGGCCATGGGTGGAACGTCGCCCGAGCACTCCCAACCTCGCGCGTCTGCCCGACCTCACTTTAGATGGCCGGCGGCTGCAACGGCCGGACGACAGGCCAAGCACAAGCGATACGGCGAGTCGAACGCGGACACACGATGAGTACGCTGGGTGCGCTCCGTCCCAGCAAGGCAACTATTGAGTCGTGAGGACCTTCTCCACGAACTCAAGGCCGGCCCTGCGGGCGGCCGCCTGCGGCGGCCGTCCTCGGCCGGCAGCGCCACGAGCGGGCACCGAAGGACTCGGCGCACCGTACAGGCAAAGAGTCCTGAATCTCGCGGACAGCACCTCAAGGCACATCGGCCAATGAAACGCCGGGCGTAGCCTGACCGTCTTACGGACCAAATACCTAAATGAGTAATTGTGCGACCATACAGATAATGGGATGAACTATCCCATTATGCGAACTCGCCCCTATTATCTGGCTATACAGCGGCACCTGCTAGGCGGAGTATACCGATCGCCTTAACAGTGACCTAGCCCGCCAATAACACCGGCCAGCCTCCAGGATTGCCACAGCGCGCTAGCGCGAGGGGGTGGTTGACTTGGACAGGGGCTAATTCCTCCGACGGACACGCCCACAGTCCAGGGGTGATGCCATCTTGAGCATCGCTATACGTCACGTCCGAACGCCTGTGGTCATCGCTGCGGCGCTGCTCGTCGCCCTGGTCATCATCCTCGGCGTTCGTGCAGCGCAACCAGCGGCGGCGGCAGCCCAGCGTGCCGAAGGTGCTGGTCGAACCATCATCCAGGGCGGCACCGGCGGCACCGCGCCCACGCCGGTCACCACCCTGGTCGCCTTCCACGCGAGCAATAGTTCGGGAGACTTCGAGTGCCTGGCCCTGGCGCCGCCTCAGCCGACCGGGCCAGGCAGCGGCGAATTCACCACCAACGTCATGTACGTCACCGGCAGCGTGCAATCGGTGACTGTGCGCGGGCACACGGCGGTGCTGCATGGCGTGGCCACCGTCACCGGCATCGGAGCCGGCCAGCACCAGGCGTTCACCGCGACGGTCACCGCGGGCGGGCCGGGAGCCACGCTCGTGCTGAACGTCTCGGGGCTCGAATTCGATGAAATCCTCGTAGACGGCCACTTCACCATCGGCTGACAACCTAGCAGAGAGAAGTTGTAGAAGATGAACCGAAGGAGATTCTTGACAGCGGGCCTACTACTGTTGGCGCTGCTCTCAGGTGCGCTCTTCAGCGGGAGTGCCGTTGCTGGTGACTCGCACTTGCGGTATCGCTGGGACCTCATCCAGATCGACTTTGCTGCTGGCACGCTCGGGCCGGGCGGGCAGGACTCGGCAATCGCGCAGGACGGCTCCACGATCACCCTGACCGGTCAGGGAACCTTCGTCGCTGGCAAGAAGGTTGGCAACCACCACGTGACCGGCGGCGGGACGTGGCAGACCTTCGACCCAGCCGGCAACTCGACCGGGCAGGGCACCTACCAGGTCACCAGCTTCGTCAGCTTTACCGTCGCGCCAGGCGCGTTCCCAGTGGGGTTGACGGACCTGATCGGCGATCCAAGCATGGGCCGCTCCGGACTGCTGTTTGTGACCATCCGCTACTCCAACGGCAGCACAGGCGTGCTCACCGTGAGTTGCCGCCAGCCCGGTCCACCAGCAGGGCCGGCCTCGATATTCGAGGGCATCCGGGTGTCCATGGGCTTCGTGGACTACTGGAACGGGACCGCACCGCCGCCGCCTCCCGGAAACGGCAACCGCACCCTGTTCCACGTCATCGGGGGGGAATGAGAGCTGGCCTATCGAGGCGGGGCCGCGCCAGTCCGGCGGCCCTACCTCGGGCCGGCCACAGCTCCTCGCAGCCGTGCCAACAAGGTATGTGGTCGCCGAGCGTGGGCCTCGCCTATCCCCAGAGCTGGTGACCATCGCCGCCACGTCCGTACCCTGTTCGTCCTTGCCGGCCGTGCGCCCGACGTGCCCCAAGCATGGGTCCGCCACGGCTATCCACGCTCAGCAACGGTCGCTCGCCGGAACCGGTGAGCTGCGCCATCCGAGCAGGCCAGCCTGCCAAACAGAGCTTCCCAAGCTCGCGGTGGTCGTGCGGCCAGTCGAACTGGGCTGCCAACGATCTACGATATCTGACACAACAGTCACGAGCGGGGGGACACCAAAGCGACAGCTCAACCGGTCCCGCGCCCTCGGCCTACGGGAACAGCAACTGACCCCATAACTGCGGCACCTACGGTGTTGTATGAGCTGCGAGAACACGGGTTAGCACGGCGCTTGGCCGCCGATCCATGGTAAGGATGGGGCCACTTCAAGTCCTCTGAGGCGGGAACCTGCATGGCGAGAATGGGGTTGCCCCGCTTTGACGGACAGGGCTGATGGCTTGGTCAGGCTACCTGCTCGATGACCTCCTCGTTGGTGGCGGTCTCGAACTCGTCGGGGGTCAGGTAGCCAAGGGCACTGTGGAGCCGGGTGCCGTTGTACCAGGCGATGTAGTCCACGGTCGCCCGGCGGGCGGCGGCGCGGGTGGGCCAGGGCTGCTGGTCGAGGCACTCGCCCTTCAGGAAGGCGAAGAACGACTCGGCGAGGGCGTTGTCCCAGCACTGCCCGGTCCGGCCGCTCGACAAGGTGACGGCCAGGTCGTCGGCGAGGGTGGCGTAGTCGCCGCTGGTGTACTGACAGCCGCGATCGGCATGGAACACCACCCCGGGTGCGGGGTCGCGGGCGGCGACGGCGTTGGTCAACGCGTCGGCGACCAGCTCGGTGCGCAGGTGCTCGG
>Ga0307415_100000508_pt1 | contig 16915 bp, 11 predicted proteins | sample DK1Cmetagenome_FD_204524 | JGI IMG/M metagenome (GOLD analysis project Ga0307415, IMG submission 204524) | Maize rhizosphere microbial communities from greenhouse at UC Davis, California, United States - DK15-C-2 | ecosystem: Host-associated > Plants > Roots > Rhizosphere > Soil | place: USA...
TGCACCCCCCGGGGCATCCGGGAGCGGCGCGTCGGGCGAGAGGGAGCGCTGTAGCATGCCGTATCTTACCACTCGGCCGCCCGGACCGCACGACCTCCGCGTCGAGCGCGTGGGCGGTCGTCCCATTTGCGCGACCGGCGGCGTACATTGCGCCGGACGCCGTGAGGCCTCGGCCGGCACCAGGCGATGGGGGAGCGCGCGCTGATCTACCACCAGTACGTGGACCGGGACGAGCCCGGTCGGCGGGGGCGCGGCGCACCCAGCGGCGCACCAAGCGGCGCACCCAGCGGCGCACGACGCGGCGCCGGGCGGCGGGCGCACCGACAGTGACCACGGCGCCCGTCCCACCGCCGGCCGGGGGCACGGCGCGCCGCCCCGAGCGGCGTGCCGCCCTCGGGCTCGGGCGCAATGTCCTCGCGCTCAGCGTGGTGAGTCTGCTCACCGACGTGTCGAGCGAGATGATCTATCCGTTGCTACCGCTCTTCCTCGGCACCGTTCTCGGCGTGAGCGCCGGGTTCATCGGGGTGATCGAGGGCGCCGCGGAGTCAATGTCGGCGCTTCTCAAGCTCGTCAGCGGGTGGTGGTCCGACCGAGTGCGGCGGCGCAAGCCGATCGTGGTCCTCGGGTACACCATTGCGTCGGTCGCTCGGCCGCTGGTCGCCGTCGCTCAGTCGGCGTCGCAGGTGATGGCCATCCGGCTCACCGACCGCGTGGGGAAGGGAATTCGCTCGTCCCCCCGTGACGCGCTCATCGCCGACTCGGTGCATCCGTCCATCCGCGGGCGGGCGTTCGGATTTCATCGCGCAGCGGACCACCTCGGCGCGGTCCTGGGCCCCCTGGCCGCCTTCGCGCTGCTCCAGTGGCAGGGAGTGTCGCTGCGCGGCGTGTTCCTGTGGGCGGCCGTTCCCGCGGCGTTGGCCGTGCTCGTGCTGGTCGTGGCCGTGCGCGAGGTGCCGCGGGCTGGCCCCCGCGGTGCCAAGGCGCAACCGGTGGGGCCCCCCCCCGAACAACACGTTGCCTCCTTTGGCCTTCTCCGTCCGCACCCAAATCCCGCCGCTGGGGCCGACCTCGCGCACCGCGACCCCCCACCGGCACCCGCGCGGCCGGCGCCGCCCCTCGGCCGTGCGTTTTGGGCGTATCTCGCCGTCCTCCTACTCTTTACACTCGGCAACTCGACCGACGCCTTTCTCCTGCTCCGCGCCAGTCAGCTCGGCGTGTCCACCGCGCTGATCCCCGTCCTCTGGGCCGTGCTCCACGTCGTAAAGGCTGCGGCCAGCACGCCCGGTGGCACGCTGTCCGACCGGGTCGGCCGCCGCCCCCTGATCGTCGCGGGATGGGGGCTCTATGCCGGGGTCTACTTCGCGTTCGGCCAGGCGACCGCCACCTGGCAGGCGTGGGCGCTCTTCGTGCTCTACGGCCTCTACTTCGGGCTCGCCGAGGGGGCGGAGAAGGCGCTCATCACGGATCTTGTTCCCGCCGCCCGGCGCGGGGCGGCCTTCGGCTGGTACAATCTCGCCATCAGTGCCGGGGCCTTGCCGGCCTCAATCGGCTTCGGCTTGCTGTGGGACCGGGTGAGCCCGCGGGCGGCGTTCACCGTGGGCGGCGCCCTCGCCCTCCTCGCGGCAGTCGGGCTCGTGCTCGTCGTTCCGCGCCGGCCGACGCCCGCCTAGAGACTCGGGCGCCAGGTCCGCCGCCGGTTGGGCGTCGATCGCCCAGCTGAGTGGGACCTCAGAGTGCCTGGTGCCGCCGGCGTGCTCACCCCCGTTGTTGTTCGCACACGCACTCGTCTCTCTCATGCGGGGGGACTGCCAGCCGCAACGGCGCGCAGATCGGCGAGACGGACCGAAGGTCGACCTCCCCGAAGACCCCGGTGGACCTACTGTGGCCGCCAGGCCGCGTCGTGCTGGACTGACGGCGCCCGTCGGCCGCAATAGCTTCGTGGGAGAGAAACACCCAGTTGTTCCACTGGCCATCACCGAGGGGCTCGGGGCAACCGCCGTCGCACGTTTTCCTGGATGAGGTGTGGATGACCGCTGGTAATGCCGTCGAATCGCTGCCCGCCGAGGGGCCTGCGCCTACCGCCTGGGACCTCAACGAATTGCGAGGGAGGCTCGCTCGCGTGGCGCCCTGGCTCTTCGTCGGCCTCCTGGCCCTTTATCACGCGCAACGCGACCTCAGTCTCCTGCCGGCCCGCATCGTGATCCCGGTGCTCGGCCTTGCCTTCGTGCTCGCCGTGTGCCTCAAGCTCGAGGACATGGTCTACGGGCGTCAGCGCCTGGCGGGGCTCGCCGTATTCGTCGCCGGCACGCTGCCCACGCTGTACATGCTGAGCTGGAGTGGCCGCGTGAACCGTGCGCTCGCGCTCGTGCCGATGCTGATCGGGTGGGGGCTCTACTGCGCCCTCCCGATGTGGCCCCACGTCGCCGAGCGCGGCGCCGACCTCTCCGAGCGCACGGCACGCCGCCTCGTGCCGTCGATCGTGCTGATCGGCGCGCTCGGAGCCATCGCGTTCATGGCGCTCAATACCACGAGTGGCGTGAACGGCGACGGCGTCAACGTCGTGGACGAGACGCTCTACCTGTTGCAGGCGTCGGCGATGGGGGAGCCTGGTTTCGCGCGCCGCGTCGACCCGGCATTCGCCCAGTTCTTCGCCGTGCAGCAGTCGGTGCTCGAGAACGGCCGCATCTACACGCAGTTCCCCGCGGGGTGGCCGGCCATCCTCGCGCTGTTCGGCGCCCTCGGGCTCCGCTGGTGGGCCGGCGCCGTGTTCGGTGCGGCGTCGGTGTTCCTCACGTACCTCCTGGGCCGCCGACTGCACGGCCGGTTCGCCGGGATCGTGGCTGCGGCGCTGCTCGCCACGCAAGGGCTCTTCCTCACGATGGCGGGGAGCTACATGGCCCACGTGCCTGGTGCGGCGTGCGCCTTGGGGGCGGCGCTTCTCATGCTCGTCGGCGAGGATGCGCGCGGCGGAAAGCGCGCCGCGGCTTGGCTGGGCGCCGGGTTCCTGCTCGGCGTCGCGGTGGCGATCCGCCCCCTCACGGGGGGCGCGCTCGCGCTCTCGCTCGGGCTCTGGATGCTCCTGCGCCGACGTCTGGGGCCTCGGGAGGTGCTCACGCTCGCCGCGCTCCTCGCCGTGGGGAGCGCCCTGCCGATGGCGGGCCTTCTCTACTACAACGCGGCGACTACCGGCAGCCCGCTCAGGTTCGGCTACACGGCAGTGCACGGCTCCCTGCACGACATGGGGTTCGGCCGGCGCGGGATGGTACTGCTCGACGAGCACGGCGCGCCGCGTCCGGTGGTGCGTGACTTCAGCCCCCGCAGCGCGAGCCTGCAGCTCGCCGGACGCGCCGAGGGGGTGGCCTCGCAGCTCCTCGCCGCGTTTCTGGTATTCCCCGTGCTGCTCGTTGGGCTGATCTACCGCTACCGCTATCGGTGGGCGACGATCGCCGCGTTCTTCATCCTGCCGGTCGTGTACTTCTTCTACTGGTTCAGCGACTGGCGATTCTACGTCGAGCTGTACCCGTTCGCGCTCATCGGCCTCGCCGCCGTGCTCTTCCACGTGCGCCGGCGCGACCGCACCCTGAGCAACGCCCTCGCCACCTTCGCGCTGGCCGGGGGCGTGGTGACGACCGGGTTCTACCTGCACAAGCGGGCGACACAGTCCGACCGCGTGCACGCCTACTTCGACGCGGTCCGCGAGGCGCAGCGGCAGTACGGCAAGGTGCTCGTCTTCGCCAAGTCGCCGCTGACGAACACGGTGCCCTTCACCTGGCTCTACTCGCTCAACGCGGGCCCCGCCGCGGGCGACATCGTCGTGGCACGCGACCTGGGCCCGGAGAACGCGCGGTTGATCGCGCGGTTCCCCGGGTACACGCCGGTGCGGGTTCACCCGTACTCGGACGCGTCGCCGCTCGTGACGCGGCTGACGGATTCACGAAGCGCGGCGCCCTGAGGGCGGGTCGGGCGGGCCGCGCACGCTCCCGCGCCCCGCCGGGCCGAACGGCCGTGGGTCAGCAGCAGCGCGCGCCGGGCCGGCTGTAGCGTGCCTCCAGTCGCTCGCGCACGAACTCGTCGCGGGTGAGCAGACGCATCCCCGGGTGCCGCGCGCGCATGTGCGCCGCGTACCGCTCGTAGTCGGGGACGCCGATTGCCGTGCGCAGCACCCGCGCCGCACCCGCGCCGCACACCGCGGCGGCGCGGACGAGCCGGCGGGCTCGGTCGCGCATCACTGACTCCCGGCCGCCGCGGCGCTGACGCGCGCGGGGAGGTGGCGCTCGAACAGCTCGAAGATCCGCCGGTACTCGTCCGCCCAGCTCGACGGTCGCACGAAGGCGTGGTCCTCCACCGGGTACACGGCCATCTCCCAGCGCGTCTTCCCGAGCTCGATCAGGCGCTCGCTCAGGCGCACGACGTCCTGGAAGTGCACGTTCACGTCGACCATCCCGTGCGCGATGAGCAGCGGGTCCTCGAGTCCCTCGGCGAAGTAGATGGGCGACGACCGCCGGTAGGCGAGGGTGTCCGCCTCGGGCGTGTTGAGGATGCGCGCGGTGTACGGATGATTGTAGTGCGCCCAGTCGGTCACGCTACGGAGCGCCGCCCCCGCGCCGAACTGCTTGGGCTCCATGAACAGCGCCATCAGCGTGATGAAGCCGCCGTAGCTCCCGCCGTAGATCCCGACGCGCTCGGCGCCGATCCCGAGCTCCGCCTGCAGGTAGCGCGATCCGTCCACGTGGTCCTGCAGGTCGCGCCCGCCCATGTGGCGGTAGCTCGCCGTGCGCCAGTCGCGCCCGTAGCCCGCCGAGCCTCGGTAGTCGATGTCGAGCACCGTGTACCCCTTCGACGCGAGGAACTGGTTGAACATGTACTCGCGCGAGTAGGTCGACCACCAATGATGGACGTTGTGGAGGTAGCCGGCGCCGTGCACGAAGATCACGCCGGCGCCGTTGGACTGCGCGCCCACGTCCCTCGGCCGATATATCCGCGCCGGAACGCGCACGCCGTCGGAGGCTGGGACGCTCACGATCGCCGGCGCTACCCACTCCCGGCTCCGCCAGCCGGCGGTCGGCGACGTGGTGAGCTGGGCGAGGGGGGCGCCCGGCCGGTTCGCGACCACGTACAACTCCGGGGGCTTGTTCGACGCGGAGTACACGTCGGCGAGCGTTCGCCCGTTCGGCGACACGACCACGGCGTGGCCGCCGGGCGTCGTCGTGATCCGCTCGCGAGCGCCCCCCGTTGCGGGCATCCGGAAGAAGTGGCGCTCGAACGGCGACCCCTCGCTCGTGTGCAGGTGAAAGGTCTGCTCGCCCGGCGAGAGTTCGGCACCGAGCACCTCCCACTTCCCGTGCGTGAGCTGCCGCCGCTCGCCGCCGGTCGGGGCGACGGTGTACAGGTGCGCGTAGCCGTCGGCCTCCGAGACGAACCACGCCCGCCGCCCGCCGTCGAGCCAGCCGGCGCAGTCGAAACACGGCCCGCCCACCCACGCACTGTCGCGGAGCGTGTCGAGCGTGGCGACCGCGCCGGCGGAGTCGATCCGCTGCAGGTAGCGCGTCTTGTAGTCGCGACTCACGACAAACAGCAGCGCCCCGTAGCCAGCCTCGCTCCACCCCTTGAGCTCCAGCTCGGCCGGCGCGCTGGCGGTGTCGCCGGGTACGAGGTGGAGCCAGCGGGCCTCGCCCCGAGGCACGCTCACGAACGCCACGCGGCTCCGCTCCTGCTGGTCGCCCACCTTCGTGCGCGCGGTGAGCTCCTCCGTGTAGCCACTCGCCGTCACGTAGCTGGGCACCTTGGGTGGCACGGCGCTGTCCGCGGACGTCGTCGCCACGAGCAGCAGGGCCGCACCACTCGGCGCGACGCTGATCCCCGTGACGCGCTCGCCCTTGTTCAAGTACAGTGGCTTGGGGCGGAGCGAGTCCCGCGCTTCACGCTCGGCCTTGGCAATGCTGTCCTGGGCGAGCCGGTCGCGCACCGCGTCGAGGAGCTCGCGCTGCTGCGCTTCGAGGAAGCCGCGCTGCCCCTCGGCCTTCTTGGCGGAGTCGGGTGCCGGGCCGGCGCGCACGTCGGTGAGCTGGCGCACCCCACCGCCGGCGAGGTCGAACGAGAAGGCGTTGTCATCGCGCACGAAGTACACGCGGCGCCCGTCGGGTGAGAGCACCGGGTCGCCCTCCACCGCCGCCGTCTCCGTAAGCCGACGTGCGGCGCTGCGCGCCAGGTCCACGAGGTACAGGTCGCCGCGGTACGCCACCGCGCGCCGCCGCCGGTCGGCCGACGTACTCCCCTCGGCGACGAGCGGTCCCGCGGAATCCATGTGCGCCCACGTGACGCGCTCGGGCGCGGCGCCGGGAACGGGGCGGACCCGATACGGCTTCAGTTCCTCGCGCCAGCTCGCGCCCGGCTCCAGCCACATGAAGTAGATCCACCGCCCGTCAGGCGTCCAGCGCACCTGCTGCGGCTCGCGGCCGTAGACCTCCGGCCCGCGCATGATGTTCTGGATGGAGAAGTCGAATGGCTGTTGTGCTCGCGCCGGAGGGGCGCACAGTGCCAGGGCGACCAGCGAGAGACGGCGCATCAGGGACATGATCGGCGGACGGTGACGGCTGCCGAGGGGGTGCGTGATACTCTGCGCCGCCCGGGTCATCGCTGACTCTGCGGAAGTGCGTCCGCGGGCGCCGCGGCGCGTCCGCCCGCGGGCTCGCCAAGCGCGGCGTCCACGGCTGCGGTGGCGAGAGCAATGGCGGCGCGCAGCGTCCGCCCGTCGGGGTCGTACGCCGGGTCGTACGCCGTGAGAGCCGCGGCACGAACCGGGAGCCGCGACGCGACGAGCGCCACGGCCTCGGTCGTGTCGCTCACGGACAGACCGGCGGGGGGCAGGAACTCGTTGGCCGGCGCCTCGCCGGGGTCGAGCGCGTCCAGGTCGACGTGGACGTAGGCCGCGTCGACGTGCGGGACGAGGCTGTCCAGCACCCGGCCGAGCGCCTCGCGCACGCCCACGGCGCGCACCGCATCGGCGCGTACCAGCGTAATCGCCGAGCCGTCGAGGCGCTCGAGCTCCGCGGCGTCGAAGTCGCGCCCGCCGACGTGCGCCACGTGCGCCTCGGGCACGACCGAGTCGTCCCACCGCGCGCCCCAGAGGGCGCGCCGCATGGGCCGCCAGCAGTGGCCGGTGGCGATCGCCAGCGCCATGCCGTCGAGGAATCCGCTCCCGGTGGTCTCGGGCGTGTTGAAGTCGCCGTGCGCGTCGAACCAGACGACACCCGTGCGCATCGGCCCGAGCGCGCCGAGCACGCCGAGCGCACTCCCGCAGTTGCCCGCGAGGACGAGCGGGAAGCGGCCGCCGTCGAGGGCGGCCTGGACGCGCTCGGCGAGTCGCGCGTACAGGGCGAAGGACGTGGCGACTTCGGCGTGGAAGCCGTCGGGTGCCTCGACGTACTCCACGTCGACCTCGCGCCCGAGCGCCCGGATCTCCTCCACGACCCCGTGGGCCACCAGGTGCTCGGGGCCGCGCCCCATCCGCACGCTGCGCAACGCGGAGTCGTACGGCACCTGCACGATCCGCACTCCGGTGAACGGGGCGGCCCCGGCGGTCGGCGGCATGCGGTCAATCTCCGGCGTACGCGGCCCGCGGTTCGAACGGGACCTCGGTGGAGCGCGCCGGCTTGCGGCCGGCGAGCACGGCGAGCCACTCGCGCGCCGAGTCGGCCAGGATCACGAGCACCGACAGCAGGAAGAACGCGGCCACGGCGGCGTCGAGGCGATCGTTGAACGCCATGCGCGCCGCCGCCGCGGTGCTCGCCACGCCGGCCGGCAGCACGCCCGAGGCGGCCGCCTCGTCGAGCACCCGCGCGTGGGCGAGGAAGCCGAGCCTCGGGTCCGGCGAGAAGATCTTGAGCACGCCCGCGCTCGTCGTCACCACTACCAGCCACGCCAGGGGAAGCAGCGTCGTCCAGATGTAGCGCGCCTTCCCCATCTTCACGAGCACCGTGGTTCCCACGCAGAGGGCGACCGTCGCCAGGAGCTGGTTGGCGATGCCGAAGAGCGGCCAGAGCGAGTTGATCCCGCCGAGGGGGTCGGTGACGCCCTGGTAGAGGAAGTAGCCCCACATCGCCACGAAGACGGCGCTGCTCAGCACCACCGCGGGGTACCAGGAGACGCGGCCGAGCGGCGCCCAGAGGCGCCGGCCCAGATCCTGGAGCATGAACCGGCCGACCCGCGTTCCGGCGTCGAGCGTGGTGAGGATGAACAGCGCCTCGAACATGATGGCGAAGTGGTACCAGAGCGCGATGGCGCTCCCACCGAGCGCGTTCGAGAAGAGGTGCGCCATTCCTACGGCGAGGCTCGGCGCTCCGCCCGTCCGCGAGAGGAGGGTCGTCTCGCCGACCTCGCGGGCGAGCGCCTCGATCTCGCCGGGACGCAGCGTGAACCCCCACTCCTGGATCGTGCGCACCGGGTCGCCGGTCGCCCCCGCGAGCACGGCGGTCGGCACGTTGATGGCGAAGTAGACGCCCGGCGTGAGCACGCACGCGGCAATGAGGGCCATGACGGCGACGAGCGACTCCGTGAGCATCGCGCCGTAGCCCACCAGCCGCGCGTCGCTCTCGCGCTCGAGGATCTTGGGCGTCGTGCCGCTGGCGATGAGCGCGTGGAAGCCCGAGATCGCGCCGCAGGCGATCGTCACGAAGGCGAACGGGAACAGCTTCCCCGCGAACACCGGCCCGGTGCCGTCCACGAAGCGCGTCACGGCGGGCATTTGCAGCGGCGGGAGCACCACGAGGATCCCGACGGCCAGGGCGACCACGACGCCGATCTTCACGAAGGCCGACAAGTAGTCGCGCGGCGCCAGGAGCAGCCACACCGGCAGCACCGAGGCCGCGAACCCGTACGCCATCACCAGCAGGGCGAGGGTGGTGCCGCTCAGGGTGAAGACGGGGGCGAGCGTCGCGCTCTCGGAGACCCACCTACCGGCGTAGAGCGCGAGCACGAGCAGGACGACCCCCAGTGCGCTCGCCTCCAGCACGCGGTGCGGGCGGAACCACCGCAGGTACGCGCCCATCAGGATCGCGATCGGGATCGTGAGGGCGATCGTCACGGTGCCCCACGGACTGGCCTTGAGGGCGTTCACGACCACGAGCGCCAGCACCGAGATGAGCACGACCATGATCCCGAGCACGGCGACGAGCGCCGTGTAGCCGGCCACGGGGCCGATCTCCTCCCGCGCCATCCGACCGAGCGACTTCCCGTCTCGCCGCACCGAGGCGGCGAGCACCACGAAGTCCTGCACGGCGCCGCCAAGGACCACGCCGACGATGATCCAGAGCGCCCCGGGCAGGAAGCCGAACTGCGCCGCGAGCGTGGGGCCCACGAGGGGCCCTGGGCCGGCAATCGCCGCGAAGTGGTGGCCGAAGACGATCCACCGGTTGGTCGGCACGTAGTCGCGCCCGTCGCTGAGGCGCTCGGCCGGTGTGGCCCGGTCGGGGTCGAGCGCGAAGAGGCGGGCCGCGAGGAAGCGACTGTAGAAGCGGTACGCGACGAGGTAGGTGCAGACGGCCGCCGTCAGTAGCCAGGCCGCGTTCACCGTCTCGCCGCGCGACAGGGCGAGCCACGCGAACGCGCCCGCACCGGCCGCGGCGACCGACACCCAGAGCAGGGTAGAGAGGGCCTTCGCCATCGGTCAGGGGTGGTGTGAATGTGAGGCCGACAAGGTGTCGCTTGGGACGGGGAGGGACAAGTGAGTGGAGAGTGGAGAGTGGCGGGTGGTGGGCGGCGCCGCGGCTCCTGCGGCTCCTGCGGCTCGCCACCCTCCACTCGCACCCCGCCACTGCCGTCCATTACCTTTCCCCGGCCCCGAACTGCTGCCATGCGTCGACTGCTCCCTGTTCTCCTTCTCGTGTCCGCCGCCTGCCGTGCTCCCAAGCAGCCGGCGATGGCGGCGCCGCCCGCCGACGTACGCCCCCTCGCCGCCTTCGCGGCCCAGCGAGTCGCCGTCGCGCCCGCGCAGCGGCTGCGCCTCGCCGACAGCGTCGCGTGGGGCGGGCAGGTGTCCTCTCCCCGCGAGTACCTCGGGACGCTCGACAGCGCGTTCTCGGCGGCCCTCGCCGAGCGGGGGATGGGCGCCGCCTGGGCGCTTCCGGCGGACGTGGTGCGCGCGGCGAAGCGCAACGCCGCCTACGCGGCCAACCCCCACGCGCTCGCCGTCGGCGCGCTGGTCCCGCGGCGCTCGCCGCCGCCGGAGGACCTCACCGAGCCGCTGGCCTCGCAGCTTCGCACCCTCGTCGCGCTCGCGGACGCGCGCTACGCGTTCGTCCCGGTCGAGCTCCGCTTCGAGAAGGGTGCTGGCGCGGGTCGTGCCGTGGTCCACGTGGCACTGCTTGACGCGCGGTCGGCGCAGGTCACGTGGAGCGGCGATGTTGCCGGCGACACCGCCTCCACGCTCTCCCCGGCGCTCGCCGCGAGCGCGGCGGTGAAGATCGCGGACCTGATCGTGGCACCGTGAACGACGGCTCTCGGCTCTCAGCGCTCGGCTCTCGGCTCCAGCGGGGAACGGAAGGCGGACGTGCCTGACGCCGAAGGGTTCCTCGTCAACGTCCGAGCCGAGCGCCGAGTGCCGAGCGCCGTCGTTCGGAGCGCCGCGCTTTGGCGAGCTGCTGTACACCAGTCCCCATCGCTGAATAGCGCATGCCTACTCCCGTAACGCTGATCCCCGGTGACGGCATCGGGCCGAACATCACGGACGCCACGGTGCGCGTCCTCGCCGCCGCGGGCGCCGACATCGAGTGGGACCGTCAGCTCGCCGGGGCGTCGGCCGCGGCGCGCTTCAACGACCCGATCCCCGACGCGACGCTCGACTCGATCAAGCGCACGCGGCTCGCCCTCAAGGGCCCGCTCGAGACGCCGGTAGGCGAGGGGTACCGCTCGATCAACGTCGCGCTCCGCCGCACGTTCGACCTGTACGCGAACGTGCGGCCGGCGCACGTCATCATGCACGGGGGCCGGTACGAGAAGGTCGACGTCGTCCTCATTCGTGAGAACACCGAGGGGCTGTACTACGGCGCCGAGCACTACATCCGCATCGGCGACGACCCGAAGGCCGCGGCCGAGTCGGTGGCGCTCATCACCCGGTACGGCTCCGAGCGTGTGGCGCGCTACGCCTTCGAGTACGCCGCGTCGCACGGGCGCAAGAAGGTCACGATCGTCCACAAGGCCAACATCCTCAAGTTCTCGCAGGGGCTCTTCCTCGAGGCGTGCCGCGAAGTGGCCCGCGACTACGCGGGGCGGGTCGATTGCGAGGAGCAGATCATCGACGCGATGGCGATGAAGCTCGTGCTCTACCCCGAGCGGTTCGACGTGATCGTCACCACCAACCTGTTCGGTGACATCCTCTCCGACCTGATCTCGGGGCTCGTCGGCGGGTTGGGGCTCGCCCCGGGCGCCAACATCGGCGCCACCGCCGCGATCTTCGAGGCCGTGCACGGCACCGCCCCGGACATCGCGGGGAAGGGAGTCGCGAACCCGGGGGCCCTGATCCTCGCGTCCTGTCTCATGCTCGACCACATGGGCGACAAGGCCCGCGCCGAGCGCATCCGCACCGCGCTGGAAACGACGGTCCGCGAAGGCGTGGCCGTCACGCGCGACCTCGGGGGCACCGCGACCACCGAGCAATTTGCGGACGCGATCATTCAAAAGCTGTAGCGAGTGATACGTGGCGGGTGGCGAGTGACCGCTGATCACGCGTCGCCCACCGGACGCCCGCCCACTCGCCACTCGCCACTCCCCACTCTCCACCCTCCACTCGCTCTCCGTTGCGCCTTCTCCACATCTCCGACCTGCACTTCGGCCGGCCGGCCGTGCCGGCGCAGATCGAGGCCATCGAGGCGCTCATCCAGCAGGAGCAGTTCGACGTCGTCGCCGTGTCGGGGGACCTGTCGCAGCGGGCCCGGGCGGGCGAATTTCAGCGCGCGCAGGTCTTCCTGCGCGACACGCAGCGCGTCAGCCGCACGATCGTCGTTCCCGGCAACCACGACGTCGCCTGGTGGCGGGCGCCGCTCGGCCTCCGCGACCGCGATCGGGTGTACGAGAACTACCGCCTGTACGTCTCCGACGAGCTCGAGCCCGTGTTGCGCCTCGACGGGGCCACGTTCGTCGGCGTGAACACGTCGCACGGCGTCACGCACCGCACGCTCACTTGGAACGTCCGCGACATCTCGATCATCGGCGACATCACGCGCGAGCAACTCGACCGGGTCCGGCGCGAGTTCGAGCAGTCCCCCGAGGGCGACGCCCGCATCGTCGTGATGCACCACAACCCGGTGAAGGGTGAGCTCTCGCAGCGCCACGGCCTCAAGAACACACGGAAGATCCTCGGCGCGTTCGCGGAAATGGCGGTCGACCTGATCCTGTGTGGGCACGACCATCAGGAAGCCATCCACTACATCGAACACACGCGCAAGGGGACGGTCATCTCCACGGCAGGCACGGTCTCGAGCCGGTCTCGCGGCGGGCGCCCGTCTTCGATGAACGCCATCACCATCACCCCATCGACCATCGATCTCGTGACCCTCATCTGGGACAAGTCCAACGCCGCCTTCACCCCAGGACCGACCAAGTGCTTCGAGCGTTGATCCGCCTGGCCGGCGCATTCCTCGGCGCGCCGCGCCTCGCCCTGGACTGGAGCGTTCCGCTGGGCGATGACGGCCCACCTCCCGGGACCGACCAGCCCGAGCGTGTCGAGCAGCTCGAACGCCCCTCGCGGTCGCGGCGCCGGAGTCGGCGCGGCGTGCCGGGCGAGCGGCCGTACGGCCCTGAATGGCCGCTCGCCGACCGGCCAGCGTCGCCAAGTCCACAGCTCGCCCTCGATCTCGCCAGCCGGCCCCGCACCGCCCACGAGCTCCTGGCGCGGCTGCGCGAGCTCGGGCTGGAGGGGATCACCCGCTGCCGGCTCACGCGCAATCGCACCGTGATGGTGAGCTACCGGGGCGGCGAGCTCCGGATCCACGAGGGGTATCTCGCCGCGCCGGCGCCGGTGCTCCAGGCCGTCGTCGCCTTCGTGTGCGGCCGCACCCGCGCACAGCGTCGGGCCGCGCAGCGCCTCATCGTCGGGTACAAGATCGAGCGGCCGGAGGGAGCGCTGCCCGACGGGCGCCGCCGGGCGCGCGAGCGTACGCGCCCCGAGGACGCCTCGCTCGCGCGGGCGCTCGCCCAGGCACACGCGCACCTCAACGTCCTCCACTTCGGCGGCGCTCTGCGCGAGGTGCCGATCCGCGTGTCACGACGGCTGAAGACGCGCCTCGGGCACTACACGGCCGCGTCGCCGACCGGCGACACCCCGGAGATCGTCATCGGCCACCGTCACGTGCGGCGCCACGGCTGGGAAGAGGCGGTCCACACACTGCTGCACGAGATGGTGCACCAATGGCAGGACGAGACCGGCCAGGCGGTCGACCACGGGGCCACGTTCCGCGCGAAGGCGCGCGAGGTCGGGATCACACCAGCGGCCCGCCGCACGGTGTCGCCGCGGCCCCTGCGCGCCGAGCCGGAGTCGCACGTCGTCGGACTGCGCGCGGCGCGGGGCGAGTAGCGGCCCTCGGCTCTCGGCCCTCGGCTCTCGGCTCCGACGGTAAGTAGGAACCCCTCGGCGTCGGCAGGACGTGCCCGACGCCGAGGGGTTCCTCGTCGACGCCCCAGCCGAGAGCCGAGGGCCGAGAGCCGAGAGCTGGTTGCCCAGGCCGCGTCCACGCTAAATTCCCGCTGGCACGCCGATTCGGACTCTTACGCTGGCCCTGCCAGCCCGACCCCGCCGTCATGGCCACCGAGATCGCTCCCGCCCAGGAAGGCGCCCACGCGGCGCCCGAGCGCTCGATCCTGCCGTCGCCGCAGCTTACCCCCCGCGACAACGACCTGTTCAACATCGACGCAGGGCTCACGGAGGAAGAGCGCGCCGTGCGCGACACCGTCCGCCGGTTCGTGGACGAGCAGGTGCTCCCGATCATCGGCAAGGCGTACGTCGATGGCCGTTTCCCGAGGGAGCTGGTCCCCGGCCTGGCGGAGCTGGGCGTCTTCGGCGCCAACCTCCCCGAGGAATACGGTTGCGCGGGGCTCAACAACGTCTCGTACGGCCTCATCATGCAGGAGCTCGAGCGCGGCGACTCGGGCGTCCGCTCCTTCGCGTCCGTACAGGGCGCCCTGGTCATGTACCCGATCTACGCCTTCGGCAGCGAGGAGCAGAAGCGCCATTACCTGCCGCGCATGGCCAAGGGTGAGGTGATCGGGTGCTTCGGCCTCACCGAGTCCGATTACGGCTCGAACCCGAGCGGAATGATCACCAGGGCCCGCAAGGACGGCGACGGCTACGTGATCAACGGCGCCAAGATGTGGATCACCAACGGCTCCACGGCGCAGGTGGCGATCGTCTGGGCCAAGACGGGTGAGGAGAAGAGCGACAAGTCGATTCGCGGGTTCATCGTCCCGACCGACACGAAGGGGTTTACGGCCAAGGACCAGAAGGGGAAGCTCTCGCTACGCGCGTCCGACACGAGCGAGCTCGTGCTCGAGGACGTGCGGGTGCCGGCGAGCGCCCTGCTCCCCAAGTCGGCGGGGCTCAAGAGTCCCCTGATGTGCCTGACGCAGGCGCGTTACGGGATCGCGTGGGGGGCGATCGGCGCGGCGATGGCGTGTTACGAGGAGGCCCTCGCGTACTCGAAGAACCGAGTGATGTTCGACCGGCCGATCGGCGGCTTTCAGCTCCAGCAGGCCCGGCTCGCCGACATGGTCACGGAGATCGTGAAGGGTCAGCTCCTCGCCCTGCACCTCGGGCGCATGAAGGACGCCGGGACCTTCACCCCGCAGCAGGTGTCGCTCGCCAAGCGCAACAACGTGAGCGTCGCGACCGACATCGCCCGCGAGGCGCGCCGGCTCCTCGGGGCCAATGGCATTCTCGCCGAGTACGCCTCCATGCGCCACATGGCCAACCTGGAGAGCGTCTACACGTACGAGGGAACGCACGACATTCACAGCCTGATCGTCGGCCAGGCCGTCACGGGTCTCAACGCATTCAAGTGACGGCGGCGCGCCGCCGCCCGACCGTCTTCGACGGCCCTCGTTCGTCAGGCTGATCCGCGAGGAGATCCCGCCGCACGTCTTGCTGATACCTCGCCCGCGAGCTAAGGTAGCGCGCACAGTCGCTGCTCCGCCGGCGGCTCTGGTGTGGCGTTCCCGGGTAGCACGTCGGGGACGGTCGGGCAGGGTGTTCCGTTCGGGCTCCGCCAGCGCTCCGCCAGGGCTCCGTTAGGCGATCGGCTGCCCGGCACCGCTCCGCCTGGCAGCTCCGGGCGCCGCCGGCGGCATACTCCCACCAGCAGGAGGCAGGTCATGCGCTGGCATCGTCAGTCGTTGGAAGGCGCACTCGGTCACTCGTCGGCGGCGCTCGTTAGGCACTGCCGAATGGTATGCGCGGGGGGGCTCGCCGTCGCCCTCCTTGGCGCGTCCGCACGCGCGGGCGCGGCGCAGGAGGCCGGAACAGTAGCCGGGATCGTCGCCGCCGAGGGTACGGCGGCGCCGCTCCCCGACGTACAGGTCTCGGTCGAGGGGACTACCCAGGGCGCGTTGACCGACGCGGCCGGGCGGTTCCGGATCGTCGGACTGAGTGGAGACACCGTGCGCCTCAGTGTGCGCCGGCTGGGGTACCGGCCGGAGACGCGCGTCGTGCCCGTGGGGGCCGCGGACGTCCAGTTCACGCTCACCCCGCGGGCGCTCGAGCTCGACCGAGTGGTCGTCACCGGAACCGCCGGAGCGACCGAGCAGCGCGCGCTCGGCAACGCCGTCTCCCAGGTCCGGGCGGCCGACGTCGTCGCCACCCAGCCCATCCGCAACTTCCAGGAGCTCCTCAACGCCCGAGCGCCGGGCGTGAACATCATCCCCGGATCGGGGCAGGTGGGTTCCGGCGCCCGCATTCGCATCCGCGGCGCGTCGAGCCTGTCGCTCACCAACGAGCCGCTCATCTACGTGGACGGCGTGCGCGTGGACAACACGCAGGCGAGCGGGCCGGAGAGCCAGTCGTTCGGGTCGCGCCCGATCTCCCGCTGGAACGACTTCAACCCTCAGGACATCGAGAGCATCGAGATCATCAAGGGACCGGCGGCCGCCACGCTCTACGGCACCGAGGCGGCGAACGGGGTGATTCAGATCATCACCAAGAAGGGGGCGGTCGGCAGGCCGCGCTTCGACATGACGGTGCGTCAGGGCGCGAACTGGTTCCAGAACCCCGAGGGGCGGGTTTGGACGAACTACGGTGTCGTCCCCATCGACACCCTGCCGGACGAGACCGTCGTCCTCGACACGACGACGCTCGACATCGTCGACCTCGAGAACGCGCGCGGGCGGCCGATCTTCCGCACGGGGCAGCTCCAGGAGTACAACCTCGCCGTGAGCGGGGGCTCGCCCTCGTTCCGGTACTACGTCGGCGGGGGGACCGAGCGGAACGAGGGCGCCGAGCGCAACAACAAGCTCGAGCGCTACAACGGCCGGCTCAACCTGTCGCTCTCGCCGAGCTCGAAGTGGGACGCGAGCGCGAACCTCGCCTACACCACGGGACGCACCGACATCGGCTTCGAAGCCGGCGGCGGCGGGACGACGTGGACCACGTACTTCGCCGACCCCGCGAACCTGAGCACCCCCACGCGCGGGTTTCAGAGCGGACCCCCCGAGGCGTATTACGCGGGCTTCGAGATCTTCCAGGACATCCAGCGCTTTACCGGGAGCGTGACGTTCAATCACCGCCCGCTCCCGTGGTTGAACCATCGACTGACGGCCGGGACTGATCGAATCAACGAGGACAACGAGGACATCGGCCAGCGGAACGAGACACTCTCGCAGTACTTCGAAGAGCTCGGCGGCGGCGAGGAGGGCACGAACGGCTACATGGTCGTCT
>Ga0307415_100000509_pt1 | contig 16914 bp, 16 predicted proteins | sample DK1Cmetagenome_FD_204524 | JGI IMG/M metagenome (GOLD analysis project Ga0307415, IMG submission 204524) | Maize rhizosphere microbial communities from greenhouse at UC Davis, California, United States - DK15-C-2 | ecosystem: Host-associated > Plants > Roots > Rhizosphere > Soil | place: USA...
CCGATCGCTGACTCTTGGTCGGTTGTGCCGGTCACCTCCTTAGCAACTGCGGTCGCCCGACTTCATAACCTGCGGTCTGCCCTCGTTGTCACGGAGTTACATCTGGCGGATGGTGACGGCGTTGAACTCTGCAGAGCAGCGAAGCGGGCTTCGTGCGCGCATGTGGTGCTCGTCGTTACCGACGACGTCACGCGGGTGCCGCGCGCGCTTGCGGCTGGGTGCGACAGTGTTCTCTTGAAGCCTTTTCCACCCAACTTGTTTTTCGCGCGGCTAGGACGTCTTGGACGTGGCCTGCACATTGTCGCTGTCGGTACCGGGGTTGTGCAACAAGCCGGAACCAACCAACACTGGTCTCTCCTCCCGTGCTCAAGATGCGGCCACCAGGGCGTCACCAGTTTCGATTGGACGAGCCTGCACCGCGCGTGGTACGCGTGCCCACGCTGCGAAAACGTCTGGATTGCGGGGCGCCAACGGTAGCGGCCGTACTCGGGTTTTCCGGGCTGTCGATTGTGATTGGAAACGCGTCGCGCACACGTTCGTCTTCCTCACGGCCGACAAGGTGATGCCATGAACACGCGGCTGAATCCGGATTGTCCACGCTGCCAGCTGAAGATGGTGGAGGCCGTTCACGAACTCCGAGCGGAGAGTAGTCTGCCGGTTGGTGGTCCCGCCCCACCACGAGTGCAGGTGCCGGTCTGGCGCTGTGAGAAGTGCGGCATCCAACGGCCGCGCCTCGATTCATCTGATTAACTTGACAGACGGAGGAATGAACGTGTCAACAACAGGATCCAACGCATCGCCGGCGCCAAGCGCAGCGGCAAGAGAACAGGAGCCGCGAGGTGAAGTGGCTAACGGGGGTGACCAGAATTTGGCTACTGAACCACTTTCCACGCCACCGAAACCGACGGAATCGTCATCCGAGGACGGTATCGCGCTGCGCGCGTACCAGATTTACTGTGAGCGAGGCTGTAAGCACGGCCACGACGTCGAGGACTGGTTATTAGCGAAACGTCAGCTCGAAGATCGGCAGGACTCATCTGAGAGTTAGTTCCACCTCAAACTAACTCTCAGTCGGAACGATATGGAGAGCGCTCGGGGGCTCGGTGACGACGGCCGCATTGGCGAGGAAGGTCGGCGCAGAGCCGGCGGACAAAAACTCGTGCTCGGAGGCGACGACTTGCAATTCTAGTGCAGCGTCGCCGACGTGAGTCCGGATGCACTAGCGAGCATCGCGCGTCAGCGAGGCGGGAGGCGACGTGGAGTTGCCAGGATTTAGTGGACAGTCGTTCTAGCATCCGCAGCGGAGGCGGTGCCGATGTCCACGAAGCCCAGGACCAGGCGAATTCGCGCGACGTACGACTTCATCAAGTCGCATCGAGAGTGGTACGACGTGCGGACGATGTGTCGGGTCCTCGGAGTGGCTCCGAGCGGGTACTACAAATGGCTTCAGGGCCCGATCTCGAATCGCGCGCAAGAGGATGCCCGGCTCCTTCGACTGATTCGAGCATCGTTCGTGGCGAGTCACGGCATCTATGGTGCGCCGCGGGTCTTCCTAGATCTGCGTGAAGCGGGAGAGATCTGCAGCAAGCATCGGGTGGCGCGGGCTCATGCGCGAGGTCAATCTTCGCGCGCTGCATGGGTATCGAATGCGACGCTGGGCCGTGGATAAGCCCTCGGTCCTGATTCCAAACCTTCTGCAGCGACAATTCACCGTCACGCGCCCGAACACGACCTGGGTAACCGATATCACCTACATCCGCACTTGGCAGGGCTGGCTATATCTGGCCGTCGTCATGGATCTGTTCTCGCGCAGAATCGTGGGATGGGCCGCCGGCGCTGCGATTCACCACGAGCTCGTGCTCAACGCCGTGCTGATGGCCGTGCGGCAAAGACGACCGCGCGGCACGCGCGTGTGCATCACCGCGTCCATTCTCTACTCATCGCCTGACTAAGCTATGGACCTGACTGCCGTCGGTGCTTGCCGTTCAAGTTCAGAACAGCCGCCTGTTGCCACGGAAGATTCTCGGCACTGACTCGACGGTCTTGACATCGGCCAAATTCGGCCACCTGCGCCACCGCACGATTACACGTTGTGGGCGTCTGCGTGGCAGACGTGGCGCTGGACGAGTGCTTCATCAGTGCAGAGACCTTCGCGCCGCACCGACCACCCCGAGCATGTTCATGCCTGCTCTGAGGTGGGTAGACGTCTCCGGCCGCGCGAGTGTCGGAACGAGGGACCCGTTTCTCGCGCTCAGCAGCGATGCCGTCGTCCTGCGCGCTCGCGGATGTGGGCAGGTCTGACGCGCAGTAACGCGGGGCAATCACTATGAAGCTACAGAAAGAGTCTGCCGCCTCGGGCTCGACTTCCAACCTCCGGTTAACAGCAGTGACTCAGCTGATCCAATGACATCGACGGAGAGCGACGAAGATTCATCCGATCAATGAATTACGGACGAAACGGCAACGAGCATCGATCACGCTTGATGTCGATCCAAAGGAATCTTTGCACAGGGTTACGTCACAATCCACGTCACAGCTCAGCCACCTGATTGCCCTCATCGGTTCTCGCGGTCACGACGGATCGAGCGCCCCAGCGGATAAACCCTCCTGGGGTGCTTCTGCTCTCGGCTACCGCGATCCGTTGAACTCGCGCAGGTTCCAATCCTGCGGATCGCGCCGAGCACCGTTCACCGTATGCGTCTGATTGCCTCACGAGGAAAGGCGAGGGCCTGAGTAGTCGTACAAAGAACGGAAGCGGGGGAGACGAGGGTTCTTGGGGGTGCTCGTCAGCCAAGCGGTCGTGCCGAGACGACGTTTACGTCCGCCTGACACTCGCAATCGGGCGCGAGATTCCGCAGCAGCATCTGGTAGGCGACGGTATAACCGGCTTCGATCGTCACGTGCCCGCGAATGATGAACGGTCGGACGATAACGCGAGGCGCCGGTTCAGACACGGTCTGGGGCTTTGCCACGATGGCGATCTCGATCATCACGTCCGTGATCCGCACGTCGCTGTCGTTCAGGAGATCGAACTTGAGGATTACGGACGGCTTCGGTGCATCGAGCGGTGGTGCTTCCAGTCGCACGTTGTGGATCCGCAGGGTCGACCCTTGATACCTCGCGGGAATGCCGTCGGCAAGGATCGCGCGCCGAGGCGTGACACTAACGCGAACGTGCGAACCGGAACCGCTGTCGCCTTGAACGACTCCGCCGCAGACCACAGTACCGACGCAGATCACCGCGATGATCGTGCCTTTGTGCATTGAAATGCCTGACCGACTCAAAGCGTAGACGCGGTCTGCTTCCGCGTCAATGACGCGTGCGGTTGCATGGTTCAGCTAGCGGTGCACCCAAAGTCGTCACACATGTGCTCGGCGAGCGGCACCCCTGTTGCTCTCCGCAGGCGTCGTCGTTTAAACAAAATCTAGACGGCAGCGGAACCCCTTGTTATCTGTGGGTTCGAACACCGATCAGTCAACGCCATTCGTTGAACAACAGACTTTTGTCCGCCACTCGGACGACTTCGACCGGACAGCGCACATGCCATTTCTAATCGGCGTTCCTGCTCGAACAGCAACAATCTTTGTGGCTGCATGCCTTGTCGCGGCACACTCCTGGGGCTCTCCATCGCCGGCGCATGGGGAGGAGCCTTCCATATCCACGGATACACCGACGACGTCGGATGGAAGCTGCGGGGAACTTGCCGCGCGTCAAGCCTCCGCCTACCTCGATCGATTGAGAGCAAAGGAATACGCAGCGGCGAGTGAAATCGCCACACACACAGCGGACGCCTGCCTCGACGCAGGAGACCTCAAGCAAGCCAGGATGTGGTTCCAGACAGCTCGTGCCCTCGGAGGGCGCCGCTCGAACGGCGCCGCAACCCAAGACGCGCACTGGCGCCGCCGCTATGAAGAAGCGGTAGCGCGTCTCCGCCCGCGGGAAAATGACGTCGCGATGGCTGAAAAGCGCATGACGGCGCGGACTCAAGTCGGGCGAGGCGCAAATCAGGCGAAGGTCGCTCCCTCGACAGCATCGAAGACGGCCAGCGCGGATCCGCCCGTCTCCCTGATTGCGACTGCGGGCGGCATCGGCGTCTTCGTGCTGAGCGCGGTCGTTCTGCTCGGCCGAAAACTGCAGCGCGGATGGCACTGGCAGTCGTGGATCCGGTAGAATCACGCGTGGTGCGCTCCCTGCAACTGCTGCTCATCGCGGTTCTCCAGCTGACGCTGTCAGGAGCAGGTCTGCTGCCGATCGAGCACGTACACCGCGGCAGCGGCAGCCGTCCTCCGACCGTCCATCGCCACTTCGACGCGCACCACGAACATACCGGCGGCACGATCGATAGCCCGGCTCCCGACGATGATCATGCGCACGTACTGACACTCGATCGCCTGCAAGCGTACCGAGGCGGATCTGCGACGCCGCTGCTTATCGCCATCGTGGGCGATCACAGCAGTACAGACGTCCTTACCGCGTCGAGTGAACGCGGCAGCCACGATCAGCCAGATCCAAGCTCGTCCCCACCGCTCCGGCGATCCGCTCCTCGCGCCCCGCCCGCCTGAGTCTCGGCAGCAGTCCCGCTTCAACGCTCGTTGTGTGTCTGCCGGACGGAGGCGTATGCGTTTATCCGTGTACTTGTGTATGTGCCCGCTCGTTTTTTCATTTTCATCGGGGGCCTCTGCGCAGCAGCCGCTGAGCGAAGCGGAAGCCGTCGAACGCGTGTCGCTCGAGAGTCCACGCGCCCGTGCGATCAGGGCGCAGGTTGATCTGGCTCGTGCCGATGTCGCAGCCGCACGACGCTTTCCGAATCCGCGCGTGACCGTCAGTCGCGAGGCGGTTGCGGGCGTTGCCGAAGATTTTCTGCTCTTCGCCCAGACCTTACCCGTTACCGGCCGTCGCGGATTGCAGGTGTCGAGCGCGGCAGCCGCGGTCCAGGCCTCGGAGCTTCGCGCAGGTGACCTCGAGCGCCGCCTGCGCGCCGATGCACGGGGTGCCTTCGTCGAGCTGAGCGCACAGGCGACACGCGAACAGGAGCTCGTGGCGGTCCTCGACGACCTGAAGTCGCTCGCCACTGTTCTCGCGCGCCGGGAACAGGCGGGAGATGCCGCCGGATTCGACCGCCTCCGCGCCGAGCGCGAGGCCCTCGACATCGAGGCTGAACTGAGCGACGCTCGTGCGTTGCGGGCGCGGGCGCAGGGCGTGCTGGCTTCCTACTTTTTTCCGACACCCGATCCGTCAACCCTTCGCGCGGCACCGCTGGCCATCGACCGGCGAGCGCTGCCGCCGGCGCCGGAACTCGTGGCACATGCCGAAACAGCGCGGCCCGATCTGCTCGCCTTCGAACGCGACATCGAGGCTGCGCGGTTCGCCGCGCGGGGCGCGGCGCGATCGGTCGTGCCGGAGCCCGAAATTGTTGCCGGCCTGAAGACCTCGGATGTCGGCGCTGGCGATCGTGGCGGCGTCCTGTCGCTCCTGGCGAACATCCCGCTCTTCGACCGTGCACAACCCGAGCGGCTGCGCGCAGTGGCCCGGGAGCTCCTCGCCACCGCCGAACGCGATGCGCTTCGCGCCGAGATTGGTGCCACGGTGTTGGCCCTTCGCAGTGCCGTCGAGCAGCGAAGAGCCTCGGCGGACGCCTATCGGCGTGAGGCGCTGCCCAGGGCCGCCGACCTGCGGCGAATCGCGCAGGTGAGCTACGACGCCGGCGAGCGCGGCATCCTCGAACTGCTCGACGCGTATCGATCCGCATCCAACGCCCGGTTGCGGCTCGTCGACCTCGAAACCGACGTTGCGCGATCGGAAATCGACCTGGAAGTCGCAACTGCCGTGGAGATTCGCAAGTGAGCCTGAGATTGATTTGCGCCAACATTTCTCTGCTGGTCGTGTGCCTCGGCGCGGGTAGCGCGTGTCGCAGAGCCACGACCGCTGCTGATGCGGAGGGTCCGACGTTCAGCGTGACGCACTGGACGGACAAGACCGAGCTCTTCATGGAGCACCCGGCGCTCGTCGCCAGTAAATCCGCGCGTTTCGCGGTTCACCTGACGAAGCTTGGCACCTTCCAGGCGCTCACCGAGGGCCGCCCCTCAATCGAGCTTCGCGGTTCCGAGGGCCGCGTGACGTCGGTACCGGGGACGACGGCGCTGCGGCCCGGTGCCTTTCGCGTCGAAGGGGTGATGCCGGCAGCAGGCAAGTACGAGTGGCGTCTCAAGGTGGACGCAGGCGCGCTGCAGGACGTTCACGAGCTCGGCACCGTCACCGTGTATCCATCCGATGAAGCAGCCCGCGCGGCACCGCAGCCCACGGAAGGCGCGCCGGGTATCGCGTACCTGAAAGAGCAGCAGTGGACCAACGAATTCGCAACCATCGTGGTACGGCCCGAACGCGTGAGACGTTCGGTGCGCGTGCCCGCGTCGATTGTCGCTCCTGCCGGTGGTGAAGCATCGGTTACTGCACCGGCGGCGGGTCGACTCGTCGCGACTCGCCTGCCGCAAATTGGCGACCGCGTGCCAGCCGGCACCGTCCTCGCCCGGTTCGAACCTCGCATCTCCGCGGTCGAAGACCGGGCCACGCTGGTTCAGCAAACTGAAGAAGCCCGAGCTGCGGTGCAGGCGGCTGAATTGGATCAGCAACGCGCGGAACGGTTGCTGGCCGAGAAGGCCGTCCCCGCCCGGCGACTCGAGGACGCGAATCGCAACCTCACGGTCGCGCGGTCACAACTGCGTGCCGCGGAGACGCGCCTCGCGCAACGCGACCAGACGCTGCGTGCCGGCGGTGCCGGCGCTGGGGGCAACACCTTTGAGCTGCGTGCCCCGATCGCGGGAACGATCACCGAGGTCGTCGCGACGCCTGGCGCGGCGTACGAAGAAGGCGCCGAGCTGTTTCACATCGTTCGCACCAACCCGGTCGTTGTCGAAGCGCACCTGCCCCCGTCCGAGGTGGGCATGCGAGGCATGGTGACCGACCTCGCGTTCGAGTTGCCCGGCGAGAACACCGCCTCACCGCTGCGCATCAGGCGGCAGGCCGATCCCGGCGTCGTGGATGCGCAGTCGCGTGCGATCGCCCTGCGCTTCGAGGTCGACAACGATGGCGGGCAGCTGCTCGTTGGCCAGGCGGGCACCGCCGTGCTGTTCACGCGTGAGCAGGTGACCGTGCCGGTCGTGCCGGTCACGGCGATTCTCACGGAAGCCGGCCGTCCCTACCTGTTCGTGCAGGCGGAAGGCGAGAGCTTCGAAAAGCGTATGGTGCAGCTGGGCCCGCGCGAAGGGGATCGCGTTGGTGTCGTCGGCGGCGTGAAGCCCGGCGAGCGGGTCGTGACGCGGGGAGCGTACGACGTGCAGCTGGCGTCGGCGGCCAAAGGTCTCCCGGCCGAAGGCCACGTGCACTGAGGAGCAACGATGAAACGCCTGATTGAATGGTCGGTGGATCATCACTGGATGGTGATGGCCTGTTCGCTCCTGCTGTTCGCGGCCGGTTGGTGGACCGCACGCGACATGCCCATCGACGTGTTCCCCGATCTGACCGCGCCGACCGTGACCGTGCTGACCGAAGGGCGCGGCATGGCTCCGGAGGAAATGGAGTCGCTCGTCACCTTTCCGATCGAGACCGCCGTCAACGGCGCCTCCTCGGTGCGGCGCGTGCGTTCGGCCACCGCACTCGGGATTTCGGTCGTGTGGGTGGAGTTCGACTGGGGCACCGACATCTTCATCGCACGCCAGATCGTCAGCGAGAAGCTGTCGCTGATTGCCGCGACCCTGCCGCCACAGGCCGAGCGGCCAATCCTGGCGCCGATTTCGTCGATCATGGGGGAAATCCTCTTTTTCGCGGTCTCCTCTGACACGATCGATTCGATGGAGCTGCGCACGGTCGCTGATACGGTCGTGCGCAGGAGGCTCCTTGCCGTCGCCGGTGTGTCGCAGGTGACGCCCATTGGCGGTGCCGAGAAACAGTATCAAGTCATCGTCGATCCCGTGCGGCTGCGCGCGAACGGTGTGACCGCTGCCGATCTCATAAGCAGCATGGCGACGGCGAGCCTGAACACGTCGCCGGGCGTGTTCAACGATGGCCCGCAGGAGTTCGTGCTCGAGGCGATCGGCCGGGTGCGCACACCCGAGGAGATTGGCGCGACGGTCATCCGCACGCACGGCGATCGTCCCGTGCTGGTCCGTGACGTGGCGGACGTGCGAGCCGGCGCCGGGCTCAAACGCGGCGAAGGGTCGCGCAACGGCCGTCCCGCGGTGATTGTCGGCGTCCAGAAGCAACCCGGCGCGAACACCATCGAGCTGACGCGTCGCCTCGATCAACAGCTCGACGCACTGCAGGCCGAGCTCCCGGGCGTCACCATCGACCGCCGCATCTTTCGGCAGTCCGATTTCATCGAGACCGCTATCGCCAACGTCATCAACGCGCTGCGCGACGGCGGCATCCTCGTCGTCGTTGTCGTGCTGCTGTTCCTGGCGAACTTGCGCGCGGCCGCGATCACGCTGACCGCCATCCCGCTGTCGCTGGCCGCTGCCATCCTGGTGCTGCGGGCGATGGGCGCCACGCTCAACACGATGACGCTCGGCGGATTAGCCATCGCCATCGGCGCGCTCGTCGACGACGCGATTATCGACGTGGAGAACGTCGTCCGGCGGCTGCGCGAGAACCAGCGGCGTGCGCCCGAGGAGCAACGGCCGGCGCGCGAGATCGTTCGCGATGCGACGCTGGAGATTCGATCCTCGATTGTGTTCGCGACGATCATCATCGTGCTCGTGTTCCTGCCGCTATTCGGACTGTCGGGCGTGGAGGGGCGTCTGCTGGCGCCACTTGGTTTCGCGTACATCGTCGCGCTCGGCGCGTCTCTCGCGGTGGCTATCGTCGTCACCCCGGCGCTCTGCTACGCCTTCCTGCCGCAGGCCGCCTCGGTCGCGCGCGGTCATGACGGGTGGCTCTCGCGTCACTTGAAAGCGAGCTACGCGCGGTGGCTGCCCACGGTGGTCGACCGCCCGCGCGTGGTCATCGCCGCGTCCGTCGTACTCCTGGGCATCGCGCTCACCGCGCTGACGGGGGTGGGTTCCGCGTTCCTTCCCGAGTTCCACGAGAGCTCGCTGACGGTGAGCGTGAACACGATGCCGGGAACCTCGCTGGCGAAGTCGGACGAGCTTGGGCGTCGCGTCGAAAAGATCCTGCTGTCAGCGCCGGAGGTGGTGGCGACGGCGCGCCGAACCGGTCGCGCGGAATACGACGAACATGTCCAGGGCGTAGAGGCGGCGGAGATTGACGTCGGGCTGCGCGAGACCGGGCGTCCGCGCGCAGATCTACTCGCCGACCTGCGACGCGGCTTCTCCAGCCTGCCCGGAACGAACGTGGTCGTCGGACAGCCGATCTCTCACCGCATCGACCACATGCTCTCGGGCACGCGCGCGAACATCGCCATCAAGATCTTCGGCGACGATCTGGGCACGTTGCGACGGCTTGGCGAGCGCGTGCGTGACGTGGTCGCCGGCGTTGCCGGTGTCGCCGATCTCTCGCTCGAGCAGCAGGTCGACGTGCCGACGATCCGTTTCGTGCTCGATCGTCCGGCGCTCGCACGATACGGGCTGCGGATCGAGGACGTCGCCCACGCGATCGAGACGGCATTTGTCGGCACCACCGTCGGCCGCGTGTTCGAATCAGGCGCGGCGTTCGACCTCGTTGTCAAGTTCGACGAAGCGGCGCGAGCCGATTTCGAACGGATTGCGATGCTCCCCATCGAGACGCCGGAGGGACCGACCGTGCCGATCAGCACGGTGGCACATGTCGTCCGTGAAGAGGGCCCGAACATGGTGCTGCGCGAGAACGTCCAGCGGCGCATCGTCGTGTCCTGCAACGTGGCGGGACGCGATCTCGGCAGCGTGATCGACGATATCGAGCGCGAGGTGTCGAGCGGCGTACAGTTCCCGGCCGGGTATCGGGTGGAGTACGGCGGGCAGTTCGAAAGTCAGCAGAGCGCGTCGAGACGGCTCGCGCTGCTTGGTGTCGCCGCCCTGGCCGGCCTCTTCATGCTCCTCGTGCTCGCGTTCGGCCGGACGCGGGACGCGTTGATCGTCATGGTGAACCTGCCGCTCGCGCTCATCGGCGGCGTGCTCGGCGTCTATGTCGCGGGAGGCGTACTCAGCGTGGCGTCGATCATCGGGTTCATCACCCTGTTCGGCATCGCGACGCGAAACGGCATCATGCTCGTGTCGCACATCCAGCATCTGCGCGAGGAAGAAGGAGTGACCGACTTCCGGACCGCGGTCGAGCGCGGCGCTCAGGAACGGTTGATTCCGATCCTGATGACGGCACTGGCCGCCGGACTCGCGCTGATCCCGCTCGCGCTGGGCGGCGGAAAAACGGGGAGCGAGATCCAGACGCCGATGGCCATCGTCATCCTGTGGGGTCTGATCACGTCGACGTTCCTCAACATGGCGGTGGTACCCACGCTGTATCTGCGCTACGGACAGTCGCGCATCGAGGCATAAGGCAGGCGCCGTCTTCGGGCTGGCGTCAGCGGCGCTCGTCGGCGATTCTGTGCGCTGCGGCTGCTGGGAGCAGTGAACATTGTGGCGATGTGACGTTTGGCCGGACGAAGAGCCGGCAGAAAGGGACTCCTGTGAAGAACACGCTCACACCGATTTGTACGACCGTGTTGATTGCCTCGCTGACCGCAGCCATAGCCGAGGCGCACATTACGATTGCGCCTCGCGAATCGATGGCGGGCGCAACGGAGAAGTATGTGCTGCGTGTGCCCACCGAGGGCACAGTGGCGACCGTCGCGGCCGAGCTCGACGTGCCGGCAGGCGCCGTGATCGAGAGCCTTGCCATGCCCAACGGCTGGAAGCATGAAGTCAAACGCGACGGCGACGGTCGCATCACGGGCATCGTCTGGACACTGAGCGTGCCGCCGGGCGAATTCGCCGAGTTCGCCTTCATTGCGCGAAATCCGAGAGACAAGAGCGAGATTGTCTGGACGCTGCGCCAGCGATTTGCTGACGGTACGGTCAGCGACTGGACGAAGGGGCCGAACGGCGTCAGGCCGACGGCGGTGACGAAACTGACGCCGAGACCTGTTCAGTGATGCGAAGGCACACACTGCTCGCCGCGCTTGTCCTCTGGGCGCTCGCGTCCACCGTGCTCGTCGCGCACGGCGTATCCGATAAGGACGCGCGATTCCTCCTGTCGCTCGACGGTCCGGCAATAATCCCGTTGATGTATCTGGGGGCGAAGCACATGGTCACGGGCTACGATCATCTGTTGTTCCTGGTCGGGGTGATCTTCTTTCTCTACCGGCTCAAGGACATCCTGCTGTATGTCAGCCTGTTCACCATCGGGCACAGCCTGACGCTGCTCGTCGGGGCGCTCGGCGGCATACGCGCGAACGCACACATTGTCGACGCGATTATCGGGCTGTCGATTGTGTACAAGGCATTCGAGAACCTCGGCGGCTTCAAGGCGCTGGGCTTTCAGCCAAACACGCGTGTCGCGGTGCTGATTTTCGGTCTCTTTCATGGATTCGGCCTGGCCACCAAGCTGCAGGAGTATTCACTGTCGCGCAACGGCCTGGTCACGAACATCGTGAGCTTCAACATCGGCGTCGAGATCGGCCAGTTCCTCGCGCTGACGGCGGTGCTCCTGACACTGGTGTACTGGCGTACGCGGCCGGGCTACATGCGGCACGCCTACGCTACCAACGCCGCGCTCATGACTGCAGGTTTCGTTCTAACCGGCTATCAACTCGCCGGATACTTCACGGCGGGACTATGACATCACAAACCGAGACTCACACACTCGCCGCGCCGTCCTTATCGAAGCTCGCGCGGACGACGGGCCTTGCGCTGCTCCTAGCAGGTGTTCTCCTGATCACCATCGTGCTGCCTGCTGAGTACGCGATCGATCCCATCGGCACCGGCCGTTGGCTTGGCCTCACCCAAATTGCTGCACCTGCAGTCAGCGTCGTCGAGCCTGTGAATGCCGAAGGCGCTCCCCTCGCGCCGACGCAGAAGGGACCGATTGGCGAGTATCCGCGCGAATTCAAGTACGACGTGTTCGAGATCGAGCTCGGCGCGTACGAATACGTGGAATACAAGTACCAGATGGCCAAGGGCGCGACGATGCTGTTCTCGTGGACGGCGAACCTGGGCGTCCTGCACGATCTCCACGCGGAACGCGCTCAGGATTCCGCCACCGGCGGACCCGCGGAAGAGAGCTTTGACAAGAGTAGCCGGCAGCAAGCGACCGCCAGCTACACCGCGCCGTTCACCGGCATTCATGGCTGGTACTGGGAGAACCCGGGCGCGGCACGTGTCCGGATTCGCCTGACCAGCGCCGGCTTCTATGAATCGGCCGTTGAAATCCGATCCGATCGCACACGCCAGACGCACCCGCTTCGCGCGCTTGAATCGCTGCCCGCTCCGCCACGCCAGCAGACGAGAACTGAAACGAGCGAGGGTACAATTGCAGTCCCGTAAGGAGGAACGATGAAGAGGCAGGTTGCCGCGGTGTGGACCTGGGTTATGTGCCTGGCCGCCGCATTTCTTTACGCATCCGTCGTCGGTGCCCATCCGCACGGTCCTGATAGCACCGTTTACCTGACCGGCACTCTCACCAAGGTTGACCTCGAACTTGGTGCGATCGAAGTGGACACAATCGACAAACGCACACTGACCAAGGCCAACGTGCTGCTGTTCGTCGAGAAGAAGGCGAGACTGCGCCAGGGCAAGCGCCGCCTCACCCTGGCTGACCTGTCGCCGGGCCAGCAGGTCAGCTGTGTGGCCGAGCGCGAGGAGGACAACTACGGTCGGCTTGTCGCATTCGATATCCGCGTTCTCGACAAGAGCTGACCAGATGCGGACGCTTCCTCATTGCATATCGATTTTTTGCAGGTCCCTATTTACTCGACACGGGAGAAATCAATGAGCAGACGCTTCATGATGGTGGCGGTGCTTGTCGCGCTGACGGTGGGGACGAGTGCGCTCTTCGCACACGACGATTACCGGATCATCGGAGTCGTCGAGAGGGTCACGGCGAAGACCATCGATGTGAAACAGACGAAAGACGGCAAGGTCATCTCCATGCAGCTGGATGCTGACACGATTGTGACGCGGGACAAGAGGAAGGTCGATCGCGCGGAGGTCAAGGTGGGACTGCACGTCGTCGTGGATGCTCGAGGCGACAGCCTCGACGAGTTGACGGTCGTCGAACTCCGCCTCGTACCCGCGCCAACGGCACAGTAGTCTGTCTCAGGCGCGTTGCTCCGTGTTGTTCGTGACGTTCGATCCAACGACTCACCCGCCGCGCATCTCGATCACTCGGTGTGCCAGCACCGTGGCATCCTCGCGGTCGTGAGTGACGTACACCATCGTCACGTGAGACGCGCGCTGGACGCGCAGGAGCTCGGTGCGCAGCGTGGTACGCAAATCCGGGTCGAGGCTGGAGAGCGGTTCGTCCATCAGCAGGACCGCAGGACGAGCGACAATCGCGCGCGCGAGTGCCACACGCTGCTGCTCGCCACCCGAAAGCTCGTGCGGATATCTCGCGGCGAGTTCCTCGACCCGCACGGTCGCGAGGGCCTCTTGCACTCGTGACGTCCGTTCGGGTTTCGGCATGCCACCTGATTCGAGAACGAACTCAACGTTCTGTCGAACAGTGAGGTGAGGCCACAGCGCAAGGTCCTGGAACACGAAGCCGATGTTCCGTTCATGGGGTACCAGGAGACTCCGCCCTGCGGCTGCGACCTGTCGCCCAGCCAACCACACCTCGCCGGCGTCAGGCACCTCCAGCCCCGCAATAAGCCGCAACAGCGTCGTCTTGCCGCATCCGCTTCGGCCGACGATGACGACAACCTCGCCGGCTGTGACGTCGAGCGACATGTCAGTCAGTGCGCGATGCGCGCCAAACTCTTTTGTGACGTGTCGAACGGACACATGCGGCTCGCTCATCGACGTTCGCGGACCCGCATGGCTGCGGCGAGCAATGCGAGCGGAAGAAAGACGATGGCAGCTTGCAACAGTGCCAGCGCTGCGACGTGCGATGGCGGCGTATTCGCGATGAGCGTGTAGACGCGAATCGGCAGCGTCGCCTCACCAGGCGGCGCAACGAGGATGCTTACGCCGAGCTCGCCAAACGCCATGATGAGAGCAACCATCCACGCCGCGGCCAACCCGAGGCGGACCTGCGGCAGGACGATGCGCCACATGGTGCGAAGCCATCCGGCGCCGCCGACCGCCGCGGCCTCTTCCTGAGAGACGGGAACGTATCGCACGTTGGCGGCCAGTGCCAATGCTGTCAACGGCACGAAGCGCGCCAAATAGCCAAGTACGAGCATGGCATCGGTTCCGTACACCGTTCCTGCGGCGCCCGGCCGGTTCCAGAGACCGATCAGCCCGATGCCGACTATCGTGCTCGGAACCGCAAATACAACCACGAGCAGGATGTCCGCGAGCCGTCCCCCTATGCTTCCCGCTCTCGCGCGCGTATAGCCAAGACAGGCGCCAACGATCACCACAACCGTCGCGCCCACTGCCGCCAGCCACAGGCTGTTCGCGATTGCCTCCCGAGAGCCGGCGAGCACGGCCCCCAATCCTCGGGCACCGAGCGCCTCGCGCACGAGAATGGCGATGGGCAGCACGAGCGCAATCGTGAGGACCGCGACAACACTCGTGGTGGCCGCGCGTCGCCAATCATCGAACGCCACAGGACGGACGCCGACTGGCCGGCTCGTGGTGACGAGCCGGTCTCCAACGAGCCACGCCGCGATTGCCGCGACTGTGAGGCAAAGCAGCAACAGGGGCAAGGCGAGATGAATGGCACGGCCGAAATCGTAGAGCGCCGCGAACGCGGTGAAGACCTCGGTTGTGTACACGCGGACACGGAGCAATCCCGGGACTCCGAACTCCGAAATGGCGAGCACGAAAATCACCAGTCCGCCAGCAAGGACCGCTGGTCCGACGAGCGGCAACGTGATCCGCCGCAGTACGCGCGCGCGCGGCGCGACCAGCAGCGCCGCTTCTTCGAGCCGTCCATCAACGCGGCGCATCGCGACTTCTGTCGCCAGCATGGAAAGCGGATAGAACACGAGGCCGAGCACGAGAATCGCCGCGCCTGGCGTATAGATCCAGTTCGAACACACATAAGTCCAGGCGAGTGCCACGATATAAGGCGGAAACAGGACCGGCGCCGCCAGCGCGAGTCGAAGAAGAGCCTTCGCGGGCATCGTGACGCGCGCCAGCGCGGCACCCAGGGGAGCACCAATGATCGTCGCGACGAGCGCTGTCCCGACGCCAAGGAGAGCCGTGGTCGACAGGAGCTGACGTTGTCGCGCATCGATCAGCAGCGCCGACAGACCCGTCGCACTACCGAGCGATACGGCCAATAAATAGCCAGACGGGAGAAGACAACAGACCACGAATACGGCGAGCGCGAGGCCCACCACCGCAGTCCGACTCGACCACGCACCCCACATTACAACCCCAGAATTGGCGCGAGGCGATTCGTGACGTCTTCGACCCGACTCGCCGCTTTCGCGTAGTCGAGCGTCATCGGCTTGAACGTGTCGATGGCCGGGATGTTCTTCGGGCCAGGCACGCCGGCATGAAGCGGGATCTGAACGGCTTTCGATTGCGCGAGTTGACGCTCGACGTCCGCTGACAGGAGGTAGTCGATCAGTTTGCGCGCTTCCTCCGGATGCGGCGCATTGGCAATCAACGACACCATGTTCGGCATGACGGGCACGCCCAGTCCGTCGCGGTCCGGCAGGACCATGCCAACGGGTTGACCCTCCTCCATAGCGACGTTTACGTCATCGGTGTCGGTGAGACCGACCTTGACGTCGCCGCGTGCGACCAACTCACGCACCACCGAGTTGCCGTCGACAATGCGGACGCCGTTCGCCTTCAAACGACGGAAAAAGTCGTCCATCTTCTCGTCGCCGGCCAACGCATACAAGGCAGCCACGTGAAACGACGTCGACCCGAACCTCGGGTCGGCCATTGCGACCTGTCCTTTCCATTTCGGATCAGCCAGTTCGAAGATGGATGTGGGCGCCTCGTCTTTCTTCACGGCCGTCGTGTTGTAGGCAATCACGCGCATTCGAGCGGAGAAACCGGTCCAGTACCCTTCGGGATCAACGAGCACCGAAGGGATACCCTCCGCGCCGGGTGACCGATACGGCGCAAGGACCTCACGTGATTTCAGTACGAGCGTGCGGACAGGTTCGTTGGACCAGAACACATCTGCCTGCGGCCGGCTCTTCTCTGCGAGCAGCCGGTTGGCAAGACCGGTCGACTTGGTTTCCTCCGTGTCGTACACCGCATTGACCTTGACGCCGGACCGTCGCCCGTAGTCCTGCAGCACCGGTTCGGAGAAGACTCGATCCGTCGACACATAGATCGTGACTTCGCGCGAAGTGCGGTCGGAGCTGCGGCAGCCGACGACGAGCGCAGCCGCAACGGATGCGCCGACGATTGCGCGGCTCGCACCGGCCGTAAACCTGTCACTTCGGGGCATATGCAAAGTCGTCGAATTCGGTAACGCTATCCGCCTTGGTCCAGACGCCAACCTTGCCCGAATCCTTGAAGGTCTCATCGTCCCAGTCGAGTGCCTTCTGGCCGTTGAGACTCACGCGAAAGTGACTGCCCTCGAAATCGACGCGCAGCGTATGCCATTGGTTCGCAGCGACCTTCATGCCCGCGCGTTTCTTCTCGGTGCGCCGGCCGCTAATCGTGTGGTAGATCGTCACGTTGTCTTCGAGCGCGTTCGCGCGGGCGATGTAGTAGTTGTTCGCATCCCGTGCGCGCCAGATGACGCCACCTGCCTGGTCTTCGCGGCCTGAAATCGCTTTGAACTTCACTTCGACGTAGCCATCCTTCAGGTTCGTATCGTCCTTGAGGCACACGGGATAGCTGGCCCGGCCGGATT
>Ga0307415_100000510_pt1 | contig 16914 bp, 13 predicted proteins | sample DK1Cmetagenome_FD_204524 | JGI IMG/M metagenome (GOLD analysis project Ga0307415, IMG submission 204524) | Maize rhizosphere microbial communities from greenhouse at UC Davis, California, United States - DK15-C-2 | ecosystem: Host-associated > Plants > Roots > Rhizosphere > Soil | place: USA...
CCCACTCCTTGTAGCGCGGCGCGAGCGGGTCGACCGCGGAGATGTCGACGTTCGGGCCGCTCGGCGCCGCGACCGCGATCGACTCGGTCTTCGGCGCCGGGCCGAGGAAACTCGGCGGCGCATCGGGGACGGCGCGCTCTGCCTGCCAGTCCTTGGCGACGAGGCCGAGCCCGGCGGCGATGACGACGAGCATGAAGACGCCGGCGATCGCGAGCGAGACCATGCCGACCTTGTCGCTGCGGAAGCGCCGCGCCGCCGCCGACCAGACGCTGCCCGAGCCGCCGCCCGTGCTCGCCGGCAGCGGCCGAGCCTCGAGGACGGCGCTCACTTCAGCACCACGCGCGGATCGACGAGCGTGTAGAGAACGTCGGTGAGGAGGTTGACGACCATCGTGATGACCGCGAGGTAGATCGCGAACGCCTGGATGACCGGATAGTCGCTGCGGTTGACGGCGAGCAGGAGCTCGCGGCCGAGTCCGGGGATCGAGAAGAACACCTCGATCAGGAACGAGCCGACGAAAATTCCGGGCAGCGCGACGGCGACGTTGGTGAGGATCGGGATCATCGCGTTGCGCAGGACGTGCTTGAGCAGGATCGTCCTGTCGGTCAGGCCCTTGGCCCGCGCGGTGCGCACGTAGTCGTGGCCGATCTCGTCGAGGAAGAAGGTGCGGTACAGGCGCGTCGTCGGCGCCAGCGAGACGGCGACCGCGAGCATCACCGGCAGCGGCGCGTACAGGCGCAGGTTGGTCGCGACGCTGTCGCTCCAGCCCTGCACCGGAAAGAGCCCGAGCTGGAACGCGAAGACGTACTGGCCGACGATGACGTAGACCAGGAACGAGATCGAGAGGGCCACTGTCGTCAGCACCATGATCGAGCGGTCGGTGAGCGAGCCGCGCACGTAGGCGACGCCGAGCGCGAACGGGATCGCGAGCAGCGTGTCGAGGACGAGGATCGGCACCATCACCGTCAGCGTCGCCGGCAGCCGCGTCGCGAACAGGTTGGCGACCGACTCGTTGGTCGCCCAGCTGCGGCCCCAGTCGAAGGTGACGATCTGCTTCAGGAAGATGCCGAACTGGGTCCAGAGCGGCTCGTTCAGGCCGAGCTGCTGGCGGATCGCCTCGATCTGCGCCTGGGTCGCGTTCAGGCCGCCAAGGATTTCCGCGGGGTCGCCGCCGAAGCCCTTGAAGAGCAGGAAGACGAGCAGCACGACGCCGAACAGCGTCGGCACCATCTGCCAGATGCGTCGGACCAGATAGGCGGCCATCGCCGGGAGCACTCCTCGTCGGTTCGGATTCGCGCCGGCGGTGCGCGCGGCAGCGATCGTGCCGCGGACCGTTGCGCGGCGAGCGCGAGTCTAGGGCTTCCGCCGGGCGTCGCCGCACAGCGTTTGCCCGCCCGAGCGACGGCCGGCGGCGAGACGCGCACCTACACTTGTCGCCGCTTGCACAAGGAGTCCGCCGCCGTGGCCGCCGACCGATCCCGCCCCTCGACGCCGTCGCCGCGCCGCGCTGCGCAGACGCGTTCGGCGTGCGCGGCGGCGCGGTCGTCGCTCGCGGCGCTCGCCGTGGCGCTCGTCGCCGGGCCCGGTTCCGGCATCCAGCCGGAAGCGCCGCCCGTCGCCGGCGCGAAGGTGCTGCGCTATGCGATGCGGGTCGCCGAGACCGGGTTCGACCCGGCGCAGATCTCGGACCTGTACTCGAGCACGATGGCGGCGAACATGTTCGACGCGCTCTACCAGTACGAGTTTCTCGCCCGCCCGGTGCGCCTGAAGCCGAACACGGCGACCGCGCTGCCGCAAGCGTCGGCCGACTTCAAGACCTTCACGATCCGCGTCCGGCCCGGCATCTACTTCAGCGACGACCCCGCGTTCGAGGGCAGGAAGCGCGAGCTCACCGCCGCCGACTACGTCTACTCGATCAAGCGCCACTTCGATCCGCGCTGGAAGAGCCCGACCTACCAGAACCTGAACAACAACAAGATCGTCGGCCTCGACGAGGTGCGCCAGGCGGCGCTGCGCGACAAGAAGCCGTTCGACTACGACGCGCCGGTCGCCGGCCTCGTCGCCCTCGACCGCTACACGCTCCGCTTCCAGCTCGCCGAGCCGAACCCGCGCTTCGCCGACGAGCTGAGCGATCCGTCGCGCACCGGCGCGGTCGCGCGCGAGGTCGTCGAGCGCTACGGCGACAAGATCATGGAGCACCCGGTCGGCACCGGGCCGTTTCGGCTCGCCCAGTGGCGGCGCAGCTCGCTGATCGCCTTCGAGAAGAACCCCAACTACCGCGACGTCTTCTACGACGAGGAGGCGCCGCCGGGCGACGCCCTCGCCCAGGCGGCGGTCAAGAAGCTCGCCGGCAAGAAGCTGCCGCTCGTCGACCGCGTCGAGGTCAGCGTGATCGAGCAGCCGCAGCCGCGCTGGCTGGCGTTCGTCAACCGCGAGATGGACCTCATCGAGCAGGTGCCGGAGGACTTCACCTACGTCGCGATTCCGAACAACAAGGTCGCTCCCAACCTCGCAAGGCAGGGCGTTTACGACGTCCGCTACCTGCGCAACGACGCGTCGATGTCGTACTTCGCGATGGAGAACGCGGTCGTCGGCGGTTACACCGCCGAGAAGGTGGCGCTGCGCCGCGCGATCGCACTGGCGGTCAACGTCGACGAGGAGATCCGCGTCGTCCGCCGCGGCCAGGCGATCGTCGCGCAGGCGGTGATGGGCCCCGGGCTGTACGGCTACGACCCGGCGTTTCGCAGCGAGATGGGAACTTTCGACCGCGCCAAGGCCAAGGCGCTGCTCGACCTCTACGGCTACGTCGACCGCGACGGCGACGGCTGGCGCGACCTTCCCGACGGGGCGCCGCTCGTGCTCGACTACGCGACCCAGCCCGACGACCTCAACCGCCAGCTGATCACCCAATGGAAGAAGAACATGGACGCGATCGCCGTGCGCATCGTCTTCAAGACCGCGCAGTGGCCCGAGAACCTGAAGGCGTCGCGCGCCGGCAAGCTCATGATGTGGGGCGTCGGTTGGAGCGCCGGCCCCGATGGCGAGGGCTTCCTCGTCCTCGGCGACGGACCTGCGAAAGGCCAGACCAACCATGCGCGCTTCGACCTGGCGGAGTACAACCGCCTGTTCCAGCGCCAGCGCGTCCTGCCCGACGGGCCGGAGCGGCTGCAGATCATGAAGGAGATGAAGGAGATCATGGTCGCCTACATGCCGTACAAGGCGCACGTCCACCGGATCTGGACCGACCTTGCGCATCCCTGGGTGGTCGGCTACCACCGCAACGTCTTCCTGCGCGAGTACTGGCGCTATGTCGACATCGACCTCGACGAGAAGGCGCGGCGGACGCGCTGACGAGAGCGGCCGCGTAGACAGGAGCCCTGCCATGACGATCTCGCGAAGAACGGTCTGTGCCGGCGGAGCGCTCGGCGCCGCCGTGCCGACGCTGTCCTGGGCGGCGGCGACCGACGCGCCCGCCGCGCAAGGCGCCAAGGTGCTCCGCTATGCCTTCGAGGTCGCCGAGACCAGCCTCGACCCGGCCAAGGTCAACGACCTCTACTCGCGCACGCTGACGCCGCACATCTACGAGGCGCTCTACACCTACGACCACTTGGCGCGTCCGGTCAAGGTCAAGCCGCTCACCGCCGACGGGATGCCGCAGAACTCCGCCGACTTCCGGGTCTGGACGGTGCGCGTCCGGCCGGGCATCTACTTCGCGAGCGACCCGGCGTTCAAGGGCAAACGGCGCGAGCTCGTCGCCCAGGACTACGTCTATTCGCTGAAGAGATTCGCCGACCCGGCCAACAAGAGCCCGGTCTGGGCGGGCATCGAGACCGAGCACTACCTCGGCCTCAACGAGCTGCGCCAGCGCGCCCTCGACGAGAAGAAGCCGTTCGACTACGACCGCGAGATCGAAGGCGTGCGTGCGCTCGATCGCTACACCATCCGCTACGCCATCCGGGATCCGCGGCCGCGCTTCCTGCTCGGCCTCGCCGCGAGCGACCTCCTCGGCGCCGTCGCCCGCGAGGTGATCGAGTTCTACGGCGAGCAAGCCGAGGCGCATCCGGTCGGCACCGGCCCCTTCAAGCTCGCGCAGTGGCGGCGCAGCTCGCTCATCGTCCTCGAGCGCAATCCCGACTTCCGCGAGATGTTCTACGACGCCGAGCCGACCGCCGACGACGCCGAGGGCCAGGCGCTCGTCAAGCGCTTCAAGGGCCGGCGCCTGCCGATGGTCGACCGCGTCGAGATCTCGATCATCGAGGAGGAGCAGCCGCGCTGGCTCGCGTTCGTCAACGGCGAGGCCGACGTCGCCGTCCGCGTCGGCTACCAGTTCGCGCCGCAGGCGATGCCAAACGGCAAGGTCGCGCCGAACCTCGCCAAGCGCGGCATCCGCGGCTTTCCGATCGTCGAATCGGCGAGCCAGCAGTACTTGTTCAATATGGAGGATCCGGTGGTCGGCGGCTACAGCCCGGCGCAGATCGCGTTGCGCCGCGCGATCGGGCTCGGCGTCGACACCAGGAAGATCATCGCCTACGCCTACAACGGCCTCGGCACGGTGGCGCAGTCGCCGACGCTGCCGAACACCGCGGCGTTCGACCCGACGCTGAAGACCGAGTTCAGCGACTACGACCCGGCGCGCGCGGGCGCGCTGCTCGACCTCTACGGCTTCGCCGACCGCGACGGCGACGGCTGGCGCGAGCGCCCGGACGGATCGCCGCTGCTGCTGCGGGTCAACAGCGAGCCGCAGGCGCGCAATCGCAAGATCGCCGAGGTGTTCCTGAAGAACATGACCGCGATCGGCATCCGCATCGAGATCAACATCGGTCAATGGCCCGAGAACCTGAAGGCGGCGCGCGCCGGCAAGTACCAGGTCTGGTCGGTCGGCGGGCTGGCAGCGTCGCCGGACGGCGAAGGTGCGTTCCAGCGCTACGACAGCAGGCAGATCGGCGGCCAGAACATGGCGCGCTTCCGCCTGCCGCGCTTCGACGCCCTCTACGACAAGATGCAGGTCCTCCCCGATGGCCCGGAGCGGATCGCCGCGTTCCGCGAGGCCGAGCGCCTCGCGGTCGCCTACATGCCCTACAAGTTCACCCTCAACCGGGTCTCGCTCGACATGACGCAAAGGCGCGTGATCGGCTACCGGCGGCCGCCGTTCTGGCAGGAGTGGTGGCACTACGTCGACATCGACGACGGCGCGCCGCCGGCGATCGCCCGCGCCTGAGGAGGGCGGACGTGCGTGGCCTCGATCGTCGCAGCTTCGCGATCGGCAGCGCCGGGCTGATCGCCGGCGCGCGCGCGTCGGCGGCGTCAGCCGACGTCAGCGACGTCGCGCTCGACTCCAGCGTGCTGCGCGTCCTCTTCGAGTCCGCCGAAACCGGCTTCGATCCGGCGCAGGCGAGCGATCTGTACTCGCATCGCGTCATCGCGCACATCTTCGAGGCGTTGCTCGGCTACGACCCGCTGACGATTCCGGTCCGCCTGGTGCCGCTCACCGCCGAGGCGATGCCGGAAGCCTCGGCCGACTACACGGTCTGGACCGTGCGCCTGCAGCGCGGCATCCGCTTTGCCGACGATCCAGCGTTCGCCGGCCGGCCGCGCGAGCTCGTCGCCGCCGACTACGTGTACGCGTTCAAGCGCGTCTACGACCCGGCCTGGAAGAGCCCGGCGTACAGCTCGCTCGCCGAGGACGGCATCGTCGGCCTCGAGGAGATCCGCGCCCGCGCGCTGCGCGACAAGAAGCCGTTCGACTACGAAAGCGTCGCCGAGGGCCTGCGAACGCTCGACCGCTACACGCTGCAGTTCAAGCTCGCCAAGCCGCGGCCGCGCTTCGCCTCGACGCTGGCGTCGAGCACGTATGGCGCGGTGGCGCGCGAGGTCGTCGAGGCCCACCGCGACGACATGATGGCGCACCCGGTCGGCACCGGGCCGTATCGCCTGAAGTCGTGGCGCCGCAGCTCGCGCATCGTGCTCGAGCGCAACCCGACCTACCGCGACGTCCGCTTTCGGAGCGAGCCGGGTGCCGACGACGCCGACGGCCAGGCGTGGGCCAGGCGCTTCAACGGCCGGCGCCTGCCGCTCAACGACGGCGTCGAGATCGCCGTCGTCGAGGAGAACCAGCCGCGCTGGCTGAGCTTCCTCAACGGCCAGGCCGATTTCGCGCGCGTCCCGCCGGAGCTGTCGCCGCTCGCCGCGCCGAACGGCAAGCTCGCGCCCAACCTCGCCAAGCAGGGCATCCGCCTGCAGCGCTACCTGAACCCCGACGTCGCGATGTCCTACTTCAACATGGAAGACCCGGTGGTCGGCGGCAACGCGCCGGCGAAGGTCGCCTTGCGCCGCGCGGTCCAGCTCGCCTACGACATCGACTACGAGATCCGGCTCATCCGGCGCGGCCAGGCGATCCCGGCGCAGGCGCCGATGGCGCCGGGCACCTACGGATTCGACGCCGCCCTGCGCACCGAGAACAGCCGCCACGACGTCGCCCGGGCGAAGGCGCTGCTCGACATCTACGGCTACGTCGACAGGAACGGCGACGGCTGGCGCGAGCAGCCCGACGGCTCGCCGCTCGTCCTCACACTGGCGAGCGAGCCGGAGCAGATCAACCGCCAGTACAACGAGAACTGGCAACGGAGCACGGCGGCGATCGGCGTTCGCATGAACTTCGAGACGGCGCAGTGGAGCGAGCACATGAAGATGGCGCGCGCCGGCACGCTGCAGATGTGGTTCCTCGGCAGCACGGCGACCGATCCCGACGGCCAAGGCGCGCTCGAGTACATGTACAGCGAGTCGATCGGACAGAGCAACCTGGCGCGCTTCAAGCTGCCGGCGTTCGACGACATCTACCGCCGCATGCTCGACCTTCCCGACGGCGCCGAGCGGCTGGCGCTGTTCCGCAAGGCAAGCGAGCTCGTCGTCGCCTACATGCCGTACCGCATCCACGTCCACCGCATCTACAACGACTTCTCGCGGCCCTGGATCACCGGCTACCGGCAGCCGTTCTTCCGCAACCAGAACTGGCACTACATCGAGGTCGACGGCGCGATGCGCGCCAAGGCGCTGGGCTGAAGGGGCGACGCCATGAGCGCTCCCGAAGCCAACCTCCTGCGCTACGCGCGCTGGCTGCGCGAGACGTGCGGCCGAGCAGGTCTTCAAGCTCGATGCGATGGCGAACGCCGAGAGCGTCGAATGGTTCAGCGACTTCGCGGGCCGGCGCCTCAGCGCGCCAGCAGGTGCGGCAGCCAGAGCGACAGCGCCGGAACGTAGGTGACGATCAGGAGCGCGAGGCACATCGCCGCGTAGAACGGCCAGAGCTCGCGCGCGACCTCCTCCATCGTCACCTTGCCGATCGCGCAGCCGACGAACAGCGTCGGCCCGACCGGCGGGGTGATCAGGCCGATGCCGGCGTTGACGAGCAGGATCATGCCGAAGTGCACCGGGTCGATGCCGAACTTGAGGATCACGGGCAGCAGGATCGGCGTGCAGATCAGGATCATCGGCGCCATGTCCATGAAGGTGCCGAGCGCGATCAGCAGGATGTTGATCATCATCAGCAGCTCGTACTTGTTGCTGGCGACGCTGACGAAGAACTGGGTCGCTTTCGCGGGCACCTGCATCAAGGCCATCATGTAGCCGAAGGCGGCGGAGAAGCCGATCAGCATCATCACCATCGCGACCATCTTGGTCACCCGGTGCAGCAGCATGGGCAGCTCGGCCCAGCGGTAGTCGCGGTAGACGAACATCGTCACGCAGAACGCGTAGAGGCACGCGACGGCCGCCGACTCGGTCGCCGTGAAGACGCCGCTCAGGATGCCGCCGAGGATGATGACGACGGTGACGAGACCCCACAGCGCGTCGATCGCGATCCGGCCGGCCTGGCGCAGCGTGACCGGCTCGCCCTTCGGGTAGCCGCGCCGGTAGGAGAGCAGCAGGCACAGCCCCATCACGCAGGCGCCGAAGAGGAGGCCGGGCAGGATGCCGGCCAGGAAGAGCTGCGCGATCGAGATCGTCCCTCCGGCGGCGAGCGAGTAGAGCACCGCGTTGTGCGACGGCGGGATCAGCACCGCCTGCACCGAGCCGCAGATCGTCACGTTGGTGGCGAAGACTTTCGGATAGCCCTGCTTGACCATCTGCGGGATCAGCACCGAGCCGATCGACGCCGTGTCGGCGACCGACGAGCCCGAGACGCCGCTGAAGAACGTCGAGGCGATGACGTTGACGAGCGAGAGGCCGCCGCGGACTGCGCCGACGAAGACGCGCGCCAGGTTGACCAGACGCACCGCCATCCCGCCCTCGGCCATGATCGCGCCGGCGAGGACGAAGAACGGGATCGCCAGCAGCGAGAAGCTGTTGACGCCGCTCGAGACCTGGATCATCACCGCCTCCAGCGGGACATCGATCCAGAGCGCGCCGAGCAGGGCCGCCAGGCCGAGCGTGTACGCGACCGGCATGCCGATCATGCAGAGGACGACGAACGAGCCGAGCAGGATCAGGACCTCGACCATGGCCTCACTCCGTCAGCGGCTGGTCGCGGTACATGATCGAGCTCGGCGGCGGCGCGCCGAGCCAGAGCCGCTCGACGATGAAGAGCAGCGTGAACAGTCCGCCGAGCGGGATCGGCAGGTAGGTGATGCCGACCGAGAGCGTCGGGAACTCGGCGATCGTCTGGTTCCAGGTCGCGCGCGCGAGCTGCGCGCCGTAGATGAGCATGAAGAGCGCGGTCGCGGTCATCGCCAGGTCGGCGAGCTTGAGCAGCACGCCGCGCACCCCCGCCGGCACGGCGTCGGTCAGCATCTGCACCGCGATGTGCACGTTGGCGCGGTATGCCGCGGCGCCGCCGACGAAGGTGAACAGCACCATCGCGAGCACCGAGAACGGCTCCGGCCAGCTCGATGCCGAGTTCATGACGTAGCGCATGAACACGCCGTAGGGAATGACCAGCGTGATCGCGACCAGCGCCGCCGCCGAGACGACGATGCAGGCCAGGTAGAGCCGCTCCATGGCGAGCGCGTAGAGGGCGCGAGGCCCGCGCGCGCGCTCGCCGGCGGGGGTCGGCGAGGCGACTACTTGGTGTCCTCGATGCGTTTCAGCAGCGCCGCGTACTTGGCGCCGTACTTGTCGCGGATCGGCTGCGTCGCCTTGTAGAACGCCGCCTTGTCGGCGGTGACGAAGGTGACGCCCTTGGCCTTGAGCTCGCCCTCGGCCGTCGCGGTCTTCTCGTCCCAGAGCTTTCTCTGCTCGAACTGCGCTTCGCGCGAGAGCTTCCTGAGGAGCGCCTGGTCGGCCGGGGTCAGGCCGTCCCAGGTGCGCTTCGAGAAGATGAAGATCTCGGGAATGATCAGGTGGCCGGTCAGGCTGTACACCTTGCTGACGAGATAGTGGTTCTGCGCCAGCAGGGTCGGCGGGTTGTTCTCGGCGCCGTCGACGACGCCGGTCTCGAGCGCGCCGTAGAGCTCGTTGAAGCCCATCGCGACGCCGCTGCCGCCCATCGCGTTCATCGTCTCGACGAAGATCGGGTTGCCCATCATCCGGATCTTCTGGCCCTTCAGGTCCGCCGGGGTGGCCACGGGCTTCTTGCCGTAGACGTTGCGGACGCCGGCGTCCATCCAGCCGAGGGCGACGATGCGCGATGCCGGGTTGCTGTTGATCTTCTCGAGCAGCTCGGCGCCGATCGGGCCGTCGATCACCTTGCGCATGTGCGCCTCGTCGCGAAAGATGAACGGCAGGTTGAAGACGTTGAGGTCGTCGACGACGGGCCCCATCGCGCCGACCGAGATGCGCGCGATCTGCAGCGCGCCGACCTGCGCCTGCTCGATCATCTCCTTCTCGCCGCCGAGCTGCATCGACGGGTACATCTGGATCGAGATCCGGCCGTTGGTCTCCGCCTCGAGCTTCTTGCCCATGCGCTGGATGGCCTCGACCGTCGGATAGCCGAGCGGGTGCACGTCCGATGCCTTCCAGACGACCTTGTTCTGCGCCGTGGCCGTGGCAAGGAAGCCCGCCGCCGCGAGCGCGGCGGCAGCGAGCCTCGCGAGTTGACGTCTCTTCATCTCTGTCTCCTGGTTATTGAGTGGCCGTGAGGCCGCCGTCGACATACAGCACCTGGCCGGTCACGAACGACGCCGCCGGACTGCAGAAAAAGAGCACCGGCGCGACGACGTCCGCGGCCTCGGCGACGCGGCCGAGCGGGATCCGGGCGAGGATGTGCGCGCGCGTCGCCGGATCGGCGAGCCAGTGTGCACCCATCTCGCCGCGCACGACAGTGGGGGCGACGCCGTTGACGGTGATGCCGTGCGCCGACAGCTCGACCGCGTGCTGCTTGATCAGCATGACGAGCGCGCCCTTGGTCGCGCAGTAGGCGGAATAGCCGCGGTCGCGCATGCCGAGCTGGGCGCGCACCGAGAGCAAGTGCACCTGGCGGCCGTCGCAGCGACCGGCTTCGGCAGCGGCGATCTGGTGCCGCGCCGCGGCCTGGCTGAGGAACATCGCCGCCTTCAGGTTGACCTGAAGGATCTCGTCGAACGCGGCTTCGCTGACCTCCGCGTGCCGCTCCTCGCGCTGGATGCCGATGCAGTTGACGAGCAGGTCGAGGCTGCCCATTCGCTCGGCGATGGCATCGACGGCGCCGCGGATGCTCTGCGTCGAGTGGGCGTCCATCGCCAGACCGATTGCGTCGTGGCCGTCGGCGCGCAGCGTCGTCGCCAGCGCTTCCGCCTTGGCCGCGCTGCGGCCGGCGACCGCCACGCGGGCACCTGATTCGGCGAGGCCGCGCGCGATCGCCGCGCCGATGCCGCCGTAGCCACCAGGAACGAACGCAGCGCGTCCGCGCAGCGTCGCGCCGCCGCCTCGCGGCATGGCAGCGATCGCCGGCGAGCGTGGTTCGGCCATCGCGCTCAATCCATCAGCAAGCCGCCGTTGAGATCGAGGATCTCGCCGGTGATGAAGCCCGAGAGCGGCGACGCGAGGAAGCGCACGGCATGCGCGAACTCCTCGGGCTCGCAGAAGCGGCCGACCGGGATCTGGCGCAGCAGCGCCTGGCGCTGCTCCTCGTCGAGTTGCTCGGTGACCATGGGCGTTCGCACGTACGCCGGCGCGATCGCATTGGCGGTGACGCCGTGGCCGGCGAGCTCGCGCGCGAGCGAGAACGTGAGCGCGCCGAGCGCGCCTTTCGAGACCGCGTAGGCGGTGCCGGCCGTGAGGCCGCCGGTCTTGGCGGCGAGCGAGCCGGTGTTGACGATCCGGCCCCAGCGGCGCGACTTCATCGCCGGCACGACCGCCTGCGACCAGAAGAACGCGCCGTCGAGGTTGGCGCCGAGGACGCGCCGCCACTCGTCGGCGCTCGTCGCCTCGATCTTGTTGTTGGAGAGGATGCCGGCGTTGTTGACGAGCACGTCGATCTCGCCGAGCGCCTGCACCACGCGCGCGTGCGTCGCAGAAACGGCGGCGCCGTCGCTGATGTCGCACGCGAAGGCGACGACGCGCGCGCCGAGCTCGTCCGCTTGCGCCTGCATCGCGGCAGCGGCGATGTCGACCAGCGCGACCCGGCAGCCGTCCTCGACGAGGGCGCTGACGACGGCGCGTCCCATGGTTCCGCCGGCGCCGGTCACGAGCGCCACCTTGCCCTGCAGCGGCCGGGTCGTCGTCATGCGTCGAGGACGCTCTTCTTGCCGAACAGGCCGCGCGAGCGGAACGTGACCACGGCGATGAACAGCAGGTACATCGAGAGCAGCGACCACTCCGAGGCGTAGGCGCCGGTCAAGCCGACGGCAAGGCCGACGAGGAGGCCGGCGGCCACCGCGCCCCAGAGGCTGCCGACGCCGCCGAGGACGATGATCAGGAACGCCGGCACGACGGCGTCGACGCCGACCTGCGGCCGCACGCCCCAGATCGGCGCCATGATCACGCCCGCCACCGCGGCCAGGCCGACGCCGAGCGCGAACACGAACAGGCGCAGGCGCGACAGGTTGATGCCGAGCGCGCGCACCATCTCGCTGTCGTGCGCGCCTGCCTTGACGATCGATCCATACGGCGTCTTCTCGAGGAAGAACCAGAGCATGCCGATCATCAGGCAGGCGAAGCCGGCGGCGAAGAAGCGGTAACGCGCATAGAGCAGGTCGCCGAGGAGGACGGCGCCGGAGAGCGGCGCGGGCACCGGCAGCTGCTGCTCTGCCGAGCCCCAGACGACGCGGATCAGCTCCTCGATCACGAGCGCGGCGCCGAAGGTCAGGAGCAGCCCGTAGAGCGGATCCCTGCCGTAGGTGCGGCGCATGCAGAGCTCGAGCGCCATGCCGAAGATGCCGACCAGGATCGGCGCGAGCAGGAGCGCGATCGCGTAGCGGGTGCCGAGCGGCAGCGCCAGGTACGCCGCCTGGGTCTCCGGGAACCAGCCGAGCCGCGGCGTGACGAGAAAGATCGCGAAGTACATGCCGAGCGCGAACAGGGACCCGTGCGCGAGGTTGATCGTCTCCATGACGCCGACGATCAGCATGAAGCCGAGCGCCATGAGCGCGAACAGGAGCCCGAGCGAGATCCCGTTGACGACGTGGGGCAGCAGGTCGACGAGCGAGCTCATTGCTCCACCCCCGCGTGCCTTGTCGGTCGCATGGCCGGCTCGTCTGCCTCAACGTCTCGCCCGCGTCACTGCTCGTAGCTCGGCGTCGCCGCCATCGTCTCCAGCTTGCACGCCGCTGCTGCGTCCTTGTCCTCGACCTCCTGCGGCGGCACCTGGGCGAGGATGCGGTAGATGTCGTCCTTGTCGGTCGGCTTGTCGTTGTAGCTCGCCATGTAGATCGTCTGCTGCATCTGGTGCGTGGCCGCGTTCATGTACGCGTCGTAGTGCTGCATGCGATCCTTCGCCGAGACCTTCAGGCCCTCCAGTTCCTGGATCACCTTCAGGTTGTTGGTCGTCCCGGCACGTTCGACGGCACGCAGCAGCTCGCGCGTCGCCATGTAGCCGTTGTAGTACACGTTGCCCGGTGTCTTGATGGCGATGCCGGGGTACTGCTTCTGGTACGCGGCGACGAACTCCGGCACGCCGGGCAGATCGAGCTTCCAGTACCAGTTCGTGCCGAACACGCCGAAGATCGCATCGGGGCCGAGGCCGTAGACGTCGGGCCAGTCCTGCTGGTTGTTGATCCACGCCGGTTTCATGTGCATCTTCGTCTGCACGACCTGCTGGCGCAGCGCCTTGATGTCGTCGCCGCCGACCGCCGCCGCGACGACGTCGGGCTTGATCTGCTGGATCTTCAGCAGGTACGACGCGAAGTCGCGCGTGTTCTGCGGCACGAGCAGCTCGTCGACGACCTTGCCGCCGTTCGCCTCGATGATCGCGCGCGTCGCCTTCGACGTCGTGTGGCCCCAGACATAGTCGTTGGTCAGCAGCAGCCAGTTCTTGCCGTTGACCTTCATCGCGTTCTTGACGATCGCGTGCGAGAAGTTGGCGCCGTTGCCGTCCCAGACGAACTTGACGCGGTGGCAGTCCTTGCCGGCTTCGGTCGGCGAGCTGGAGTTGGTGTTGAGATAGACGCAGCCGTACTTCTGCGCCACCTGCGAGATCGCGTTGGCGACGCCCGAGTGGACGGCGCCGATCAGGAACGCCGCTTCGTTTCTCGTGATCATCCGCTCGGCGATGCGCGTGCCGGTCGCCGGCGTCGTCTCGGTGTCCATGTGGATCGCCTCGATCGTCCGGCCGAGGACGCCGCCCTTGGCGTTGAACTCCTTGATCGCCATCATCGCGCCGAGCCGCTCGTCGGCGCCCGACGCGGCGTACTGGCCGCTCGCGTCCATCGTCAGGCCGATCACGAGCGGCTTCTTCTGCGCGCTCTGCGCCCAGGCGCGATTGCTCTTCCACGGCCCGTAGAACGGCGCCACGCCGTACAGGCCCGCGCCCACGGCCAGCAGGGCCGACGTCTTGAGAAGCTTGCGTCGCGCGATGCTGGGATCGGCGCTCTTCGAATCGCTCATGATGGTCTCCGGTCGGTGGTGGTGGGAACGATGCGGACGTGCGCGGTCCGCTCCTGGGCCTCGAACAGCGAGGCGACGAATCGGTCGGCGAAGCCGAGGTTGGCCGCCTGCACGAAGCTCTGGTGCGCCGCCTCGGCGACGAAGCTCGGCACCGGCAGCGACTCGGCGAGATGGGTGTAGTAGCGCAGGTCCTTCTGTGCGTTGGCGATCGCGAACTTGAGGCCGCCGAGGTCGCCCTCGAGCATCCTGCCGAACATCATCTGGAAGAGGCCCGAATTGATGCCGCCGGCCGAGACGACCTCGTGCAGCTTCGCGAGCGACAGGCCGCTCTTCGCCGCGACCGCCGCCGCCTCGGCGATCGCCGCCGCCGCCGTCATCGCCGGCATGTTGTTGACGAGCTTGAGGACGTGGCCGTCGCCGGGCTTGCCGACGTGAAAGACGTTCTCGCAGAACGCCTGCAGCACGGGCTTGACGAGCTCGAAGTCGGCCGGCTCGGCGCCGACCATGGTGTTCAGACGCCCCTCCTCGGCTTCCTTCGGCGTGCGCGCGAGCGGCGCGTCGATGAAGCGCGTGCCGAGCTTGGCGAGCTCGGCGCGGATGCGCGCCGTCGACGACGGCTCGGCGGTCGAAGTGTCGACGACGACGAGGCCGTCGCGCGCACCCTGTGCGAGGCCGTCGGCGGCGAAGACGATCTCCTCGATCTGCGGCGAGCTCGAGACGCAGACGAAGACGATCTCGGCGGCGCGCGCGACCTCGGCCGGGCTGGCGGCCTCGTTCGCGCCGGCGGCGAGGAGATCGGCCAGACGGCTGCGGTCGCGATTCGCCTTGAAGGTCAGCGCGTAGCCCTTGGCGAGCAGGTTCTTCGCCATGCCGTGGCCCATCATGCCGATGCCGATGAATCCGATGCGGGGCTTCATGGGTGTGTCCTCAGGCGGTCGGCAAGATCGTCGCCGCTGGCGCGGCCGCGGCCGCGATGCCGTCGCGCGCGCCGTGCCAGAGCTCGACGAGGCGCCGATAACGGCGGGCGACGTCGGTCACGACCTCCTCGTCGCTCGCGCTGCCGGCGAACCACGCGGCGGCCGACGCGGCGAAGATCGAGCGGCCGACGGCGAAGCCCTTGCACACCGGGTGCGTCGCCGCGAGCGCGAAGCTGCGCGCGAGCTCGTCCTCGCTCGCCTCGAGCCCGAGCAGGAGGACGCCCCGGCAGTGCCGGTCGTGGCCGGCGATCGCCGCCGCGATCTGCTGCCAGGCGCGGTCGCTGCTCGGCGGCGGCAGCTTCCACCAGTCGGGTCGGACGCCCGCCGCATAGATCGCCGCGAGCGCGCGTGCGAGCGTGTCCTCGCCGCTCGCCGCCATGCGCGGCGGAATCACCTCGATCAGGAGCTCGCGATCGGTGGCGATGCACGCCGCCTGCAGCGAGCGCAGCCGCGCGGTCTGCGCCGCTTGCAACGCGGGCTCGTCGTCGGGGTGGAACAGGACCAGGCACTTGGCGACGTGCTCGGTCGGCCAGGCGCGCAGCGTGAGGGCGATGTCGTCGCCGCCTTCGAACGCGAGCGGCCGCGATCCGGGCTGCTCGACCGGGCGCGCGATCCAGCCGGCCCCGCCGGTGAGCGTGGGCAGGACGTCCTCGCCGTAGCGCTCGTCGACGATCACGCCGAACCCGGCACCGCCGCCGGCGCCGCGACGTCCGCCTTCGGCGACGAGCTGCTTGAAGCGGGCGATGCGCGCGCGCGCGGTCGCGGCCGTGTTGGCGTCGGCGAGATCCGCTGCGCGCCGCGCATCCGGCGCTGCCTGCACGAGCTCCTCGAACTGCAGCCGGTGGTCGAAGGCGAGCACGGCGAGCTCGGGCCAGTCGCGCAGGCGCGTCGTCGCGCGGTGCAGGTGCTCGAGCTCGGCGTCGAAGCGCAGCGCACGCTTGGCCGACCCGCGCGCGATGAAGTGCTGCAGCTCGGTCCAGCTCGGCATCGCTGGCGCGCAGCCGTGGCGCGAGACGACGAGCGCGCCGCATGCATTGGCGTACGACGCGCAGGTCGCGAGCGGCTCGTGGCGCAACCAGCCGCGCAGGAAGCCGGCCATGAACGCGTCGCCGGCACCGAGGACGTTGAAGACCTCGACCGGAAAGCCCGGGCCGACCAAGCCCTGCGCGAGCTCTGCCTTCGCGTTGCCCGGAAACACGATGCAGCCCATCGGGCCCTGCTTCATGACGATTGTCGCCTTGGTCGCCGCGCGCAGCTGGCGCAGCGCGACCGGCGTCTCGGGCGAGCCGCCCGCGATCAGGATCTCCTCCTCGGTGCCGACGACCAGGTCGCACGACGGCACGATGCGCTGCAGCTCGCGGCTGACGCGCGCCGACTCGACATAGCGCTGCTCGCCGAGCCCCGGGCTCGTCAGGCCCCAGAGCACCGGCCGGTAATCGATGTCGAGAACGACGCGCGCACGCGCAGCGCGGGCGAGGAGGATCGCTCGCTCGCAGGCGGCGCGCGTTCCCGGCCGCGAGAGGTGCGTTCCCGACAGCAGGAGCGCGCGGGTCGAGGCGAACAGCGCCGGGTCGACGTCGCCGGTGTCGAGCGCCATGTCGGCGCAGCGGTCGCGGTAGAAGACGAGCGGGAAGGTGTCGCGGTCGCGGATGCCGAGGAAGACGAGCGCGGTCAGCCGCTCCGGGTCGGTCTTGACGTGGCCGACGTCGACGCCCTCGGCGGCGAGCCGCTCGCGCACGAAGCGGCCGAGGTGCTCGTCGCCGACGCGCGTCAGCATGGCCGGGCGCCGGCCCAGGCGCGCGAGACCTACGGCGAGGTTGGCCGAGGAGCCGCCCAGGTACTTCGCGAACGACTGCATGTCCTCGAGCCGGCCGCCCACCTGCTGACCGTACAGGTCCACGGCGGCGCGCCCGAGACAGACGACGTCGACCGCGGCCGCGTCAGCCATCGCGGTCCCTGGCTTTCGCGGGCCACCAGAACTGCG
>Ga0307415_100000511_pt1 | contig 16878 bp, 11 predicted proteins | sample DK1Cmetagenome_FD_204524 | JGI IMG/M metagenome (GOLD analysis project Ga0307415, IMG submission 204524) | Maize rhizosphere microbial communities from greenhouse at UC Davis, California, United States - DK15-C-2 | ecosystem: Host-associated > Plants > Roots > Rhizosphere > Soil | place: USA...
CCGCCGGTCACCGGTGACGCCATACACTCCCCTTTCATGTTAGCGCTAACAGCCCCAAGCGCTATTTCTCTCCACTACAGACGATAATCCGGAGTTCGGGCAGGACGCAAGAGGGCATGTTTGCCAAAGATTCACCGCTGGGTCGCTCCTGTTGCGAAACTGCAACAAATCCCCGAACATGCTGGATTCCCATAGGGTTTCCCCCAATGGAAGCGGTTACATCGGCTAAATTGACCCGCCGCGCCACTGGTGCGTACAGTTGCCCGGGAAAGAAATGTTAGCGCAACCACCCATCCAAGTCGTGATCGTCGGCGGAGGCACCGCCGGTTGGATGACGGCGGCGGCGCTGACGAAGCTTCTTCCGCGCGCTTGCAACGTGCATCTTGTCGAGTCGGAAGAGATCGGCATCGTCGGTGTTGGCGAGGCCACCCTCCCACACATCCGCGGCTTCAACGAGCGGCTCGGAATCGACGAGGCCGAATTCATGGCGCGCACGCGCGCGACCTTCAAACTGGGCATTGAGTTCGAGAACTGGGCACGCGTCGGGGACCGTTACATCCACCCGTTCGGCACGTTCGGTCGCGGCCAGGGCGAAGTCGGCTTCCATCAGTATTGGTTGCGGATGCTCCATGACGGTCATGCGGTCGAGCATCTCGATGATTATTCGTTAGCCTGCACGATGGCGCGGATGGGCCGGTTCGCACTCCCTTCCCAGGATCCATGTGAGATCAGTTCAACTTTCAATTACGCCTATCAATTCGATGCGACCCTCTTCGCGCCCTTTCTGCGCTCGATTGCCGAAGGGCTCGGTACGAGGCGCACCGAAGGGCGAATCGTCGACGTCGAGTTCCACGGCGAGAGCGGAAACATCGCCGCTGTCGTGCTCGCAAACGGTGAGCGCATTCCAGGCGACCTGTTCATCGATTGCTCCGGCTTCGTGGCATTGCTCATTGGCAAGGCGCTCGAGGAACCGTTTCAGGACTGGTCGAAGTGGCTTCCGTGCGATCGCGCAGTCGCAATGCCCTGCCGGACGGCGACCGCAGTCACTCCCTATACGAGCGCGATTGCTATGGACTCCGGCTGGCGCTGGCGGATCCCGCTGCAGCACCGTACCGGCAATGGATACGTGCATTCGAGCGAATTCATCGCCGAGCAGGATGCCATGGACGCGCTCGTCTCGACCGTCGAGGGAGAGCCGCTGGCCAATCCGCGTGTGCTTCGTTTCAAGGCAGGCCGGCGCGAAAGGAGCTGGGTCAAGAATTGCATCGCGATCGGCTTGTCCGGCGGGTTCCTCGAACCGCTCGAATCGACGAGCATCTATCTGATCCAGGCCGCCATCACGGCGCTTGTAGAGCTTTTCCCCGAGAAGGATATCGCAGCCTCGGACCGCGACGAATTCAACCGCGTCGTCGATGTCGAATACGACCGGATCCGCGACTTCCTCATCCTTCACTACCATGCGACGGAACGTTCGGACTCGCCATTCTGGGATTATGTCCGAACCATGGAGATTCCGGACACGCTTGCGGAGAAGCTCGAGCTGTTCCGGCGCCGCGGGCGGGTCGTCAAATATCGCGAAGGAGTTTTTCTCGAGGCCAGCTGGATTGCCGTCTATCTTGGGCAGCGCGTTTTCCCGGAAGGCCACGACATGCGCGCCGATCTGCCGCGCCCTGAATCATTGGCGGGCGGAATGGAGCAACTGCGGAACGAAATCCTGCAAAGTGTGCAGGGCATGCCCGATCATCTTGGGATGATCGCTCGATATTGCCCGATGGCCGCATGAGCGCTCGATCCATCTCGACCGTGACCATCGTTGGTGGAGGCATCGTCGCCTGGTCCGCGGCCGCGGCTATCCGTCGCCAGCTTCCGGCCATCCGAGTCACAGTCGTTGTGTTACCCGTTCCGCGGGACGCTCTTGCTGACAGGCTGGGTTGCACCCTGCCGTCAATCGTCGACTTTCATCACGACCTCGGCCTCGCCGACGCAGACACAGTCGTTCGGGCCGGCAGCGGATTCCGATTGGGTACGCGCTTCGAAGGCTGGTCGAGCGGCCGGAACCATTACGTCCACGCTTACGGAGAATATGGGCGAACGCTCGCCGCGACCTCCTTCCACCAGCATTGGCTGCGGGCCAACACCCTCAAAGAGGCCGCGCCGTTCGATGAATATTCGTTGGCAGCGTCGATCGCCGCAGCGGAGCGCTTCCTGCCGTCGGAAGACAAGGCCGCATCGCGCCTCGCGAGCTACGCCTACGGACTGCACATCGATCCGCAGAATTATCGGGAGATGATGCGGGCCTTTGCGATGCATCTCGGCGCAGAGGAGCGCGGAGGCGTCGTTGCTGACGTTCGCATGCGCGAGGACGGCTTCATCGATGCAATTTGCCTAGGCGATGGAATTGAACTCAGTGCAAACCTTTTCGTCGATGCGAGCGGTCCTCAGGCCCAAATCCGCAGCAGGCTCGACAAGGACTCAGACGATTGGAGCCGTTTCTTCCCTGCCGACCGTCTGATCGTCGCGAACGATCCTCAAACGAGCGAACCTTCAACGCTCGATCATGCAAAAGCGCTTGATGGCGGCTGGACCTGGCAGGCGACTTCACCCGTCCGGACTTCATGCGGTCTTGTCTATTCCTCAGCACATCTCGACGATGGTAAGGCTGAGGGCCTCGTCGATGGCGGCGAGAACATAAAGCTGCAACCAGGCCGGCTAAGAAACCCGTGGGTCCGCAATTGCGTGGCGATCGGCGATGCTGCCGTGACGATGGAGCCGCTTGAGTGGACGAATCTGCATCTCGCACACAGCGCCATCGACCGGCTTGTCGCGATGATGCCGGACACGGATTGCAACGCAACGGAGTTGTGGGACTACAATCGCCAGACGAATGCGGAGATTGACCGCGCCCGCGACTTCGTCCTGCTCCACTACGCGGTCTCCGATCGCCCTGAGCCATTCTGGAAGGATTCGGCTTCGCGTCCACTTCCAGGTTCGCTGGAGCACTCGCTCCTCCAATGGCGCGAGCGCGGTCGCCTTCCCTTCTACGAAGAGGAGACCTTCACCCGCGACAGCTGGGCAGCCGTGCTGATTGGACAGGGCGCTCTCCCGCGACGGATCGACCCGTTGCTGAGTGGAATTTCGGAGAAAGAGTCTCAGCGCTCGATGGAGCAGCTGCGCGGCGCTATCCAGTCCGCGGTGGCGCAGGCACCTCCACTTGGCACTTACCTGCGCAACCTCTCGATCCAAGGGGCACGATGAACGAACATTCGATTGGCAAGGTCGTTATTGTTGGTGGCGGCACCGCCGGATGGATGGCTGCCGCCGCTCTGTCCCGCTACCTCGACAACGGATACACGAAGACCGTCCTGATCGAATCCGACGAGATCGGCACGATCGGTGTCGGTGAAGCGACGATCCCGCCGCTGGTGACTTTCAATGCAATGCTCGGGCTCAATGAGAACGAGTTCGTGGCCGCCACGAAGGCCACCTTCAAGCTCGGAATCGAGTTCGTGGACTGGGGCGAGATCGGGCAGCGCTACTTCCACCCCTTCGGGAGGTATGGGCAGGACCTTCAGGGCCTCCAGTTCCACCAGCTCTATCTGCGCGAGCGGAGCCGGCGCCAAATAGAGGACATCACCGCCTGGGCCATGAGCGGCGTAGCGGCTTCGCTGGGCCGGTATGCGCGTCCCGGAGTCGAGGCGCGGGCCCCGCTGTCCGAACTCAAATACGCATTCCATTTCGACGCCGGCCTCTACGCCGCGTTCCTGCGAACTTATGCCGAACGCGCGGGAGTAGAGCGTATCGAGGGCAAGATCGTCGACACCAAGCTCCGATCCGGGGACGGCTTCGTCGAATCCGTAACGCTGACTGACGGGCAGACGATCGAAGGAGACCTGTTCATCGACTGCTCCGGCTTTCGAGGTCTGCTGATCGAGCAGGCACTGAAGACAGGATATGAGGACTGGACCCATTGGCTTCCGTGCGATCGGGCAATTGCCGTTCCCTGTGCCTACCAGGGCAATCCCGATCCTTTCACTCGCTCGACCGCCTACGCATCGGGCTGGCAGTGGCGCATTCCGCTCCAGCACCGCATGGGCAATGGGATCGTCTATTCCAGCGACCACCTTTCGGACGACGATGCGCAGCAGCTCCTCCTCGACAATCTGGAGGGCGAGGCGCTAGCCGAGCCGCGGCGGCTTTCATTCACGACCGGTCGGCGGCTTGAGGCCTGGAACAAGAATGTCGTCACGCTCGGCCTTTCGAGCGGCTTCGTCGAGCCGCTGGAATCGACCAGCATCCACATGATCCAGGCCGGCATTTCCAAGCTGCTGGCACTCTTCCCCGACAAGCGCTTCAATCCCGTCGAGCGCATCGAATACAACCGGCAAATCCGCGACCTGTTCGAGGATGTGCGGGACTTCATCATCCTTCACTATTGGGCTAATCGCCGAACCGACAGCGAGTTCTGGAAGCGCTGCGCCGCCATGGCCCTTCCTGACAGCCTTCAGCGCAAGATCGACCTGTGGCGCGCCAAGGCTCGCTCCTTCCGGGATGAGGCCGAGCTTTTTCCGACGACGAGCTGGGTTGCGGTCATGCTCGGGCAGGGCATCCTTCCCGAATCCTACGATCCGATCGCCGATGCCCTCGACGAAAACAAGGTCGCTGCCGCCCTCGAGCAGATGCGAGTGGCGATCAGGCAGACCGCCGAAAGGCTTCCTAGCCACGGCGAATTCATCGCGCGAATCAGCGGCCAACCTCGCCCGCAGCAGGGTCTTCCAGAGTTCGTCTTTTGAGGCCCGACCGAATCCGGAAGGTCGTCATCGTCGGCGGTGGGACGGCGGGTTGGATGGCGGCCGCGGCCATGTCGAAGATCATGAGCGAAATTCCGGACTTCGTGATCGAACTCGTCGAATCCGAGGAGATCGGGACCGTCGGCGTCGGCGAAGCCACAATCCCGCAGATCAACCTGTTCAACACCCTGCTAGAGATCAACGAAGGTGACTTCGTCCGGGAAACGAACGCGACGTACAAGCTGGGCATCGAATTCCGCGACTGGACGCACATAGGTCACCGCTACGTCCACCCCTTCGGTTTCTACGGCCTCGATATGAAGGGAATCGAGTTCCACCATCATTGGCTGAAGGGGAAAGCACTGGGCGACGAAACGCCCCTCGATGAATATTCCCTCGGCGTGGTCGCGGGCCTCATGGGCAAGTTCACGCATCCTCGCCCCGAACAGCCCGGCTCGCCACTGTCCAAGATCGGCTACGCGTTCCAGTTCGATGCGAGTCTTTACGCCCGTTATCTGCGCGGAATGTCCGAAGCATACGGCGTCGTCCGCACCGAAGGGCGCATCGTCGACGTAATCCAGAATGCCGAGAGCGGTTACGTTGAGGCGGTTCTCCTGCAGAGCGGCAAACGCGTGGACGGCGAACTCTTCATCGATTGTTCTGGCTTTCGGGGACTGCTCATCGAGCAGACGCTGAAGTCGGGTTTTGAGGACTGGTCGAAATGGCTGCCGTGCGATCGCGCGCTTGCCGTCCCGTGCGAACTCGGCGGCGACCATCAGCCGCTTACGCGCTCGACCGCGCGCCCGGCGGGCTGGCAATGGCGAATTCCGCTGCAGCATCGCATCGGCAACGGCTATGTCTACTCGAGCGCGCATGTCTCGGACGACGAAGCTGCGGCGACCGTTCTGGCGAACCTGGACGGCCAGGCGCTTGCCGATCCGAGACCGCTTCGCTTCATCGCGGGGCATCGCAGGAACCCGTGGGTCAAGAACGTCGTGTCGCTTGGGCTCGCCGGCGGTTTCCTCGAGCCGCTTGAATCGACAAGCATTCACCTCGTGCAATCGGGAATCGCACGACTGATGTCTCTCTTCCCCACGCTCGCCTTCGACGAGATGGAAATCGCGCGATTCAACGAGCAGACGATTCAGGAATATGTCGACATCCGCGACTTCCTTGTCCTGCATTACAGGGGCACGACGCGGGACGATTCCGATTTCTGGAATTATTGTCGCACGCTCGAACCGCCCGAGGGACTGGCTTACAAGCTCGAAATGTTCCGCTCGAACGGGCGCATCTACCGCGAGCACAATGAACTGTTCACGGAAACGAGCTGGCTTGCCGTGATGGTCGGTCAGGGTATCGAAGCTCAGGGCTATCATCCTGCCGCCGATCTTCTTCCGGACAATGAGACGCTCAAACGCCTCGGTCACATCCGCGAGGTTATCGCGGCCACCGCCAAGTTGATGCCGAGTCAGGACGAGTTCCTTCGCCTAATCGGCGGTCGCAGCGAGACGGTTCTGCGGCGCGCCTCCTGATGAGCCTGCCTCAACCAAAACCCATCCGGGAATTCGAGAATGTCGATCGTGCGCTGTTCGACGGCGCCATCAGGCCCTCTTTGCAACCTGCGGTTCTGCGCGGCGCCGCCTTGCATTGGCCAGCGGTCCGGGCCGCTCGTGAGTCCGACGAAGCCATAGTCGACTATGTGAAGCGGTTTTCAGAGGGCCGCCGGGTCGCGGCCATCGTAGGCGAACCGGAGATCGAGGGCCGGTTCTTCTACTCGGACGACCTGCGAGGCTTCAATTTTCAGCGCGGCCAATCACCGCTTGAGCCGTTCCTCGACCGGCTCTTGCGAGATCGCGATCATCCCTCACCGATGGCGATGGCCGTCCAATCCGAGATCATCCCGGATGTCCTGGCTGGGTTTGAAGTCGAGAATGGCCTGGATCTCGTGCGTTCCGACGTTGCGCCTCGCGCCTGGATTGGCAACCGAATCCGAGTCTCACCGCACTTCGACCACAATGAAAATGTCGGCGTTGTGGTCGCGGGACGGCGTCGATTCACGCTGTTCCCCCCCGAGCAAACGCCGAACATGTACGTCGGACCGCTCGAACTGACGCCGGCTGGAACGCCGGTAAGCATGGTCGATCCTCTTAATCCGGATCTTGATCGTTTCCCTCGTTTCGCCAACGCCATGGACGCGGCCCAAACGGCGACGCTGGAGCCTGGAGATGCGATCTACATCCCGTACCACTGGTTTCACGGCGTCGAGTCTCTCGAGCCCCTCAATTTCCTTGTGAATTATTGGTGGACTGACGCACGCACCGACCTCGGTCGTCCGTATGACGCCCTCCTTCACGCATTCTTCGCATTGAAGCATCTGCCTCCGGATCAGCGGGCGGTCTGGCGAGACATGTTCGACTATTACGTATTCGAGACGAACGGCGATCCCGCCGAGCATTTGCCCGAGCATGTGCGCGGCATTCTGGGAGAACCGACGCCGGAGCTTCTCGCGAAGATGCGCGCCACCCTGAAGCAGATCGGAGCAAATCTTTGACATGCTGATTAGCCTGCTCGCAGCAGCTTCGATCGCAACGTTCGACTGGTTCGAATATCGCGGCGATGACGGACTGCCTAAACCCGCAACCGGCGATTATGCCAACCCAATCCTTCAAGGCTTCTATCCCGATCCGAGCATCACCCGCGTTGGCGACGATTATTACCTGATCAATTCCACCTTCGACTGGTTTCCGGGAATCCCGGTTTTCCACAGTCGCGACCTCGTTCACTGGACCCAGATCGGCAATGCGATCGACAGGCCGGACCAGCTCAATTTCAAGAGCCTTGGCCTCTCGCGCGGCGTTTTCGCGCCAGACATCAGCTGGCACGACGGCACCTTCTACATCCTAAACACTTGCGTCGATTGCGGCGGCAATTTCGTCATCACGGCAAAGGATCCCGCGGGCCCTTGGTCCAATCCGGTATGGCTGCCGGAAATCGAAGGCGGCATCGACCCGTCGCTCTTCTTCGACGCTGACGGAAGCGCGTGGGTGCTGAACAATGGTCCGCCGCCGGGCGAATCCCTTTACGACGGCCACCGCGCGATCTGGATCCAGCGCTTTGATGCGAAGTCGCTCAAGCTGGTCGGCCCACGAGCGATGCTTCTCAACGGAGGTGTGAAGCCGGAAGAAAAGCCGATCTGGATCGAAGGGCCGCACATCTTCCGCAAGAATGGCTGGTACTATTTGATCGCGGCCGAAGGGGGCACGGCCGAGGGTCATTCGCAGGTTGTTCTTCGAAGCCGGGCCGTGACTGGACCGTATGATCCATTCGACGGGAATCCGATCCTTACCCAGCGTGATTTGCCGAGGGACCGGGATAAGCCCATCACATCGGCGGGCCACGCAGATTTCGTCGAGACGAAGAATGGCGAATGGTGGGCCACATTCCTGGCGACGCGCCCATACGGTGATGACTATTACAACACCGGACGAGAAACGTTTCTCATGCGGGTTCGATGGCAAGGCGGATGGCCGCGTCTTACCGATGCGGGTGAAGTCATTCCCTGGACTGCAAGCCGACCTAATCTATCGCCGTCGCCGCCACCTCACCTTCCGATCAACGGCGCATTCACGCTCCGCGATGAATTCAGTTCATCGAAGCTACCGCTGCACTGGATGATGATGCGAAATCCCCGCGAGCGCTGGTGGACGATCGGCAATGGCGAGCTAGAACTTAGGGCCCGACCGGTCGCGCTCGGCGATAACGCGAACCCTTCATTCCTCGCGCGGCGTCAGCAGCACATCAATTCGACCGCGACGACCGTCGTTCGATTCAAGCCTGCAAACGGGGCCGAAGCAGGGCTGGTGGCACTTCAGAGCGACGAATACTGGTTTTTCCTCGCTCTGGCGGAAGATGGAGGCAAGCCCGTCATCCGCTTGAGGCGGCGTGCCGGTCCCGAGGAGCCCAACACCGGAACGATCGTGAAGCAGGAGCAGCTGGCGCCGCCTGTTGGCTTGCCATTATACCTTCGCGCCGATGCGCGGGGCGCTCAGTACGACTTCAGCTGGAGCACCGACGGCAAGACCTGGCGAATGCTTCTGAAAGATGCTGACGGCACCCTCCTCAGCACCAAACGCGCCGGCGGGTTCGTGGGCGCGGTCTACGGCGTGCATGCGTATCAGCCCGCGAAAAGTGGAACTGCTGAAAGAGGTCGTCGATGAAGAGAGCGGCGCTGGCGATGTCCGTCGCCTGCTGCCTCGCCGCCTGCGCGACCGCCCCACGGACCGCGGCTCAACCCATGATCGCAGTCACCGTGGACGACCTGCCCGTGCATGGGGCCATTCCGAAAAGCGAGACGAACACCGGCGTGGCGCGTGCCGTGATCTCGGCGCTCAAGGCGCAAAACGTCGCCGCCTACGGGTTCGTCAATGGCTATTGGACCGAGAAGGACCCTGCCACGTTGGAAGTGCTGTCGTTGTGGCGCGCGGCGGGACTTCCCCTCGCCAACCACGGCTGGTCGCACCGCCATCTGAATGAAATGACCGCCGCGGAATTCGAGCAGGAACTGGTGCGCAACGAGCCGCTTCTAAGAATGGGCGCCGAGGACTGGCATTGGTTCCGCTACCCCTTCCTCGACGAGGGCGAAGATGATGCGAAGCGGGCGGCTTCACGGGACGTCCTCGCGCGGCACTATTACAAGGTCGCCGCAGTCACCATGGACTTCAGCGACTGGGCATGGACCGCGCCCTACGCGCGATGTCGCGACGCCGGCGACGCGGCGGCAGTCAAGCGGCTCGAGGAAATGTACGTGAAGGCCGCGCGCGAGAGCATCGAATATTCCCGGAGCCTGTCGCGAACCATTTACGGCCGCGACATTCCCTACGTTCTGCTGCTCCACATCAGCGCCTTCGAGGGACGCATGCTCCCACGCCTCTTGCAGCTTTATCGCGACGAAGGCTTCCGTTTCGTCAGCCTTGCCGAAGCGGAGTCGGATCCTGCTTATACCGACCAGGTGCAACTCGGGCTCCCAGCGGAGCCGAAGGGTCTGGAGGACAAGGCCTCCAGAAAAATGCCGTTGCCCTCAAGGACAGACTATCAGCCGGCCCTTGAAGCCATGTGTCGCAACTAGCGGGCGGTCACCGTCAGCTTCGCGCTCTTGAGATTCACTGAGTTCGGCCCGGCCGAAATGGTGAAAGTCCCGGGCTCGACAACACGCTTCATGTTCATGTTCCAGAGGGCGAGGTCGTTCGGCGTCAGTTCGAAGGTTACCGTTTCCTTCTCGCCCGGTGCGAGTGAAACCCGGCGGAACCTCTTGAGCTCTATCACCGGCCTCGTGACAGAGGCCTCGTCGTCGCGGACATAGAGCTGAACCACCTCATCCCCCCAGCGGCGGCCCGTATTCGTCACGTCTACACTCACCGCGACCTTCGCTCCGTTGCGAACGGAACCACTTGCAAGTCGTGGCGCCGACATGTCGAAGGTCGTGTAGCTGAGGCCATATCCGAAGGGATAAAGTGGCGCGGTCGTGTCGAATAGATAGCCGCGCCGAGCAGTCGGCTTGCGGTTGTAAAAGATCGGAAGCTGACCGACCGACCGAGCAATCGAAACAGGCAGCTTGCCGCCCGGAGTGACCTTGCCGAACAGCACGTCGGCTAGGGCATTTCCCGTTTCCTGACCGAGGTACCAGCCTTCGATCAGGGCCGGTGCATTCTCGGCGAGATAATTCACCGCGAGCGGGCGTCCATTGAGCAGCACGACGATCGTCGGCTTCCCCAAAGCAAGAATGGCTCGCGCAAGGTCTTCCTGCTGACCGACCAAATTCAGAGAAGATCGGTCTCCGAGATGGTTGTCCGCCCACGCCTCCCGGCTAAGTTGCTCGTTGTCGCCGAGCACCATGACGACCACGTCGGCTCCCCGAGCCGTCTGTACAGCTTCCGGGATCAAGCGCCGGTTCACAGCTGGATCGACCAGCCTCACTTCGTCGCACGACCAGCAACGGCTTTCAGTGAGCCGGACGCCTTCCGCATAATCGACTTTGAAGTGTCCCCGCCCCGCGATCTGCAGTCCTTCCAGCACGCTCACGACATGGCGCGGAACGTCACTATATCCGCCGATCGGCGTGTCGCGCGCGTGGGTTCCGATAACGGCCAGACGGCGGATCCGCGATGCATCGAGCGGGAGCACGCCCTTGTCATTCTTCAGAAGGACAATAGCTTTCTGAGCTGCCTCGCGAGCCAGTGCGATGGCATCAGGAGTGGCGGTTTTCGCTTGTGCGGCCGCAACGTCCGGAAAGGGATTCTCGAAAAGCCCTGACTCAAACTTCAACCGAAGCATCCGACGAACTGCGTCGTCGACCAATGCCTGCGAGACTCGCCCCTCGCGAACCAGCTCGATCAGATGGGGATACCCCTGCGGATCCGGCGTCTCGGAATCGACGCCTGCCTTGATCGCGCGCTCGGCGGCATCCTTGACGTCGGCGAACATCTTATGACGCGTGACCAGTTCGTTGATTGCGAAATAGTCGCTGACGACCGCGCCTTTGAACCCCCACTCTTTCTTCAGCACCTCGCGCAGGAGCCAGGGGTTCGCATGCGACGGAACGCCGTCAATCTCGTTGTAGGATGCCATTACCGAGCGGACCGGAAGCTCCTTCACCGCGCGCTCGAATGGGGGAAAGAAGACTTCACGAAGCTCACGCTCGCCCAGGTTTGCCGGACCGACATTGGTTCCGCTCTCCGGCTGGCCGTGACCCGTCATGTGCTTGAGGGTTACCATGATCTTGTTGGGCGGAAGCGGGAGCTTTGTCCCCTGGAATCCGCGGATCGCGGCGAGACCCATCTCACTCACGAGATATGGGTCCTCGCCGTATGTTTCCTCAATGCGTCCCCAGCGGGGGTCACGCGCGACATCGACCACCGGAGCGAGCGCGAGCGTCGCGCCGCGCGCACGCATCTCGCGTGCGGCCACCGAGAACACCCGCTCCAACAACGCCGGGTCCCAGGTACTCGCGAGGGCAATCGACTGCGGAAAGCTTGTCGCTCCGCGCGCCACATAGCCGTGGAGCGCTTCCTCGTGGAACAGGATGGGGATTCCGAGGCGCGTCTTTTCGACCGCCCAATGCTGCGCTGCGCTGATGTATCCGGCCGTGTCCCGCGCGTCTCGGTTGACGGCGCCCGCCGAAGCGCCTGCCGCGCCGGCGTTCGTCTGGGTGACACCGCGCTTGTCGGAAGGACGGGCCATCTGTCCGATGCCGTTTGGGAACCCCTTTGATGCAAGCTCCGGCGAGAACTGGCCGTCTGGCTTTTGGACCTTCGCCTTCTGCTCCCAGAGTGTGATCAACTGCGCCGCTTTCTCCTCCGGGGTCATTCGGCGCAGGAGGTCTTCGACGCGCGCTTCGACCGGCTTGGAGGCATCCTTGTAAAGCGGGGTGGCAGCCTGGGCCGAGCCTCGCGGCTGCGCCAGTCCCGAGGCTCCCGATGCACCGAGCAATGCCGCTGTCGCGATTACCGCAAGAACTCGAAAGCTGCTCGCAACGCGCATGGCCATCTTCCTCTCCCCAGAAGCTCTCAACGCCATTATGATAGCGCTACCATAGACGGCAGAGGCGCCGTTGCAATGGGGCCGAGGCACACTTAGACGAATGGTCGGGAGGGCAGATGAACAAACCCAGCCGGCGGAGCCGGGGGACGGTCACGATCGAAGACGTAGCGCGGACCGCAGGCGTGTCCGCGATGACTGTGTCGCGAGTCATCAACAAGGAAAAAAACGTTCGCGACAAGACACGGGATCGCGTTCTGAAAGCGATAAAGGAACTCAAATATTCACCGAACATGGCGGCGCGGAGCCTGGCCGCCGGCGAGGCCACGCACATCGGGCTGCTCTATTCGAACCCGAGCGCGGCTTATCTCAGTCAATTCCTGGTCGGCGCCCTGGACGGCGCACGTCAGGCCGGTGTCCACCTGGGGATCGAAGCCTGCGAAGCCGAAGACGACGGCTCTCAGGCGGAGGCGGCGAAACATATTGCAGCCGCCGACGTCGAAGGCGTCATCCTGCCCCCACCTTTGTCGGAGTCGATTCCGATCCTTACGGAGCTCGCTCTTGCCGAAATGCCGGTGGTCACCGTCGCGATGGGCAAGCTGTACGAGAATGCGCTCAACGTCCGTATCGACGACTTCGCGGCCGCGGCGGAAATCACCAACTATCTGATCAACCTCGGGCACCGGCGCGTCGCCCTGATCAAGGGCCATCCGCAGCAGATTGCCAGCGCCGAACGCGAGCGCGGATTTCGAGCGGCTGTGAACGCCGCCGGTCTCAACCCGGCCGACATAGCTGTCGAGCAGGGCTACTTCACTTTCCGGTCCGGCCTCGAGGCCGCGGAAAAGCTTCTCGACAATCCGCGGCGTCCGACGGCGATCTTCGCAAGCAATGACGACATGGCCGCCGCCGTCGTCAGCGTCGCTCATCGCCGCGGCCTCGACGTTCCCGGCGACCTCAGCGTTGTGGGGTTCGACGACACTGCTCCGGCAACGACGGTCTGGCCCGAGCTGACGACGATCCGTCAACCGGTCGCGGCGATGGCCGCAGCGGCGCTCGACCTCCTGCTGTCAGAACTGCGGAGCCGCCGTCACGGTTTGCCGCCCGTACCAGCCGAGCGAGTGCTCGAGCATGAACTGGTCATCCGGGAATCTTCCGGCCCTCCGCCGCTCAGGACCCGCGCAGCGAAGATCAGGGCCGATGCGGTCGGGTAGGCTTGCAATTCACACGATGCGCGAGAGAAGTTAGCGTTAACATGACACGCCGGTCGGACTGATTCGGCATCCTGCAGGGAGTGGGGTATGGTTGAGGCGAGTCCACAACGAGCGAACTTGGGCTTCATCGGCGCAATCGTAGCAGTTGCGACGATCGGCGGTTTCCTGTTCGGCTATGACAGTGGGGCCGTAAACGGCACTCAAGAAGGTTTGAGAACCGCGTTCAACCTCGGCGACGCGGGTCTAGGTTTCACGGTCGGATCGCTGCTTATCGGCTGCTTCATCGGCGCCTTCTTCGCCGGCCGCCTCGCTGACGTGATGGGCCGTCGAAACACCATGATGGTTGCAGCAGTTCTGTTCCTCTGCGGCGCCCTAATCCAGGGCTTGGCGCACGTGCAGTCCTTGTTTGTCATCGCCCGACTGGCGGGCGGCATGGCCGTCGGAGCCGCGAGCGTGCTTTCGCCGGCCTATATTTCGGAAGTGGCGCCCGCGAGCATCCGCGGCCGGCTTACGACCGTGCAGCAGATCATGATCATCACCGGGCTTACAGCCGCATTCGTGGTCAATTATTTCCTTGCAGCGAGCGCAGGGGAATCCACCGCGACGTACTGGGCCGGGATCGAAGCATGGCGCTGGATGTACCTGATGCAGGCCGTCCCTGCCGCCATCTTCCTGATTGCACTGATCTTCATCCCCGAGAGCCCGCGTTACCTCGTCTCCAAGGGCCGCGACGAGAAGGCGACAGGCGTTCTCACCAGCCTTTTCGGCGCCGATATAGCTCGGGAGAAGCTTGCGGAAATCCGCTCTACCTTCGCGGAGGACCACCGTCCTCGGCTGAGCGATATCAAAGGTTCCGGCCCCCTCGGCATCCGCCCGATCGTCTGGGTCGGAATCATGCTCGCGGTGTTCCAGCAGCTCGTCGGAATCAACGTCATCTTCTACTATGGCGCCACGCTCTGGCAGCTCGCCGGCTTCACCGAAGACCAGTCGTTGCAGATCAACATAGTCTCAGGCGCGTTGTCGATCGCGGCCTGCTTCATCACGATTGCTGTCATCGACAAGATTGGCCGCAAACCCTTGCTGCTAATAGGCTCCGCGGGCATGGCGCTTACCCTCTTCGCCATGGTCTATGCTTTCGCGAATGGCACTCTGGATGCTGAAGGCAATCTGCAGCTGTCTTCGAGCCTCGGAACCGTCGCGCTGGTTGCAGCGAACCTCTACGTGATCTTCTTCAACTTCAGCTGGGGCCCCGTCATGTGGGTCATGCTGGGCGAGATGTTCCCCAACCAGATTCGAGGGTCGGCTCTTGCCGTGGCTGGCTTCGCGCAATGGTTCTCCAATTATCTCATCGCGCAAAGCTTCCCGATAATGGCCGCGTGGAGCCTCACCGGAAGCTACGTCTTCTACGGAATCTGCGCCGTAATCAGCTTCTTCCTCGTCCAGAAATATGTGCAAGAAACGAAGGGCAAGGAGCTCGAAGAGATGCAGGGCTAAGAAGGTCTCGGGCGCGGCTTGGGTCGCGCCCCGCCTTGTCCGGAGCTGAAGATGAGCCGCACGCCTACACGTCCGTTCCGTTCGCGCGAGTGGTTCGACGCGCCAGGCCGAAGCGACATGACCGCGCTCTATCTCGAGCGCTACATGAATTACGGCCTGACGCCGGAGGAGTTGCGGTGCGGCAAGCCGATCATCGGCATTTCGCAATCGGGCTCCGACCTGGTGCCCTGCAACCGCGTGCATCTGCAGCTTGCCGAGCGAATCAAGGAGGGCATTCGTGACGCGGGCGGGATTCCAATGGAATTTCCCATGCATCCGATCTTCGAGAATTGCCGGCGGCCGACGGCCGCACTCGACCGTAACCTTGCCTATCTGGGCCTGGTTGAAGTGTTGAACGGCTATCCGATCGATGCAGTGGTTCTCACCACCGGCTGCGACAAAACAACTCCAGCGAGCATCATGGCGGCCTGCACCGTCGACATTCCGGCCATCACCCTGTCAGGCGGGCCGATGCTCGACGGATGGCATGAAGGCGAATTGGTCGGATCGGGCACGGTCATCTGGCGGTCTCGTCGCCTCCTCGCGGCCGGCAAGATAAACGAGGCGGAGTTCCTGCGTCGTGCAACGGATTCCGCATCGTCGCTCGGCCACTGCAACACGATGGGCACCGCCTCGACGATGAACGCCGTATCGGAAGCGCTCGGCCTCTCGCTGCCCGGGAACGCGGCAATCCCGGCTCCGTATCGAGAGCGCGGACAGATGGCATACGAGACGGGCGGGCGGGTCGTCGACATGGCCTACGAAGATCAGCGCCCGTCGAAGATCCTGACACGGGAGTCCTTCCTCAACGCGATCCGCGTCGTCAGCGCACTCGGGGGATCAACCAACGCTCAACCGCACATCGTCGGAATGGCGAGGCACGCGGGCGTTGAGCTACGCCCGTCCGACTGGATGGAGTTTGGTTACGACATCCCGCTGCTCGCCAACGTGCAGCCCGCCGGGCAATATCTGAGCGAGCGCTTCCACCGGGCCGGTGGCGTGCCCGCGGTCATGTGGGAGCTTCTCCAGGCAGGTAAGCTCGACGGCGGCGCGCTGACGGTCACCGGTCGCTCACAGGCCGAGAACCTCCAGGGCCGGGAAGCGACCGATCGTGAGGTCATCAGGCCTTTCACAGATCCGATCAAGGAGAATGCCGGCTTCCTCGTCCTTCACGGGAATCTGTTCGACTTCGCCATCATGAAGACGAGCGTGATCTCGGACGAGTTCCGCAACCGCTACCTCTGCCGCCCTGGCCAGGAGGAAGTCTTCGAGGCGCGCGCGATCGTGTTCGACGGCAGCGACGACTACCACCACCGGATCAACGACCCGTCGCTCGGCATCGACGAGAATTGCATCCTCGTCATTCGCGGATCGGGACCGCTCGGCTGGCCCGGCTCGGCCGAGGTCGTGAACATGCAGCCGCCGGATGCATTGCTTCAGCGCGGAATCACCAGCCTTCCGACGCTCGGCGACGGCCGTCAGTCCGGCACGTCAGATAGTCCATCGATCCTCAACGCGTCGCCAGAAAGCGCGGCCGGAGGCGGGCTGGCCTGGCTGCGCACCGGCGACACCATCCGCATCGATTTGAAAAGCGGCCGCTGCGACGCGCTGGTCGAGGACAACGAGATCGAGCGACGCAAGGGCGATGCGCCGCCTCCAGTTCCGGAAAGCAATACGCCGTGGGAAGAACTCTTCCGCGAGAAAACAGGACAGATGGGCGAAGGCGCGGTGTTGGAGTTTGCCGTCAAATATCGCGGCACGTCGCGCACGACGCCCCGGCACAATCACTAGACCTATTTTACGGGAACCTC
>Ga0307415_100000512_pt1 | contig 16876 bp, 17 predicted proteins | sample DK1Cmetagenome_FD_204524 | JGI IMG/M metagenome (GOLD analysis project Ga0307415, IMG submission 204524) | Maize rhizosphere microbial communities from greenhouse at UC Davis, California, United States - DK15-C-2 | ecosystem: Host-associated > Plants > Roots > Rhizosphere > Soil | place: USA...
CCCGGCTGCGGGGCGTGACGACGCCGCAGACGTTCACCGCCGACGCCCGCAACACCTCGTTCGGCCGCGGACACACGATCCACATCAACAACGCGACCGGTTTCATCTACGTCAACGGCAGCGACACCTGCAGCGGTGGTCCGCGGATGTTCAACACGACCAGCCCGACCAGCCCGGCCTTCGTCGGCTGCCTCAGCGGCGACGGGTACACCCACGACTCGCAGGCGGTCATCTACAACGGGCCGCACACCCAGTTCGTGGGCCGCGAGATCCTGGTGGGCAGCAACGAGGACACCGTCACGGTCTGGGACGTGACCAACAAGTCGGCGCCGGTCCAGCTCGCCCGCAAGACGTACGCCGGTGAGGGCTACACCCACCAGGGCCGGTTCACCGAGAACCACCGGTACTTCCTCGTCGACGACGAGACCGACGAGACGCAGTTCCTGCACAACACGAAGACCTACGTGTGGGACATGGCCAACCTGACCAACCCGGTGCTCGTCGGCTTCTTCTCCGGCCCGACCCAGGCCACCGACCACAACCAGTTCATCAAGGGCAACTTCAGCTACCAGGCCAACTACCGGGCCGGCCTGCGGATCATCGACATCACGAACGTCGCCAACCCCTCCACGATGCAGGAGGTGGCCTACTTCGACGTCGACCCGAACAGCAACGCGCGGGGCTTCGCCGGGGCGTGGCACCTCTACCCGTACTTCAACAGCGGCAACGTGCTGATCTTCAGCATCGAGCGCGGTCTGTTCGTGGTGAAGCCCAACCTCTCCGGGCCGCCGCCGGGCACGACGGTGTACTCGGACACCTTCGAGACCGCGACGGGGTGGACCACCAACCCCAACGGCAGCGACACCGCCACCACCGGGGCCTGGCAACGGGGCGACCCGGCGCAGACCACGTCCGGCACGACGACGCTGCAGCTCGGCACGACGGTGAGCGGCACCAACGACCTGGTCACCGGGGCGGCCGCCGGCGCGAGCGCGGGTGAGTTCGACGTCGACGGCGGGACGACGACGATCCAGTCGCCGGCCATCGCGCTGCCGTCCACCGGCACGCTGACGCTGAACCTCTCGTGGTACCTGGCCCATCTCAACAACGCCGGCAACACCGACTTCTTCCGGGTCAGTGTCGTCCACTCGGGCGGCACGACCCAGGTGTTCCAGCAACTCGGCGCGGCGACCAACCGGGCCGGGGCCTGGGCCACCGCGTCGGCGAACCTGACGCCGTACGCGGGCCAGTCGATCCGCATCCTCATCTCCGCCGCCGACGCGGGCACCGGCAGTCTCATCGAGGCCGGCGTCGACAACGTGCAGATCGTGCAGCAGACGTAACGCTCCACATGACCCGCTCCGTTGTCCGACCGGCAGCCCCGCCGGCACCGCCGTCGAAGCGGTCGGTCGTGCCGTGGCTGATCATCGTCGGCCTGTTCGCGGTCACCGCGACGTACATCTACGTCGCGGTGCCGCGGACCGACGCGCCCCGCGCGGCACCGTCGGCCACGCCGACGGCGCACAGCGACGGCCTGTCCGAGCGCCACGACGGGTACACATTGGAACCGCTCGCCCTGCCCATCGGGCGGGGTACGGCGATTCCCGTCGCCTTCCGCATTCGCGGACCGAACGGGTCGCCGGCCACCCGGTACGCGATCACCCAGAGCGTCCCGTTGCACGCCTACGTCGCCCGCGAGGACCTGAGCCTCTACCAGCATGTGCATCCGCGTCTGGACGGCGACACGTGGCGGACGAAGGTCGACGTGCCCGACGGTGGCGTGTACCGCCTGTACGTCGAGTTCACGCCGGAGGAGCGGGCCGGCACGCTGCATCCGACGCTGCTGGGCGTCCGGTTCATCATCACGGGCGACACCCGGTACGTGCCGGTCCCGGCCGCGCAAGCGACGGTTCGCGTGGGCCGGCTATCCGTCAACCGGCCCGACGGTACGACCACCGTGGCGGCCGGCCGGCCGAGCGCGCTGCGGTTCCAGGTGGTCGACGCCGGCGGTGCCCCGGTGCGGACTCTGGAGCCGTACCTCGGCTCGTTCGGCCACGTCTCGGCGTTCGACGTGCTGACGCAGGCGATGGTCCACCTTCATCCGATCGCCCCGGCCGGCGCCGGCCCGCCCGCGGACGGCACGCTGACCTTCCACGCCGCGTTCCCCTACCAGGGCGCGCAGCGGGTCTTCGTCCAGTTCCAGGTGGCCGGCACGGTGCACCAGGCGGCCTTCACGGTCCTCGTCGCCTGACCGGCCCTTGGTGTAAGCAGGGTGCCCCTCACTATCAAAAACTGTCTGTAGGGGCACCCTGCTTACACAAAACAAGGTGCATCCCGTCGACCGGTTCGAGGCGTATTACGGATGTGGAGCACCTTTTCCCCGGGCCGGTTCTGGAGGCGCTGAGCGGCGCCCCCCGAGAGCCCGCGTTCGAGGTCGGCCGGCGGATCGTGTCGCGGGCCGAACTGCTCGCGATGGTGCGCCGGCTCGCCGGTGCGCTGGGGGGCGCGGGCGTGCGCCCGGGCGCCGCGGTCGGCCTGGTGCTGTCGCTGAGCCCCGAGGCGTACGCCGTGCATCTGGCCGCGCACGCGTGGGGATGCCGCGTGGCGCCGGCGCGTCCCGGGTGGAGTCCGGTCCAGCTCGCCAACGCCCTGCGCGGGCACGACGTGGTCATCACGGACTCGACTGTGGACACGCCCGTCGATGCCCCGGTGCTGTACCTTGACGAGCTTCTCACCGCCCCTGACCCCGGGGGCGTTGTCCCGGAGCTGCAGGCCAGGCCGGACGACATCGCTCGGCTGACGTACACCAGCGGCAGCACCGGGCAGCCCAAGGCGTGCGCCCACACGTACCGGGCGATCAGCCTGGCCTACCGGCCCGACCGGTGGGCGCCGACCCTGATGCGACTGCTGACGCACTTCCGGCGCTGCCTCATCCACCAGAGCCTGGCCAGCCCGGTGATGTTCACCTATCTCGGCCGCACCCTGGTGGCCGGAGGCACCGTCGTGCTGCCGGACGGGTTGTCGCTGCCGCGGACGATCCGGGACCATCGGGTCACCGCCACCATCATCCCGCCGGCCCGGATCAACGAGCTGCTCGCGGCCGAGGCCGACGTGACCAGCCTGCGGGCCCTCGTGCTCGGCGGGTCGCCGGCCGGGCCACAGCTGTTGCGGACGGCCACCGACCGGCTCGGTCCCATTATCTGGATGGGGTACGGGCAGGGCGAGGCCGGCGTGATCGCCATGTTGACGCCGGAGGACATCGCCGCCGGCCACCTGGCCTCGGTGGGCCGGCCGATGCCGGGGGTCGACGTCCAGATCCGCGACGGCGAGGTCTGCGTGCGCAGCCCGCACATGATGACCGGGTACTGGAATGACCCCGACCAGACCGGCGAGGTGCTGCGCGACGGTTGGCTGTACACCCGTGACCTCGGTTTCCTCGACGATGACGGGCTGCTCCACCTGACCGGCCGGTCCCGCGATGTGATCATGGTGCGGGCCGAGGTGTGCTACGCGGGCGCCATCGAGCGCGCGTTGGCCAGCCACCCGCTGGTGGCGGCGGCGTACGTGGTCGGCCGGCCCGATCCCGAGACGGGGGAGGCCGTGCACGCGTTCGTGGTGCCGGCCGGCGATCTGGTGCCGGACGCCGGGGCGCTCACGGCCCTGGTACGCGGAAGGCTCAGCGCCAACAGCGTGCCCCGGACGGTCACCGTCATCCGGGACGTGCCCGTCGCCGCCAGTGGCAAGCCGGACAAGGACGCGCTGAGAACCATCGCGGGGTCCGATGCGTGATTGTGATCGTGGCTCTGTCCGATGAATCACTCATCGCGGGTATGGCGTCGGGTGACGCGGGGGCGATGGCGGTCTTCGTACGACGGTTCCAGGCCCGGGTGTACGGTTTGGCGCTCAGCGTCGTCAACGACACGGGGCTGGCCGAGGAGGTGGCTCAGGATGCGTTCATGCGGGCCTGGCGGCACGCGTCGACCTACGACCCCCGCCGGGGTCGCGTCGGCACCTGGCTGTTGACGATCACCCGGAACCTCGCCGTCGACGCGATCCGGCTGCGGCGGGACCATCCGGTAGATCCTGAGTTGATGGTGGCCATGATCTCCCAGCCGGCCGAGCCGACCGAGGACGGGACGGACCAGGTGCGGGCCGTGGCGCGGGCCCTCCCACCCGACCAGGCCCGGACCGTCGTCCTCGCGGTCTTCTACGGGTTGACGGCCAAGGAGATAGCGCATCAGGAGGGCATTCCGCTGGGGACGGCGAAGACACGGATCCGACGGGGTCTGATGCGGCTGCGCCAGACGTTGGGAGTCAACGATGGATGAGCGGCCCGGCTGCGCGGAGGTCCGCGAGCTGCTGCCGGAGTTGGCCGCCGGCGTGGCGGTGGGGGAGGAGCGCGGTCGGGCGCTGCGGCATCTCGGCGACTGCCCCGACTGCCGGCGGGAGCTGGACGCGATGGCGGCGGCCGTCGACGAGCTGCTGACCCTCGCCCCGGCGGTGGAGCCGCCCGGCGGCTTCGAGTCCGCCGTCCTGGCCAAGGTCGGTGCCGCGAGCGGAGCGAGCCCCACCGGCACCGCCCCCGCCCGGCCCCAACGCTGGCGGCGCTGGGCCTGGCGACTGGCCCTGGCCGGCGTGCTCGGCGCGGCGGCCGGTGCCGGAGGCGCCCTGGTGGCCACCGCCGACGAGCGGCGCATCGGCAGCCTGTACCGGGCCACACTGATCACGGCCAACGGCAAGTTCCTCGTGGCCCGCGCGCTCACGGTGACCGGCGGCCCAAGGGTCGGCACGGTCTTCGCCTACGAGGGCACGCCGTCGTGGGTCTTCGTCGTCGTGCGCGACCACCTCGACGGCATGTACCAGGTGCATCTGTCTACGGAGGACGGTCGCAGCCGGCTGCTCGGCCTGATGCCGGTGATCGCCGGGAAGAGCTCGTGGGGCACCGCCATCGACGTGAGCGTGCGGGACATCGCCGAGGTCAGGCTGGTCGGGCCGGCTGGTCCGCCGCTGGTCGGCGTGTTTCGCTGACCCGGGCCCGCACCCGGGCCCAGAACCGGGCCGGATCGTTGAGGTGCGGGTACGGCTCATCGGGGACGGGCGTGCCGAGGAACCGGCACAGCGGCTCCCACCCGGCGCCCGGCGAGATCACCAGCAGGCGGTCGGCCGGCACACCGCTCATCACCGCCGCGTTGTGCCGCCGGTACGCGAGGATCGCGTGCCGCCGGTCGGCGAAGCGACCGCCGAAGAACCCGTCCCAGATCATGCGCCGGTGGAACGCGGTGAACACGTCGAGCCCGGGGACGACGCGGCGCGCCTCGGCGACGCGTTCGTCCTCGGGGCCGTACCCGAACATCCGGTAGATCGTGTTGTGGACACTGTCGTACCAGCCGTCCTCGCCCCGCACGGTCAGGATGACCTTCGCGGCCGGGAACGCCTCGATCAGCTCGCGCCAGAAGGCGGCGCCGGGCCAGTCCACACTGGACACGTACCCGGCGAAGAGGGCCGACCAGTCGACCGGCTCGCCGGCCGCGGCCGCCTCCCACATCGGCAGGCGGTCCGGATGGTCGAGCACGTGCCGCCCGTGGAAGCACGGCCCGAGGCCGAGTTGCTCCAGCGCCGCCTTCAGCGACAAGGTTCCCGTCCGTCCCACACCGACGCCGATGACCCTCATTGCCTGCCTCGCTCCCGCGCTCGGCGATGCCACGTTGCTCGCTCCGCCTCGCTCGCTGGCGCTCGCTCGGTCGTCGGCTCGCGCAGACCACCGTCGCTGGTCGAGGCCCGTAGCCTCGCGCGTACGCTCATGGGTCCACCTGGTCTCTGGTCAGGTCGGTCGGCGACTCGACGCCGAGCAGCGTGAGCGCGTTGACCAACTCGGTCCGCAGCATCTCGAGTACGCGGGTGACGCCGTCCTCCCCGCCGACGGCCAGGCCCCACAGGACGGGCCGGCCGATCGCCACCGCCCGGGCACCCACGGCCATCGCCTTGGCCACATCGGTGCCCCGCCGGACACCGCCGTCCAGGAGCACGAGCCCCCGGCCGGCCAGGGCGTCGACGATGGTCTCCAGTCGGTCCATCGTGGCCGGTGTCGTGTCAAGCTGGCGGCCGCCGTGGTTGGACACGATCACGCCGTCCACACCGCGTTCGGCGGCCAGGCGGGCGTCGGCCGGATGCAGCACTCCCTTGAGGAGGATCGGCAGCGACGTCAGCTCGCGCAGCCAGTCCAGGTGCCACCAGGAGATCCCCGGCGACAGCACGACCTGCCGGACGTGGCCGGCGCCGCCCATGTTCGCGCAGCGGATGCCCGGCGGCAGGTCGTGGAAGTTGTTGCGGTCGCCCCGCTCGTTGCGGCCGAGGGCGGGCGAGTCCACCGTCACCACCAGGGCGCCACAGCCGGCCGCCTCGGCCCGCCGCACCAGGGACTCGGTGAAGGCCAGGTCGGGCTGGATGTAGAGCTGGAACCACAGCTTCGCGCCGGTCGCCGCGATCTCCTCGATGGTGACCGTGGACAGCATCGCCGCGATCATGATCACGTCCGCCGCCGCGGCGGCCCGACCGGTGGCCACCTCACCTTCCGGGCAGGCCAGGCGGTGAAACGCCGTCGGCGCGAGCAGGACCGGCATGGACGAGGCCTGGCCCAGTACGGTCGTGTCCAATCGGGGCGGCGCCAGGCCGCGCAGGACGCGGGGGATCAGCGACCGGCGCCGGAACGCCGCCTCGTTGGCGGCCAGGGTCACCTCGTCCTGGGCGCCGCTGGCGAAGTAGTCGTAGTGGACCGGGTCGAGCCGGTCGCGGGCGAAGGATTCGACGTCGCGCAGGTTGACGATCCCGGAGCCGAGGTCGACGGACGTCACGCGTGCTCCTCGATGAACGCGCGCAACGGCGCCCGGTAGACCTTCTCGTCGGTCCAGTCGTTGCAGATGTCCTCCGGCAGCCGGAGTGTCGCCACGACCTCGCCGTTCGCGCGCCGGCGCACGACGGGATGCAGGTAGCGGTCGTCGTGTGTCCTGTCCGCCTCCCAGGCCCGGCCGGCCTCGACGTCGAACGGGTCGATGGCGTCGTGCCCGGCGCCGTACTCGAGGCTGACCGTGAAGCAGTCCCGCAGCGGCACGTAGGCCAGCGGCATCTCCTCGTAGTACCGCCCGTCGGGCGTGAACACGTCGCACAGGAACCCGAACTGCTGGAACAACGCGGACGTCCGGTTGATGCGGGTCAGTACCGCGTCGGCCAGGCCGTCGGCCGCCAGCACGCGGTGCGGCCACTCGATGCCGTGGTAGCGCTCCTCGAGCATGTGCACCAGGGCCCGGACACCGTACCGGAAGCCGTGGATGAACGCGCTCGTGTGCTTCTTGAAGTCGCGCGACTGGGTCAGCGTGCCGGCGAAGTACAGGCCCGGCACGTTGACGGACTCCCACTCGGCGGTCAGGGCCGGAAAACGATTGTTGATGGTCAGCTCCGGCCGGCAATCATCGTCGAATATGGACGAATCCATCCGGAACCCGGTACACGCGATCACCCGGTCGTAGACGAGCTGGACCACGCGGTCCCGGCGGGCGTACGCGAACGTGATGACGAAGTCGTCCGCGCGGCGCTCGATGTTGAGGATGTCACCGTCCAGGACCATGTTCTGTGTCTTGAGCTGGTAGGTGTCCAGGAAGTTGTTGTTGACCGCGCGCAGGTGGCCGATGAAGTGCGTGCGCCAGGCGAAGTTGATGGACCGCGGCCCGGCGACGTGGATGACCGCCGCGTGCTCGATGAGGTTGTCCGCCGTCTCGAACGCCGAGTTGCCCTTGCCGACGATGAACACCCGCTGATCGGCGAAATCGGTCGGGTCGACCGACACATCCCAATAGCTCTCGGCCGTCTCGATGCCGGGGATGGGCGGCACGCTCATGCCGCCGAAGCCGGTGGCGACGACCACGCGGTCCGCCTCGACCACCTCGCCGTCGGCGCAGGTGAGCCGGAAGCCGTTTGCCACACGCGTGACCCGGGTGTTGTACCGGATGTTCAGTGTCCGCCCGAAGTCGGTCAGATAGCGGATGTAGTCGTCGGCGTCCGGGAAGTACCGGTTGGTGTATCGCGTGAACCGGAGGTCCGGTTCGTCACTGAGCAGCGAGTTCCAGTCGACGCGCAGGTCCTTCTCGGGATCGTGCCATCCGGTGTGCGGCTTGTTGATGGAAATCATCCGGCGGTGACGCGGGAACGTGCGGTAGAACGTGCCCGGAGTGGGCCCGGCCTCCAGCACCAGGTAGTCGTGCCCCGCGCGCTGGAGGAGGTACCCGAGCTGCAGGCCGGCGGGCCCGGCTCCGATGACGGCATAGTCCACGTCGGTAGTACGAGTGCCGGTCGCCTCGCGGATTCGTGAATCTCCGAAGCCGATCGTCTCCGTATACATTGTGTGATCATCGCCGTGGCGTGCGGGCTGGTCGGCCTGGCGAGCCTGCCGTACTGGCTGCCGCGCGTGGTGGTGACGTTGCGGATGTGGCTGTTCGCGAGGATCAACGGGACCGAGGGCATCCCGGTGCCGGGCGAGCTCGTCGACCCGACGCGGTTCCTTGAGCTGTATTCCGATCCGGCGGCCAACGGGCGCAGTCGCGGGGCCGTGCTGTCCGACCTGTTCTGGTACTGGCTCTCACCGGGCGCGCACCTGCACCAGGAGCACCTGGAGCCCGGGCCGCGCTACGACGAGGTGGCCCGGTGTACCCGCCGCGTGCTGACCATGTCGACGCGCACGGCCGACGGCCTGGTCACCGAGAGCCTGGACGCCGCCCTACCGGCCGGCACGGGGCTGGTTCGAATCCGGGACCTCGTCATGCCGGTCTGGGCCGAGTTCTACCACCGCGTCGTGTTCGGGCGGCCGGGGACGGAGGCGGCGCGGGCCCTCATCGTGGGCAACGCTCACGACGTGATCACCGCCCTCAAGTGCACCGGGCTGCGGCACATGGGCCGCCGGGATCGCCTGACGTCCTATCTGGAGGGTGTACTGGACGAGGTGCCGCACGACCTGCCGACCGTATTCGACCGGCACGAGCGGGCACTCTATCTGCAGGGCACGTTCTTCAACACGGCCGTCGTGCAGAGCTCGGAGGCGACCGCCCACGTGCTGATGGTGCTGGCCGGCGACGCTGCGCTGCAGGCCAAGGCGGCCGCCGACGAGGCGACTCTGGACCGGGTCCTCGACGACGCGCTGCACCGGTACCCGCTCTTCGGCGTCGCGCACCGGATCACCACGGCCGAGATCGCCCTGCCCGACGGACCGGTGATCGCGTCGGGTTCGGTCCTGTGCTTCAGCTATCCGGACTATCACCGCGCCGGTGGCCACATCCCGTTCGGCGTCCCGGCCAACCGCCCCTGCCCGGCCTGGCACCTGGCCCCGGTGACCGTGCGGGCGCTGACCCGCGAGCTATTGGCCCGCTTCGTGTTCGCCACCACGGCGGCCCACACCCGAGCCATCCCGAACCGGGGGCCGTGCCTGATGAACCGTCGCGGGACGCGGGTACCGGGGCGGGCCGCCACGCTCGTCTATCTGCGTCTGCGCGACCGCTGGGAGGACGTGTGGCGCAGCCTCGTCCAACTCGTCCTCGGCACCGTCATGGTGTGGCAAGCCAGACGCCTGCGCCTGTGCACGCGGTACTTCGAGAGGAGCCCGACATGACCGCGCTCAACACCCGGTACCACCGGCTGTCGCTGTCCATCTTCATGGGGGTCGTCCTGGCGCACTGGGCCGAGCACCTGGTGCAGGCGTACCAGATCTGGGCTCTGGGCCGGCCGCGGCCGGCCGCGCGGGGCGTGCTCGGTCAGTTCTTTCCCTGGCTCGTCTCTTCCGAATGGCTCCACTACGGCTACGCCCTCGTCATGCTGGTCGGGCTCTTCCTGCTGCGGCCGGGGTTTGTCGGCCGGGCCCGGACATGGTGGACGGTCGCGTTGGTGATCCAGTTCTGGCACCACATCGAGCACCTGTTGCTGCTCATCCAGGTCCAGACCGGCACCATCTTCTTCGGCAAGACGGTCGTGACCAGCGTCGCCCAGCTGGTCGTCCCGCGGGTGGAGCTGCACCTGTTCTACAACTCGATCGTCTTCGTTCCGATGGTCATCGCCTTCTACCTGCACCTGCGCCCGAACGAGCGCGAGCTGCTGGCCACCGTGTGCACCTGCCCGCGACGCGAGCCGGTGACCGCGGACGCCCTGGCCTCGACCGCCTGACCGTGTCGAGGCGGACGCGCGTGGCGGAGTGGGCGCTCGCGGCCCTGGCCATCCTGGTCGTCGCCGCTTGGGTGGCTCGGCCGGCACCCGCACCGGCCATCGCCTCGGCCACTCCGGCCGACGGGTCGGCCCTCGCCCGCGCCCCCACCTCGGTCGATCTCTCGTTCACCGGACTCCTGGACCCGGTCCGGTCGCACGTCTGGGTGCTCGACTCGTCGGGTGCTTCCGTGGCCGCCGCCCGGCCGGCGACGGTCGACGCCGGCCGGATCAATCAACCGGTGACGATCATCGCGCCGTCCGCGGTAACGGTCACCTATCACGTCACCTTCCTCGACGGCACCCAGATCGAGGGCGCGCTCTCCTTCACGGTGGGACCCGCCGGCGGCGCCGCGGCGCCGCCGGCGGCCGCCGGACACGCCCATGGCGTCGATCCGTTCAGCGCCGCACTGTTGGCTGTGGACGGATTCGTCGTCCTCGTCGTCGCGGTGTTGCTCGTGCGCCGGCCCCGTCGACTCTGACCGACCGTCACGCCGACCGACCGTCACGCTGACCGACCGTCACGCTGGGCGCGTCCGCTCACGGCTGACCGGTGCCGTGAAGAACGCCACGAGCGGCTCGATGAGCCGGCGACGAGCTCGGTTGATGGCGTCGTGCCCGCTCCGCGGGACCACCAGGGTTCGAGCCCGTGGTAGTGCGCGGGCCAGCGCCTCGTTGCTCCGCGCGTAGTAGTGCGGGCCGCTGGCGCCGCACGCGAGGAGCACCTCGGCGGTTACTCCGGCCCACCGGTCGGCCGGACCGTCGTGCAGCCGGACCTGCTGTGACTCGTCCAGCGTCATCGCCAAGAGATCGCCCATTGTCCGTCCGATGGCGGTGCGCAGGAACAGGCGGCAGAGGGCGATCTGAAGACCGAGCGGCAGCCTGGTGGCGGCCATGTGCGGGTTGATGCCGGCACTGGTGAGCGCCATCGCTCGTGCGGTATGGCCGGCGCGAGCCGCCTCGCGCGCACCCTCAAGCCAGGCGCTGGGAAAGTTGCCGTCGATCGAGACCGCGGCATCGTAGAGCGCGAGCCGGTCCACCGGCAGCCGGAGGGCGGCCTTCAACGCGATGATGCCCCCGGAGCTGTGGCCGATGACGTTCCCGGCGCCGGTGTGCTCGAGCACGGCGGCGAGGTCGTCGATGTCCTGGTCGAATGTGTAGGGCTCAATCCTCGGCGGGGCATCGGCCCGTCCGCGTCTGTTGTACAGGTGCACCGTGAACCGGTCGGCCAGGGCCGCGGCCAGCCGCCGATACATGTCGATCGTGACGCCGCCGCCGTGCACGACGACGATGCCGGGTCCGTTTCCTGTGGAGTGCAGCGCGATACGCGCGCCGTCCGGTGCCGTGATGAGTTCCATGCCTGGCCGTCCCTCCATGACATACTGCGAACGCCGTTCGCAGTTTACAGTGGTTCCGTGAGCGACGCGACCATGAAGCCCGGTGACGGCGGTCACCAACCGATCTGGACGAGGTCGGAACGCGGCAGCCGCGGACCCACACCCGGGTACAGCCGCGACGAGATCGTGGCGGCGGCCATCGCGCTCGCCGATGCGGAAGGGCTCACGGCGGTGTCGATGCGAGCGGTCGCCGCCGCGCTCGGCACCGGCGCGGGGTCGCTCTACCGGTACCTGTCGTCCCGAGACGATCTCCTGGACCTGATGACCGACCGGGCGGCGGCGGAGCTGCGCCCCTATCCGGACGCGGGCCGCCCATACCCGGACGCGGGCGGCGACTGGCTGGACGCGATGCTGCTGCTCGGCCGCCGACAACTGGCGCTGTACCGGCGCCACCGGTGGCTGCTCGACGTCAGCCACCGGTCATCCGGCTTTGGCCCGAACGCGCTCGCATGGTTCGACAACTGCCTGCGGGTCCTCGAGCCGGTCCACTGTGGATCCGTCCCCAAGTTCGAAGCGATCGCGATGATGACCGGTGTGGCGAACCTCTTCGCCCGCAGCGAGGCGAGTGCGCCGCTCACCCTGGCCGGCGTCGACTACACCGCCTACCCGCACCTGACCGCGGCGCTGAACCAGCCTCCGGCCCCCGCCCCGCAACGGGACCTGTTCGAACGGACCCTTCGAAGCCTGCTGGTCGGGCTCCTCGTCGAAGAACCGTCGGAGGAGCCGTGACCCGACCCACCCCGAGCCGCGCTCAACCGTGCTGGGCGTGCGCCCGGGCCGGGTCACCCCGGTCCGACGGGCCGCCGGACACGACGGTCTCGATGGCGCAACGCAGGCTGGTCCGCACGTCGTGGTCGTGCGACCACAGCGCCACCGGCATGCCGTCGGGTCGCGCCAGCAGCGCGCCGTCGCGCGGGATGCCCAGCGCCCGGGCGGTGAGGCCGTCGAGCGAGCGCGCGTCGACCGGAACCGGTCCCGTCCCGATGGCGGCGGTGGCCCAACGACCGGAGGCCGGCCCGGTGAACAGCGTCAGCCCCGGCCCGAGAAGGTCGAGTGTGGACACTTCATCGTGGTCGTGCAGCCAGATGTGCTCGATGCGGCCGCCGATGTCGGCGTGGAGTTCCTGCTCGACCCGCCGCAGGCTGCCGTGGGGGTCGGCCGATCGGGTCACGTTGTGCTCGGCGACCGGCCGCCGCTCCGCCTCGTAGCTGTCCAACAGCTCGGGCCGGGCCCAGCCGCGCAGCACCCAGGCCAGCTTCCACCCGAGGTCGTAGCCGTCGTGGATGGCGGTGTTCATGCCCGTACCGCCCCGGGGGGTCACCCGGTGCGCGGCGTCGCCGATGAGAAAGGCGGCACCGTCCCGGAACCGGTCGGCCAGTTGGGCGGCGAAGGAGAACCCTCCGATGCGCTCGATCCGCGGTTGCAGGGCGGCGACGCCGGAGCCGAGCCGGATGAGGCTCGTGAGTCGTTCCTCGGTGAACTCGGCCAGCTCGTGCCGGCCGGGCTCGTACTGCAGCCCGAACAACCACCGGTCGCCCGGTCCGGCCGGCAGGAAGGATGCCTCCACGCCTGCGTGGTTGACGGCGTAGATGCCGTAGCGCCGGGCGCCCAGCACGTCCCACAACGGAGCCCGGAACAACGCGGTGACCACATCCCGGAGGCGCTCCGGTCCCCGCATCGGGATGCCGAGGGCCGACCGTACCGTGCTGTGGGCACCGTCGGACCCGATGAGGTAGCGGGCCTCGACGGTTCGCGTCCGGCCCGTGGCGATGTCGCGCAGCACCGCCCGTATCCCGTCGGGGCCATTGGCGACGCTGTCCACCGCTGTGCCGAGCCTCACCTCGGTCACCGCCAACGACCGCAGGTGCCGCAACAGAATCGGCTCCAGGTGGTCCTGCGACACGCAGGCCGGTACGGTCGGGCTGACCAGCGCGCTCTGCTGCCGGGTCGGCAGCCCGACCTCGAGGGTCGACCCGGTCGACACCCGGGCCAGGGTCTCGCCGATCCACATCCGCCACTCGACGTCGAGACCGCTGGCCCGGATCTCGTCCTCCAGTCCCCAGGAGCGGAACAGCTCCATGGACCGGGTACTGATCACCGTGGCCCGCGGCAATCCGGACAGCGCCGGGCGCCGCTCGACCAGCAACGACCCGACCCCGTGGCGCGCCAGCGCGATCGCCGCCGTGAGCCCGGCCGGACCCGCTCCCACGATCAGCACCGGCAACACGTCCGTGCGCTCGCTCATTCCGTACCTCCATCGCTCCGACCTTTCATCGGACAGCGTGTCTTTTACGAGACATGATGTCAACTGAATAGTAGGATGGCGGACAGTGACCACCCGGAGGTACGAGCAGCGGCTGCGGGCGGAGGCGGCCGAACAGACCCGTCGGCGCATCCTCGACGCGGTCTACGAGCGGCTGCGCGCCGCTCCGTCGGAGCCGGTGAGCCTCGACCAGATCGCCCGGGCCGCCTCGGTCGCCCGCTCGACCGTCTACCTGATCTTCGGGTCGCGCGCCGGTCTCTTCGACGCGCTCGCCGCCGACCTGCTGGAGCGCGGCGGGTTCGACAGCGTGGTGCGGGCGGTGGCTCATCCCGACGCCCGCGAGCATCTGCGGGGCGGTATCCGCGGCGGCATGCGGACGTTCGCCGTCAACCGCGAGGTGTATCGCGTGCTGTTCTCGACCGCGATGCTCGACCCCGACGCCACGGCCGGAACCGTCGCGCGGATGGAACAGCGGCGCGCGGCCGGCATGGCCTATCTAGCCCAGCGCCTGGCCGAGCAGGGCGTGTTGCGGCCGGACGTCACCGTCGATCAGGCGGCCGACCTGCTCTGGGTGCTGACCAGCTTCGACACCTTCGACCTGCTCCACACCGGTCGAGGCCTGAGCGCCGAGCAGATCGCCGAGGTGTTGATCACGACGGCCGAGCGCAGCCTCACGGCGGCGTCAACCTAGGGTTGACGACCCGGTCATCGTCAACCTAAGGTTGACGCTATGACGCTCGACGAACTGATCTCCGAGGTCAAGGGCCGCCATCCGCACGGGACGGCCCTTGACCACCTGGCCGAGGCGACCGGCATCGCCCAGCACCTCGACGAACTCGCCGACCATCTCGTGGGCCACTTCGTCGATCAGGCCCGTCGGGCCGGCGCGTCGTGGACGATGATCGGGCAGAGCATGGGCGTGACCAAACAGGCCGCCCAGAAACGCTTCGTCGCCGGTGACAGCTCGATGGACCGCTTCACCGACCGGGCCAAGGTGGTCGTCCTGAAGGCGCAGAACGAGGCGCGCGACCGCGGGCATCGGGAGGCGACCAGCCTGCACCTGCTGCTCGGTCTCCTCGCCGAGTGGGAGGGGCTCGCCGGACGCTCGATCGAGGCCGCCGGCATCACCCGGGACGCGTTCGCCCGGGCGGCCACGGACGCGCTCCCGCCGGGCGAGAAGCCGGTCCCCGGTCACGTTCCGTTCTCGGCCGGCCTGAAGAAGATCCACGAGCTGGTCGTGCGGGAGGCGCTGCGGCTGGGACACAACTACGTCGGCACCGAACACATCCTGCTCGGCCTGCTGGAGGCACAGGACGAGCCGGGCGCCCGGGTGCTGACGGATCTGGGCCTGACCAAGGCCGGCGTCGAGGCGTGGACCCTTCAGACCCTGGAGGAGTTGCGCGCCCGGCGCACCGGCTAGCGGTCAGCATGTCGAGTGGAACAGACCTCCGACCGGCGTGTGCTCGGCCAGCTCGTTGTACAGCTTCACGGCCTCGCGGGTCTCCACCACATGCACCACAATGGACCGTTCCTCCAGCGCGCTCAGCGTCCGGGGGTCGACCTGGAGCTGCTGGTCCATCCCCACCGACAGGACGACCGTCGTCGCACCCCGTTCGAGCAACTCGTCCACGTCGGCCGGCAGGATCCCCGGCACGTGTCGCGTCCCGGTCTCCGACCAGTCCCAGACCCGGCCGCCACCGGGAAAGAGCTTGAAGTCCTTGCCAACGCCGAGGCCCTCGACCTCCATGCGCCCCCACGAGATATCCAGGACTCGAGGCGACCGCGCGACCTGCTCCGTCGACGCGTCCATCGGTGCTCCGTCCGCCTGGGCCCGTCCGTCTAAGGCCGTCCGCCGGTTGAGCCGAGCCTGACATGGCACCGGCCCAGGCCGCACCCCGAATTGCGCCCCGCCAAGATCCCTGCCGATCATGACGTCAACTTCATGATCGACGCAAGGGGAAAAGGGTGACTCAGGCAAGGTAAACATTGACTGAGTCAATTAGTGTGGCCTAGCGTGACCGTATGCCGGCAACCAGCACGGATCTCGTGGCCACCGTGAGGGGCTTCAACCGCTTCTACACCAACATGATCGGTGTGCTGCGGGGCGGACTGGTGGACACGCCGTACACGCTGACCGAGTCGAGAGTGATCTTCGAGCTGGCCCAGCGGGACGCGGTGCAGAGTGCCTGGCTGCGCACCGAGCTGGACATAGACCCGGGGTACCTCAGCCGGATCCTGGGCCGGTTCGAGTCCGACGGCCTGATCACGCGGGAGCGCTCCGAAGTGGACGCGCGGCGTCAGGTCGTCCGGCTCACCCCGGCCGGCCGCGAGGCGTATGCGGTGCTCGATACGCGCTCGGGTGCGCAGATCGCGGCGATGCTCGACCGGCTGGCCGACGAGAAGCGCCGGCGGCTGGTCGACGCGATGGCGACCATCCGGGAGGTGCTGGGGCCGGCGCCGCCACCGCGGGCGTACCTGTTGCGCCCGCCGCGGTCCGGCGACCTGGGCTGGGTGGTGGCCCGCAACGCGACGGTCTACGCCGATGAGTTCGGCTGGGACGACTCGTATGAGGCGTTGGTGGCCCGCATCGTCGCGGACTATGTGGACAATCGCGACCCGGACCGGGAGTCGGCCTGGATCGCCGAAATGGACGGGGCACCGGTGGGCTGCGTCTTCTGCGTCCGGCGCGACGACGAGACCGCACAGCTTCGACTGTTGCTCGTCGACCCGTCCGCCCGCGGCCTGGGCATCGGGGGCCGGCTGGTCGACGAGTGCCTGGCCTTCGCCCGGCGCGCCGGGTACCGGCGGATCATGCTCTGGACCAACGACGTGCTGGCCGACGCGCGCCGGATCTACGAGCGGGCCGGGTTCACGCTCGGCGAGGAGAAGCCGCATCGCAGCTTCGGCCACGATCTCGTCGGCCAGACGTGGTGGCGCGACCTCAGTCCCGTCGCAGCGCGCGGGTGATCCCGGCCAGCAG